>OCAQ01000295.1_pt1 | contig 35725 bp, 30 predicted proteins | sample 1538291 | NCBI WGS metagenome assembly OCAQ01 (sample SAMEA2580277, study PRJEB22360) | human gut metagenome | biome: human gut; feature: human-associated habitat; material: faeces | place: Denmark | collected 2008/2010 | reverse complement strand
CGTAGCTCTGTTCGGCACCGGCGCCAGCCGGACCGTCAAGGGAGGCATCGGCTCGGGCGATGTCAATAACCGCGCCAATGTATCGATTTTCCAGGGGCTGCAGGCGGCCGGCCCCACCATCACCAGTACAAGCTGGATCGCAGACTACGAAGCCCGCTACAAAGCTGCCCGCGCTGCCTGGAAAGCCCAGGTGCTGGAAGCAGCCAAACAGGTGGAAAATCCCTTTGACGCCTACGCTTCCCATCCCTTTGTTCTCCCCCAGGGCCGTCCCGTCCTGCCCCAGGACGTGGAAGGCGCCTCGGTGGTGGTCTATGTCCTCAGCCGGATTTCGGGGGAAGGGAAGGACCGCCGGCTGGAAAAAGGGGATTACTACCTTAGCGACCAGGAATGGGAGGAGCTGCGCAGCCTGAACAGTGTGGGTCTGCCCATCGTTCTGCTGCTCAATGCCGGCGGGCCCATTGAATTGGCCGGTCTGCTGGATGTGGCCACCCATATTGAGGCAGTGGTGCAGATTTCCCAGCCGGGACAGCAGGGCGGAGAAGCCGTGGCGGATGTCCTGTTGGGAAAAGTCACCCCCGAGGGCAAACTTACCGCCACCTGGGCCCGGCGGTACAGCGACTATCCCGAAGCCGATCATTTCGGCATCCTCAGCGGCGACCTGACAAAATCAGTCTACCGGGAGGGCATCTATGTGGGCTACCGGTATTTTGACAGCTTTGGTGTAAAGCCTCTGTTTCCCTTCGGATACGGCTTGTCCTACACCAGCTTTGAGATCCGTATGACCGGGCTGCAGGTACAGCCCGGAGCCGTGGAAGTAAGTGCTTCGGTAAAAAATGTGGGCTTCTGTTTCTCGGGCCGGGAGGTGGTGCAGGTCTATCTGTCCTGCCCCCAGAAGGGCGATGCCCGGGAGCTGCGCCGATTGGCCGGTTTTGCCAAAACCCTTCTGCTGGCGCCGGAACAGAGCCAGACCCTGACCATTTCCATCCCCCAAAAAGTCTTTGCCTCTTTCTCTGAGGAAAAGCAGGGCTGGATGGTGGAAAAGGGACTGTATGGCATCTGGATCGGGAACAGCAGCGCCGCGCTGACGCCCTGCGCCGTCATCCGGGTAGGGGAAGACGTCTGCATCGAAAAGACCCACCCCATCTGCCCGGTACAGGTTCCTTTGGAGGAGCTGGGGGCTGCCGAAGCGGCCCGGCAGGCTGCAGACCCGGGAGAGGATTTGCCGGTCTATGACTTTGCACCCCGGCCTGAGCCGCAGCCGGTCTGGGTCGAATCGCCCCGGGCAGAAGGCCCTGTGGAGGAATTGATTCCGCTGCTCTACGGCAACATCACCAAGGGGACCAGCACCCTGGGCTCGGCAGGCGTCCGGGTGCCCGGCTCGGCGGGAGAGACCTCGGAGGTTTTGGAGCAGACCAGAGGCATTCCCTCCCTCATTATGGCCGACGGCCCTGCGGGTCTGCGGCTTCGGCAGAGCTATCAGACCGACCGGGCCACTGGCCGGGTCTATGGAGTAGGGGTACTGGGCTCTCTGGAAAACGGTTTTTTGGAGACGCCGGTCCAGCACGAGAACGCCGACACATGGTACCAGTTCTGTACAGCATTCCCAGTGGGCACTGCTTTGGCCCAGAGCTGGGACACCGGCCTGATGGAGGAATTCGGCCAGGCCATTGCCTGTGAAATGAAGGAGCTCGGAGTGGATCTGTGGCTGGCGCCCGGTATGAACATCCATCGCAATCCTCTGTGTGGGCGCAACTTTGAATATTATTCGGAGGATCCGGTTCTCTCCGGCCTTCTGGCTGCCGCTGTTACCCGCGGTGTTCAGAAGGATGGCCGGTGCGGTGTCACCATCAAGCACTTCGCCTGCAATAACCAGGAGGACAACCGGATGGGTGTGGATGTTCAGGTTTCAGAGCGGGCCCTGCGTGAGATTTATCTCCGCGGGTTTGAGATTGTGGTAAAAGAGTCCGCTCCTGCTGCGATCATGACTTCTTATAATCGGATCAACGGTGTTTATTCCGCCAATAACCGGGATCTGTGTACTGTTGTGGCCCGGCAGGAGTGGGGCTTTGATGGCTTGATTATGTCGGACTGGAACACCACAGTCCCCGCCGATGGCAGCATTCCCTGGAAGTGTGCCTGGGCAGGCAACGACGTTATTATGCCGGGTAATCCCGATGACGATGCCAATATCCGGGCTGCTTATGCTCGGGGCGACCTCTCCGAGGCGGACATCCGGACCAGTGCAGGACGCCTGATGGCTTTGACCCGGCGATTGCGCGGCTAATCTTCGCTGTTAAAATATAGAAGCAAAACGCCCCCGGCTACCAAAAGATAGCCGGGGGTGTTTTGATGATGAGCGTTTATTCGTCTTTCTGGTACACTCTGACCCAGTCCACCCAAAGGGCTGCGCGGTCCATGTCGGTTGTCACATCAGGGCTTCCGGGCCAGTCTCCTCCCACCGCCAGGTTCAGAATGATGTAAAAAGGCTGATCGAAGGGGGCGGGGTAGGGAACTTTCCCTTTTCCATCGGTGAAGGAATACCACTCCGTCTCGGTAAAGAACAGTTCCCCGTCCAGATACCATTTGATTTTGCCCGGTTCCCACTGAACGGCATAGTTGTGGTACTCCTCTGCAAAACCGCCGGATGGAAGGGCGAAATGGCCCTGGCTCTGCTGGTGAGGGTTGCCATAGTGGATGGTGCCGTAGGTTTTTGTGGTGTCGTGTCCCAGCACCTCCATGATATCAATTTCGCCGCAGCGGGGCCACTGACCATACCGTTCTTCCTCGGTGGGCATCATCCAGAAAGCAGGCAGAAACCCCCGGCCTGCCGGCACCTTGATCCGTGCCTCAAAAATGCCGTACAGGAAATCGTGCTTGTGCTGGGTGTTGACCCGCCCGGAGATATACGACACCGTCCCGTCTGGATTTTTCTTTTCCACCGGTTTCAGCACCAGGCTGCTGTTTTGGATGTAGATGGTCTGGGGGGAATCTATGTAGGCCTGTAGTTCATGGTTTACCCAGCCGGCCTCGTGCAGCTCCACATTCCAATCTTCCCGATTCAGCTCCGGGCCATTAAAGTCGTCCTCCCATTGCAGTGTGTATCCATCGTAGGATAGCGTTTCGCATTTTGCAGGAATAGTGGTCGGATTTGTGGTTTTAGCTTCCATTTGAGTCTGCCTCCTTGATTTTGTTTCGGGTTGTGGGATTTTTATGCAGGGAATTCCGGATTAAAAAGACCTCAGCCGTTGGACAACAGCTGAGGTCGCCTGCAATGAAATTTTAAACAGCAGGAGCTTCGATCTTGTCCAGATGGATCTCGTCGATGCAGATACGGTGCTGCTGACCGATTTGTTCTCCGCCCACGGCTCCCATCGAGATACTGAGCACAGCTTTCATATCAGTGGGATAAGTCATCTGGAAGCAGACCTCATAGGTCTGATATTCCTGACCCAGCTGTACGATGGTTTCGCCCGAATAGGGGGTCCAGTCATTGTCTGCCGTGCCGTCCCGTTGAATCGCAAACATCAGCGGACGGTTCAGAGAGGATTTGGCCTGGAAAGACAAACGATACCACTGGCCTTCCTCCAACTCGATGTTGTTCTGTTTGAGTTGGATTTTCCAGGCTTCGTCGCCGGTATTCTGAATGGTGATATCGGCAGCGGTATCCTCGTTAAGGCTGTCCACCACATAGCTCACATCGGATGTTGTGTAAGCGTACAGTTCGTATCCTGCAAAACCTGCATTGAAACTGCCGTTTTTGATGAGGCTGTCCTCTTCCATTCGTACGTTGTCGATGTAATATACACCCGGCCCACAAATGACAAAGGCAATATCCCGGCAAACAGGCTCTTTCTCCAGAGAGAGCTTATAGCTATAAGTGGTGTCGGAACCGTTGAGCACGGCCTGGAAACGACGCCCAACGGCCCAAACGGAAAGGTTTTTGTCGGCAGGGCCTTCTGCGTCAAAACTCAGCTCAAAGTCGCCGGCTGTCAGCGCCAGATCTTTCTGATATACCACAACCGGGTTCAAGGCAGAAGTCCACTTGCCGGCAGTAATCTCCAGGCGACGGACGTTGTTGTCGTTGGTAACACGGATGCGGGAATCGCCCAATTTCCAGATGTTCCAGTAACCGAGGCGGTTTTCGCCCTCCTGGAATCCGCCGTTGTATACATAGTTGCCGTCAGCAAGGACGACCTTTTTTTCCTTGCCTGGATCATTCTGACCGATCTTCTTCAACGAGACATTGCGGAGGGAAACGCCAGCCGTGGACCCGGCCGCGCCCAGATTGAATTCCAGACGTCCGTTGGCGTCATCGTCTGCGGTCATGGTGAAGGTATAGGTGTAGGTCTGGACCTCGGGCGTCAGCTGGACGACGGTATCTTCCATGTACCGCTGATAGGAGCGGTCTGGGGCAGAGATGTCCACTTTCATGGTTCGCGGCGCATTGGCGGATGCGTCAAACGTTACCTGATAAACGCCGCCCTCTTTCAGAGGCAAATTGGGCTGGACCAACTGGACGCTGTAGTCCACCGTGCCCTCGCTGGACGTGATGATATGCAGTTCGTGGCCGGAGATTTCCGCCTGAGCCTCACCGCCCAGTGCGGTGAGAAAAGTCCAGTCCTGCTGGTCCGACAGGCTCTCGGGTACTGCAAAATTACCGTTGATAATGTAGTTGCCCTCTGCGTCCGGGTCACGCAGAACCACCGTTTTTTCAGGTTTGACCACATCCTCGCTGTAGCTGTCCTTCTGATAGACTTTCACATAGTCCACATAGAGAGCAGCGCTGGCAATGTCGGTGGTTTCGTCGGGGTTGCCCGGCCAGTTTCCGCCCACAGCCAGATTGAGAATGAGATAGAAAGGCTGGTCGAAAGGAGCGGGGTATGTGATTTCACCCTGGCCCTCGGTGGCAGAATACCAGTCGTTCTCAGTATGGATCAGACACCCGTCCACATACCAACTGATTCGGCCCGGTTCCCATTCCACTGCGAAATTGTGGTATTCCTCCGAAAAACTGCCTGCCGTCAGCTGATAACTGCCCTGACTTTCGCTGTGAGGATTCCCGTAATGGATGGTGCCATAGGATTTGTCGGTGTCGTCACCCAGTACCTCCATAATGTCAATCTCGCCACAGCGGGGCCACTGCCCGTACAGATTCTCGTTGGTTGGCATCATCCAGAAGGCGGGCAGGAACCCTTGGCCTTCAGGCACCTTAATCCGTGCTTCAAAGATACCGTACTTGAAATCATGCTTGTTTTGGGTATTTACCCGGCCGGATGTATAGGACACTGTCCCATCGGGATTCTTTTGTTCTATAGGTTTGATGACCAGGCTTCCATTCTCAAGATAAATATTTTCGGGGGAATCCACATAAGCCTGCAGCTCATTGTTTACCCAGCCAGGGGCATGCAGTTCGATATTCCAGTCATCCCGGTTTAGTTCTGAACCATTGAAATCGTCTGCCCACTGCAGAGTATATCCGTCATATAACAGTTTACCTCCCAGAGCAGGTGTGCTGGTCGAATTTTGTTCCAGTTTTATTTTCTGGTCTGCATTCGGTTCAGCCATGCCGCAAAGCCCCGCCATCAGGGAGACGGCTGTTAAAACAGCCACTAGCCTTTTTGCTTTCATTACGACACAATTCCTCCTTTTTTGTTTTTTGCCCGAATAAATCTCTTGATAGTTACAAAATTATGTATATTTTGCAGTTCTATTTTATCTAAATGATCAGCGTCTTTTATATCAGATACATGCTCATTCTGTTGGATTTTTGTCTTTACCAAAGAGTCTGCAATAGCTTGAAGTTGTAAAAGCACTTAAAATATAGTTTATAATAAAAATTGCCTTGCGAATGAGCGGGAGATATGGTATGTATTATACGAAACTGATTTTGACACAGCTGTCTGAAAGGAGGCTGCTATGACCGCTGTCATCTATGCCCGCTACTCCTCCGACAACCAGCGGGAGGAATCCATCGAAGGACAGATCCGCGAATGTACGGCCTATGCCGAGAAGAACGATATCACCGTAGTGAAGCACTATATTGACCGTGCCATTTCTGCCAAAACGGATAATCGCCCCCAGTTCCAGCAAATAATCAGGGACAGCGAGCGGAAGCTGTTTGATATGGTTTTGGTTTGGAAGCTGGATCGATTTGCCAGGAACCGATACGACAGCGCCCGATACAAGACTCAGCTCAAGAAGAATGGCGTTAAACTGATGTCGGCTACAGAGATCATCTCGGATGGGCCGGAGGGCATTATCTTGGAGTCCGTTCTGGAAGGATATGCCGAATACTATTCAGCAGACCTCTCGGAGAAAGTCATTCGCGGCATGACAGAAAATGCTCTAAAAGGCAAGTTTACCGGTGGAGCGGTTCCGGTTGGATATTGGATTGATGAGAAACAACATTTTCAGGCTGACCCTTTGGTTGCACCACTCATTCATGAGGCCTTCAAAATGTACAACGATGGCTCCACTATGACCGAAGTACGGGACTGGCTGAATGAACACCAGGTTAAAAATCCTCGCGGCGGTCCTATGAGCTACAATACAGTCCAGCATATGCTGAAGAATCGCCGCTATATAGGTGAACTGAAATACCGGGATATCTTGATTCCAGATGCCATTCCACCGATTGTGTCACCGGAACTATTCGAGGATGTGCAAATTAAGATGGCCAAAAATAAAAAGGCCCCTGCCCGGCGTAAGGCAGAGGATGACTATCTTCTGACTACCAAACTGTTCTGCGGTTACTGTGGTTCCTTGATGTTCGGGGAGAGCGGTACCAGCCGTTCCGGGGACGTGCACCGGTACTATAAATGCGCGACAGTTAAAAAGAGAAAGTCCTGTCAAAAGAAGACTGTCCGGAAGCAGTGGCTGGAAGACTTGGTGATTGCAAAAACCAAAGCTCTTATCATGGATGATACCGTGATTGATTCCCTTGTTTCCAGCGTAATGGAGCTGCAAAACAAAGAAAACATTCGTTTGCCCCTCTATGAGAAACAGCTCAGGGAGACGGAAACGGGCATTCAGAATATGCTCAACGCCATCCAGGCTGGCATTCTGACCAGTTCCACCAAAGAACGGCTGGAAACCCTGGAAACGCAGAAGAAAGAGCTGGAAGCCAAGATCGCCGAAGAGCGGCTGGCAAAGCCCAAGCTCAGCGAGGACTGTGTACGGTTCTGGCTGACTCGGTTCCGCAAGCTGGACCTTTCTCAAAAGGAGCAGCGCCAGGCGCTGATTGATACTTTCATCAACGCCATCTACCTGTACGATGACAAAATGCTCATTACCTTCAACTACAAGGAAGGGACGGAGACTGTTTCCTTTGCCCAAGCCACAGAGGCTGTGACAAGGGAAATTGGTTCGGATTTGGATTGCTTAACTGCACCATGACGAATGTTCTTACAGCATTTAGCTGTCAAAGAGCATTCGTCATTTTTTATTTGCTAAATAGCGACATCACAGGGGGCGTAGTTCACAACTACGCCTTTTCTTGTATTCACCGACACATCGGGTGTCGGCAAAGGAAGTGCGCTTGGAATCTCGATGGTGCCCACGCAGTTGTAGTGAATGCGGAGCCGCTGCTCCCATACACCGTTGACCTTTTCTGCATGGAACACTTCGATTTTTTCAACCAGTTCATTCAGCATCCGGGGTGTCAGCTTTTTTGCTCTGGTGTACTTGCGAACCAGACTGATGAACATATCCGTTGTCATAGTGCAGCTGCTCTGCTTTTCGATTTCGGAGCGGAGCTGTTTGATTTTCTCGGTCAGCTCCTTTTGCTCGTCCTCATATCTCCGGGACATTCTGGAAAAGCGTTCGTCAGAGATCTTGCCGGAAACATTGTCCTCATAGAGGCGCTCAAAGAGGCCGTCCAGTTCTTCATCACGGGCAAGGAGTGCTTTCAACTCTTTCTCTTTCAGCTTGCGGTCGGCTTCGTCCGCCTGCTGGGAGTGCCCGATAACAGCTTTCAGGAAGTCGTCCTCGTAGAGGCTGGCAAACTTGGTCAGCCGCCGAATCTCGCTCAGCACCACTTCTTCCAGAAAGTCTACCCTGATGTAGTGGGTGGATTGGCAGGTGCTACAGTTGCCCTTGTAGTTGGAGCAGTTTCTGACGCAGGTTTCTTTTCTGGCGCTCTGCGCCTTCGTCAACCGTCTGGGTCATGGTGCAGGGACCCTTCAGGTCCGTCTGCCGATGGCTTACATCATGAGCATCCAGCCCAACGCCAGCCTGACCATGATCGGTCTGGCCGCGCCCACTTCTACCGCTGTGGTCATCGTGCTGAATGTCTGCTTCTTCCTCTATCTTGAGAGGAAAGAGAAAAATCCGAAGGTGTAAAAGGAAACCGGCTGGTGTGAATGACATCAGCCGGCTTTTGCTATGGTCTGGCAAAACAAAAAGCCCAGCGTACTTTCATACGCTGAGCATTTTTGGTGGGCGCGGGTGGATTACGCAAGCCGCGCTGCTAAAAACAGCCTAGCAGGCTGTTTTTGCCCGGCGGGACGCAAAGCGCCGGGCCTTACGAGTTGCGCTTGCCGATTTTTCTGCAACCCCTTGGCGGGGCCTTGAAAAATCGGAGCGCTGTCCCAGCCTCGCCTCCCTGTTTCCGCCGCAGGCGGCGGTCGGCTCCGCTGCTGTTCGAATCCACCCTTGCGGCGCTTTACAAACTTCCAGATAAAACAGAAACTCCAGTGTCATTACAACACTGGAGTTCTTGGTGGAGCGAAGCAACCCAAATCCGAACCATTGCCCTCTGGGGCATCTTTGGCGGCGATTTCATCGAAAGTGATGGTTTTTGTGCCGTCTTTGTAGTTGAATGTAATCAAAACTTTTTCATCATAGAGATAAACAGCATTCACGAATGTATTGATAAGCGTCTCCCGGTGGCTTTTCACGTTCGGGTCGAGCTTGCGGAACCGGGTCAGCCAGAAACGAACCTGATTTTCGCTCAACCGTGGCCGAGCGATTTTTTCTTCGGCAATCCGAACCTCAAGTTCTTTCTGCTGGGCTTCCAGCTTTTCCAAACGCGACTTGGTGGAATTGGTCAGCACACCCGCTTGGATGGCGTTCAGCATATTTTCAATGCCGTTCTCTACCTCGCGCATCTGCTTTTCCAGCAAAGGGAGCGTGGTGTTTTCCTGATCCTGCAACTCCATCACTTCCGCAACGATGGCATCAATCACGGCATCGTCCTGAATCAGCTTCATGGTTTCGCAGACTACCAGATCTTCCAGCCACTCTTTACGGACGGTCTTTTTCTTGCAGGTCTTGAAACGCTTCGCGGTGGCGCACTTATAATAATGATGAACGACCTTGTTTCTACCCGTACCGCACTCGCCGAACATCATCGCGCCGCACATTCCGCAGAACAGCTTGGTGGTGAGCAAGTAATCGTCCTCGGCTTTGTGACGGGCAGGAGCGCGGCTGTTCTTCTTGATTTTTTGCTGCACTTCTTCAAACAAGTCCTTGTCCACGATGGCCGGGATGCTGTCGGGCATCACAATGTCCTTGAAGTGGTTTTCTCCGATGTACCGTTTGTTCGTCAGCAGCGTCTGAACACTGTTGTAGGTGAACTTCTGGTTGCGGTTGGTAGTCACACCACTGTCGTTCAGCCAGTTCATCAGTTCTTTCATGGTCGCGCCCTCATTGTACCGCTGGAAGGCTTCTACCACAAAGGGAGCTTTCAGCGGGTCGATTTGAAAGAACTTCTCTTCGTCCACCTTGAAGCCAATGGGAATCGTGCCGCCGTTGTACTTCCCCTTCAGAACATTCTCGGTCATGCCGCGCACAACTTTTTCAGAAAGTTCTGCCGAGTAGTATTCAGCCATGCCGGTGAGCATACTCTTGACCATGATACCCGCAGGGCTGTCAGAAATAGGCTCTGTAGCTGATACCAGCTTGACATGATTCCGCTCCAACTGGTACTCATAGTGGGCCGAATCATAGCGGTTCCGGGCAAAGCGGTCAAGTTTCCAGACCAGCACAATATCAAACAACCGTTTCTCGCTGTCCTTGATCATTTGCTGGAAGTCCGGGCGGTTATCGGTTTTGGCGGAAAGGGCGCGGTCAATGTAGTGCTTAACTACCGTGATGCCGTTCTTTTCGGCATAAGCCGTACATTCACGAATCTGGCCTTCGATGGATTCCTCGCGCTGGTTGTCGCTGGAATAGCGGGCGTAGATTACGGCGGTCATGCAAACACCCCTTTCACTTCATTCTCCGCAGGCGGCGCACAAGGTCGGATGCACTGTACAGCACACGAGCCACCGACACGGCATCCTCGCCCACAATGTAGAACACCGAGTAGTTATCCACCAGCATCTGCCGCAGCCCTTGGGTGCGCTCCGGCTCACTTTCCACCAGCGCACAGCGTTCCGGCAGGATGTCCAGCGATTGGATGGCCTCAGCAATGCGGTTATACTGCCCCATGGCCGTATCAGACTCCAACAGACGGTCGGCAATGTAGCTGTAAATCTGCTCCATATCACTGAGGGCTGCACGAGAAATTTTCACGTCATACTGCTTCATCTGTGCTGTTCCCTGAACTGTGCGAATGCGCTTGCAGCATCCACGGTATCACCGTTCTGAATTTCCTTAATGCCTACCTGCAAGGCTGCATGAAGCTGGTCATCGGTCATGGTGTCAGCATTCAGAGCCGCAGGAGCTTTCGGCAGGGACAGAGAAAAGGGGATGCCGCCAGTCAGGGTGATCTGGCGCAGGTACATATCAATAGCTGTTGCCATCGGGATGCCGAGCTGCTTCAACACATCCTCGGCTTGTTGCTTGACGGTAGGGTTCACACGAAGATTGAGTGTCATCGTTTTTTCCATGGTTATCACCTCAAGTTTATTGTAACGCATTTTGCGTTGCAAATCAACGACTTCCAAACTTATAATTAAATTTCTCCATATTGCACAACATATTTATTGCAGAACTGTTCAAAGATCAAAATATCCACCCTGTTGCTGAAATGAAATCAAGCTAGTCATTCTTATTTTTCATGTATCGATTATCTTTTTTACCATTGTACCGAACAAAATCATCAGCGGAATCGCAAAAAGCAAACATAGGACATTTTTTAATTCAGCATTATCCGTTGAAAGCTGCATCAAAATCATAGAGAGCGGATACTTTTCTTTGCTCTGCAAAAATGTCATGGGTTGTTCCAAAAGATTCCAGCTCTCAGCGATAGAAAGGAATGCCGCAATCATAACATACGGTCGTACAATTGGAGCATAAATTTTCCTAAAAAGCCCCCAGTTGCTTGCGCCGTCACAAATTGCTGAATCGAACAGGCTACTGTCAATTCTTTTTGCTGCGAACCAAAAGAGTAAAATCATCCAAGGCTGGAAAGCCGTCATTATCAATAGCCCTTTCAGAGAATCCAACCATCCAATATTCATCAGAACCAGATATTGAGGGAGCATAAGTGCTTGCTGTGGCAAAAGCAAAAAGAAAACACAGGTCAAAAGAAAAAATGTCTGCGCTTTCGGAGATGGGATTCTGGCAATCGCATAACCTGCAGGCAGTGCAATCACAATTTGAAAAAGCACTCCGACAATTGCAAGAATCGCGGTATTTTTATAGGCGCAAATGAATTCCATCAGAGAATCCATCTGCCACAAGTCATCTGGGTTTATATCAAATATCGGGAAAACAAGAAATACGCATGGCAGCACAAAAATCACAGCAGCTATCAAAGATAACATCCTATATGTAGCTTCTTTTCGTGGGTTCATCAGTTATTCCTCTTTTTTCTTGCCAAGTACATTCCGATCAGCACAACGGCCCCAACAAAAAGCACAACCAAAACAGATGCCGCTTCCAGTCGTGCATAGTTCATATTCATAAAATTGTTTTGTAGAAAGTGCTGAATACTATATAATTGTTCATTCGGATGACTTCCTCCAATCAAATAGGCTTCACGGAAACATCGAAAGCTATTGTAAATCGTCAAGATTCCACAAATCAATAAAGAACTCTTTATTATTGGAAGCTTTATGTACCAAAAACATTGTAAAGGGTTGACTCCATCCAGCATGGCGGCATCTATGATCTCAGATTCAATGGATTTCATAGCAACCATAAAAATTAAAATTGAGAATCCCAGCGTTTTCCATAACACAATTACAAGGAACACATAAAATGCAAATGGTGTTTCACCCCACTGGCTAGGAGATTTTCGTAAGATGCTTGATGCGATTGTCACAACACAAGCTGCCGGAAGTATTGAAGGAACAAGGAAGAACAGACAAAGTTTTTCTTGTCGGAACTTTATATAAACTTCCGCAATGAAAATGCCAATAACCAAATTGACGGGTATAATAATAGCCCACAAATGAAACAGATTTCTAACGGCAAGTGAAAATGCCTCATTTTCAAAAAGATCCACATAATTTTGTATGCCGACAAAATCAGTTCCTGTTCCAAGAAAGAGACTTTTCCAAAAAGCAATCAAGATTGGAAACAGATAGCAAAAAAATCCGGCAGTAAGTGCCGGCAGAAGAAGTATATTGCTCTGAAGATTCTTTTTCATTTTATTCATCAAGGTACAATTTGAGCCGCGGAGTAAGTCGATCAACAAGCTCATCAAGGGTGATTTCATCATTCCAATACTGAACCATCGTTTCGCTTAGAAGATTTCCTCCATCCTCGCTTTGATCAAGCTGCAAGGCACGGTACCAAATTGTGTGATATTGCGCTGCATTGATCTTGTCGCATATTGTTTCAAGCTGATCTAGCTGTGCATCAGTCAAATTGTCACCATACATCTCTTTTCGTTTTTCAATATCTTCTTGCCCTATTTTTTCATGGGACGCATCATAGACACTGAATTGATATTGTGCTTCCATACATTTTTTAAGACATCCACGTCGGACAGGAAACATATCTTTATCTGCAAACGCCGAACTCGACTGGCATTCTTCACTAAGAAGATAAGCTAAAAGTGCTTTTACCTCTGCTGGATGCTTTGTATTTCGATTTCCCATTGCGTAAGAACCGATCTCAGCAGTAACACCGCCTAGCTCATTGGGAATGGGAAGTGTTACGGTTTTGATTCCAAGAGCTGCACACTGCCGAAGAAGTCCCACCGTCATATAACTTGGGTCAAGACTAGCAAAAGGTTCACCGTTTGCAAAATAATCTTGGACTACTTCTGGATTGAAACTGTCAAACAAACCATTTTGCATCTCATAAGAAATTTCACCCGTACGGAATTCTTTCTCATATGCTAATGTTTGCCGACAACTAACTGTGTCCAAGTTAATAGTGTGATTCTTGTAATCGATGATTGGCTGCGATAACGCGCTTGTCATGCTAAAGTCCGTCACAACCAGCATTGGTTTTTCCTTGTAGATACGCAGCAGTTCATCCATCGTGGCCACAAGGCTTTTTGATGCGGCTTGCATATCAAATCCGCTGTCCTTCAAAATGCTTTCTGCACTTGTCAGCGCTGGAACTGAAAAACACAAAGGTAAAATATACTGTTTTCCTTTTAGTTTTCCAGCATCTAAAAGAGGCATATAAAAATTCTCTGCTGTGAATTCGTTTGAATCCATTACATCGGTAAGATCGAGAAAAGCTCCATTCATCATACTCTTTTCAATATCTGGAAATAGATTAACATTCGTCAATCGGTTTCCTTCCATAATAAAAAGGTCGGGACCCTTGCCTGAAAGGATTTCCGTATTTAGCTGATGAATCTCTGCCTCACGCTCTGCGGTATCACCCTCTTTTGGCGATACGAACTGTATTGTGATATTCGGGTTCTCTTTTTGATAATCTAGCAGTTTTTCATAGATAGGACAATGTGTATCAGGATTTGCATAGTGAGCGGTAAGGTAGACTGTTAAAGTGACTGGATTTGAGCTATCCTCTGCAACGGGCTTAGCTAAATCAGTTTCCTTCTTGGTAGATGCGCATCCTGTGAGAAGAACCAGCAGGCTTACAATAATAGCGGCAATAAATATACTAAATCGGTTATTTCGTCTATTGTTATACATAACTTCAGGTTCTCCGACTTCTAAAATTTTGCTTCATACCAATACCAATGTGCTGCAATTCGTTCAGTATATTGTGTATTATCACCTTCTGATTCTGCCCACGACCATCCATTTCCACTTTTTACAAACTCAACCGGAACATCTTGAAAGCCATGTGGTTCATCATCTTCAGAATAGTAAAAGCCCTTATATGTAGTACTCGGAATGAGCCCGAAAGAGCCTGTACAAAATTCCACCATATCATCTGCGTAATAATATACTTTCCATCCATTCCACTCTAGCGGTCCCATTGGATGTTCTTCTATCACTTTCCGCGCATAGTTTGTCAGCTCATCCTGATTTCGCAGTACATAGGACTGGATGGATTTTTTGCTAAATGGCCGAACAATCAACGCCGTAGCTACAGCAATACACCCTAGTGCGGTCAAAAGTCCAATGCAAATTCTTTTCATGTTTTTCTCCAGTCAACTGAAAACATATCACGCTGTAAGAACTATGATATCGCAGACTTTACTTTAGCGTGTGTACAATATGCAGTGCCATATCTGCATTTTCTTTGTCTACAAATATCTCTGTGATATACTTTGGTTTTATACCTAGAGTTCCAATTCTTGCCTGATCGAACGTATTACGCCGATTGACATCTTTAGTTTTGCAATAGAACTTGATTCCCGCAGCCGCCAACGCATCCGTGATGCGACTGCCTTGGTAGGGATCAGAAACGGTTGCGACTTGCGATTTGAAAAACTGCTCTAGCATAAAAGGATCTCCTATATACACTCTAAAAGAAATCTCTTGCGTTTCTTACTGGAATAACGAAATTTAAGCCCAATTTATTTCGTTTGTCTACAAAATTTTTCAAAATCGTATAGCTGCACATAAATTCATGGAAAATTTGTTGCATAATCACAGTTTTGTTTATCTGCATCGCTATTGAGGACGAATACGGCAATACTCCAACGCAGCGGGCGGAACTGGACTGGCTGCTCTACAACAAGCCCTTGGAGTATGCTCAGCTTGTGCTGGGTGGTGAGATTGAGCATTATCTCTCACTCAGCTGTGACCATGGCAGATTTAGAGGATTGACCTTTAATTAAAATATCCAAGGCAAAACAACAGCCCTCTACTTGCAGTCGTTGCAAATAGAGGGCTCATGGTTAGTTAGTAGTTCAACCTATTATGGTAACCATCTGAAAATACTGATACTGGTATTCATCTTCTAATACCGCCTGCATTTCTTCCATGTATAGCGGGTCTTTCAACAGTTTGGGATGAAATGCTCGCTCTCTCCAGAGTCGGACTCCAATTTCGGGAAAAAAATATTCCGTTCCCAGTTGCAAGTCCTTTTCGTTGCAAATAACGTTGTCCTTTTTCATTAAGCTATCAATAATACACTCGGCGGCTGTATTAAACATATCCATCCCGAACAATTTTATTGATGCCACTTTAGACAAATCACGCTGGATGCCGATTTCAGCAGCTTTTCCGTTCCGATACTGCACAAGAAAGAACGAATCATTATCCATATATCGTCCGGTTATCAAATTAGGGTCATCGGTTTCCGCACAACATTCCATTTGCATTGCTTCATCAGAAGAATTCGACCACTGTTTCTTCATTTGTAGAAGAGCATTTTCTAATTCATCTGATGTCATGCCTAATTTTAATTGTCCAATTCCAATATGTGGTTCAATAATTATCTCTTTCATAACAAAACCTTATACCAAAAAGTGAGCCATACAAATGCAGCAGTTGCACATATCATCAGAACCAGTAGTATCGTACTTGCAAGTTTTTTCTCAATGGAAACTTTCTGATTTTCGCACAAGACAATTTGCTGAAGATTGTGAAATTCGGCTTCGCTGACATTTCCATTTAACGCTTTCCATGTATTGCGGCGTTCTGTAACCAGCAAGAAATCAGACAGCATTTCCATAAAAATGACGGCGAAAAATGCCAGAGAAAAGAACCACATACCGCTCCATTGGCTTGCTGTCAAAGTATCTCGGAGCGTTGCCGGTTTCAAGGACTGTACCGCAATGACATAAAGTACGGTACTTTGTTCACAGTTGTTCTCCTTAATCTGCTGGCACCTATACACCGTTATTCCCATCATGTCTAAAAGCGAATTGATTTTGCAATTTCCAATGCCTGGCTTTCCGACACAGAACTTGCTTCAAGTTCAATTGCAACAAAGCATTCTTTCTCGTTATCATAAGCGAGAACGCCTAAATTGTTTACTGGTTCTGAATTTGCACCATCTTGAAAAATTACCGTTGTAAGTGCAGTCGTTCCGCGTTCCGTGGTTTGTATCACATCGTATTTATTATCCGTGTCAAACCTGTAAACCGATCCTAGCCGAAGTGCAGAGTAAACAATCTGCACGGAATCTCTATCACCTTCATATGGCTCATAGGTACTGTATCCAACCGCGCCAACCAACACATGATTTTTGTCATAAATATCATATACTGGATAAGACGGATTCAGGCTTGCAAGAACAAGCGGTTTATTATCAGCACGTTGCGTTTGTTCTCTCTTTTGAATTTTCCACCCTTGCGGAAGTTCGATTGAAATAACACTGCTCGCTTGTCCTGATTCTTCAGGTTGAAATTCAATTTGCCGATTTGGTTTCTCCTTGTTTTCAGCTTGTTCTCCTAAAATATCTGATGCGATTTGTCCATATTCTTTATCAGTGGTGATGGATTCCAGATACTGATAAATCGTATTTCTTTCTTCATCCGACCCACTATAGGGAAGCTCTGTTTTTATGCCGGATAAAACAAGTTGCTGAAAGTCTTTATCATTCATCAGTTTGTCATATTTCAACACATACAGTGTGTCTTGAGGGAATTTGATAAGGCGATTTGTCAACACCGAAAAGCAATCTTCTGTATACCCACCATCCGATTCTTTAAGCTTTTGCAGTACTTGGCTTGTGCTGGCATTTTCAAGATTAGATAAAAATTCCTGCTCGCTTGTCACCGATGTCGATATAGGAGAGTTCATAGAAGTTGAAGAGGATACTTTTGTTGAGCAAGCTGACAATCCTATGATTGTCGCAACCGAAATTGCAATGAAGCTCCTTTTCATATAGAGCATACACCTCCCGTTTGTTTCCATCAGAAGCTTTTACTTAGACAACGCAGCAACCAACACATTTGTTGCAAGATTTCCCAAATTTGTTTACTTAAACAAAAATCCATCCTCACATTTGTGCTCATCTACAAATATCTAGGCATTTTGCCGTTAATAAATACTTTCTGCAACCTTCATCAACTCATCCAATGAACCATCGCCCATAATTGTGCAGGAAACACCCTCATCCTCCCAAACCAAAATATAACAGGTGACCTGCCCCGGAATCTCACTTGTTCCAAGTGTTGCTTCCTTATCTCCAATCTTTACAGTTGTATAAACGGTATGTTCATTATCGAATGTTTCAATCTGTCCGTATGCGGTTATAATTGAACAATCCACAAAATAGATTTCTCCGGCAGCATTAACATACGCATGAGAGAATGTTTCCTTTTTATCATAGCCTTGCGTATAGTCACGCCAAAATCCGACTTGTACATAATGTTCACTATACGCATCGGGAAGCTGCTCTAATGGTTCTCCCTCAACTTTATAAGTGACTTGCATCTCAATTGGTAAGAACTTCTGAATCATCGTATAGACTGTCTTGCGGAAGTCTGCGCTTACTGCAAGCGCACCGAGAGTTAAAATTACCAGCGTCAGGGCTGCAACAAGCACCCGTTTCAGCATAGGGCGGCGTTTATGCAATGCCGCTTGCAGGCGAGCATCCCATCGGGAAGTATCCGGGTAGCGTTCCTTAAGCTGTGCTGGAGTTGGCAGTTCGTCCAGTTCTTTTTGTGCATCTGCACGGAGTGCTATCATCAATGCAGCGTCAAAAGAAACTTCTGTCCGCTCACTCATGGCTGTTTAGCTCCTTCCACAATAGTTTTCTTCCACGGAAAAGCCGCATCCGAATCACTTCGTCCGTCAGACCAAGCGATTCGGCAATCTCCCGGTTGGTATAGCCCATTGCCAAAAGGCGAAGAGGATCACGGTACATCGGTTTCATTTGTCCGATCAGTTCTGTCAGATGTTGGATGTTATCGGTGCTGACTGCTGCATCATCTGGCACTGGGGCATCATCTGGTGCGTCCGGGATTTCTTCCAGCGGTTCTTCCCGCTGCTTGCGAAGCATATCGTATGCACGGCTTCTACTACAACTAACGAGATAAGCAGCGAGTTCGTGACAGTTTTCTCGATGAATTTTAGAAAAATTTTTGGCAACGTACAAAAACACCTCTTGCAGTACATCTTCTGCCAGATACGAATCGCCCATAATTTTGTAAGCGGTATGGTAGACCAGCCGTTTGTAGGTATTATATACATCTATAAACTGTTCTTCGCTGCTCCGGTCATCCAGAACTGCCAGATACATTGCCAGCATTTTCGCTCACATCCCTCTTATCGGGAGGAATTATGTCAATTTGACACAATTCCTCTCTGCCCATTCATAAAAACCACCACGGCAGTTCCAGCCACAGGTTATCCATAGCCTGTTCTTCCGTCTTTTTGGCGCGGCCTTTCGTCAGGTGAAAGTATATCGCCGTGCCGATCAGCGGATGTTCCTCGCCATCGGTGAAGCCATAGCGGTACAGCAGATAGGTCTGCTCCCGTTGGGTCAGCCGTTTCAGGCCATAATACAGTTCCCGGCGCGATTCCTGCTCCTCCATAATGCTCTGCGGCTGCATGGCGTAGGGGTCGGCTATGGCCTCAATGCGCCGTAGTTGTTCCTCTCCCGGCAGAACATCATCCAGCGAAACACGTTGGTAACAGACGCCGTCCTTGTCTTCCGTCACCATCCGCTGCTCAAAAGCGGCAAAGGCATCCCGCACCATGTCCATCATGGCGTTGCGGATGGCAGGAGCCGCATAGGTCAGGAACTTCATGCCGCGCGCTGCATCGAACTTCGGCACAGCTTTCCATAAGCCCAGATTGCCTGCCTGTTTCAAATCGTCCGTGTCAAGGTTCAAGCCAGACTGTGCCAGATTCATGCTGCGGAAAAGGTCATTTGCCACCTTGCCAATAAAGGACTTGTTGTTGTCGATCAGGCTGTCCAGCGCGGCAGCATCGCCTTTCTGTGCCAGCGCACAAAGCCGTTCATTCGTCTGCTTCATGGGCGTTTTCCTGCTCTGCGGCAGACTGCAAGATTCCCAGCAGACCGTTCCGCAGCTGTTCCAGTGCTTCCGGCGTGGCTCCTTCCATGCCCGAAACACTGTCCAACATTGCATCTGTCAACTGCTCTGCCGTAATCGTTGGGTGCTGCACATCCTGCCCTTTGGTCAATTCGGTGAACATTTTCTCTGCCACTTTTTTGCTCATGGCTTCCTGTTCGGCGTAATGGCTCCCGATGCCCTTTTTGATTTCCTTGACCGCTGCCATGAAGTACATCTCAATGTCATCAAGGTCGCCTTGGTACACCGGCTTTCTCCGAAGGCCGATGTCCTTTGCGGCTTTGGCTGCTTCTGGAGTCTTGACCCTTGTACGCAGCAGGGTGCTCAATGTCGTGAGCATGGCATTCTGTGCTGCGATGCCGGATGCAAAAGTATCGTCAAAATACTGCGCTATGCGGTAAGTAAGCTCTGCAAAGCGGGCGTTTTCCAGCAGCAGATTGACCACCTCTGTATTGACACGCCCTGTGTAGAGGCTCTTTGCGGCTTCTACGGACAGGCCAAGTTCGGCAATGTCGTAGTTCTTGCGGTCGGGGATGTTGGTTTCTCCCAGCAGAAAATCCGTAGACACGTTGAACAGCCTTGCAATCTTCAGCACCTGCTCATGGGTCAGGGTTCCTTTTGCGCCACTGATAAAACGGTTGATGGTGCTCTTGGAGCAGCCGATCTCCTTGGCGAGTTCTGGTTGGCTGATGTTGTGCTCTTTCATCAAGTCCGCAAGACGGACGTTGGACGGTGCGGGCAGATATTCCTGTGCCATGTGGTCGGCCCTCCTTTTTGAGCTTTTTCCTCATTATAATACGCTCTGCCGTTTTGTTCAATATACGGTTTATTCTCCACCCTTGCTGTTGCAGCCCTGCAACCAGTGAGGGCTTTTTTCTTTTTCCGTTGCAGTTCTGCCGCTTTTTCGCCCTTTCCACAAAATTCTCCGTATATTCAGGCAGGAAGCCAAAAACACCAGATTTCCCACGCTGGGGACTCTGGTGCAGCGCACGAAACAAAGGAGGAATGCCCTTGAGTCTGTATCAAACTGTCAAGTCCGCCATCACCGTTCGGCAGGTGGGAGAGATGTACGGCATGGGACCCGACCGCCATGGCATGGTGTGCTGTCCGTTCCACTCCGACAACCACCCCAGTATGATGCTGAACGACACCTATTATTACTGCTTTGGCTGCGGAGCCAACGGAGATGCCATCGACCTCACCGCCAAGCTGTTCGACCTGAACCCCCGGCAAGCCGCCAAGAAGCTCGCAAGTGACTTCGGGCTTGACCCGGATAAGCCGCCCGCCAATGCCATCGCCCTGCCGCCGCCCAAGCGTGGCCTGACGGACGAGCAGTGGGCAGACATCGCCTACTGCCTGCGGGTGCTGACCGATTATCTCGACCTGCTGCACGACTGGCAGGAGCGTTACAAGCCCGCCAGCCCGGAAGAACCGCTGGACGAGCGGTTCGTGGAAGCCCTCCACACGACCGAGACCATCGAGCACCTGACGGACTGCGTTGCATTTGGAACGCCCCAACAGAAGGCCGCTGCCGCCGCACAGCTGCTGTCCGGGTCGTACCTGCTGATGCTGGAAGAGCGCACCGACCGCCTTGCTCTGGCAAAGTGCGCCTGACGCTTGATTCACCTGAAGTGGTAGGTCTCACCGTGAGACCCGCCACTTCACTTTTCTATCGCAAGTCAAGGAATCAGTGCAACATTCAAACAGCATATTTGCGATATGCAATTCAACGCTGTTGCCGTCGCATTAAAAAGTTGAATTGCTATAAAGGAGGAACACCCTATGAAGAAAAACATTTCCCGCAACCCCTTATGGCCGGACTGGTACAACGGCAAGAAGATCGATGAAGTCCAGTTTGGCCGTGCCTTTCTGGAACAGTGGCCGCTGAAATGCGTCAACGGTACGCTGTACACGCTGGACGGTCCGGTGGAGGACGAGAGCGAGATCAAGCAGCGCATCTTGGAGAACATCGAGGAATATGTCACCTCCGGCCTGTCCAAAAAGGTCACCAACATTCTGGAGACCATCAAGCTGCTGGCCTTTTCCGACCCCTTTCCCATCGAACAGGACTGCATCCACCTCCAGAACGGCGTGTACCATCTGCCGGACGGCACCTTTCAGGAAAGCCGCCTGTTTTGCCAGAACCGCCTGCCGGTGAAGTACGATCCCAAAGCACCCACCCCTGACCGCTGGCTGACCTTCCTGCACGAACTGCTGGACGATGCCGACATCCCCACCTTGCAGGAATATCTGGGCTACTGCCTCATCCCCAGCACCAAGGGGCAGAAGATGATGCTCATCGTTGGCAAGGGCGGCGAGGGCAAGTCCCGCATCGGGCTGGTGCTCAAGCGACTCATGGGAGATGCCGCCAGCAATGGCAGCGTCCAGAAAGTGGAGAATAACCGTTTTGCCCGTGCTGATCTGGAACGCCGCCTGCTGATGATCGATGACGACATGGACATGAACGCCCTGCCTAAAACGAATTATATCAAGACCATCGTGACCGCCGAAGTCAAGCTGGACTTGGAGCGCAAGGGTGTCCAGAGCTACCAGCGGGACATCTACGCTCGGTTCCTCTGTTTCGGCAACGGCGCGTTGACCTCGCTGTATGACCATTCGGACGGTTTCTTTCGCCGCCAGCTTATCCTGACCACCAAGGACAAGCCTGCCGACCGCACGGACGACCCTTTCCTTGTGGAGAAGATGTGCGCCGAGTTGGAGGGCATCCTGCTCTGGTGTCTGGAAGGGCTGCATCGGTTGGTGCAGAATAACTTCCGCTTCACGGTCAGCCCCAAAGCTGCTGCCAACGTGGACACCATCAAGCGCAGCAGCAACAATGTCATCGACTTCATGGAATCCGAGGGCTATTTCCGCTTCAAGGCGGACTACTCCATCAGCTCCAAGGACTTCTATGAAATCTACAAACTGTGGTGCGAGGACAACGCCTGTCACAGCGTATCGGCGATCCGTTTCAGCGCAGAGCTGCGCCAGAATGACCGCCGCTACAATCTTGAAGCCACCAACAACATCTACCTGCCCGGTGGCCGCAGGGTGCGGGGTTTTGTAGGCATCGAACCGCTTGTCCACCCCTGCCTGTAAAAAGTGCATTTTTTCACGGAAGAAGTTCGTACAACCTGTACGGTCTGTACTTGTACGCACCCGTACGGCAAATCGAGATAAATTAAGGCGTGTTATCGTTTATATTTCGGGTTTCCGTACACCGTACGAACCGTACAGGTTATTTGAACTCCGTACGCGATTTTTTCGGATGCGTACGGAGCAATCAAGTTCGCATTGTGCGAACTTGATTGTAACTCTCCCGCAGGAGACGTTTCCCCTCGGAGAGCCCACTACACTTTGCAGACCGCAGGGATGAAAGTGTCATAGTGGGTTATTACACTTCCGCAGAAGTGCATCTCCGTTCCCCGTCACCTCTCGATGAACCTTGAAAGGAGGGATGCCCTTTGGCAAGAAATGATGGCATTGACCGCACCAGTGTTCGAAATCTCGCCGTTTCGGACAAGGCCGTTGGCAACACTCAGCAGCACAACGAGCGCGAAAAGGACAGCTACCGGAACCCCGACATCATCCCCCAGCGCACTGCATGGAACATCCACTTCAAAAAGCCAACCGCCAGCTACACCGACCTGTTCTCCCAACTGGAAACCGCTGGTACGATTTCAACGCGCGGCCTGAAGCCGGATGCCACCCATTATTGCGAGCTTGTCTTTGATGTCAACTCTGCCTATTTTGACAACCACGGCGGCTATGAGTTCGCCAAGCAGTTCTATGAGGATGCCTACAAAGCTGCTGTGCAAATCGTGGGTGGTGAGCAGTATATCCTCTCGGCAGTCATGCACGCCGATGAGGTCAACCGTGCCATGACCGAAGCATTAGGCCGCGAAGTTTACCACTATCATCTCCATGTGGTCTATGTACCTGTGGTGGAAAAGCAGATCCTCTGGTCGAAACGCTGCAAGGACAAGGCACTGGTCGGCACCGTCAAGGAGACCGTCATGCAGGTCAGCCGAAGCAAGAAGTGGGCATCCAGGCCCCTGCTGAACGATGCCGGAAAGCCTGTTTTGCAAAAGAATGGCAAGCCAGTCCTGAAGAAGTCGTACAGTGTCCTGCAAGACGATTTCTTCCACTATATGCGCAACGCCGGGTATACGGATGTAGAGCGCGGTGAGCGTGGCAGCACTGAAGAACACCTAACCGTCACCCAGTTCAAAGTCCAACGGGAGCAGGAGCGTCTGGGCAGCCTATCCGCCCAGATCGACCAGAAAGAGCAGCATCTCACCCAGACCAGCAAGACACTTTCCAAAAAGGAGAAGGAACTCGCCGCTGTTCAGAAGAAAGCCGCTGTCACAAAAGAAGCCCTCATTCATGTGCGCGATCTGGATTATATCGGCAAGCGCACCTTTCTCGGTAACTACTCGCTGACCGAAGAAGAATTTTCCAAGCTGAAAAAGCAAGCCGACCACGGCTATATGATGGACGTGGAGAACCGCCGCCTGAAAGAAGAACTTTCCACCGCCAAGAAGGAAGCCATTCATTGGAGCAACAAGTACCACGACCTGTGGTACGATGTAAAGCCCTATCTGGATGCTCTCCACCGTGCTCCTGAACTGGTGCGCGGCTTTCTGGAAAAGATTCTTGCCCCCAAGCAGGAGCGCACCATGAATGTGCCGCAGCGAAACCGCAAGCGTGGGCAGAATATGGAACTTTGATTTTCGGAGGATACCATTTGAACAAAAAGAAGAAGTCGAACAAATCCGGCTACCCGGATGAAGCGATCAAGACCCTTGCGCGTTGCTTTTATCCCTCCATGGTTGAGTTTTTCAACAGTGAGGAAGGCCAGCGTGAATATGAGGAATGGCTGAAAGAGCAGGAAGCTCTGCAAGCCTTGCCTATTGCAGCATAAAAACAGCAGGACGCTCCCAGTAAAGGGAACGTCCTGCCTTATATAGATGTGTCTCACCGAGGTGTGTCCAGTTGGGCACACCTCTTATTTTTTTGTCCTTAATCTTCTAGCCCATGGCTCCCAGCCACATTCTTCAACTATTCCCTCGGATCGCCATTCAGAATCAAATCCGCATAGCCAAGCGGGTCATTGTAGATGAGATAATCCAACTCCGACCTCTGCGCCACGGTCACATCCAGCGCATCCTCGACCCCGGTGCAGTCAATGGAAATTTTTCTCCCATCCCGGAGCAGCAGCTCCACGCAGCCGGTGTCCATGTTGAATTTGCAGGCTCTTGCATCGTACTTCATAATCATACCCTCCAAATCTTGTTATTGGCTTACGGTCTATGACAAGGCATCAGAGTTTTGCGCCGTCCACGGGAGCCTTCGTTGTTGTACCCGAAGAAAACGAAAAATCCGAACCCTTCTCCAATCGGAAACAGGTTCGGATTTTTCTTGTTTGGTGGGCGCGGGTGGATTCGAACCACCGAAGCTGAAAAGCAGCAGATTTACAGTCTGTCCCCATTGGCCACTCGGGAACACGCCCAGATACAGTTTTCTGCAGTCACGGACTGCCTGTATATATTACCACTTGGGGGCGTATTTGTCAACTGCTTTTTACAGCTTTTTCAGAAAAGAAGCTGACCGCACGGCTCAGTCGCGGGGACGGCCATAGCGGTGGACTTTTTTGGAGGAATGGCGGGTGCGGGGGGAGTTGAGCAGGACCCACGCCACATAGATGATGGCGCAGATGGCGCTGACGACGAGCACCACCTTGAGGTAGAGGCTGCCGAAGAACTCCTGCAGCTTCGAGAAAGAGTAGAGCAGGCTGCTCCGGCTCACGTCCTGCCCGGCGATGAGGTTGACCATGCCGATGGTCTCGCCGGCCAGCTTCAGCTCCACGGTGCCGACAACATCGCCCTGCTGGACGGGGGCGCAGACATAGTCGGGCAGATGGAAGTATTTCTGGGTCACGGTGCCGTCGCCCGAAGAGGGCAGCAGGGTCATCATGCTGTTGTCAGGGTAGAGCTTGAGGGTGTCGGTGTCGGAGGAATACTTCACGGGGAGCTCTGCCAGAGCGAGGTCGGTATCCAGCGCAGGCTGGATGGAAAAGCTCTGGAACACCCAGTCGATGAGGCGGGTCGTCTCATAGAGGGCCGGGCGGCGGTTGGCGTAGCCGTAGGTGTCACAGGTGTCGGGGCTCTGCATGATGCAGAAGATATAGGTGGAGCCGTCCTGATTGGCCCACGAAACATAGCTCTGGTCGCCGTGGTCGTTTTTGTAGGCCATCACATCGCACATGCCGCCCTGCATAGATTTGCGGTAGAAGCTGCCGCCGCTGGTCTTGTTGAGGGCGACGTTCTGGTTCAGCAGCACGAAACTCTTGGTGTGCTTTTCCTTGGCGGGCATGGTGAAGGCGGGGGCCGACGAGATGTCCACGAAGGCGTCGAAGCTCATCAGATACCGCAGGATGAGGTACATATCCACGGCGGTGGTCACGTTGCCGCTGTCGAGGCCGCAGGCGTCCGTCCAGGTGCTGCCGGTGGTGCCGATGCGCTGGGAGAGGGTGTTCATCTGGCTCACCCAGCCTGCAAGGTCGCCGCCCGAAAGGCTGTAGGCAAGGCCCATCGCGGCCTCGTTGGCGTTGCGCAGAAGCATGGCGTAGACAGCTTCCCGGTAGGTGAAGGTCTCATTGGAGCGCATATCGGCATTGTCACTGTTGTGGACGTAATCCGAGATGGCGAAGGGCATCTGGAAGGTGTTGTCGAGCTGGTCGGCGTAATTCGTCAGCAGCAGCGCGATGGTCATATATTTGGTCAGGCCCCCGGCAGGCACCTGACGGGAGCTGTCCTTGTCGTAGACGATGATGTTGGTGTCGGTGTTGACGATGTAGGCGCTCCTGGCCTGCACCTCGTAGAAGAGGCTGGGGTCGAACATGGCCGAAGCCGGCGCGCACAGGCAGCTCAGCAGCAGGATAAGGCTCAGAAATAGGGTGACGATACGTTTCATGTGGACATTTTCCTCAAAAAGCGATAATATATTATAGCAATTCAACTTTTTAATGCAACAGCAACAGCGTTGAATTGCATATCGCAAATATGCTGTTTGGATGTTGCACGAATTTCTTGACTTGCGATAGAGTATCGGACAAAATGTGCTGTCCGTTCTTACGGAACAAAAACAGGCTCAGAAGAGGGCCTTATACTTTATAATAACAGGTTTGGCGGGGCGTGACAAGGCTTTTGGGACGATTTCACACTCCGCAAAAGGAGGCAGAGGATGGTATATCTTACGGGCGACACCCACGGCGAGCTGGACCGCTTCAAAGACGGGGAGCTGCGCCGGGCCGGCAAGGGCGATTTCGTCGTTGTACTGGGCGATTTCGGCTTTGTATGGGACGGCAGCAAGGCCGAGCAGAAGAATCTGGACTGGCTGCGCAGGCGGCCTTATACCATCCTTTTCCTCGATGGCAGCCACGAGAACTATGACCTGCTGGAACAGTACCCCCCCGGGGAGCGGTTCGGCGGGCTGGTGCAGCCGCTGGGCGGCAATGTGTACCACGTCTGCCGGGGCAGCGTACTGGAGCTGGAAGGGAAGAAGTACCTCTGCTTCGGCGGAGCGGAAAGCCCGGACAAGGAAGAGCGGGAAGCCCACGTCAACTGGTGGCCGCAGGAGATGCCCTCGGATGAGGAATACGCCCGCTGCGAGGCCGCGCTGGAAGCGAACGGCTGGCAGGTAGATTATGTGCTGACCCACGACGCGCCAAGCAAGTTTCTGGATTTTAGTGTGCTGGCAGAGGGCGAGAATAACCGGCTGCACCTCTTCCTCGACAAGATCGTCATGAAAACGACTTACGAGAAATGGCTCTTCGGCTGCCATCACAAGGATGTGCAGCTCTCTACCAAGAGCCGCTGCCTCTTCTGCGATGTAGTGAGCATCGGCGAGAAGAAGCCGTGGTGGAAGAGAAGATAACGAAAAAGGACTGCCGCGGGCAGTCCTTTTTCGTTACTCAATTCATTGTTCCGGCTTTGTCGAACATCTGCTCCACCTGACGGGCCAGCAGGGCGTGTTCGGGCCGCTCGAGAAGCGGGTCTTCGGCCAGCAGGGCCGCAGCCTCGCTCTGGGCCGCGTGGAGGGTGCGGGTGTCGTTCATCAAATCGGCGATCTGCAAGGTCGGCAGACCGTGCTGGCGGCTCCCGAAGAAGTCGCCGGGGCCGCGGGTCTCGAGGTCGTACTGCGCCACGGCGAAGCCGTCTGAGGTGGAGCAGAGGAACTTGAGCCGCTTCTGCACCGACTCCGATGCATTGTCGCTGACGAGGAAGCACCAGCTCTCCGCCGCGCCGCGTCCCACACGCCCGCGCAGCTGGTGCAGTGCGCTCAGGCCGTACCGCTCGGCGTTTTCGATGACCATGACCGTCGCATTCGGCACGTCCACGCCGACTTCGATGACGGTGGTGGACACGAGGGCGTCCAGACGTCCGGATTTGAAGTCGTCCATCACCTCGGCCTTTTCCTTCGGCTTGAGCTTGCCGTGCATCAGGCCCACCCGGCGGTCCGGCAGATAGGCTTTTGCGATGTCCTCATAGTAGCTCTTGACGGCGTTCAGGCCGCTGCCGCCCGCATCCTCAATGGCAGGGCAGACGATATACACCTGTCGTCCGGAATCGATTTCTCTATCAAGGAAGCCGTAGAGGTCGGCCCGCTTTTTGCCGGTGATGCAGCGGGTCTTGACGGGCTTGCGGCCCGGCGGCAGCTCGTCGAGGATGGAGATGTCAAGGTCGCCGTACATCAGCAGCCCCAGCGTCCGGGGGATGGGGGTGGCACTCATGACCAGCAGGTGGGGATTCGCGGCCTTTTCGGCCAGCAGGCCCCGCTGGCGCACACCGAAGCGGTGCTGTTCGTCCACGACGGCCAGACCCAGCCGGGCGAACTCCACGCCCTCGCTGAGGATGGCGTGGGTGCCTACGATGAGGTCGGCCTCGTCGTCCCGGATGGCGGCGAGGGTGGTGCGCCGTGCGGCGGCCTTCATGCCGCCGGTGAGCAGGGCCACCCGCATCCCGAAGGGGGAGAGCAGGCGGTTCAGGTTCTCGGCGTGCTGGCTGGCCAGGATCTCGGTGGGGGCCAGCAGTGCGGCCTGATACCCGGCCCGGATGCAGGCCCAGATGGCCGCGGCGGCCACCAGCGTTTTGCCGCTGCCCACGTCGCCCTGCAAAAGGCGGTTCATGGACGTTTCGCCCGACATGTCGGTCAGGATCTCTTCCACGGCCCGCCGCTGTGCGCCGGTGGGGGAGAAGGGCAGCGACTCCCAGAAAGGGGAGGCGTCGGCCTTCTTCATGGGCGCGCCGGTGGAGGCCGCGCCGTGGTTCTTCATCCGGCCGATGCCCAGCTGTAAGACCAGAAGCTCTTCGTAGATGAGCCGCCGCCGCGCCGCAAAGGCTTCCTCCTCGGTGGCGGGGCAGTGGATGGCCCGGACGGCGTCGGCCTTGGAGAGCAGGCGGTATTTTTTCAGCATCTCGGGGGGCAGCGGGTCGGGCAGAAGCTCCGCGTGGGGGAGGAGCTGGCGGACGCACTTGGCGATGGCGCTGCTGGTCAGACCCTCGGTCTGGGGGTAGACGGCCTCGAAAGGCGACGACTTCACCTGCGCGTCGGTGCGCACCTGCGGGTTGACCATCTGGCGGCGGAGCATCCCGCCCGTCACGATGCCCTGAAAATAGTATTCCTGCCCCAGCTCCAGCTTCTGGGCGGCGTATAGATTATTGAACCACGTGATCTCGAGGCTGGATACATCGTCCCCGGCGGTGATGCGCTCCATCCGCCGCCCGCCCGGCAGGATGCGCCCGCCGGGCTTTGCAAACACTTCGGCCTTCACGACGCACTCGGTGTCGGCGGGGGCCTCGGCGATGGAGTAGGGCTTTGAAAAATCCAGATACCGGCGGGGATAGTGGCAGAGCAGGTCGCTGAGGGTCAGGATGCCCAGCTTCTCGAACCGCTCGGCAGTCTTGGGGCCGACGCCCTTGAGATAGCGTACCGGGGTGTCCGGCGTGAGGGTGGTGTGAAGTTCGGCAGGCATGGCGCGGCCTCCTTTCAGGGGAAATGATAGTATGCCCATTGTATCACGGCAGAGGGCAAAAGAAAAGCGCCCCGCCGGAGCAGGGCGCATGAATCAGATTGCAAATCGTCGAAAAGTGTGTTATTCTATATTCATGGATGGGTTATTCTGTCCTGAAAGGTGCTGTCTGCAAATGCAGGTGGTCAGACTTCCTCCTGACATCGTCCGGAGGAGGCCAACTTTGTCGTCCTCCGGACATTTTGAGTGATAGTTCATGATGAATGTTTAAGGAGGAGTCTTTATGACGGATCTGAATCTTGTACTTGTACTTCTGGGCCTTCTGGCTACAGTGATCATTGGTGTCATTCAGGTGACATGGATGATCGCGAGGGATGTCTTTCGGGACAAGCCGAGCACAAAACATAATTCCGATGACCGACAAAGAAAATGACCGCCCCAGACTTCCCAACCTGAGCGGTCATTTCTTTGATTTGCTAGGAGGGAGCTGACCATTTTGCAGGACAGCACCTTTCTTACTTTCATTATATACGTTTTATCGAGGATTGTCAAGCATTCAGACCTTACTGCCTTTCTTGAACGAGCCTTTGAACCCTTCCCAGAGGGAAACGACCCGGGGCCGGGGCAGAAAGTAGTTGACCAGCAGCGCTGTGATGACGCCCATGGCGGTGTCGAAGATGCGGTTGAGAGCGTAGCTCATATAGCTCTCAATGGGGGTGCTGAACAAAACGATGCAGAGCACCACGATGGACAGCGCTGACTCTTTTAGCATAGCACAGAGCGAAGAGGGGAGACAAGCTTTTCCGCATAAGTAGATTATTTAACGAGCAAAACGACAAAAAATCCCGGATGCCTCAGCACCCGGGAATCTTTTGGAGGTGACGACCAGATTTGAACTGGTGGATGAGGGTTTTGCAGACCCTTGCCTTACCACTTGGCCACGTCACCATATTCGGAGCAACTGCTGCTGCTCCATTTGGAGCGGCCGACGAGGCTCGAACTCGCTACCTCCACCTTGGCAAGGTGGCGCTCTACCAGATGAGCTACGGCCGCATATTCGGTGCATTTATCCTTGCACCCTCCCGAGCGATTCTCTCGAATTTCGGGGTCCCCGCGAAAGCTTGCGAAGCAAAATTTTGTGGGGAAGAGGAGAAAGTCTGGCGTTCATCACAGCAGTTTTGCTTGCAAGACTGCACGATGAACAGCAGAACTTTCGACGAAGCGACCCGGATCGGGCTCGAACCGACGACCCCCAGCGTGACAGGCTGGGGCTCTAACCAACTGAGCTACCGGGCCATACTGGAACAACGATTGCTGCTCCATTATGGAGCGGCCGACGAGGCTCGAACTCGCTACCTCCACCTTGGCAAGGTGGCGCTCTACCAGATGAGCTACGGCCGCATATTGGAAACCCTGCTGGGTCTCCTGACTGGTGCCTCCGATCGGAATCGAACCAATGACACGGGGATTTTCAGTCCCCTGCTCTACCGACTGAGCTACAGAGGCGCACCGGACGATGATTATTATACCTGAAATTTCGATTTTGTAAAGGGGTAAATGCAAAATTTTTTGAGAATTTTTGAACTTTCTATATTTTGCCCGTGTTATCGTCTAAAATAAGACTGACTTTTCTGACGCTTTTGCGGGCGGCAGACAGGGAAAGACTATTTGACATCTTCAACAACCTATGGTTTAATAAATAAGAATGAAAAGAATCGCTTTTCTCCCGCTGTGGGAATCTATACCTATATATAGCAAAAGCGTTTGAGACGGCTCCACTGCAAGAACATTCCGGGGCCGGGAGGAGCAGCATGGCAAGAAAACAGGAATATGGCAACGAAAGCATCACTTCGCTGAAGGGGGCCGACCGTGTGCGCAAGCGCCCGGCCGTCATCTTCGGCTCGGACGGCGTGGAGGGCTGCGCCCACTCCATCTTTGAGATCGTCTCCAACTCCATCGACGAGGCCCGCGACGGCCACGGCGACACCATCAATGTCACCCGCTGCAAGGATGGCAGCGTCATCGTCGAGGACTTTGGCCGCGGTATGCCCGTGGACTGGAACAAGGGGGAAGAGCGCTACAACTGGGAGCTGCTGTTCTGTGAGATGTACGCAGGCGGCAAGTACGGCGAGGGCGAGGACAACTATGAATTCAGCCTCGGCCTGAACGGTCTGGGCCTCTGCGCCACCCAGTACGCCTCGGCATGGATGACCGCCGACATCTACCGCGACGGCTTCCACTACCACCTCGACTTCCAGAAGGGCGAGAATGTGGGCGGCCTGCACAAAGAGCCCTACAAGGGCCGCCGCACCGGCAGCATCATCCACTGGAAGCCGGACGATGAGGTCTTTACCGACATCGACGTCCCCGGCAGCTACTATAAAGATGTCCTCCGCCGTCAGGCTGTCGTCAACGCGGGCCTGACCCTCAACTTCACCGACGAAAAGGAGAAAGACCCCGCCACCGGCAAGCCGTGGAAGGAGAGCTGGTGCTATGAGCACGGCATCGCCGACTATGTAGCTGAGACGGCGGGCGAGGACAGCCTGACCCCGGTGTTCAGCTGCGAGAGCGAAGCCACCGGCCGTGACCGCGAAGACCAGCCTGACTATAAGGTAAAGATGAGCGCGGCGTTCTGCTTCTCCAACAAGGTGCAGCTGCTGGAATACTACCACAACTCGTCCTGGCTGGAGCATGGCGGCAGCCCGGAGCACGCCGTCCGCACGGCCTTCGTCTACCAGATCAACAAGTATCTGAAGGACAAGAACCTCTACAAAAAGGGCGAGAGTGCCATCAGCTTTCAGGATGTGCAGGACTGTCTGGTCTACGTTTCGTCCAGCTTCTCCACCCGCACCAGCTACGAGAACCAGACCAAAAAGGCCATCACCAACAAGTTCGTCTCTCAGGCAATGACCGACTTCCTCAAGCACTATCTGGAAGTCTACTTCCTCGAAAAGCCCGACGAGGCCCAGAAGATCTGTCAGCAGGTGCTGGTGAACAAGCAGAGCCGTGAGCACGCCGAAAAAACGCGCCAGAGCATCAAAAAGACGCTCTCGACCCAGATCGACCTCGCGAACCGGGTGCAGAAGTTCGTGGACTGCCGCACCAAGGACGCCTCCCGCCGTGAGCTGTATATCGTCGAGGGCGATTCGGCTATGGGCGCCGTCAAGACCAGCCGCGACAGTGAATATCAGGCCATCATGCCCATCCGCGGCAAGATCCTGAACTGCCTCAAGGCCGACTATGCCCGCATCTTCAAGTCGGACGTCATTGTGGACCTCATCAAGGTCATGGGCTGCGGCGTGGAGCTGGGCGGCAAGCACAACAAGGAGCTTGCTACCTTCAACCTCGACAATCTCCGCTTCAATAAGATCGTCATCTGTACCGATGCCGACGTGGACGGCTACCAGATCCGCACACTGGTGCTGACCATGCTCTACCGCCTGACCCCCACCCTCATCAACGAGGGTTATGTCTATATCGCGGAGTCGCCGCTGTACGAGATCACCACGAAAGACCGCACCTATTTCGCCTACACCGAGCCCGAGAAGGCTACCTTCCTCGAGGAGATCGGCGATAAGAAATACACCATCCAGCGCTCGAAAGGTCTGGGCGAGAACGACCCCGAGATGATGTGGCTGACCACCATGAACCCCGAGAGCCGCCGCCTCATCAAGGTGATGCTCACCGACGTGGAGCGCACCGCGCAGGTGTTCGACATCCTGCTGGGCGACAACCTCGCAGGCCGCAAGGAGCATATCGCCCAGCACGGCGCAGAGTATCTGGACGATCTGGATGTGAGCTGAGAACGGACTCCCCCAGTCTGCTTCGCAGACAGCCCCCTCGGAGAGGGAGCCTCTGGCGAAGAGATGAAGCTTTATGCCCTGCCAAAGCCTCCCTCATGGAGGGAGGTGGCATTGCGTCAGCAATGACGGAAGGAGTTTGTTCCCGATAAAGAGGATTTACAATGGCAAAAAAATCGAGCAAAAAAACCGCAAAGCCTGTCCGCCCCCAGCTGGGCGAGGGCGTTGAGATACTGAACGCCGGCAGTGTGCTGGAAGACCCCATCACCCGCACGCTGGAAACGAACTATATGCCCTACGCCATGAGCGTCATCGTCAGCCGCGCCCTGCCGGAGATCGACGGCTTCAAGCCCGCCCACCGGAAGCTGCTGTATACGATGTATGAGATGGGCCTTATCAAGGGCGCGCGCACCAAGTCGGCGAACATCGTGGGCAGCACCATGCACCTGAACCCCCACGGCGACGCCGCCATCTATGACACCATGGTCCGCATGGGCCGGGGCAACGAGAGCCTGCTGGTGCCGTTCGTGGACAGCAAGGGCAACTTCGGCAAAGCCTACAGCCGCGATATGTCCTGCGCCGCGGCCCGCTACACCGAAGCAAAGCTGGAAAGTGTCTGCGAAGAGCTGTTCCGGGACATCGACAAGGAGACGGTGGACTTCCTCCCCAACTACGACGGCACCACCACCGAGCCGACCCTTCTGCCCGTGACCTTCCCCACCATTCTGGCCAACAACACGCTGGGCATCGCCGTCGGTATGGCCTGCAACATCTGCTCCTTCAATCTGGCAGAGCTGTGCAGCACCACCATCGCCCTCATGAAGGATGCAAAGCACGACATCTCCACCACCATGCCGGCCCCGGACTTCGTGGGCGGCGGCCAGATCCTCTACGACGAAGCCCAGATGCGGGACATCTTCGAGAATGGCCGCGGCAGCGTGAAGGTGCGCGCCCGCTACGCCGCCGTGCCGGGCGAGAACATGATCGAGATCACCCAGATACCGCCCACCACCACGGTGGAGGCCATCATGGACAAGATCGCGGAGCTGGTCAAGGCGGGCAAGATCAAAGAGATCAGCGATATGCGGGACGAGACCGATTTGAACGGCCTCAAGCTCACCCTCGACCTCAAGCGCGGCGTGGACGCCGACAAGCTGATGGCCAAGCTCTTCAAGGCCACCCCGCTGGAAGACAGCTTCAGCTGCAACTTCAACATCCTTGTCTCGGGCCAGCCCCGGGTCATGGGCGTGCGGGAAATTTTGCAGGAGTGGACGGCCTTCCGGATGGAATGCGTCCGCCGCCGCACTTACTATGACCTCCACGGCAAGGAAAAGCGCCTCCACCTGCTCAAGGGTCTGGCGGCGATTTTGATGGACATCGACAAGGCCATCCACATCATCCGCACCACGGAGGAGGAGACGGAAGTCGTCCCCAACCTGATGATCGGCTTCGGCATCGACGAAGTGCAGGCCGACTATGTGGCCGAGATCAAGCTGCGCCACCTCAACCGGGAATATATCCTCAAGCGCACCGGCGAGATCGAGCAGCTGGAAGCCGACATCGCCGATTTGAACGACATCCTCGCAAAGCCTGCCCGCATCCGCAAGATCATCATGAAGGAATTGGCCGACGTGGCAAAGAAGTACGGCCAGCCCCGCCGCAGCGAGATCCTCTACGACCTGCCCGAGGAAGAGGGCGGCACCGAGGAAGAGGCCGTGCCGGATTATCCCGTCACCGTCTTTTTCACCCGCGAGGGCTATCTGAAGAAGATCCCGCCCCAGAGCCTGCGCACGGCCGGTGCGCACAAGCTCAAGGAGGGCGACGAGATCGTCCGGCAGGTGGAGACGCGGAACAACGTAGAAGCGCTCTTCTTCACCGACAAACAGCAGGTGTATAAGGTGCGTCTGGCCGAGCTGGAAGACGGAAAGGTGGCCCAGATGGGCATTTATCTGCCGGGCCGACTGGGCATGGACGAGGGCGAGAACATCCTCGACATGGTCATTACCTCCGACTACAGCGGCCATATGCTCTTCTTCTTTGCCGGCGGCAGGTGCGCAAAGATCCCGCTCAGCTCCTACGCCACCAAGCAGAACCGCCGCAAGCTGCTGAAAGCCTACTGCGACAAAGAGCCGCTGGCGACCATGTTCTTCCTGCCCGAGGAGACGGAGCTGGCCATCCGCACCAGCGCGGGACGGATGCTTCTGGTCGGCACGGCGCAGATTGCCGCAAAGACCACCCGCGACAGTCAGGGCGTGGCGGTCGTGACCCTGAAAAAGAACCAGACCATCGCCTCCGTCGTCCCGGCGGATACGCTGGAACTGGCGAACCCCCACCGCTACCGCGTCCGCAGCCTGCCGGCGACCGGTGCGCTCGTCCGCGCGGAGGATGAAGGGGAGCAGATGACGATGCTGTGATTTTATAAGATAAGCGGGTTCTCGCGCCGGTGGCGCGGGTTAGAGCGCTTTTGCATTAAGGCTAATTGTTCTCTTTTGATGTCAAAAGAGAACCAGAAAACCACCAGCGATTTCGACGCGCTGGACCCACGAGAAAGGGGCTGCTCGCCCCTTTCAGACCCCAAAGGGGTTGTCGAAGCCCAAAAATGCTAGCCGCTTCGCTAAACGCATTTTTTGGGCTTCT
>OCAQ01000223.1_pt1 | contig 45223 bp, 42 predicted proteins | sample 1538291 | NCBI WGS metagenome assembly OCAQ01 (sample SAMEA2580277, study PRJEB22360) | human gut metagenome | biome: human gut; feature: human-associated habitat; material: faeces | place: Denmark | collected 2008/2010 | reverse complement strand
TGCCCATGACCCGAAAGGAAAGGTGGCAGCGGCCTATCAATCTTTGACGAGGGAGGTGCTGGCCGATGCCGAAAAGCAACGCAAACTTGGCACTGAAAGGCCTCGATGAGATGTTTTCCACCGAAGAATCCCGGCGGGAGCAAAAGCGGGAGCAAGTGCAGCAGATTCCCATCGAGGAGCTGTTCCCCTTCAAGGAGCATCCGTTCAAGGTGCTGGACGATGAGGCTATGCAGCGCACGGTGGAAAGCGTGGCACAGTACGGTGTACTGGCCCCGCTGATTGCGAGACCGCAAAGACCATTGAGAACATGAGCCGCAAAATCGACGGCATGGAGCGTGCCGTTTCCGGCTTCTTCAACAAGATGAGCGACATTGCGGAGCGCAAGTACGGTGACCCGCAGGTTTATCTGGCGGCAGTCGGCCCGGCGAGGGACCTGAGCGCCATTCTGCTGGAAGAAGCGCCCGGCATTCTGCCCTGCTTTGACGAGACGGATGACACCTTCGGCATTTCCAAGAAGCTGCCCATGGCGGGCTGCTACAACCCCAAGCAGGTGCTGGAGCTGTCAGGCAAGCGCTACCTGACCGGTCCGGTCGTCTTCGTCCGCTTCAACATGGAAGGCGAGTATGTCTCCCTGACGATGGGCGACCTGCACTGCATTCAGGAGTATCTGGAACAGCACAGCGCGGCGCTTATGGCCGACGGCAAGAACCTAAACTGCATCTGCCTGGACTGAAGAGGCCGCAATGATGAGCTTTTTTGTGGGCTTTGCTTTCTTTGAACTGGGCGTTTTCTGCGGCTTTTTTGCCGCTTCCCTGATGCAGACGGCACGGACCGGAGAAATTGTGATTACGGTAAAGGAGGATACGGATGGAACAGGAAAAGAATACCCTTTCGGTGCTGCAAATCGCACCGGGGCAGCATCCGAAGCCGATTGAGATTGACAATGACCTGAAAGCGCTGCAACAGGCGGTTGGCGGCTCGATTGGTGCAAGCTATCCCTTTGAAGACCCGGTGGCCATCGTTTACAACGATGACGGCAAGCTCATGGGACTGCCGCTGAACCGCGCTCTGCGGGATGAAAGCGGTGAGGCCTATGAGGTCAAGCGCGGAAAATTCACATCGGTCAAAGGTGCACGGCCAAAACGATTCATCCGGTTTCGGACTTTGGGGGCGGGATACAGCGAGGAAGAATTGAAAGCGGTCCTCGCTGGAGAAGCAGAGCATTGTCCGCGGAAAAAACATCCGGTGCAGAAACAAAAATTTCAGATGTTGGTGGATATTCAGGCAAAATTGGCTGAAGGAAAGGGAGACGGCTATGCGCGTTGGGCGAAGCGGTACAACTTGAAGGAGATGTCCAAGACGCTGATTTTTCTGCAGGAAAACAAAATCGGGAGCATGGATGAAATGGAAGAACAGGTGCGTGCTGCAACGATGCGCTATCACAAACTGGGCGACTCCATCAAAGCTGCGGAAGCGCGGATGGCAGAAATTGCGGGAATGAAAACGCACATTATCAACTATGCCAAAACAAGGTCTAGCTATGAGGCCTATCGGAAAGCAGGATACAGCAAGCGATTCTTGGAAGCAAATCGGGAGAGCATTGCGTTGCACAAGGCGGCCAAAGCGGCTTTCGATGAGGCTGGGCTGAAAAAACTTCCGAAGGTAAAAGAACTGAGCATCGAATATGTTGAGCTTCTGAAAAAGAAAAAAGCAGAATATCCGAGCTATCGGAAAGCACGAGAGAGGATGCAGGAGCTGATGAAGGCACAGAAAAACGTAGAAATGTTTTTTGCAGATAACAGGAGCGAACAGGAACAGCAGCAGACCCGATAAAACGAAAGTCACCGAGGATTCGATCCCAATCCGTTTTGGGAAAGAATCCTCGGTGGCTTTTTTAGTTTATATAGCAGCGGTCCTGCGTGACGAGCCAATCCTCACATAACCGCTGCGCTTCGTCCTTTGAGCGGCAGGTGCAGTTGAAAAACCTGCCGTGCAAAGAACAATATGTGTAGTATACCTTTGGGATGCCATCGGAATCTCTGAAATTGACACAGCATTCTTCACCGGGCAGCAGGTAGTTTGAATCCACGTTCGGCAGCTCCCTTTATTCTTGTTTGATGTGCATTGCACAACATTGCTATTGTAGCATGCCCGGTTCAAAAAGGCCATTGATAATTTGAACAAAGAAATGCTCTAAAATTTTCTGTCCGAAACAAACGCTAATAGAGTTAAACAAACGCCAACTGATTATGTATAAAGAAATACACGGCCTTTATTCTAGTGGTGTGTAACTAACGCCAATAGAATGCGAGGATGTTATGAAAACACTTTTAGGCCAATGAATCAGAGAACAACGCAGGAAAAAAGGCTGGACAATGGATAAACTGGCCGAGAAAGCAGATCTGTCTGTAAACTATGTGGGTGATTTGGAGCGTGGGGTGAAGGCGCCAAGTCTGGACACTTTCATCCGGATTGTTGAAGCATTGGATGTTCCCGCAGATGTGCTAATCCGGGACTCCGCAGCGCCAGCATCTTATGTGGCAGATGATGAGCTGAACCGGAAGCTGAGCCGTCTTACACCGGGGCAGAAGAAAGCCGCAACCGATATTTTGAACGCATATATCGATAACATACCGTACATCAAAGAGAAGTAAATAGGTTACAGTGGGTGCTGACAAAATCATTGTCGGCACTTTTTCTTTTAAGCGGTTCTGTGCCCGGCGGATATATCACTGAACCATGAACTCCATCAAAAAAGCGTTCGGAACGAACGCGCAGCCTGCAGCGGTACGATGCAGATCACAAAGGGTTTGGGAATTCCCAATAAGCATTTTGCGAAGCAAAAATGGCGTTTGTATAGACAGACGCCCTGCTTGCACCGGCTATGCGTCCTTTTAGGTTGTTATTCTGAATACTTCTTGAAATTTTCAGCTTGTTCCAAAACTTCTTTGTAGACGTCATCAATAGTTACAGGCGGATAATCAAACTCATCCAGCAGCAAAATCAGGTCAACTTGCAAATTTGCTTTGATATCATCACGAGACCATCCCAATAATTGTGTAAACCTCCGGAGAGGTGTAAAATAGAAGCATCAGGATAGAGGAAAAAGATATGTCCCGAAAGAATCGAAGCCCGGAAGAAAAAGCCCGTAGAGCAAAGATCCGTGAACTGCTGCAGATGGCAAACATCGACAGCATGGATGACATCCAGAACTTGTTCAAGGAAACCATTGCCAAATTCATGGAGAATGGTCTGGAGGCTGAACTGGATGAGAACCTTGGTTACAGCAAATACGACTATAAGAACAAAGCTACGGACAACAGCCGGAACGGCCACAGCAGCAAAAATCTGCGGACCAGTTTCGGCGATGTCGAGGTTTCTGTTCCCCGTGACCGGAAGGGTGAATTTGAACCGCAGCTTCTGAAAAAGAACCAGACCAGCATCAGTCAGGATATCGAAGAAAAGATCCTGTCCATGTATGCGAAAGGCATGACGACCGGCGACATCGAGGCGCATATTCAGGATATCTACGGGTTGTCTGTGTCTGACACTACGGTAAGCCGGATCACGAATAAGATCCTGCCTGTGGCGAAAGAATGGCAGCAGCGGCCTCTGGAATCGATCTATGCCGTAGTTTTTCTGGATGCGATCCACTACCATGTCCGTAGTGAAGGGCAGATCGTAAAGAAAGCAGTGTACATTGCCATCGGCCTTGATCTGGACGGCCGCAAAGATGTTCTGGGCATGTGGGTCGGCGAGAATGAGAGCGCAAAGTTCTGGGCGACCGTACTGAATGGTCTGAGAAATCGGGGCGTAGAGGATATTTTTATCGCATGTACAGACAATTTGACTAGTTTCGATACAGCCATCCATGCAGTGTTCCCGGAAACGGAGATTCAGAACTGCATGATTCACCAGCTGCGGAATTCCAGCAAATACGTTTCTTACAAAGACCTGAAGGCTCTCATGTCCGATCTGAAAGCCGTGTATGCAGCAGTGGACGAGCAGGCCGCTCTGGACGCTTTGGAGACTTTCGCGCAGAACTGGGACAACAAATATCCCAAGATCGCAAAGTCGTGGCGGGAAAACTGGGCTAACCTCAGCACCTACTTCAAATATCCTCAGGAAGTCCGCCGTCTGATCTATACCACGAATACGACTGAAGGTTTTAATCGGCAGCTGCGGAAGGTCACAAAATCCAAGAGCGTTTTCCCGACAGACGACAGTCTGCTGAAAATGCTGTATCTGGCGATGATGGATATTACGAAAAAGTGGACAGGTCGGCGGCAGGACTGGAGCCGCATCCATGCGCAGCTGTCCATCTATTTCGCTGAGCGTATGCCGGATTAACACCCGCTGCGGAGGAATGTCAAGGGTATATGAACGGCTTCGCCGCCCTTGACATTCCCCCTTGCCGGCGTTATGTTGTTGTTAAGGCGACAGCCGGTTTCGCCGTCTGCCGCCTCATATTAAAATTGCTCTTGTTTTATGGCTGTCTGGACTTTACACAAAATTTGGGAAAGACCTATCATCACGGGTAGACCAGTCGGTGTATTTGGCTTTATCATCGACAACAATCTTAATGCGCTTTGATAGTTCAATCATCTTCGCGTCTGAGTACTCGAACTCGTACTTTTTAGCAACCGCCTTGAGGATGTCATAGAAGGCTTTTTCTTCATAGTCAATCCCCATACCTTTGAAGGAATCCTTTTCTTTTTTGAGTTCTTCAAGGAGCTTAGCAAGCTGTTCCGCTACATCATCAAGAACTTCGTTAGCGAAAGCCTCATCACGACGTCGATTATTGTACTCATCAACAACCTGCTTGAGACGATCCGAGAACTCCATGCCCATGATACGGTTGACTTTTTTATATTCATCAATCGCCTGAGAGAGAAGTCGCTGCAATACCTTGATTTTCGTGTTGGGTAGCGGGATTGCGTTTATCTTATCCAGATACTCATCGCTGAAAATATCAACGGAGATATGCTTTCCGGTTTCAAACAGTTCTTCTATACCATCTGATTGAATTGCACCTTCAAGCAGTTCACGGACGTGAGCATTCATTTGCGAAATATCAGGGGCGTCACCCTTTGTAAGTTTAAAAAGAATCGAACGCACAGCACAATAGAAGTGCAAATAGTCCTTTTCTTTATCAGAGATAAACATCTGCGGCTCATGCACAGCCCCGGTAAAAAGAGAGCTTTATGCGATGGAGGTTTCCGGACGCTCTATGTCCGCCGCCGTTTTTCCCGTTGCTAACCGTGGGTCGGTCTCCCGTAAAAGCGCAAGAAGCTGCTCTGCCCGCCGGTCAACGCCCAGCGCGGCAAAGTCAGCTTCTTGCGTCGTATTTTGAATGAGATCAACGATCTGGTTGGTCAGCCCGATCTGGGCAGAAATGTCCCCACCGTTGTCCAGCACGTTATCCAAGCCCTTTTGAACCACATCTGCCAGATACTGCGCCAGCACCTTGGAGGCTTCCGCCTTGTCAATGGGCGCAACAGACTTGCGAGCCTCCGGAATCTCCGCAAGCTCGCCCGTCAGGGCATTGTTGATGACTTGTTCGTATAGACCATGGTGTAACATATAAATCCCTCACTAAAACTTGGCTATATATCCCAGCTCATAACGGTCAATACGGATATATTAGAAAACAAGGATACCCATCAACCAATCATAGATGCTTTTCACATAGCTATACTCGTCTACAGGAACACTATAGCTCTCTTTTGAAAGCTTATTCGAAATCGAATTGACTCGAAGAATCCAGTCTGTCTTCGGGTCCTTTCCTCCGACTAGATTGGCTTCCTCCGGGCGGACAAAAGTATCCTCGAAGAAGAGCGACCAGTTCTTGCCATTCAAGATAATCTGTTTGCATTCCGGAAGTGTAACATAATCCCAGATAGGAATGTCGATTTCTTCTCCTGTACTAGACACATGCACATACATTGCCTCATCGGCTTCACCTTTTGCTCTGGTATAAATATTCTTCGGTAGTCCTTTAATTAGCCAACTATCACCAAAATATTCTCCGAGGCGCTCAGAAATCAACAACTTAACCTTGGATTCTATTTCTCGTAGCATGGATTTCGTCTCTTCGTTATAGATCTTAGTTTCGTTTTGCCAGAACTCTTCCAATCCATCAGGCACAAAATCCGGCCGCATATCAGCAATTGCCTTCTGATATGCGCGCCAAAACCGGGTATCAGCACCTCCACCAAAGTAGCCACGCAAATCCTTGCGCTGCTCAGCATTTAGGTTATTTATGTAGTCAGTCAAAGGCTTGAGATAGTATTGTATCAAGCCAAACATATCGTCAAGAGCCTGCGTTTTAGGCTGAATCATCCCCTTCTCCACAAGCATATTGACAACATCATCAATGACGCGAATAACCGCCTGAATGCCACGGTTCATGGTGAGCATTCCGCTATCCTGATCTCCCTTGTCCCATTCATCCAGACAAGTCTCTCTGATATACAGCAAACACTTCTCTATAAACGGATAGAACAAATCGCAAGTCTCTTGATTATCTTTGCAGTCGAAAGTACCTTCTTTTTGAAGAACATTCTTTTTGCCATAGCTGTCGAAGAATCTACACTTTTTCAGTGCAGACTGAATCGCTTCAACAGTAATGCATCGCGTGGGTGTGGACTCGTTTTCACCTATCACAATTCTCGAGTTAAGAGGCGATGTCGATTCTTCTCCCAGCATCTGCGCGATTTTAGATCGGAGAGCCTGCCGCTGCTCACTGAAATCAGGAGATTCCCAGAGCATGTCTGCATTCAGGGTCACTCTCAACGATTTCGGAACCGCTTTCTGGTTTTCATTAATATCCATGAACAGTTTAATCTGCTCACTTCTTTCCAGATCAACGAAAGCAACTACTGGAATGGTGTTTGTCTCGGCATACAGGGAATCCGAGTAGCCGTATAGACGATGTTGGCCGTCGATAATATACGCAGACCTATAGCGCTTGGGGATATGTAAAATACCGATCTTCGAAATTGTACTATCAACCTTAGAGGCGGACTGATCGAAAACCAATCCCTTTCCATTGGTATCTATACTGATGATAATCGAGTTTGGGAAATATCCACCATCATTAATGAACGACCGGACCCCTTGCAAACGCTTCTTTTTGATTAAACGCTGGTAGGTCGGCATCATATTCTTATTGGCTTGCGACCGATGCAACACATAGCCAATTTTCAAAAGCTTTTCAGGTTCAATTGAAAATGAATAGTAGGTGTATCCACCCATTTTACCTTGGATCGCAGGCACCTTATCATCCATATTTTTAATTTCTTGGTTTGCAAAAAGGCTACCCAAAAGCTGATATCTAGAACAAGAACCCAAATGTTTTGCCAAGTCTGTATAGTACTCGACAGTCGTGTCACTAAAATAGGCCATTCCGGCTTTGTCCAGCAACGCGAGATCTCGTCTATTCATGATGAAATTATGAGACGCCCAAATAAACTTCAGTTTCCGACCCGGGAATTGTTTAAGAACCTCTTTTCTAATCCCAGATATTTTGTCACTAAAAGCTGTTATTTCAGCGGCAAAACTTTTTTCGATGATAGTTTCTGATGCGTGGCAAAGCCCAACCAACGCAGTTTCATCATCAACCGCCAGAACGCCAATTCTTTCTTTTAGGTCATCATTGCTGAAATCATAAGAAATCAGAATTCCATTTTCTGCATTTAGACCATAAAAACCCATCCCAGCAAACATCAACCAAATTCGGTCTTCAAATTGCTCATCTACTGGTTTCTCCTTAGCAATCCCCACATATTTAGGGCTCTTATAGTCTTTGCACTTTTCCCAACCAGCATCAATATATTCAGGGAGTTCCGAAGCTAAGATCTTTTGTGTCACGAACAGTTTTTTGTGGACACTTTTTGCCGTTGCCAACTGTTTGTCGTATACAACTTGGCTCCAATCCGTTCTAGCCATTACTTCGTACTCCTTTCTGGTATGTTCGTAAAAATATACTCTGGAACTTTTCCGCGATACGCTTTTTTGCCGCCAATCAAACTATTCCGCTCAAGTGTAACCATGCGCCCCTTGTCTTTAAATATCTCCAAAATGGTTTCGTGGGCGGCATTTGTCATAATGTAGTAGGCTCCTGCTTTTTCTATTTGGTCAATTAGCTTTGCCAGTCGGTGCTGATCATCAAGGGAAAACCAAGTTGAATTGTAGCCTACGAAGCCCGTATCTTCCTTAGAAACGGTGTAGGGTGGGTCCAAAAAGATCAAGTCTCCGGCAACTATCTTGGTACTTATATCCGAAAAGTCGTGACAAACAATTTCCATTCCTTCCAGTTTTTTTCCCGCTTCAAGCAGCCGCGTATAATTCACAGTAGCATTTTTATGGCCATAGGGAACATTGTACTTTCCGTTCCGATTCACACGGTACAGTCCATTAAAAGAATTTGCATTCAAATACAAGAATCTCGCAGCCCGTTGATATTTCCCTTTTGGTTCCGTCGCGCGAATTGCATAGTAGCTTTCTTCGTCTGTTTCATATTCCTTAAGATACCGAATAACTCTTTCCGGATTATCCCTGACGGCACAAAAAGCGTTTATCAATTCGTCGTTAATATCCGACAAGCATCCCTTATTGGGTAAATCCAAAGAAAAGAAAATCGATGCACCGCCCATGAAAGGTTCGTAATAGTTGTTATAGTCAAGTCCTTCTGTTAGTTGTGCTACATATGGGACAAGCCATGATTTTCCGCCTGCCCATCGAATAAAAGACGTTATAGGTGCCATCAGTAGTTCCTCACCAACTCAATTAAGTAGTATTTTGCGCGCGTGTACGCTATGTAGTTCATATTCTCGGTTGTGTCAATACCGTGGATATAAATGACCATGTTCGCTTCCAACCCTTTAAATGCATCTATAGAATACACGCTGATTTCATTCTCATTGCTAGGTGTACCACAAACAAATTTCCACTTTGCAATCCCATCAGGAAATTCAGCCAAAAGCTTCTCCTTGCTTTCGGTGAGAATTACTAAGGAATCATTTTTTAGATATTCTTCTTCAAGGTATCGCTTAAAAAGTGTTTCAAGAAGTAAGGTCAATTGCCCATGCTCGTTAACATTTTCTGTCGTAGGTGTTGGCCCTTCGACAGGGTTTGCAACCATATCTGTACCCAGATTGGTTTTCTCTGCAGTCCAATTATAGATATTTGCGGTATTCCTAATATTCTCCCGCAGCAAATACGGCAGTTCACCAATGCCAAACCCGTTTCCGAAGCTCTCTTCTCTCAAAACCTGAACGTCATCGAAGAAAACTCCTAAGCGAGAGCCTTCTGGATCATCCAAAAGCAATCTAATGATACTTGCCCATTCCTCCGTAAAATCCTGTGCTTCATCAACAAAGATCGCGTTGTACTTTTCATAGTCACCAATGAGGCCATGGCTTATTCCTTTGAACAGCGGCTCTTGATAACTGGTAATATCCTCAACAAGCATTTCAAAGAGTGAGCGAATATCTTTAACATCAACCGCATCCCCAATATGACTGTTTACCATACTGGCAAGTGGTTTTGATGCACAAACAAAAAGTACCTTGTGCCCATTTGATTCCGCTTCATCCTTGGCCATTTTCATTGCAATCCAAGTTTTCCCGGTTCCTGCTCCTCCGCGCATGTAGAATTGTTTTACATTTTTCAGTAGATATATGTAATTGTCTTGCACACGGTTGATCACACTCAGCTGCTGATCTTTGAACCGAATCAGCGCGCCAGCTGCTGCAGAAATCGCAATTCTATCTCTTATGAGTTCAAGGAAAGCGCGATGTTGGCTTGCTGGATAATAGCGCCGACCGTAAGAACTACCTGCCCATAGGCGGAACATCTTTTTAATGCGATCATAGATATTGTTCAGGTCATTGCTGTCAATAGTACACGCTCTATGACGATTACTTAACTCAAGCTCTTCTCTTATGGGATAGAAGGGAAAAATCACACCGGCACCATATATTCCCGAATACTTGGTGTTGTATTTCGAAGAAAAAACTTTGTAGAAGTAGTACATATTCTTTTCCGCCTGATCATACGGAGAAGAGTTCAGTTTGCGCTCACCATGTACCGCATCCGAAAGATACCAGTTATTATCTTCAATACGGATTCCGTTCCCGCCTTTTACTTCCAGACATAAAAAACCATAGTCAGGACTGGCAACAATAAAATCTGCTTCAGATTTCACGAGACGCCCCGCATAATAACTTGTCCAACTAACAGAATAAAAGACATCGAACGTATCAGGAAGCTGGTTTTTTAATTCCTGATAAACAATTCTTTCAGAATCCGTTGGCAAATACTCTGATATGTTTTTCGGATACATATTAGCCATAATTACATCTCCCAAAAACCAACAGTCGGGTTATCCACTCCGTCAATCGAATACAAATACTTTCTGCCAAGCTCGGCGTTGAAGTGATTACAAGAAATCTCCGGAATTATGAGACATGCACTGCAAGCCGTATCATCTCGCTCCGTGCAGATTGGATCAAATACGCAATTTTTCGCCTCGTCGAAAGCCTTCTTCAAGAAATACGCATAGTTAGATTCAGCCATTCCAGACAGAGCGCCGAGAGGGATTCCCTGACTAGTTTGCGCATAGATAAAGATGCTCGCAGTCTCTACAAGGATAATCTCTGTCAAAGAATTACCGGACAGACCACTTAGTTCTCCTGCCGAATTCATAAAGGCATGGGACATAGAGTGGAGCAGCGCAAAAACATTCTTAGTGATTTTTTCACTGTCATCGATTTCACCGAACATCGAAATCACATCGCTATGAACATATTGTGCGAACCACTTTTTCACAGAAATATCGTCGTCAAGATCCGGCAACTGTTCCTCACTGATGATGTTGTTCTCATACAACCATTCAACGATTTTTCGCTGGCTAATCTCAAACAGGATGCCTTCCGTATCCAGTTTGGCTCCATAAACAAGATTTGCCGTTCCGTCTCTAGTTCTATCGTAGGCATTGAGCTTCAAGCGGCAATTCTTATTTGTAGAGTTCTTCGGATCAGCAACTCTTCTGGAATATCCATATGTACAGTTGATAATCTGAATATCGCAAGAAACCTGCATATTTGCGATACCCATCTTTTTGCTCAATGCTGTAACTTCCTCTGGAGAATCAATGAACTCCAGATCAAGTTGACGCTGAATTGCTTCTTCTAGTGTAATGATTCGTTTAGCATATTTCAGCGTATCATACTGCATCAGCTTGAACGAGAAATGGCTCAGCCATTCTGCGTAGCCCACCGGATTTTCCGTTTTCTTTCTTGAAAACAGATCATCACACATTGCTACATACCGCTCAACACTTTTTGTGTTCGGCGCATTCTGAAGCATGTTATTTACAGCGCTTTCAAACATCTCAGGAGGAAGCATGCCCGCATCAATTAGGGCACGAACCTGCTGTTTTACATTTCGTCTCTGCGCATCGCTTTTAAATGCGTCACTAAATGCTAATTCAATGTTATTCAGGATCTCCTCGTAGTCAGCGGTAGACAATTTGTCAAACCATCTACAAACGATCGTCTTTTGCGCATCTATGCCCTTCTTATAGAATTGACCATTCCGCTGATCAACCAGATTAATTACCTTCAGCGTGAAAGGCTTATAATTTCGGCCAGAATTTGCGTTGTCAGGCACCAATCTCGAATTGCAGTTCGGACAAATCTGAACAAACTCTGCAGGTTTTTCCGAGTTGCCGCTCCTATAAAACATTTTATATTGCGTTTCATTGGGGCGGAACTTGAAATTCTTTACCCCCTGCACATGCGGAATCTTTATGGGCTGTGCATATCCGCATTCGCAGGCATAGATCATTTGGAGTTGCTTGACTGCCCACTTTCCACAATCAGGATTTTTGCATTTCCAAGTATACTTATCAACCGCATCAGGATTACGAAGATCGCTCACTGTACCACAGGAACTACAGTAAAACACTAACGGGGATATTTCACCGATGATATCAGGGATTCCTTCGTTGCACGCGGTTTCAACAATTGCAAACGAATGAGTATCTGGTGAAAGATCAAACGCGCTGATGTCACCACCTCGATCACCAAACAGTTTTATTTGGCGCTTAATTTCACCCTCGATAAAATCCTCATATATATCGGACATCTTGATATAATTCCAATTTTTTATCTTAGCCGAAACAGCTCTCTCAGAATCACCTTTTTCGGATATCCACATTTCCGGCAAGAACCTATATACAGCTTGAGTTTTGCTTCTCTTCATAATCTCTTACCTCAAATCTTAATCTCGATCTGCTCTTCTGTATCACGTAAGCTCGTCATTGGCGTTTTCTTGCCGTGCGAGAACTTTCCTATTGCGTCCGAAAGGGAAAGTTCCTTTGTGAAATTTCCATTTTTAATTCCAGAAAGAATGTTGACCGCTTCTTCGGTGATGATTTCCTTATATGCCAGAGACATTTTTTCCTGTTCATTGCATCCGTAAGCTGCGATAAGTTTAGAAACTGCATCATCAACGTCGATTTCTCCGGAACGAAGCAACTTCTGTACTTTAATTGCATTATGCAGACTATCCGAATTGGTTTTAATTGTGTAATACTGCCTAATCAAGCCTGCAAGCAATCCGGGCAAGGTGCTATAGATTGCATTTTTTGCCCATCTGTTGATTGGGACAGCCTCAACAAGATCGTCCCTGTTCTGATGGAAAATAACAAAATTTTTTAGGTAGGATCTATCGCGCACCCTCATTAGTCGAATGATATCCACGACAATGCCCGTAAACTTACGACCAGTACGCGAATATGCTTGGATGTATTCGGCATTGTTGTTTGGCATTCCAAAGAAGTACATCACGTTAAAGGAATCCTCATCCACACCATGAGAAATGGTACTTGTTGCGAGCAGGAGGTTGGTACTCTCGAAGTTCTTTCTGTTCGCCTGAATATCAAACAACGTTTTTCTTACGGTTTGGAAGTCCACATCACTGGTCATCTGTTCAATAACATACTTGGGAACACCCTTTGCCTCCAAATAGTTGTTAGCCTGGTTCTGGAATGCGTTCTCAAGTTCCATTGCGTCTTGCTTGCGATTATTGTAGACCAATTCAATCCAATAGTCGTACAGCATATCCCGATACTCATCGATGCTCCCAGAAAAACCGACAGCGCAGAGTTTTTCGTAGCTTTCTTCCAAGAATTGAATCATTCTATACACGACAAGTCGCATGATATAAACCGATTCCCACATGCCGTCAGTAATCGACCGTCCATAGGGGGCATATCCGATCAAAATGCGTGTAATGTCATTATTATCGGTGTAGGAATAGAAATCTTTGCCTGCTTCTGCTGAAGGATATTCACATGGAAATCTCCGTCCATCCATGTGATACAAATGCCAAATATGGCTTTCATACATGGAGATAGTTGCTGTTGCACCAACAAATCGGATTAGCTTGCGCTGCGCCTCTGGGACCAGTTCCTTTGCATAATAGCTCAAGAACGACTCGTAGTGCGCATCAAATGTACCCAAACTTTCCTTTACAAGATGCATCTCATCTTGAATAAAAAGAGTCGGAATGGGATCTTTTAGCAATCCTACGTTTTGAAGCACATGTCCGCCGCATGACGCGCAAGAGCATTTTGCATTTCCCGTAAATCCATGTACCGGGCATTTTTTCTTCACTTGACCAAACAGCATCTTAAAGTCATTGCTTGTACCAAGCATAGCCATCTTATCAATCGTGCTGACCACAATGGAAGGCAGATAGCGATAAATTTCGTTATCTACAATCATGAGCGGCAAAACCATGATGGGGCACTCTGGATTATCACAAACATGCTCCAATCTCCAAGTATCACGATTAAATCTTAGATTTACGTGTTTTTTACCACAATAGGGGCACGTATTAATGAAGCGATAATACTCATTTAGCGTTTCAGGATCACTTTCAAGAATAAGGTCTTTTACCTTATTCTTATCTCCGCGCTCACTTAAACGTTCAAAGGAGTCTATCTTATTCGGTGTATTTCCTTTGCCCACAAAGAAGCCGACTTGGAACGGTGTTTTGTGAGCCAACTCCCCGCTGGACTCTCTTACAACATTCGCTTTCATGACGATCATAAGCACACGATCAAGCTGTTGCACTGCAAGCAGTCTCAGCGGATACTTAAGAAATGCAGTAATGCCGTTGTTTTTTCCGCGCAGGCGGTCAAAGAACATGTTGAACACGCATGCGCCAAGAAACGCTTCTGTTTTACCACCGCCTGTCGGGAAGTAAAGCAAGTTCGCGGTTTCAATGTCCGCTTCCGCAATATTGGGATCATTTTTATACTCGCTGCGAATCATCTCGCAAATAAGCGAAACGATAAAAACGATCTGGAACAAACGCCAACCGCTAATCTGTCTGTGTTCACCAGCGAGTTTCGTCATAAAGGTTTTGTTCATATAAACAAACGCCTTTTTAACAAAATCCCTGTACTCAATCTGATCAATGCCCTTCCTAAAACGGCCAATTTCATGCTGATAGTTCTCTAATGCATCTCTAAACCGTTCTTTTGCATTGACCGTTTGGAACCTTGTATGATTGAACTCGTAGACACACTTCTCATAATCCGATTTCATTTCTTCGTAAATAACAGTCAGATTGCCAACAGGATTCTGAATAAGTTTTTCAAATGTAACATACTGTGTTAACGCATCTTTGGTCTTCAGGCGCATTTGATAATATCTCGGAATATTATCAGTCCGAATGGAGTTGTCCTCTTCATGATAGGCTGCAGAAGTGTTTTCTGCAACGACATGCACCATGGGACGCTTTCTGTAGCTGTTTTTAAAATAGTCCAGTTTGATATTCTGAAACTCGACACTATCATTTCCAACCACATCAATACCAGCATTGAAAACTTTAGGCAAATATCCGATGTTGCTCTTGCCATTCACGGGAGTCTTATTAACCATTTGCATCAAGAATCGATAGGAATCCCCTTCATCGGTAACGGTGCAATAAATGTCAATATCCCATCGAGGGGTTACACGTTCTTCGCTTCCACCTGTAACAAGGTAGAAACGTTCCTTATCGACCAGATCAAAAAATGTAACACGGTCACTCTTAATAACTTTTATTTCGCTGATGATTCTATCCGACAGAGCCCTTAAGCGTTCGTTGATTTTCTGCTCCAAATGAAACTTTTTATCACTAATAGAGTCAAGCCGGATTGATATACCATCACCCATCTCGTCTTCAACCCGCACCTTTTTGTAGGTCAACGGAAGACTAAATCGCAGGTCAGGATAGCATTCACAGAGCTGCTGGATTTCGGTATATTGAACGTTATCCTTTTCAGAGTATTTCTGAAGCAAGTAATCAATCGTCTTGTCATAATCCGGCTCGACCGTATAAAACAACAGTCCCCTGGGAATCACACGAATAACACCCGAAGGATTCTTCTGGACGATAAACGAAATACTTATGGACGGTACACTTTCAAAGCGGGTACTATTATTCTCGATATACCCACCATCAAACTTCTCTTCCATGCGGTTCTCAGCAAGCATGCCGACCATAACGCGATCTGCCGGAGATTCATCCACAAAGGTCTCTTCAATATCATCACCAGCGATCCTTTCGATATATCTAGAGACTATGTAATCAGCAAGTATGTTGTAATCGTTTGCCATACTATTTTTCCTCCCAGCACATGCAAATGCCATATAGGGTAATTACTTGTTTGACTTTGTCCACCACGCAGGCTTGTAAGACGACGCTTTTCCCGCGCCATATCCGCCAGTCACTCCAAATAGTCGCTCTGCTTCCGTCACGTACGGTGCTAATTCTTTTCGCTCTCCCAAGATCCACAAACAACCATTGCAACGGTGTACAAAGGGAACATAATAAAAAACTTAATAATGGACTGCCAATCTTACACAAAGTACCGCCCAAACGAGACTACGGGCGGTATTTTTGTATCATGGCGGAGAAAGGAGGAACTTCCCACGGGGGCTTGACTGAAAAGTTGAGCCCCTTTTTTCATGCCCAAAAACAGGAGGTAAATGCTTATGGCAGATGATAAAACCACAAAAACGCCGGAACAGCCGGTAACGGATAGCGGGCCGGGCAAGGAAACGCCTCCCGCTCCCCCAAAAGAGCCGGAGAAGGTTTCCGTTTCCCCGGAGCCGGAAAAAAAGACGGAACCAGAGGTAAAGAACCCACAGGTTTCTGTCTATAACTTCGCTGAAATTATGAAGGAAAAGAAAGCCGAGGAATGGGCGGCAGCTTCCGGCGGGGAAAAGCCTGACCCGGCAAAAGCGGAGAAACCGGAAAAGCAGCCGGAGGCTCCGAAGAAAGCGGAGGAAAAACCCAAAGAGCCGGAACAGCCGAAGCGCCGGGGCCGTCCCCCGAAAGCAGATAAGGACAAGGCCGCAGCCCCGAAGCCCAAAACTCCCGCACAGAAACCGGAAAATGCGGTCAAAAAGGAACCGGAGAAAAAAACGGCGCCAACGGTACAGGCCGCTCCCGCTCCGAAGGAACCCGAAAAACCGAAGGATGCACCACGCCGGGGCAAGGAACAGATCGTCTATATCAAGCTGAACGAGCTTCACGCCTTCAAGAACCATCCCTTTGAGGTTCGGGATGATGAAGAAATGCGGGCTATGGTGTCCAGCGTCAAGGACAAGGGCGTGACCCAGCCCGCTATCGTCCGTCCCCGTGAGGATGGCGGCTATGAGATCGTGTCCGGCCACCGCCGCCAGAAGGCCAGCGAGCTTGCCGGATATGCGGATATGCCCTGTATTGTTCGCAATCTGACGGACGATGAAGCCATCACGCAGATGGTCGAGGACAATCTCAACCAGCGTGAAGAAATCCTCCCCAGTGAGCGGGCCAAAGCCTTGAAAATGCAGCTTGAGGCCATCAAGCACCAGGGCTCCCGCACTTCGGGCCAGATTGACCCGAAGGACGCAGGAAAACGCTCCAACGAAATTGTAGCCGAGCGCAATAAGATGGCGGTCAAGCAGGTGCAGCGGTATATCCGGCTCAATGAGCTGGTTCCCGACCTGATGAAGCTGATGGATGAAAAAAAGCTGGGCTTTACTACGGCGGTGGAGCTTTCCTATATCGGCAAGAAGAACCAGAACTATATCGCCGTCGCCATTGACAGCCAGCAGTCCTCGCCTTCACAGGCGCAGGCAAAGCGTATGCGTGAGCTGGACGAAAAGAAGCTGCTCAACGGGGATGTGATCGACGGCATTATGATGGAGGACAAAAAGGAGGTAGACAAAGTGATTTTGACAGGTGCGGAACTGAGCAAGTATTTCGGCAAGGAAACTACGCCGAGGGAAATGAAGGACCAGATCATCAAGCTGCTGGACGACTGGAAGGGTCAGCAGAAGGAACATGAAAAGCCGGAGAAGAAAACCGAACAGGAAAAGTAAGCCCAAACTTCGGGTCAGCATGGCCCGAGGATTGCGGGGCTCTGCCCCGCGCCCCGAAGCTCTGGAGATATAAATGATTCCCCGTCGCCAGTTATTCCGTAGCATATCCGGGAAAATCAGTCAAGGGCAGCGCCGCCGCAGGCGGTGCCAGAGGCACCCTTGACGGATTTCTCCCGGTTATGCTTTTTCCCGGTCAAGCGACGGGGATATAAATTCTCCAGAGCCGTTCCCCTTCCAGGGGGAAGGGGCGGAGGGGTTGGGCGAACTCTTGCTTTTCCCTAAACCAAAACAGAAATGGAGGCTCAACCAATGAAACGACCTTTAGCATACCTGACCGCCGCATGGAGCGGCGAGCCGGATGTTGATATGGAGCTGGCGGCCCACTACTGCCGTCTTGCTTATGAGGCGGGCTTTTCCCCGATCTGCCCGCTCTTGTATCTGCCGCTGTTTTTGAATGACAGCGTTCCCGAGGAACACAAGGCCGGGATTGATATGCGCCGGGATATGCTGCGGCGCTCCCACACCCTGATTGTCTGCGGCAGCGCTGTGGACGAGGATGTAAAAAATGATATTGCGGTTGCCGGGCGGCTGGGCATTGCGGCGACCACACTGGAAGGGGTGCTTGCCGTGAAGGGACACGGCACCCCGGGCCATGCCGGACATTAAGCTGGGAAGCCTTTTCGACGGGATCGGCGTGTTCCCTCTGGCTGCTTCCCGGTGCGGTATCCGTCCGGTATGGGCCAGCGAGATTGAAAAAGCGCCCATCTCCATAACCAAAAGGCACTTTCCCGACATGGTGCATTTGGGGGATATTACGAAGGTGGACGGCGGGAAAATCCCACCTGTCCATATAATTACCTTCGGTTCCCCCTGTCAGAACCTTTCTCTGATCGGCAACCGCTCCGGCCTTGCCGGGGCAAAATCAAGCCTGTTCTATCAGGCGTTTCGTATCATACAGGAAATGAGGGATGCTACTGATAACCTATATCCAGCTATCGCTGTTTGGGAAAACGTCATGGGAGCGTTTTCTACAAATGACCGGATGGACTTTAGAGCCGTCCTATCCGCCTTCTCGGACACCGAAGTTCCAATGCCTCCTTCGGGAAGATGGGGAAACGCCGGAATGGTGCGAGGGGGAACGCCTGATGTGTGCTGGCGGCTCATGGACGCCCAGTATTGGGCAGGCACCCGAAGGCTGGCACGAAGGCAGCGGATTTTCGTCGTGGCGGATTTTGGAGGCAGACGTGCCGCAGACATACTATTTAAGCCCCGTCCAGTGCTCCCACTTCCTCCGCCTTGCGGAGAGGGCGGGCGGGCCGCCGCCGAAGGAGATCGAACAGCTTCTTTTGAAACAGGGCGGCAGATACCAGTCATCCACCCCTTTCAGTGCTTCCGTATGCGGGGAGCGGCAAAAAGGCAGGAAGAAACGGCCTTCCGAAACAGCTTCGGATTACCAACTGACCCTTTTCCCACTCTTTTAGCCAGTGATGTAACGCCCTTTGCCTTCTGGTATGAGGGCGACCCGGAGGGCGGCTGTATCCGTTTTCTGACGGAAACGGAAAGCGAACGGCTGATGGGGCTGCCGGAGGGCTGGACAAAGTACGGGGCGGGCGGCGTGGAGATCCGGCCTCTGCAACGCTACAAGGCGCTGGGAAATGCGATTGCCCTCCCTTGTGCCGATTACATTATGGCCGGGATTTATGAGGTGCTGGCTGACCGGGCCGGAAAGGAGGAATGAGCCCATGTTTGAAGCTTATATAACCAATACAGCCCTATACCCCTTAATGGGGATTGAGGTAGGGACAACGGTACATTTCCCCATGACGACACAGGAGTTGCAGGCCGCCCTTGCCAAAATCGGGATAGACGGGAAACGGTACAGCGAAGTGTTCTTTACCAGCTTTGACAGTGATGTTCTGGGGCTCTACGATCATCTCTACGAATGTGAGAACATCGACGAGCTGAACGAGCTGGGCCACGCCCTGCTGGAAGTACGGGATAAGGGCGGACTGGAAACCTTTGAAGCCGCTCTTGTCTTAGGAAACCACACAAGGAGCGTGAAGGATTTGATAAACCTGACGCAGAACCTTGACCTGTACCGCTTTTACCCGGATATTTCTGATGATGAAGGGCTGGGCCGTCTGTACGCCGACGAGCTTGGGACCATCGACATACCGGAGCACATTCAGAACTACTTCGATTATGAAGCATACGGACGGGATGTGCGTATCAACGAGGGCGGCGTATTCGCTCCCGGTGGGTATGTGTCGGCAGTCCCGGAGGGCTTCAAGGAGTATTACCACGGGCCGCAGGACATTCCGCCGGAACACCGGATATTTGCCTATCCTGAAAAGGCCGAGCCTGTCCACTCCATTCTCGCTACACTCAAACAGTTTCAAGAAGCCCCACCCGCTCCGAAAAAGGACAAGGCGGGGCCTTCCCATGAAGAACGGTAGGACTTCGGGCCAGCATGGCCCGAAGCATAAAGGAGGTGCATACCATCAACTATTACCCTATCAATGAAGGAGCCGCCCGCCGGGCAAAAGAAATGAACAGCTTTTCCGACTACAAGGAAGGGAGCGCAACGGAGGAATACCGGGCAATGGTGGACAAGGCCGCCGCCATAGCGGAAAAGCAGAAATCCCGGGTGGACCCCATGTACCATGAGAAGATCGACCATCTGTTAGACACCTACGCCCGCAAGCTGGCCGAAAACATGAACCAGGGCTTTGCCATTGACGCAAGGGTTCCCTCTGTGATGATCGCCGGACCTGCCAATTTCCCGGTGGGAAAGAAGGAAAAACAGAACCTGGCCCGGGACAGCAACATGGAGGAATGGCGGTATATTCAAGGGCTGCTGGATAAGATACGCAGTACCGGCATGGGCGGGATCAGCGCCGATGACCCAGCAGCGATTGAAAAGCTCCAGAAGAAGCTGGACGGGCTGGAACGCTCCCAGCTCATTATGAAGGAGGTCAACGCCTATTACCGCAAGCATGGCAAGCTGGATGGCTGTGCGCTGCTGTCGCCGGACCAGATCGAAAAGCTGAAAGCAAGCATGGCGGCAAGCTGGCGGAGCGACCCGAGGCCCTTTGAAAGCTACCAGCTTACCAACAACAATGCGGAGATCCGCCGGGTAAAGGCCCGTATCGAACAGCTTTCCAAACAGGCGCAGCGGGAGTTTTCCGGCTGGGAGTTCGACGGGGGCCGTGTGGAGATGAACCGGGAGGACAACCGCTTGCAGGTGTTCTTTGATGGAAAGCCTGACGCGGACACTCGGGCCGAGCTGAAAAGCAGCGGCTTTCGCTGGGCTCCCAGCGTAGGCGCATGGCAGAGGCAGCTCACGGACAACGCCATCCGGGCGGCTGACCGACTGGAATGTATCAAGCCGCTGTCCGGCGAAAAGCCCTCCCAGCTTCAAAAGAAGCCCTCTATCTTGCAGACCATGCGGGAACAGGGCGAAAAAGTCCAGACGGAGCCGGAAAAGAAAGCTCCGTCCGGCAGGGATGCCGAGCGGTAAACCTCGGGCCACATTGGCCCGAGGTTTTCTGTTCCCCGAGATTGTACGGGGGCCTCCCGGATAGCGGGAACCCCGACGGAAAGGAGGTTTTATGCAGGAAGAAGTAAACCAAAAAACGGTTGCCCTTTCGATCAGGACAACGAAGCTCACGGGAAAAGTGCTGGCTGCCGCTCTTGGGAAGGTAGCGCGGGCACTGCAAAAGCACCACCGGAAGGCGCTGACCCCGCAGGGACGCCAGAGCGTGAAAAAGCTGATGAACCACTATGGCGGCAAAAGCACCATGCCCTATGTGGGAGCCCCAAAGGATTTTGACCGGATCGCGAAGGAGTTCCATGTGGACTACGCTTTCCATAAAGTGAGCCCCGGCCATTACCTGCTGTTTTTCAAAGCCAATCAGGCGGACGCTATCACGGCGGCCTTCCAGAAGTACAGCGCAAAGGTGCTGAACAAAGAGCAGGACAAGGCTTCCATCCTCGGTCAGCTTCGGAAATTCACGGAGCAGATCAGGACGCAGGCAAAGGAAAAGCAGCGGACCAGAGAGGCGGTGAAGGACGGACGTTGAGTGACAAGATCAGAAAATATGTGCTCCCAAACCTGCCGTACCTCTTTGTGTTCTGGTTTTTCTCCAAAATCGGGACGGCCTACCGGATCGCCCCCGGCACAGACTTCGGGACAAAGCTCATGGGGATGCTCGATACCTTCCCCAAAGCCTTTGAAACCTACTGGCCGGGGCTTGGCGGTATTGACCTGCTGGTGGGCCTTGCCGGTGCGGCTGGGGTGTATCTGCTGATACAGTCAAAGATCAGGAAGGCGAAAAAATTCCGGCGGGATGCGGAATACGGCACCGCCCGCTTTGGAACAAAGGAGGATATAAAGCCGTTTGTAGACCCTAAATTTCAGAACAATGTCATTCTGACCGGGACGGAGTTCCTTACCATGAACACCCGTCCGAAGATACCTGCCAATGCCCGGAACCTAAACGCCTGTGTCATCGGCTCGTCCGGCTCGGGAAAGACAAGGTTCTGGTTGACCCCGCAGCTCCTTCAAGCCCATTCCTCGTATGTGGTGGTAGACCCGAAGGGCGGCACCCTCGACCAGTGCGGGCGGTTTCTGCAACGGGAGAAATACAGGGTGCGGGTGTTCAACAGTATCGACTTTTCAAAATCCATGCACTACAATCCGCTGGCCTATATCAAGACAGAAAGCGATGTTTTGAAATTTGTTACCGCCCTGATTGCCAACACCAAAGGCGACGGCAAGGAGGGCGACGAGTTCTGGACAAAAGCAGAAACCCTCTTGTACTGCGCCCTTGTGTCCTACATCGTCTTTGAGGGGCCGGAGGAAGAACGCAACATGAATACGCTGGTGGAAATGATAAACAGCATGGAAGTCCGGGAGGATGACGAAACCTTCAAAAATGCGGTGGACTATATGTTTGACGGGCTGGAACGCCGCAGTCCCCAGCACTTCGCCGTGAGGCAGTATAAGAAATACAAGCTCGCCAGCGGCAAGACAGCAAAAAGTATTCTGATTAGCTGCGGTGCAAGGCTGGCTCCCTTTGATATTCCCCAGCTTCGGGAGATCATGTCTTATGACGAGCTGGAGCTTGATAAGCTGGGGGATGAAAAATCGGCGCTGTTCTTTCTTATCAGCGATACGGACACCACCTACAACTTTTTGGTTGCCCTCGCTTTCTCGCAGATGTTCAACCTTCTGTGTGAACGGGCTGACAACACCTATGGCGGGCGTCTGCCCTACCATGTGCGGGTGCTGTGGGACGAGGCTGCCAACACCGGACAGGTGCCGGGGCTGGAAAAGATCGTGGCCGTCATCCGCTCCCGTGAGATCAGCCTGACGCTCTTTTATCAGGCTATGAGCCAGTGCAAGGCGCTGTACAAGGACCATTCCGAAACCATCATGGGCAACATGGACAGTATCGTGTTCCTCGGAGGCCGGGAGGCTTCCACTCTAAAGGATATTTCGGAAAACTGGCTGGGCAAGGCCACCATCTCCATGCAGACCGAGGGCCGCAGCCGGGGCCAGTCTGAAAGTTACAGCCAGAATATGCAGCGGCTTGGCCGGGAGCTGATGACCACCAGCGAGATCACCACTATGCCCGGGGATAAATGTATCTTGCAGCTTCGGGGGCTCCCGCCCTTCCTGTCCCCGAAGTATGACTTGAAAAAGCACCCGAATTACAAGTACACAGCCGAATTTGATAAAAAGAAAAACGCCTTCCGCTTGGAAAGCCTGTTCCGCCACCGGCCATTGAGACTAAAGCCGGAGGACGAATACACGGTGTACGAAGTGGACGGCTCCGACACGGACGAAGAAGCTGACCTGTTGAACTTCGATGATCTGGACAGCGACGAGTTCGTGTAACTTCGGGCCATGATGACCCGAAGTGCCGCCGATGTGGGCGGCTTTTTTTGTACCCAAAACCATCAAACAAACAAAATGGAGGAACGTATATGGAATTTTTCAATCAGGCAATCGACATTCTTAAAATCCTGGTCATGGCTCTTGGCGCCGGTCTGGCGGTATGGGGCGTCATCAACCTTCTGGAAGGTTACGGGTCGGACAATCCTGCGGCAAAAAGCCAGGGCATTAAGCAGCTCATGGCGGGCGGCGGTGTCGTTCTGATCGGCCTTCAGCTTATCCCTCTGCTGTCCGGGCTGTTCAGCTAAATGTCACCCGTTGTCCCTTTTTCCAGAAAAGGAGCTGATGTATGGACTTTATCATCGACGCAATCGTTGAATGGCTGAAAGGTCTGCTCGTCGATGGTATCATGGGAAATCTGGATGGCCTTTTCGATAACGTCAATCAGAGCGTTGGCGAGATCGCCACACAGGTAGGCACGACCCCGGCGGACTGGAACGCCGGGGTCTTTTCCATGATACGACAGATCTCTGAAACTGCCATCCTGCCAATCGCCGGGGTCATCCTCACTTTTGTAATGACCTATGAGCTGATACAGATGCTCATAGAACGCAACAACCTCCATGAAGTTGACACATGGATGTTTTTTAAGTGGGTGTTCAAAACCTTTGTGGCTGTGATGATCCTGACGAATACCTTCAATATCGTGCTGGCGGTCTTTGATGTGAGCCAGCATGTAATACAGCAGTCAGCGGGCATTATCCAGAACGGGACAGAGATCACGCCGGATGTGCTGGACAGTCTACGGACAGAACTTGAAGCGATGGAGTTGGGTCCTCTGTTCGGACTCTGGCTACAATCCTTCCTGATCCAGCTTACCATGATTGCCTTAAATATCGTGATCTTCGTTATCGTATATGGCCGTATGACTGAAATCTATTTACTCACAAGTTTAGCGCCTATTCCGTTTGCCACCGTCCCCAACAGGGAAACCGGACACATGGGGCAGAACTATTTCCGCTCCCTCTTTGCGGTGGGCTTTCAAGGTCTGTTGATCTTAGTCTGTGTCGCCATCTATGCAGTGCTGATCCAGAGTATCGCCACCGACGGCGACCCCATCGGGGCGATCTGGGGCTGCGTGGGATATACGGTGCTGCTGTGTTTTACCTTATTCAAAACAGGCAGTCTTGCAAAATCCATCTTCGGCTGCCATTAAGAGACTTCGGGCCATGCTGACCCGAAGCGGAAAGGAGAAATCCATGCAGGAAAAAACTGCGGGCGGAACACCAGCCGCCCCTTTGAAGCTGGATGTAAGCGTGCGGGTCATCGAACCCGTGAAAAACCTCATGGGCTTTGCCAGCGTGAAATTCAATGACTGCTTTGTGGTGGAAAATCTGAAAATCGTACAGGGCAGCAAGGGGCTCTTTCTTGGGATGCCCAGCCAGACGGCAAAGGCGGCTACCGGGATATGGCCTACCCTGTCACAAAGGAGTTCCGGGAACAGCTCAACACCGCTGTTCTGCAAGCCTATGAGGCAAAGCTGGAACAGATGGCGGAGCGCGGCTCTGTGGGGCGTGCATCCATCAGCGACCAGCTCAAAGCCGGGAAAGCGGCTGCCGAACAGGCAAAGGCAGAGCGGCCCCCAAAGGAAAAGACCAGCCGTGGTGCGGAGCGTTGACCTCGGGCCATGCTGGCCCGAAGCAGAAAGGAGGCGGGAACCATGCCACGCAAACGGACGAGCTATGACGCGGCCTGCTACTATGACGGCAAACTGCTGGGCCGCTGTACCAAAGCGGACAGCGACGCCTATACCCTGTTGATGAACGCCTGCGGCGGGGAGGCCGCCCGTGTCCTGCGGGAATATGCCTACTTTTCCCCGGAACTGAAAGCCATCTTAGAAAAGGCGGCGCTCATGCAGGCAGACCGGAGCCGGACGGGCGGAATGTTCCATGCGCCGAAAAGCTCCCCGTGGGGCGAGGTGCAGAGCTGTGAAACCCTCTGTCCGGGGGTGTTTCTGGTATCTGCCGCCAGCCACGGCGGAACGATGGTGGCAAATGAGGTAGCCGCCGTCCTCTCCCCAGCGGCGAAAAAGTGCGGCTTCAAGGATAAGGGCTATATCTGCTATGAGGAGGACGCACAGGAAAGTGTGGTGCTCCGGGAGCTGCTGGACAAAAAGCTGTGGAACATCCCTGATCGCATTAAGGACAAAGAGCAGTTTGAAGAAAACCTCAACCAGTCCATCCGGCAGTATCACCCCGAATACTGGCGGGCAAGGCAGAGCGGACGAGAAGCCGTCGAAGCTGCCCGCAGCACAGCCCCGGCCAAAGAGACCGCAAGATAACCTCGGGCCATGCTGGCCCGAAGCAGTAAAGGAGGTGTACCAAAATGGCCTATGTGCCAGTACCAAAAGACCTTTCCAAAATCAAGACAAAGCTGGCCTTCAACCTGACGAAGCGCCAGCTTGTTTGTTTTTCCGGCGCGGCGGCGGTGGGCCTCCCGGCTTACCTGTTTTCCCGTGGCAGTATCGGGAACAGCGCTGCCATGTTCCTGATGATCGGCCTCATGCTCCCGTTCTTCTTTCTGGCTATGTATGAACGGGACGGCCTCCCGCTGGAAAAAGTGCTGAAAAACATCATCCGCACCCGGTTCCTCTATCCCCGTGTGCGGCCTTACAAAACCGAAAATTTCTATGCGCTGCTTAGCGCCAGAAAGGAGGCGCAGCCGATTGCGAAACAGCAGAAGGGCCGGAAAGCCCGCAGGCAAAAAGCCTGAAAAGCAGGGCCTTCTCGGCCTGTTCACAAAGGGAAAGAACATTCCCACCACCGCCCAGCAGACCCTCCCTTACCGGGAAATGTACCGGGATGGGGTGTGCCGGGTAGCGGAACGCTATTACACCAAAACCATTGAATACGAGGACATCAACTACCAGCTCGCACAGTCCGAAGATCAGGCAGCCATTTTTGACGGGTGGAGCGCCTGTCTGAACTACTTTGACAGCAGCCTTCCGTTCCAGCTTTCCTTCCTCAACCACCGGAGCCGCCCGGGCAGCCGGTACAGCGTGAACATCCCCATGCAGGATGACGATTACAACAGCGTCCGGTGTGAGTATGTGGAAATGCTGGAAAACCAGATTGCCAAAAGCAACAACGGCATTGTCCGCACAAAGCTCCTGACCTTCGGTGTGAACGTAGACGACCTTTCCACCGCCAGGGCAAGGCTGGAACGTGTAGAGGCGGACATTTGCGGGAACTTCAAAAAGCTGGGCGTCAAGTGCCGCTCCCTTTCGGGGCTGGAACGGCTGGAGCTCCTTTACGGGCAGCTCCACCCCGGCAGCGGCTCCCCCTTCCGGTTTTCATGGGATATGATCCCCAAAACCGGGCTTTCCACCAAAGACTTTATCGCCCCGGACAGCTTTGATTTCCGTTTCAGCCGACTGTTCCGGGTGGGGACGACCTGGGGCGCTGCCTCTTACTTGCAGATTTTGGCTTCGGAGCTCTCGGACAAGCTGCTGGCGGAGCTTTTGGAAATGGATGCGGAAATGACCATTACCCTCCATATCCAGACCGTCGATCAGGCCGCCGCCGTAAAATCCATCAAGGCCAAAGTTTCCGACATTGACAAGATGAAAGTGGAGGAACAAAAAAAGGCAGCCCGGTCAGGGTACGACATGGACATACTCCCGCCCGACCTTGTAACGTACAGCAACGACGCAAAGACCCTTCTGGAAGATTTACAGAGCCGGAATGAAAGAATGTTCCTGCTGACCTTCCTTGTGGTAAACATGGCCCCGACCCGCCGGGAGCTGGACAACGACCTGTTCACGGTGTCCGGTATCGTCCAGAAATACAACTGCACCTTGAAGCGGCTGGACTTCCAGCAGGAGGACGGTTTTCTTTCCAGCCTTCCGCTGGGCCATAACGGCATTGAGATCAAGCGCGGCATGACGACCAGCTCCACGGCCATTTTCGTTCCCTTTATGACGCAGGAGCTCCGCATGGATGGCGAAGCCGTCTATTATGGGCTCAACGCCCTTTCCCATAACGTCATCATGGCAAACCGGAAAAAGCTCAAAAACCCCAACGGCCTGTTCCTCGGCGTGCCGGGCTCCGGCAAATCCTTTGCCGCAAAGCGGGAGCTTGTGAACGTGTTCCTTGCCACAAAAGACCGCATTATCGTGGTGGACCCGATGGGCGAATACTCGCCCCTTATCAGGCGGCTGGGCGGACAGGTCATCGAGATCGCCCCGGACAGCCCCCACCACATCAATCCGATGGACATTGATTTGAGCTTCGACGAGGAAAACCCGATGGCGCTGAAAGCCGACTTTATCCTGTCGCTGATGGAGCTGATCGTCGGCGGCAAGGACGGCTTGCAGCCGGTGGAGCGTACCGTCATTGACCGCTGTGTGCGCCAGATGTACCGGGAACACTTGCAGGACCCGGAAACAAGCAAAATGCCGACCCTCCAAACCCTGTATGACCTGCTCTGTTCCCAGCCGGAGGGCGAGGCGGTGCGGCTGGCGACGGCCCTTGAAATTTATGTGTCGGGCTCTCTCAACGTGTTCAACCATGAAACCAACGTGGACCTGAACCGCCGTCTGGTATGCCTTGACTTAAAAAAGCTGGGGGCCGGGCTTCGGACGATTGCCATGCTCATTATGCAGGACTTGGTAAACTCGCAGGTGTCCATGAATTTCCTCCGCGGTATCGCTACATGGTGCTACTTTGACGAATTTCATGTGCTGCTCCGTGACCGTCTGACGGCAAGCTATTGTGTGGCGATCTGGAAAATGCTGCGAAAAAAAGGGTGCGTTCCGAGTGCTTTAACGCAGAACGTAAAGGATTTTCTGGCAAGCCCGGAGATTGAGAACATCTTTGAAAACTCGGACTTCCTTGTGCTGCTCTCGCAGGCACAGGGGGACCGGCAGATTTTAGCCAAACAGCTTGGGATCAGCCCCCACCAGCTTTCCTATGTGACCCATACCAATTCCGGCGAAGGGCTGCTGTTCTTCGGGAATACCACCATCCCGTTTGTTGACCGCTTCCCGCAGAATACCGAGCTGTACGCCATTATGACCACCCGCCCGGAGGACAAAAAACAGGAAATGAACCGGGCATAACACACTTCGGGCCATGTTGGCCCGAGGTTTGGAAAGGAGGGATACATCATCGGAAAGAAACCGGACAAACGGAATTTTCAGAGGCCGGGGCCGACGGAGGATACCGGGGGCAATCGCCCCGGACCGGCTGAACGGGAAGGGCCTTCCCCCGCACCATCCCGACGTCTGCGGTTTGAGGACGAGGATACCGGGCAGACCGGCGCTTCGGGCCACGATGGCCCGAAGTCCAAAAGCGGCAAGTTTCAAGAGGACAGCCGGAAAAGCCGTCCATCTGACCGCATGAGGCAGGAGGATGAAGCGGGCGGGCCGCAGGATACCGGCAAGGCACAGGAGCCGGAGGGCTCCGCCGAGAAGGCCGGGAGCAAAAAGGATAAGTACCAGAAAGCACAGGCAAAAGCGAAACACGCCGAGGAAAAGCTGGGAAAGGCCCGGGAGAAACTGGACAAGACCGAGGCAAAACGGGCAGCGAAGAAACCACCGGGGCTTGCAAAAAAGGCAGTCCGGGAAGCCCGTACAGAAGCATGGTTCTATGTCCACAACAAGATACACGAAGTTGAGCATGAAAATGTGGGTGTGGAAGGAGCCCATAAGTCGGAACTTGTGGCCGAGGCCGGAGCCCGGAAACTGACCCGGTATGCCAAACGCCGCTGGCAGGAGCACCCGGCCCGGAAGGTGGCAAAGTGGGAACGGAAGGACATAAAAGCCCGGGCCAATATGGATTTTCAGAAGATGGCCTCCGAGCACCCGGAGCTTGCCAGCAATCCGCTTTCCCGTGTGCAGCAGAAATGGAAACTGAAACGCCGGTATTCCAAAGAAGCAAAGGCGGCTGCAAAACAGGGCGCAAAGGCCGCAAGGAAAACCGCTGCCGCTTCGGGAACTGCGACCCGTCGGGCGGCGCAGTTTGTGACCCGTCATCCAGTGGCGGTGCTGGTCCTGCTCCTGCTGTTGCTGCTCTGTTTTCTTGTGTCGGCGGTAAGCTCCATCTTTCCCACGCTTGGCAGCGGCCTTGCCAATGCGTTATCCGGCACCTCCTACGCCTCGGAGGATACGGACCTGCTGGGGGTGGACGAGGACTACACAGCGTTGGAAAACGAGCTGGCGCAGACGGTGGCAAACATCGAAAGCACCCATCCCGGCTATGACGAGTACCGCTATTCGGTGGACGAGATCGGCCATAACCCCTATGAGCTGGCGTCCTATCTCTCGGCAAAGTACCATGTCTATTTCCGTGAACAGGTGCAGGACGAGCTGCGGGAAATCTTCGAGGCACAGTATGAGCTGACCTTGACGGAGGAAGTCGAGATACGCTACCGCACCGAAACCAGCACCGACCCGGAAACCGGGGAAACCACCACCGAGGAAGTTCCCTATGAGTATTACATTCTCAATGTGACCCTCACAAACAAGACGCTGCCTGCCGTGATCCTGCCGAGGCTTAACGAACAGCAGCGGGAAATCTACATCGTTATGCAGCAGCTCAAAGGCAACAAACCCTATCTGTGGGAAGGGATTTACAACGGCGGCGAAGATACTGGCCCCAGCTATGAGATACCCGGCGAGGCGCTGGATGACCCGGCTTTTGCGGCGCTCATGGAAGAAGCCACAAAGTACATCGGCTGGCCCTATGTGTGGGGCGGCTCCAGCCCGTCCACCTCCTTTGACTGTTCGGGCTTTGTCTGCTGGGTGTACACGGCCAGCGGCGTCCACAACCTGCCCCGTACCACGGCGCAGGGCATTTACAACCAGTGTGCTATCATTTCCCCCTCCGAGGCAAAGCCCGGCGATATTATCTTTTTCACGGGAACATATGACAGCCCCGGCCCTGTGTCCCATGTGGGGATTTATGTGGGCGACGGGATGATGCTTCATTGTGGTTCGCCCATCCAATACGCAAACATCAATTCAAGCTACTGGCAGACACATTTCTATGCCTTCGGGCGTTTGTGAGCCAGAGGAAAGGAGTCCTTGCATGAACAAGATCGACAAGCTCGATAAGGAACTGGAAAAAGCCCGGGAGAAGGCTGCCGAGTGGCAGGCCAAAATCCGGGAGCTGGAAAAGCAGAAACAGGAGGAAGAAAACAGCCAGATCGTGCAGGCGGTGCGCTCCCTCAAACTGACGCCCGCCCAGCTTATGGCTTTTCTGAATGACCCCAAAAACAGCCTTACCGCTTCGGGCCATACTGACCTGCAGCCGGAGGCACCCGAAAAGGAGGACACGGCCCATGAAGAAAACTAAATTTCGCAGGCTGGCGGCGATGGCTGCCAGCCTTTTGTGTTGCCTGATCTTTACAGTCCCGGCTTATGCACAGAGCAGCGAGCCGCAGCCGGAGACAGCTCCCTCCCCGGCAGAAACCGAAGCAGAGCCGGAAACCCAGAACCCCTTTACCCCGGACGGGACGGGAACCGTGGTGGACAACGCCACCGACGAGGATGGAAAGGAGTTCTACACCATCACCACCGCAGACGAGAGCGTGTTTTATCTGGTGATCGACAAACAGAAAACCAGCGAGAACGTCTATTTCCTCAATACCGTTACCACAGACGACCTTCTGCCTCTTGCCGAACAGGGTAAGGAACCGCCCAAAGAAGTGACCCCGGAGCCAGAGCCAAAGCCCACTGAACCGGTGGAGGAAGTACCGGAACCCGAGCCGGAGAAAAAGGACAGCCCCCTTCTCTCTCTGCTCCTGATTGGTGCGGTGGTGCTGGCCGGCGGTGGGATTGGTTACTATTTCAAGATTTACAAGCCGAAGCATGAGGCCCCGGATTTGGAAGATGATTACTGCGAATATGAGGACGGGGAGCTGGATGAGATCGCAGAGGAACCCGAGGACGAAGATACCCCGCCGTGGGAGGAAGATACGGAGGAATGAGAATGAATTTTACAAGCAGCCCTTTTGAACGAATGATGAAGGAAGTACCGCACCCCGGCTGGGACAATGACAACCCTTGTAAGGGATGCCGTTACTACAAGGAGTGCAAAGGAAAGAAAAAACAGTGCCGGAAGAAGTTCCGGGCGCTGATCGTGGAGCCCCGCCCTTCGGGCCATCGTGGCCCGAAGTCTTAAATGGACGCCCGGGAGCTGACCCGTGACGAGAAGAAGAAAATCCGTTCTCTGGTCACGGGGATGTGTGCCAACTATGACAGGGAAAGCGGCCTGTGCCTTCCTCTGGACTGTGCCTGTTATATGCTGCACAAGTGCTGGACAGGGGCGTACTGCCGTTACTTCCGTGAGGCTGTCCTGCCCCTTGACCCGGAGCTTCAAGCGGCGCTGACAACGGAAGACATCTCCCCGGAACTGCGGGCCTGTGCGGTCTGCGGAAAGGCGTTTTTGCCCGAGGGGCGTCAAGCCTACTGCTCCGACGTCTGCAAGGCCGAAGGAAACCGTCGGAAAAGCCGGGAACGCATGAGGAAAATGCGGGAGAAAAGGCCGGGCGGCTGTTACGATTTGCCGCCTCCAAAGGCTTGACATTCCGGGCTTTTTTGAGGGTGTTTCCGGGGTGGGAATATCTTATTACATTCCTCCCCGGTCTGCCCTCTTATTTCGTAACATCCAGCACTTCGGGTCATGTTGACCCGAGGCACAGAAAGGAGGGATCTCTTGGAGACAGTACAAGGATATGTGATTTTGAAAGCTGCCACCTTTGAAACCGGACACAGCTTTGCACTGGGGCATAATCCGGGAGCGCCGAGCCCCTTTGTGACCTGGCAGTTTACCGAGGGGGAAAACGGCCATCGGGATTACTACTGGGGCCGCTATGGAACCAGTCAGGCGTGGGCGCAGAGGGACTTTGACCGCCGGGTGGACGACTATCAGCAGCTTTACCATGCGGTGGTCAAGCATACTGAGCTGGGACCGGAGGGCGTTTACCGCTATTATTCCACCCAGCGACCCGTGGACATAGGCACCTACCCGAAGCCGCCGGATAACCAGCCTCTTTCCATCGTCAACTACGATGATGACAGGCGGCGTCCTGTGGCAGACGGCAGGCTGATGGCATGGGGCGAACTGACCTACGCAAAGCCGCTGACCGAAAAGCAGATGGAGGATTATGAGCTGAAACCAGCACCGGGCAATCCTGACCGGGTGCGCCCATCCATTACTGCCCGGCTCAAAGATGAAACCAGAGGGCAGGAACCCCCGAAGGAACCCGGCCAGAAGCGAAACCATAAAAACCATGAGGAACGATAAAGGAGGATCGCCATGCACGAAAAAGACAACTATCTGAAAACCGCCGAGCTCTCCACAGAGCAGAACTGCAACATGATCGACGGCGTACCCAACAACACGCCCATCCCGCCCACGCCCCCGGAGTTGGACGCAAAACCGCTGGATAAGGTAAAGGAGCCCAAAGAACGCCGGAAAGGCCGGGAGCTGGAACGCTGATGGAGAACCGCAAGCGGAATGTCCATCTGCATGTCATGGTAACGCCGGACGAGCTGGCAGCCATCCATGAGCGGATGGCTGAGGCGGGCATTTCCAACGCCGGCGCTTATGTACGGAAAATGGCTCTGAATGGGTATATCCTGCACATCGACCTTGCGCCCGTAAAAGAGCTGATCTCTCTGCAACGGCGCTGTTCTAACAATCTCAATCAGGTTGCCATACACGCACATACCTATGGCGTGTACCCGGAGGAAATCGACGGATTGAAGCGGGACTATGAAAAGCTGTGGGGCGAGGTGTCAAAGGTGCTGCGGGAGCTCTCCGAGCTGGTGGCAAAGTAAGACGAGGGCGGCAGGTTCCGATGTTGGGACCTGCCGCCTTGTTCTTTTTACCATCTATATCTATGTTTCCGAAAATGTAATTCCCGAAGTCCAGCCTCTTTACAAATAGACGATAGAATTTTTAGTATTTCTTCTCGTGTAGAATTAAGCCATTCAGCAAGCTCACGATCATAGAAACAATAAGCGACATCTTCGCCTGTGCCATATGTCGAATAGGCTTTTTCCTTTTTGGCTATTTTCAATCGTCTGCGAATTGCTGTTAGCATATCAGTGATAGTATAGAGTTTTTCTCTCCATAAAGAGTTTTGGACAGAAGATTTTCCATCAGCCTGTTTTAATATGGAGCCATCACGAGTTCTTAGTACCCCTGTATTCAAGGCAATTAGCGTATCTTCAATCGCTTTATCAAAATCCTCCATTCGACCTTCTTGATAAATGTCATCTTGAAAGGCTGGACGATCAAAGCACTCCAAATAAAATTGGACAAGCTCTTTATCTTTTTCAAAGGCAGGTGTGGAAGAAGTAGTTTCGACTTCCAAAATTGCTGTCTGTTCTGCAAGCTGCTTCCAACTTTGTAGCAGTTCTTTAGGATAACGAGTAATATCCGTATCAATCAATTTAGAACAAGACTGGCATAACCAAATTCCATTTTCAAACGACTTTCTTTCTTCGGGTGTCATAGAAGCGTCATAGCGTGGACCGCCTTGAGCCGCTGCACAGATATGAGCTGCTACCCCTATATTTGTAATTTTTTCAGGATTGGTATTTGCCCCACAAGTCAACTTTCGGCAAGCAGGATTACTACATCTTCTACCAACCCGATTTGCCAGTAATTCCTTTGTTGCTGAAGTAAAGTCGTCTCTGCTGTTCCCCATGTTCATCACCTCGTCTAACCAAAATATTGATTTCATTATATCATAACTTTTTAGATAAAACCATCAAGCTTCGGACCAGCATGACCCGAAGTTTTAGGACAGGATTTACTAATCTTTCGCAACATTTATGTCCCCGGGCAGGCATGATAAAATAGAGGTAGAAAGGATAGATAAAGAAGGTTTGGAAGATGAAGATACTGCTGAAAATATTGGTTGCTCCCTTTGCTTTGGCGCTGTCCCTTCTGGCGGCTCTGCTGGTGTTTCTGTTTGAGATTTGTGCCGTCCTGCTGACGATTGCCTCTGTGATCCTGGCGGTGCTGGGTGTCGCTCTTTTTTTCACGCCGACGCCCATAGGAGGGATTGTATTTCTGTTTCTTGCCTTTTTTCTTTCACCGTATGGACTGCAAGCGGCGGCGGGCTCCCTTCTCTGGGCGCTGGACGGAGGCAAATCCGCTCTGTACCGGTTTCTGGAAAGTTAAGCAGCCTCGGGCCATACTGGCCCGAAGTCGGGGCGGTCTGAATGGGCCGCCTCTTTCTTATGGAAAGGAGGGATGATTTTTGGCTACCACAACTTTGTTGCAGCGCCATGCGGGCGAAGGCGAAACGATTGCCGAGGCAATCCGGGATTGTCTGGACTATGGCAAGGACCCGGAGAAAACAGAAAGCGGAGAGTATATCTCCGCTTATGAATGTGATCCGGCCACTGTGGCGGACGAGTTCCTTTTGGCAAAAGCCAGCTATGCCGCCATGACGGGGCGGGAACAGAAAAAAGAAAATGATGTGCTGTGCTATCAGATACGGCAATCCTTCTATCCGGGCGAGGTTACCCCGAAGGAGGCAAACCGTATCGGCTATGAACTGGCTATGCGCTGGACGAAGGGGCGGCACGCTTTTATCGTTACCACGCACACCGATAAGCAGCACATCCATTGTCACATTTATTACAACTCCACCACTCTTGACTGCACCCGGAAATTCCGAAACTTTTGGGGCTCCAGCTTCGCTCTCCGGCGGCTCTCTGACAGGCTGTGCCTTGAAAACGGGCTGTCCATTGTAGAGAACCCGAAGCCCCGGAGCAAGGGCAAGTATCGGAATTATGGAGAATGGCAGAAAGAACGGAAAGGGCCGCTTTCCTATCAGGACCGACTGCGCCTTGCTATTGATACTGCGCTGGCGGAACGCCCCGCTGATCTGGACGAATTTCTCAATTTGATGAAGCGGGCCGGGTATGAGGTCAAGACGGTTCGGGGCGGCGGTATCAGCTTCCGGCTGACCGGGCAGGGACAGGAACGCTTCACCCGTCTGCGTGCCTCCACGCTGGGGGACGGCTACGACTTGCAAGATGTTCTGTCCGTCATTGAGGGCAAAGAAAAACGCCCCGGGCGCTCGGAGCGGAAAATCAGTCTGGCGGTGGATATTCAAGCAAAGCTGGCTGCCGGTAAGGGGCCGGGATATGAACGCTGGGCGAAGGTATTTAACATTAAGCAGATGGCCGCCGCTCTTGCCTATATACAGGACAATAACCTGACCGATTATGAGCAGTTGGCGCAGAAAGCCACCGAGGCGGCAGACCGTTTCCATGTTATTTCCGAACAGGTCAAGCAGACGGAACAGGCCATGAAAACCAATGCCGGGCTAAAGGCCGCAACGGTTCAGTATGCCAAAACCCGCCCAGTCTTTGAGCAGTATAAGGCGACGAAGTACAGCCGGAAATTCCTTGCGGAGCATGAGGCCGACCTTGAACTGTACCGGGCTGCACAAGCGGAAATGCGCTCTCTGCTGGGCGGGGCGAAGCTCCCTAAAATGGATGTGCTGAAGGAGGAAGGCCGCAAGCTCACAGCAAAGAAAAAACAGCTCTATGGAGAATACCAGAAGGCACGACGGGATATGCAGGAGATCGTCACGATCAAGGCGAACATTGACACTCTGATGGGCTACACCGAGCCGGGAAGAAAGCAGGAAAAGGAGCGTTAAGGTTATGAAAATAAGGAGCAAAGCGACGCTGACACTTCGGGCCATGTTGGCCCGAAGATACGGGTTTGGGGCGAGCCCCAACAAGCCGCCTTTGTGCCACTTGTGGCCACAGAGGCATTGCTTGCCACTTAGCGACAACCAATAATTGGGGCTTCTAAGGTATATCTGAAAATCCCCAGCACTGTCTTATTTATATAAAAGCAATACTACTTGAAGGAACATCGTCCGATCTTTGTAGCAGCCTGATTTTGGGCGAAAAGCTGTACCCGCACCTGTTGGAGATTGACCGGGCGGCGCGGGAGCGGATGGACGCCATGCTGCCCCGGATGATGGAGGCGGCGGGCGTCACCGAGGAACTGAAAGCCCGTGACCCCATGCGCTGGGTGGGCTGATGAACACGCTGAAAGCGCAGGCGGAGGAAATCGTTTTTCAGGAATTGATCTACGGATAAGTATAGTATAAAAGAGGCCGGAATTTGCCGCCACAGGGCGATAAATCCCGGCCTTTATATCATGCTATGTAATTAAAGCTGCCATCCAGCGGATGCGAGTTTGAGGTTTAGGAAATTTCTATAAATTCCCTCTTGTGAAATCAAAGACTGGTGAGTTCCCTGTTGAGCAATTCTACCCTGATCTATTACAATGATTTGATCTGCGTTTTCCACTGTACTCAAACGATGGGCAATCGAAATTAAGGTTTTATTTTTCGTCAGTTCTGAAATCGCAGATAAAAGTGCCTGCTCATTTTCCGGATCAACGCTGGAAGTGGCCTCATCCAAAATAATAATAGGTGCATCTTTAAGAATCGCTCTGGCAATAGAAATTCGTTGCTTCTCTCCGCCGGAAAGTGTAGAGCCTCCCTCGCCGATGATTGTATTGTACCCATCTGGCAACGCTGAAATAAAATCATGGCAGCAAGCACGTTTTGCGGCAGCTTCTACTTCCTCGTGGGTAGCATCAGGCTTTCCAAATTTGATGTTGTTTTCAATAGAATCGTGGAAAAGATATACATTCTGAAAGACCATGCTGATATGCTCCAAAATACTATCCGCAGTATAGTTTTTTACATCCTTTCCGCCAATTCGTACAGCGCCATCCTGCACATCCCAAAACCGGGCAATTAAATTACACAAAGTTGTTTTTCCACTTCCAGATGGGCCAACAATAGCACAGGTAGTATGTTCTGGAATGTTCAGAGAGATGTCATGGATGACCTGCCGCTTGTCATAGCCAAATGATACATGATCCAGTGTTATATCGTAGTGGGAAGTTTCTAATTTGTCTGTGCTGGTGTCCATTTGAGGTATATTGGTGACTTCTTCTAACCGATCCAGTTCTGTGTTGATTTTCTTGCTCAAAAAGGCGCTGTTTCCCATTGTTTCTAAGTCAGAGTACACAGTAAATGCGCAAAACAGGAAAGTCAAGCAGTAGGGCAAACTTATTTTTCCAGCCATAAAAAGCAAACCCGCCGCAGCAATCAGTACACAGCTCATGAGCTTATAGACCAGAATATAAAAACGGAGAACCCCGGCCGTAGCCTTTTCCTGCCCATAATCTGCATCCCACTTTTTTTGAAATGCGCTGCGTACTTCTCGTTGTCCTTCCTCACCTTTGGAGAAAGACCGTAGAACAGAAATCCCTCGGATATATTCCATTGTTTTGCTCACCAGGTTTTCCTGTGCTTCTTGATAAATAGGAGCATATTGCGCGGCTCTACTGCGGACCCAACGAAGAACAAGTAAACCTAATAATAGTCCAATCAAACTTAAAATGGCAATGATAGGGTTGAAAAAGAACATCATAATTGACATGAGAGCTGCCATAGCAACACCGCTTGTCATCTGCTCGATTGCAAGCATGGAGTAACCCTCTAAATCAGCAATCGTCGTAGTAAGTATTGTCTGAATAGTTCCTAAATTTTGCTCTGAAAAGTAGCCCATAGGAGCCTGTTTCAATTTTTCTCCTATTTCCAGACGATAATCACGGAAAATATCATATCCCGTTCCACTCATGGTACGGTCATACATCCATTGGAAGAAAAAGCGTCCGATAACACTTCCTAATACAACACCAAAGGCTTGTAGAATAATAGTAGGTGTAAGATTTTCTAAATGTAATAAAATCCAAAAAACACCGAACATCATAAAACCATTGAAAAAGGATTTGAGAATATTAAATGTGATGCCAACGATGATTTTCTGTCGGCTTCTACCCGCAATCTTAAAAATCCGGCGTATCATTTCAAGCATGGTTTTCCACTCCTCCTTTCAAGTCTGCTTCTTCTATGGTTCCGGCATAATCTTGCCACATCTTTTGATAGATGGGGCATTCCCGGAGAAGTTCTTCTTGTGTCCCACGGCCTGCAATATTTCCGTTTGCCACAACCAGAATTTGATCGGCATTGCGAATCGTATTCAAACGGTGCGCTACAACAATCAATGTCTTTCCGGCCACTAATTTGCTGATTGCCTGTTGAATTAGCGCCTCATTTTCTGGATCAGCATAGGCAGTGGCCTCGTCTAAAATGACTACGGATGACGGTTTTAGCATGGCCCTCGCAATCGTAATACGTTGGCGCTCCCCGCCAGAAAGTCGGTCTCCGGCATCACCGGCCAGTGTGTCATATCCCTGCTCTAACTGCATAATAAAGTCATGACAGTTAGCAGCTTTTGCGGCATCTTCTACTTCTTCATCTGTTGCTGCCGGATTACCCATGCGGATATTTTCCCGAATGGATTTGTCGAATAGGAAATTGTCTTGTGCCACATAACTGATTTCACCCATCAACTGCTCAAAAGGGATTTGACGAATATCCTGGCCGCCGAAACGCACAGAGCCAGAAGTCACATCCCAAAAACCAGCCATCAGTTTTGCAATCGTGGATTTACCAGAACCGGAAGGCCCAACAATAGCCGTCATAGTGCCGGGTCTGGTTTGAAAAGAAATACCGTGGAGAACTTCGGTTTCTTTATAGCCGAAATGTACGTCCTCAAATTGGTAAGTACGTTCTCCCAAAGATACAGGTTCAGAGGGTCGGACAAGTTCCGGGGTTTTTAGGAAAGCGGTTACTTGCTCCAAATTACCTTTTATCATGCTGACTTGCTCCATCGCCTCGGACACTTTCATCAATGGAGCAACGAACCCCAGCGGAACTACTAAAGATATTAAAAATACGGGAAGTGAAAGCGTTCCTTCCATGTAAAGCCATGCGCCTACTGGCAATGTACCCAAAAGAGTAGAAGGCAGGACAGCTCGTGCCGCTGCATTCCAAAACCAGCATTGACTCCACCACTCCATTGTAGAATCGTGAAAATAGTTGACAGACTTTGAGTATTTTCCATAAGAGGATGCAGAACGGTTAAACGCTTTAATGACTTGAATGCCGCTGACATATTCTACTAAGGAGCTGTTCATATCATTGGCAGAGCGCATATAGTTTTCCATTCGAGGGCCATAACCGCGCATCATAGCAGCGAAAAAGAGAATACCCAGTGGAATTGTGATTAGGGATGCAAGCCCCATGCGCCAGTCCAGAATGAAAATCAGGAGAATACTGCACAACGGCGCTGCAATATTCGATGGCAGCTCTGGCATAAAATGAGCCATAGAATCCTCTAACTTTGCAACATTATCTACAATTAGGTTTTTGAAAGTTCCCGTAGGCGTTTCCAGCATAACGCCCATTGGGACTTTTGCCATCCGATCTGTAATTGCTTCACGGATATTTTTCAAAATTGTGAAGGAAATTTTGTGGGACATAAGAGAAGATCGCCATGTGAGAAGCATTTTTATAAGCTGACATATGGCGGCTATTCCACTAAAGAACAAAACACGCTGTATGGTGGCTGTACCGCGGTAGAGTTCATCCGCCAACAGCGCCACCATTAGGAATGGTACGATACCAAACATTTCCCCTAACACAGCAAGAAGAATGGAAATACGCATTTTGCTGTTTCTCTCGCCCACAAAAGCAAAGAGTTGGCGGATTGCACCCGGTTCTTTATTTGGCATAAGAAAGCCTCCTTTCGAGCAACTGAAAATACAAGGAGGGTATTGCATTTTCGATGGCATCGTGATATAATCTGAATTACGGCGTAATATTACAGTGTAATTCAAGTATAGGATGGAGGGATGGAAATGTCAAGGGATTTTCAGCAGACCCATGAAAATCTTTTGGCCTGTGCAAAAAAGCATTTTCTGGAAAATGGTTTTGAACGTGCCAGTATTCGTGAAATCTGTAAGGCCGCCCATGTGACAAACGGGGCATTTTACAATCATTTCGAGGACAAAGAGGCTTTGTTCGGCGCACTTGTCGAACCAGTGATTCAGGCGGTATCTGAGATGTATTCCGATTCTGTCATCAAGCATTTTGAATTAGCTCGGACGGATGAATTAAAGCAACTCTGGAAACTGTCGGAGGACACGATCCGCCAGATTATCGAATACATTTATGAACATTTTGATGTATTCAAACTGCTGCTGATGCAGTCTGCGGGGACAAAATATGCTTCTTTTCTGGATGATGTGGTGCGTTCCGATGTTCGGGAGACACAAAAGCTAATTGCGGAACTGAAGGAACGCGGAGTTCCCGTACATGATTTGGAGGATGACGAGTGGCATATGCTTGTTCATTCTTACTATTCATCTATCGCAGAAATTGTCTTGCACGATTATCCGAAAGATGCCGCGATAAAATATGCTCATACATTGGCCGCTTTTTTCAGTTCCGGGTGGCAAACTGTTTTGGGGATTTGATCCCCAAAATTTTTGATTGGCAGTTAGCGTAATCTAACTAACTGTGATAAAGGAAGGTGGTTTAATCTCTCATATTTAAAATGATTCTTGCTTCTTAATGTATCAATCGAAATTATATTGAAAGGACTTTTTGAAAATGGAAAACACAAATAAACTTACAGGCAAAGATCTTATCAATGTTGGTATTTATTCTGCAATGACTCTCGTCATTTTCTTTGTCGTTGGACTATTAACTGCGTTACCAGTAGTATATCCATTCCTTTTTGTGATTTGGCCGATTGTATGCGGTATCCCTATGATGCTGTATTACACAAAAATCAAGAAATTTGGAATGCTTACCATTACCGGCATCATTGGCGGTATCTTCTTCTATTTAATCGGCTATGGCTGGATCGGCCTGCTCGGCTGGGTGCTCGGCGGCATTCTAAGCGATGTTGTGCTCAAAATCGGCGGCTATCAGAAATTCAAAGTCACTGTTCTGAGCTATGCCTGCTTTTGCCTCGGTATCATGGGTTGCCCCGCCAATCTCTGGTTTGCCGGTGAAGCGTATTGGGAAAACATCCACACCTCCATGGGTGATCAGTACGCAAACACCTTGCAATCCCTGATGCCCTCCTGGATGATGTATTTGGGTTTTGCGCTGCTGTTTGTGGGCGGTATTCTGGGCGCGCTTCTGGGCCATAAAATGCTGAAAAAACACTTTGAGAGAGCGGGCATTGTGTAATGGAGCAGCTTCAAGCGGTTGTTGAAAACAGAACAGGCTTTTGCTTGGACCCACGAACCAAGCTGTTGCTGATGGCCGTTGTCGCTACCGCAGAATTTCTATATAGCCACACCGCCTTTATGATCGCGGTGGCGATGATTCCCTTTGTCCTGTTGCTGACTAACCGGCAGTATAAGACGGCAACGGTGTTCTTCTGCCTGTTCGCAGCGGGGCTGTTTGTGCAGGCTATCCAGAACTCCGTCCAGTTTCCCATGATCGTCAATATGCTGGTAGTCCTGTTGGTGGGACTGGTTCTGCGGCTGTTTCCGGCTTTTGTGATGGGAGCCTATATTATCAAGTCCACCACGGCCAGCGAGTGCATTACCGCACTTGGCCGGATGCACATTGGGCGGCAGATCACCATTCCGCTCTCCGTCCTGTTTCGTTTTATCCCTACCATGCAGGAGGAGTCGGCGGCCATCAAGGATGCCATGCGGATGCGTGAGGTGCAATTTGGAACGAAAAAGTTTTGGCAGAATCCAGCCGCTCTCATTGAATACCGTTTTATCCCTTTGATGATTTCGGTAGTCAAGATTGGGGACGACCTCTCTGCGGCTGCCCTGACACGCGGATTGGATAATCCTGTCCGCCGAACCAACATTACCAAAGTCGGTTTTACCGGCTGGGACTTGATAACGGTGCTGATTGCCGGAACCGCGCTGATAATTACATACTTTTTTAGTCCGTGGTAAGGGGGTGCAAGAATGATAGAGTTAAAGGATGTTTCTTTCACTTATGAGAGTGGAGAAACGGAGAATAGCCTAAAACACATTGATCTCACAATCCATGACGGAGAAACAATTTTATTTTGTGGGGAATCGGGATGCGGCAAAACAACCTTGACCCGCTTGATTAACGGTCTGATTCCGCATTATTACACGGGCAAATTGGATGGGAAAGTGTTGCTGGACGGTAAGGAATTAAAAGACTACCCTCTGTACCAAATCGGACAGAGGGTGGGTTCGGTGTTTCAGAATCCGCGAACACAGTTTTACAACGTAGATACAACCAGCGAGATTGTGTTCGGGTGCGAGAATATGGGATTGCCGGTTCCTGAAATGACAAGGCGCCTTGAAGATACTACAAAGAGTTTGAAACTGGAAAAGCTGTTAAACCGAAGCCTGTTTGCATTGTCAGGTGGCGAAAAACAAAAAATTGCCTGTGCCTCGGCGGATGCGATCCATCCAGATATTTTTGTGTTGGATGAGCCTTCCTCAAATTTGGACATTGCAACAATTGAAGATTTAATTCAAGTCATTCGCCATTGGCAATCCGAGCAAAAAACTATTTTGGTAGCGGAACATCGGCTCTATTATCTTGTTCCTTTAGCTGATCGCATTATCTACATGAAACATGGAGAGATCAGTAAGGAATTTACAAGGCAGCAATTTCAATTACTGTCTCCCGAAACTTTACAGGGAATGGGGCTACGCGCCCTTGATCCATTCAACCTTCCACCGGAGGCCAAACCAAAAGCGAAACCGCCGACTTTACATATCAAGGAATTTCGGTTTTCTTATGATAAACACGGCCCTCTTATTGTGGACATTCCTGATTTGACGCTACCACAAGGAGAAATCATTGGAATTATTGGGAATAACGGCGCGGGAAAATCCACATTTGCTCGTTGCCTGTGTGGATTGGACAAACGGGCTTTGGGTGAGTTAGAACTTAATGGACATTCTTATCGTGCAAAGCAGCGGTGCCACATATCTTACATGGTTATGCAAGATGTAAACCACCAACTGTTTACCGAGGATGTGTTGGATGAATTGCTTCTTAGTATGGACGGTGAGGACGAAAAAGAAAATACAGAATGGGCAAACCAGATTTTATCCAGCCTTGATTTAGCAGCCAAAATCAAACTGCATCCCATGTCTTTATCTGGCGGGGAAAAGCAACGGGTAGCGATTGGAAGTGCTATCGCCTCAAACAAGGAAATCCTTGTTTTTGACGAACCGACCAGTGGCTTAGACTATTTCCATATGGTAGAGGTGTCTGATAATTTGAACCGCTTAAAAGACATGGGAAAAAGCCTATTCCTGATTACCCATGATCCTGAATTGATTTATAAGTGTTGTACTTATCTTCTGTTTATTCAAGAGAATAAGGTGCTATGGCATCGGCCAATGGATGATGAAGCAATCAAACTCTTACGGGCATTTTTCTCACATGAAAAAGGAGCAAATATAATCAATGCGTCTTAGCAAAACGCTTCATGCGTCCGGGGAGGACTACCTGGAAACCATCCTTGTTCTCCAAAAGAAACTCGGTATGGTGCGCTCCGTAGATGTGGCCCGGCACATGGAGGTGTCAAAGCCCAGCGTGTGCCATGCAGTGGCTACCTTGCGGGACGGCGGCTTTCTCACAATGGACGAGGATCACTTTCTCCATCTGACCGATGTGGGCCGCGAGGTAGCCGAAAAAATCTACGAGCGTCACTGCTTCTTTACCGAGCAGCTTATCGCCGCAGGCGTTGACCCCAGGACTGCGGAGGCTGACGCCTGCCGGATTGAACACATCATCAGCGATGAGAGCTTTTCACGGCTGAAAGAGGCAGCCGAACAGGAACAAACCTAAACCAAATAAGACAAGCGATCCTGCCCCGCAAGACGGGGAAAGAAAAAAACCGTTGCAGGGCAGGCAGCTTCGTGCGCCCATAATGGATTTTCCGGGTACTGCGGCGGTTTTGAGTAACATCAAGGCCGCCGTTCCTTATGCCCTCGACAAAGGAGTGACGACTACACGCTGACACGGCGGCTTTAGGAGGGAACCGCCATGAAGCACATTGACCGCCGACAAATTCAGACGATATTTCACTACCGTCAAAAAAAGCCCAGTCAACGAACAGGCCCCGTCTGGTAGCCGGTGCGAAAATTGTCATTCTGTAAGTGAATATTGGAGTTTTTGCGCTCGAATAGCTTTCTGCTGTCCGGGCGCTTTTTTATATTTCCGAGTTTACTTCGGGTCATGTTGGCCCGAGTTCATACCCCGGTGTCGCTCACCACCGCCTCCGTTTCGGCTACCCGTCAACCCGAACACCCGAAACGGAGGTATTTATGAAAGTTATCAATCTGCGGGATATTTACCCTCATTATACACAGGATTGTTTTGTTGAAGTAACTGACGAAGTGGCCGATCTGTTTTCCGAGTTCGACCACAAAGAAGCGGCTTACCGTCTGCGTACATACCGGCACAAGGCATACTACTCCCTTGACCGGAACGACGGTATTGAGCATGAGGCTCTTTTCGTTGCACTTTCTCCGCATGAGCTGTATGAGCGCAAAGTGACTATGCAGGAACTTCATGCCGCCATTTCCCGGTTGCCGAACAAACAGGCGAAACGTATTTACGCCCATTTCATTCTCGGCATGACCAAAAAAGATATTGCCCGGGCAGAAGGTGTCCATGAGAAAGTCGTGCGGGTCGCCATTGAGCGCGGTCTGCGGAGCCTGGAAAAAATTTTGAAAAAAGTTCTGTAAGGCGTACCGATTTAGACCAAAAAATGAAATGGTATATGAGAGGCAGTCAAAGCCTCGGGCCACATTGGTCCGAAGTTCGGACAAGCCTTACTCAGCTTGAAAACTGAATAAAAAGATACCCGGATACGAAGGGTGCTTGTGTCCAGTGACAGGCCCGCCATGATCTCTATTGTCAGAGGATAGAGGGAGCCGGGGTCCCC
>OCAQ01000192.1_pt1 | contig 52561 bp, 53 predicted proteins | sample 1538291 | NCBI WGS metagenome assembly OCAQ01 (sample SAMEA2580277, study PRJEB22360) | human gut metagenome | biome: human gut; feature: human-associated habitat; material: faeces | place: Denmark | collected 2008/2010 | reverse complement strand
CACCTCGAGGACTTCATCCAGGACGATGAGGCAGGCGTCCCCGCCGACGAGGCCGGGCGGCAGCTGCTCCGCCGGGAGCTGATGAATGTGCTCAAGAGCCTGACGCCCCGGGAAGAGCGGGTCATTGCCCTCCGCTTCGGTCTGGAGGATGGCCGCGCCCGGACGCTGGAAGAGCTGGGCCGGGAGTTCAACGTCACCCGGGAGCGGGTGCGCCAGATAGAGGCCAAAGCCCTGCGCAAGCTCCGCCACCCCAGCCGGGCCAAGCGCCTGCGGGATTATCTGGATGAATAAACCGGATTGCAAGAGTAAATGGTGACAAAATGCACAAGGGTGTTTTTGTCTGGAACGTAAAAAACAAAAAAATCAACCCCAAAATCGCGCAAAGCATACACGTTCCCGGGTGTCCGATAAAAGAGGGCGTCCGGGAATTTTTTTGCCTCAAAACGGAAAAATGGCTTGACAACAGGGGTTTCAGGGTGTATACTGCACTAGTATCACATAATGGCCTAGTGCGCCAAAAAGGGAGTTTGCGCAGCATGAGCGGAACGGGTCTTACCGAAAAGTTTGTGCAAAACGCCGGACTTCTGCGCGCGGTGCAGGCCGAATTATGTGTGTCTGCTCAAATTCGACCTGCATTTTGCAACATCCGTAGAGTATAAAAGTAAGGAGTGGTTGATTTTATGATGAAAGTCAAGCCCGTCAAGCTCGGCAAGACCGAGCGCATGAGCTTCTCCCACATCGACGAAGTCATCAGTATGCCGAACCTCATCGAGGTCCAGAAGAACTCTTATCAGTGGTTCCTGGACGAGGGCCTGAAAGAGGTCTTCCACGACATCGGCACCATTGAGGACTACACCGGCAATCTGGCACTGAGCTTCGTGGACTTCCGTCTCGATAAAGAGCCCAAGTACAGCATCAAAGAGTGCAAAGAGCGCGACGTGACCTATGCGGCACCCCTGCGCGTCACCGCCCGTCTGCTGAACAAGGAGACCGGCGAGGTGAAGGACCAGGAGATCTTCATGGGCGACTTCCCCCTGATGACCGACGCCGGCACCTTTGTCATCAACGGTGCAGAGCGCGCCATCGTCAGCCAGCTGGTCCGTTCTCCCGGCGTATTCTACGGCCATGATCACGATAAGGTGGGCAACGACCTGTACAGCGCCACCATGAACCCCAACCGCGGCGCCTGGCTGGAGTACGAGACCGACGCTTCCAACGTGTTCTATGTCCGTATCGATAAGAACCGCAAGCTGCCCGTCACCGTGCTCTGCCGCGCACTGGGCCTGTCTTCCAACGAGGACATCCTGAACTACTTCGGCGAGGATGAGCGCATCCTTGCTACTCTGGAAAAGGATACCACCAAGAACACCGAGGAAGGCCTGCTGGAAGTCTACCGCAAGCTGCGCCCCGGTGAGCCTCCCACGGTGGAGTCCGCTACCAGCCAGCTCAATATGCTCTTCTTCGACCCCCGCCGCTACGACCTGTCCCGGTTCGGTCGCTATAAGATGAACAAGAAGCTGTCTCTGGCACGCCGCATCATGAACCACATCGCCGCCGAGAACGTCGTCGCTCCTCTGACCGGCGAACTGCTCATCGAGAAGGATGCCAAGATCACCCGTCAGCTGGCTGAGGCCGCTGACAACGCCGGCGTCAACATCGTCGTGCTGAACATCGAGGGCAAGAAGGTCAAGGTCATCACCAATGGCTGTGTTGACGCTCAGGGCTTCTTCTCCTTCGATGTCAAGGAGTGCGGCATCAACGAGCGCTGCTCCTTTGAGGAGATCAGGAAGATCCTCGACGCCACTTCGGATGTGGAAGAGCAGAAGGAGCTGCTGCGCCGCAACCACGACCAGCTCATCGGCCGCACCGTCACCGTGACCGACATCCTGTCTTCCATCAACTATCTGAACGGCCTGGGCCACGGCATCGGTACCACCGATGACATCGACCATCTGGGCAACCGCCGCATCCGCAGCGTCGGTGAGCTGCTGCAGAACCAGTTCCGCATCGGCTTCTCCCGCATGGAGCGCGTCATCCGTGAGCGGATGACCCTGCAGAGCCAGGACCAGAGCGTCATCACTCCGCAGGCTCTCATCAATATCCGTCCTGTGGTCGCCGCCATCAAGGAGTTCTTCGGCTCTTCTCCGCTGTCCCAGTTCATGGACCAGAATAACCCCTTGGCTGAGCTGACCCACAAGCGCCGTCTGTCTGCTCTGGGCCCCGGCGGTCTGAGCCGTGACCGCGCAGGCTTCGAGGTCCGCGACGTCCACTACAGCCACTATGGCCGTATGTGCCCCATCGAGACTCCTGAAGGCCCCAACATCGGTCTGATCTCCTATCTGGCATCCTACGCCAAGATCAATGAGTACGGCTTCGTTGAGGCTCCTTACCGCAAGGTCAAGAAGACCTACGACGAGAAGGGCCGCCTCATCGACCAGGTCGTCACCGACGAGGTCGAGTATATGACCGCTGACGTCGAGGACGAGTACGTCGTTGCTCAGGCCAACGAGCCTCTGGATGAGACCAAGCACTTCAAGCGCGCCCGCGTTTCTGCCCGCCGCCGCGACGACATCCTGGAGATCGACGCCGAGAAGGTCGATTATATGGACGTCTCGCCCCGAATGATGGTCTCTGTCGCCACCGCCTGCATCCCCTTCCTGGAGAACGATGACTGTAACCGTGCTCTGATGGGCTCCAACATGCAGCGTCAGGCAGTGCCTCTGATGGTCACCCAGCAGCCCATCGTTGCTACCGGTATGGAGTACAAGGCTGCTACCGACTCCGGCACCGCGGTTCTGGCAAAGAACGACGGTATCGTTGAGAAGGTGGACGCGGACCATGTCGAGGTGCGCAACGCTCAGGGCGCCGTGGACAACTATTCTCTGGTCAAGTTTGCCCGCTCCAACGCAGGCACCTGCATCAACCAGCGCCCCATCGTCGAGGTGGGCGAGAACGTCAAGGCCGGTCAGGTGCTGGCCGACGGCCCCGCAATGCGCAACGGCGAGATCTCTCTGGGCAAGAACGCCCTCATCGGCTTCATGACCTGGGAGGGCTACAACTACGAGGACGCCGTCCTGCTGAACGAGAAGATCGTCCGTGAGGACGTTTACACCTCTATCCACATTGAGGAATATGAGACCGAGTCCCGCGACACCAAGCTGGGACCCGAAGAGATCACCCGCGACATCCCCAACGTCTCTGAGGATGCTCTGAAGGACCTGGACGAGCGCGGCATCATCCGCATCGGCGCCGAGGTCAAGAGCGGTGATATTCTGGTCGGCAAGGTCACCCCGAAGGGCGAGACCGAGCTGACCGCTGAGGAGCGCCTGCTCCGTGCCATCTTCGGCGAGAAGGCCCGCGAGGTGCGTGACACCTCTCTGCGTGTGCCTCACGGCGAGTACGGCATCATCGTGGACGTCAAGGTCTTTACCCCGGAGAACAGCGACGAGCTGCAGCCCGGTGTGCGCGAGGTCGTCCGCTGCTACATCGCTCAGAAGCGCAAGATCAGCGTCGGCGATAAGATGGCAGGCCGTCACGGCAACAAGGGTGTCGTTTCCCGCATCCTGCCGCAGGAGGATATGCCCTACCTGCCCGACGGCACCCCGCTGGACATCGTGCTGAACCCCCTGGGCGTTCCTTCCCGTATGAACATCGGTCAGGTGCTGGAGGTCAACCTGGGCTACGCTGCCAAGGCCTGCGGCATCAAGGTCATGACCCCCGTCTTCGACTCCGCCCGCGAGGCTGACATCGGCGATACCTTCGATACCGCCCGCGAGATGTGGCACGGCGAGAATGCTCCTGCATATCCCACCAAGCTCCCCAAGCTGATGGGCGAGAAGGGCCACATCATCGACTTCTCCAAGATCGAGCTGGACCGCGACGGCAAGACCACCGTTTACGATGGCCGTACCGGTGAGAAGTTCGATAACCGCGTTACCGTTGGTTATATGTACTACCTCAAGCTGCATCACCTCGTTGATGATAAGATCCATGCCCGTTCCACCGGCCCCTACTCTCTGGTCACCCAGCAGCCTCTGGGCGGCAAGGCCCAGTTCGGCGGCCAGCGCTTCGGCGAGATGGAGGTCTGGGCTCTGGAGGCTTACGGTGCTGCTTACACCCTGCAGGAGATCCTGACCGTCAAGTCCGATGACGTCGAGGGCCGTGTCAAGACCTACGAGGCCATCGTCAAGGGCGAGCCCATCCCGCAGCCGGGCATCCCCGAGTCCTTCCGCGTCATGCTCAAGGAACTGCAGTCTCTGGGTCTGGACGTCGTGGTCCAGGACAAGGAAGGCAACGAGATCGATATGCGCCAGAACTTCGACGACGAAGAGACCGGCTTCGATATGCGTGATGTTGCCGGCACCGAGACTGTCGCCAACGAGAACGAGCTGCTGAACGATTACACCATCAAGGACGCCGATGCTGGTTTCGATGATCCCTCCGTGCTGGAGGATGACAGCTCTGCCGCTGCAGAGTCCGCTTCTGACGAAGTGAACATCGACGAATAATAAGGCCCCTTTGAGAAAGCTGTGTTTCCCTGCGCGGTGCGCGTGCTGCCGCCGCAGGGCAGGGGAGGGCAGCGGGTCTTCCAACGTCAACTGTTATCATCGAGACTATAAAGATTAAGAAAGGGTTCGTTTCATGGAAAACAACGTCTTCGATTCGATCAAAATCGGCCTTGCCTCTCCTGACCAGATCCGCAACTGGAGCTATGGCGAGGTGAAGAAGCCTGAGACCATCAACTACCGCACCCTGAAGCCGGAGCGCGACGGTCTGTACTGCGAGCGCATTTTTGGACCTACCAAGGACTGGGAGTGCCACTGCGGCAAGTATAAGCGCATCCGTTATAAGGGCAAGATCTGCGACCGCTGCGGCGTCGAGGTGACCAAGGCCAAGGTCCGCCGTGAGCGTATGGGCCACATCGAGCTGGCCGCTCCTGTGAGCCACATCTGGTACTTCAAGGGCATCCCCAGCCGCATCGGCCTGATGCTGGACATCAGCCCCCGCCTGCTGGAGAAGGTCCTCTACTTTGCAAGCTATATCGTCACCGACCCCGGCCTGACCCCGCTGGAAAAGAAGCAGCTGCTGACCGAGAAAGAGTACCGCGAGATGCGCGAGCGCTACGGCGACGAGTTCGAGGCTGCGATGGGTGCTGAGGCCGTTCAGGACCTGCTGAAGGAGATCGACCTCGACCAGCTCAGCGCTGAGCTGACTGCCGAGGTGGAGAAGTCCTCCGGCCAGAAGAAGGTGCGCATCCTGAAGCGTCTGGAAGTCGTCGAGGCTTTCCGCGTTTCCGGCAACCGCCCCGAGTGGATGGTCATGGACGTGCTGCCCGTGCTGCCGCCTGACCTGCGCCCCATGGTCCAGCTGGACGGCGGCCGCTTCGCCACCTCTGACCTGAATGACCTGTACCGCCGCGTCATCAACCGCAACAACCGTCTGCGCCGCCTGCTGGAGCTGGGCGCTCCCGACATCATCGTGCGCAACGAGAAGCGTATGCTGCAGGAAGCGGTTGACAGCCTCATCGACAACGGCCGCCGCGGCCGTCCCGTCACCGGCCCCAACAACCGCGCACTGAAGAGCCTTTCCGATCTGCTGAAGGGCAAGCAGGGCCGCTTCCGTCAGAACCTGCTGGGCAAGCGTGTTGACTACTCCGGCCGTTCCGTTATCGTCGTCGGCCCTGAGCTGAAGATGGACCAGTGCGGTCTGCCCAAGGAGATGGCTCTGGAGCTGTTCAAGCCCTTCGTCATGAAAGACCTGGTCGAGAAGGGTGTTGCCAACAACATCAAGTCTGCCCGCAAGATGGTCGAGCGCGCAAAGCCCGATGTCTGGGACAGCCTTGAGACTGTCATCAAGGGCCACCCCGTCCTGCTGAACCGCGCACCTACCCTGCACCGTCTGGGCATCCAGGCCTTCAACCCCGTGCTGGTCGAGGGCCGTGCCATCAAGCTGCACCCCCTGGCCTGTACCGCATTCAACGCCGACTTCGACGGCGACCAGATGGCAGTCCATCTGCCCCTGGGCGAGGATGCCTGCCGCGAGGCCAAGATGCTGATGCTGGCTTCCGGCAACCTGCTGAAGCCCTCTGACGGCGCACCTGTCACCGTTCCTACGCAGGATATGATCCTGGGCAGCTACTACCTGACCACCGTTCGTGAGAACGAAGAGGGCGCAGGCAAGGTGTTCCGCGATGAGAACGAGGCTCTGATGGCTTACGCTGAGCACATCGTCACCCTGCACGCACCCATCAAGGTGCGCCGCACCATGGTCATCGACGGCGTGGAGCGCACCGGTCTGGTGGACGCCACCGTCGGCCGCATCATCTTCAACAACCCCGTGCCTCAGAATCTGGGCTATATCGACCGCACCGACCCTGAGCACTGGCTGGAGTACGAGGTCAGCTTCCGCGTGACCAAGAAGACCCTGCCCGACATCATCTCCCGCTGCATGACCCGCAACGGCAGCCGCAAGTGCGCAAAGATGCTGGACGCCATCAAGGCACAGGGCTACAAGTACTCTACGCTGTCCGCTATCTCCGTCGCTGTCTGCGACGCTGTCATCCCGCCCCAGAAGGACGAGCTGATCGCCGACGCCGACAAGCAGGTCTCTCAGGTCAGCAAGCTGTTCAACCGCGGCCTGATCTCCGAGAACGAGCGCTACTCCCAGACCATCAACATCTGGCAGGCTACCACCGATAAGGTCTCCAAGGCTCTGGCGGCAAACCTGCCCGAGGACAACGAGATCTTCATGATGGCAGACTCCGGTGCGCGTGGTTCTATGAACCAGATCAAGCAGCTGGCCGGCATGCGCGGCCTGTTGGCAAACACCGCCGGTAAGACCATCGAGATGCCCATTCGTGCGAACTACCGCGAAGGCCTGAATATCCTGGAATACTTCGTTTCCGCTCGCGGCGCTCGTAAGGGTCTGGCCGATACCGCTCTGCGTACCGCTGACTCCGGCTACCTGACCCGTCGAATGGTCGATGTCTCTCAGGAAGTCATCGTCCGCGAGATCGACTGCGGCACCACCGACGGCCTGTGGGTCTCCGAGATCCACGAGGGCAAGGAGAAGATCGAGAGCTTCCGTGAGCGTATCATCGGCCGTTATGCCGTGGGCGATGTCCTCGACCCCGTCACCGGCAAGGTCATCGTTCCCGAAGGCAAGATGATCGACCTCTACGATGCAAACGACATCGAGGCCGCAGGCATCACCAAGCTGAAGATCCGCAGCCTGCTGACCTGCCGCGCCAAGATCGGCGTCTGCGCACACTGCTACGGCAGCGATATGGCAAACGGTGAGCCCGTCCAGCTGGGCGAGTCCATCGGCGTCATCGCCGCAGAGTCCATCGGCGAGCCCGGTACTCAGCTGACCATGCGTACCTTCCATACCGGCGGTATCGCATCTGCTGAAGATATTACTCAGGGTCTTCCCCGTGTCGAGGAGCTGTTCGAGAGCCGCCGTCCTAAGAGCATGGCCATCATGAGCGAGATCTCCGGTGTCGTCTCTCACGACGATACCAAGAAGAACGTCGTCATCAAGGTCACCGGCAAGGACGAGAACGGCGCTGAGGTCGTCAAGAACTACTCCATCCCGTTCACCCAGCACGCACGTGTGATGCCGGGCGACCGCGTGGAGAAGGGCGACATCATCACCCGTGAAGGCGTCCTGTATCCTCAGGACATCCTGGCCATCAAGGGCCTGAGCGATGTTCAGAACTACCTCATCAGCGAGGTCCAGAAGGTCTACCGTCTGCAGGGCGTTGAGATCAACGATAAGCATATCGAGGTCATCGTCCGTCAGATGTGCCGCAAGGTCCGGGTGACCGACTCCGGTTCTTCCGACCTCATCGGCGGTGCTCTGGCAAACCGTCTGGAAGTCGAGAACGTCAACGCCGAGCTGCAGAAGCGCATCGACGCCGGTGAGCAGGGCATCAGGCTGGTCGAGTATCAGCAGGTGCTGCTGGGCATCACCAAGGCTGCTCTGGCAAACGAGTCCTTCCTGTCTGCCGCCTCCTTCCAGGAGACCACCCGCGTGCTGACCGAGGCCGCCATCAAGGGCAAGGTCGATCCGCTGGCCGGTCTGAAGGAGAACGTCATCATCGGTAAGCTCATCCCCGCAGGTACCGGTCTCCCGGAGGTGCGTGAGGACCTGAAGCGCCGTGAGGAAGAGCGCGACGCCGAGGTCGCCGCTGAGCTGGCAGCTGCCGCACGGCAGTAAGCCCTCTCAGTCACCTACGGTGACACTATCCGGGTTGCGGCTCTCTCGCAGCGGCATGCCCTCTCAGTCACCTACGGTGACAGCTCTCCCAGAGGGAGAGCCTTTGGCAGGTCGGGCAGCTTTCGCTTGACTGCTGAAAGTCTAATATAACGCAAAAGATAGTGCCCTGTTACAGAGGGCAGCAGCTTCTGGACAAGAGCACCTTGTCAAGCTGCTGTGAATCTCTGTAGCAGGGCACTACTGTTTCCGGATAGGATAAACTTTGCTCGTCCCGCGTGGGCCTGACCGGCACGCCAGTGGCTCCCCCTTTGGGGGAGCTGTCACCGAAGGTGACTGAGAGGGCAAAAACCTTTCGGCGAATAAAACAAAAAAATATTGGAAAAACTGTTGACATTCCTGATGAAAACGGGTATTATATAACTGTTGCGCGTCCCACACAGGGATAGTGCGGCAAAAAAGTCGGAAAACATCCGATGTTCATCATTAAGAAAGGAGAAAACCAATGCCTACTTTTAACCAGCTTGTACGCAAAGGCCGTCAGGTCCTGGCTACGAAGAGCACTGCTCCCGCACTGCTGAAGACTTACAACTCTCAGAAGAAACAGTATTCTGATCTGAACAGCCCCCAGAAGCGCGGTGTCTGCACTGCAGTCCGTACCATGACCCCCAAGAAGCCTAACTCTGCTCTGCGTAAGGTCGCCCGTGTCCGCCTCACGAATGGTATCGAGGTCACCTCTTACATTCCCGGTATCGGCCATAACCTGCAGGAGCACTCCGTCGTGCTGATCCGTGGCGGTCGTGTTAAGGACCTCCCCGGTGTGCGTTACCACATCATCCGTGGTACTCTGGATACCCAGGGTGTTGCAGGCCGTAATCAGGCCCGCTCCAAGTACGGCGCAAAGCGTCCTAAGGCCGGTGCTGCAAAGAAGTAATTGAGGAACGAACCGCCATAAACGGCTTTCCATTATATAAATAACAAGTCCGCAGAAACGTGCGGAGGGCAACAGTTTATGTAAGGTCAGCTCTTTGTGACACAACGGGAGTTTTATTACTTTCGAGTACCGATGATATCATTCTGTGAAGGAGGGAAGAAAGATGCCTAGAAGAGGTAACATTGCTAAGCGCGATGTCTTAGCTGATCCTATTTACAATTCCAAGATGGTCACCCGTCTGGTCAACAGCGTCATGCTGGACGGCAAGAAGGGCGTCGCTCAGAAGATCGTTTACGAGGCTTTCTCCATGATCCAGGAGAAGACTGGCAACGATCCTCTCGAGACTTTCGAGAAGGCGATGGAGAACATCATGCCCAGCCTCGAGTGCAAGACCCGCCGTGTTGGCGGCGCTAACTACCAGGTCCCCCTGGAGGTCAGCCCCGCTCGCCGCGAGACTCTGGGCCTGCGCTGGCTGACTGCTTACAGCCGCAGCCGTGGTGAGAAGACCATGGCCCAGCGCCTGGCTGCTGAGATCATGGATGCTGCCAACAACACCGGCAACGCCGTGAAGAAGCGCGAGGATACCCACAAGATGGCCGAGGCCAACAAGGCTTTCGCTCATTTCCGTTATTGATCTGTTCTGTAGGAGGTTAATTTCATGGCTACTCCCAGAGAAGTTTCTCTTCAGATGACGAGAAATATCGGCATTATGGCCCACATCGATGCTGGTAAGACCACCACTACCGAGCGTATTCTGTACTACACCGGCATCAACCACAAGATCGGCGAGGTTCACGACGGCGGCGCTACCATGGACTGGATGGTTCAGGAGCAGGAGCGTGGTATCACCATCACCTCCGCAGCTACCACTTGCTACTGGAGCCACTCTGAGACTCAGAAGGACCCTGTTGCATTCAAGAAGAATCGTCACCGCATCAACATCATCGACACCCCGGGCCACGTTGACTTCACTGTTGAGGTCCAGCGTTCTCTGCGCGTTCTGGACGGTTCTGTGACCGTTCTGGCTGCTAAGGGCGGTGTCGAGCCTCAGTCTGAGACCGTCTGGCGTCAGGCTGATGAGTACAAAGTCCCCCGTATGGTGTACGTCAACAAGATGGACACCATGGGTGCTGACTTCTTCCGCTGCATCAAGATGCTGCACGATCGTCTGCACGCCAACGGCGTGGCCATCCAGCTGCCCATCGGTCAGGAGGATACCTTCCGTGGTATCGTTGACCTGGTCGATATGAACGCTGAGGTCTACTACGACGATATGGGCAACGATATGCGCACCGAGCCTATCCCCGAGGATATGCGCGAGCAGGCTGAGGAGTATCGCAACATCCTCGTTGAGACTGTTGCCGAGAACGACGAAGAGCTCATGGAGAAGTACCTCGAGGGTGAGGAGATCACCCGTGAGGAACTGAAGGCTGCTATCCGCAAGGAGACCATTGCGAACACTCTGGTTCCCGTTGTCTGTGGTTCTTCCTACAAGAACCGCGGCGTGCAGAAGCTGCTGGACGCTATCGTTGACTATATGCCCGCACCTACCGATGTCGAGGACATCAAGGGTGTGAATCCTGAGACCGAAGAGCAGGAGACCCGTCCGTCTTCCGACGAGGCTCCCTTTGCAGCTTTGGCCTTCAAGATCGCTACCGACCCCTTCGTTGGTAAGCTGGCATACTTCCGTGTCTACTCCGGTAAGGTCGAGGCAGGTACTACTGTCTACAACTCCGTGAAGGACAGCAAGGAGCGTATGGGCCGCATCCTGCAGATGCACTCCAACCACCGCAAGGATATCGACTGCTGCTACGCAGGTGATATTGCTGCTGTCGTTGGTCTGAAGAACACCACCACCGGTGATACTCTGTGTGATGAGAACCATCCCATCATTCTGGAGTCCATGAAGTTCCCCGAGCCCGTTATCCGCGTCGCCATCGAGCCTAAGACCAAGGCCGGCAACGAGAAGATGGGCATCGCGCTGGCAAAGCTGGCCGAAGAGGATCCTACCTTCAAGACCTACACCGACGAAGAGACTGGTCAGACCATCATCGCCGGCATGGGCGAGCTCCATCTGGAGATCATCGTCGACCGTCTGCTCCGTGAGTTCAAGGTCGAGGCGAACGTCGGCGCACCTCAGGTCGCTTACCGTGAGACCATCCGCAAGGAGGCCAACCAGGAGACCAAGTACGCTCGTCAGTCTGGTGGTAAGGGCCAGTACGGTCACGTCAAGATCAAGATCGAGCCGAACGAGGCAGGCAAGGGCTATGAGTTCGTCAACGCCATCGTTGGCGGCGCTATCCCGAAGGAATACATCCCGGCTATCGACAACGGTATCCAGGGTGCTATGAAGTCCGGTGTTCTGGCAGGCTATCCTGTCGTTGACGTCAAGGTCACCCTGTATGATGGCTCTTATCATGAGGTTGACTCCTCTGAGATGGCCTTCTCCATTGCAGGTTCTATGGCCTTCAAGGATGCTATGCGCAAGGCTGATCCTATCATCACCGAGCCCATCATGAAGGTCGCTGTCATCGTTCCCGATGAGTATCTGGGCGATGTCATCGGTGACCTGAACTCCCGCCGTGGTCAGATCCAGGGCATGGAGGCAATGGCTGGCACCCAGCGTGTCAACGCATTCGTTCCTCTGGCCCAGATGTTCGGCTACGCCACCGACCTGCGCTCCAAGACTCAGGGCCGTGGCCAGTATGTCATGGAGCCGTCTCACTACGAGCCGGTGCCTAAGAACATCGCTGATCAGATCATCGCAGGCCGCACCAAGGGCTGATCGTTGAAAAACGGATAAAGATTTTGCCGGGGTAGTGTAGCTCCGGCAAAATTTCCTGTAAAACACTTGATTTTACAGGTGGAATCTAGTAGAATAGTTTTGCAATGCAATTCTGTATTAGCAGGACTGTTGTAACCAATATCAAAACCTAATTTAAGGGAGGATATTCCAATGGCTGAAAAGGCAAAGTTCGACCGTTCTAAGCCGCATGTTAACATCGGCACCATCGGTCACGTTGACCACGGCAAGACCACTCTGACCGCTGCTATCACCAAGTATCTGGCACTGAAGGGCGACGCAGAGTTCATGGACTACGCCAACATCGATAAGGCTCCTGAGGAGCGTGCTCGTGGTATCACGATCAACTCCGCTCACGTTGAGTATCAGACCGACGCTCGTCACTATGCTCACGTTGACTGCCCGGGCCATGCTGACTACGTCAAGAACATGATCACTGGTGCTGCTCAGATGGACGGCGCTATCCTGGTCGTTGCTGCTACCGATGGTCCCATGCCCCAGACCCGTGAGCACATCCTGCTGGCTCGTCAGGTCGGCGTGCCCTATATCGTTGTCTTCATGAACAAGTGCGATATGGTCGACGACGAGGAGCTGCTGGATCTGGTCGAGATGGAGATCCGTGAGCTGCTGTCCGAGTACGACTTCCCGGGCGACGACACCCCGATCATTCGTGGTTCCGCTCTGAAGGCTCTGGAGGCTCCCAACGATCCCGACGATCCCGCTTACGAGTGCATCAAGGAGCTGATGAACGCTGTCGATACCTATATCCCCAACCCCGATCGTGAGGAGGACAAGCCCTTCCTGATGCCCATCGAGGATGTCATGACCATTTCCGGCCGTGGTACTGTTGCTACCGGTCGTGTTGAGCGTGGCGTTGCTAAGGTTGGCGATGCAATGGAGATCGTCGGCATTAAGCCCGACCGTCTGTCCACCACCGTCACCGGCCTGGAGATGTTCCGTAAGTCTCTGGACTATGCTGAGGCTGGCGATAACATCGGCGCTCTGCTGCGTGGTGTTGACCGTACCCAGATCGAGCGCGGCCAGGTTCTGGCTAAGCCCGGTTCTGTTCATCCCCACAAGGTCTTCGAGTCCCAGGTCTACGTTCTGACCAAGGACGAAGGCGGCCGTCACACCCCGTTCTTCTCCAACTATCGTCCTCAGTTCTACTTCCGTACCACCGACGTGACCGGCATCATCACCCTGCCGGAAGGCACCGAGATGTGCATGCCTGGCGATAACGTCATGATGCACGTTGAGCTGCTGACCCCTGTCGCTATGGAAGAGGGCCTGCGTTTCGCTATCCGTGAGGGTGGCCGTACCGTTGGTTCCGGCGTCGTCGGCAAGATCATTGAGTGATTTTGACCCTTCGCGCCTGTTCTAAGGCAAAAGGTTGAACTTGCAAAGAGCCTTCCCATTCCGGAGAGTGGGAAGGCTCTTTTTGCGCTATCAGATCCTCTGCCCGAGATGGCAGGGGATTTTTGTTTTTTGCCAAAAAGTGCTTTACAAATAAAGGTTGTTATGGTATGCTGACATTAAAGAGCAAAGATGTTGGAGAATGGAGGACGGCACGATGGCGTTTGACTATAAGAAGGAGTACAAGGAGTTTTATCTTCCACCCAGGAAGCCGGGTATTGTGACTGTTCCGCCGATGAATTTTGTGTCTGTACAGGGCAGGGGAGACCCCAATGAACCAGGCGGAGAGTATCAGGCGGCAATGGAGTTGCTGTATGGCATTGCCTTTACCATCAAGATGAGCTACAAGGGAAGCCATAAGATCGACGGTTACTTTGAATATGTTGTCCCACCGTTGGAGGGTTTATGGCATCAGGAGGGGGTGGACGGTGTGGACTACGCCCACAAAGAATGCTTTGAGTGGACAAGTATGATCCGCCTGCCGGAGTTCGTGACCCGGGAAGAGTTCGACTGGGCGGTCCGGGAAGCGACAGCCAAAAAGAAAAAGGATTTCTCCAAGGTCGAGTTCTTCACCTACGATGAGGGCCTCTGTGTCCAGTGTATGCACCTCGGCTCTTACGACGACGAGCCGGAGACGCTGGCCCGGATGAATGCCTTTGCGGCAGAGCAGGGCTATGCGGTGGACTTCTCTGAGACGCGCTTTCACCACGAGCTCTATCTCTCCGACCCCAACCGCACCGCGCCGGAAAAGCTGAAGACCATCCTGCGACACCCGCTCAAATCAAGCTTGTAGTCCAGCCCCAAGGCCGTTATAATAGAAGAAAAAAGCCGCTGTCTGGCGGCGGAAAACGAGGGATGGATATGAAGCTTCCCGAGAAGAAACAGCGCTGGGTCTATCATGCAGAGGCTCTGCCGCAGGCGGCAGGCGAGGGCGTCACCCGCCGGGTGCTGGCCTACACCGACGGCCTGATGTGTGTGGAGAACACCTTCGAAAAGGGGGCCGTGGGCGCACTGCATCACCATCCCCACACCCAGATCACCTATGTGGTGTCGGGTGCGTTCGATTTCACGGTGGACGGCGTGACCCGCACGGTGAGGGCAGGGGATACCATCCTGAAGGAGGACGGCGTGGAGCACGGCTGCGTCTGCACCGAGGCCGGCATCCTGCTGGACATCTTCACCCCCATGCGGGAGGACTTCGTGTAAAATAAAATGAGCCGCAGCCCATCCCACCGGGGAAAGGCTGCGGCTCGTTTTTATGCGCTGAAGCTCAGGCAGCAGTGGAAGAAGCGACCTCGGAGGAAGCAGCCTCAGAAGATGCGGCCGCGCTGGAAACCTCAGAAGAGGAAGCCTCGCTTGCAGCCTCGGAGGAAGCGCTGTTCTCCTCAGCGACAGCGGAGGTGGAAGCAGCCTCAGACTGAGCGGCAGCAGAAGCAGCCTCAGAGGTAGAAGCAGCAGTAGAAGAAGAGCTGCCGCAGGCAGTCATGCTGACAGCCAGAACCAGAGCAGCAACGGTAACACAAACATTCTTGAGTTTCATATCAAAAATCTCCTTGCTTTTGAAAAACAGTTTCGCGGAAGGCTGTACAGGTGAAGCCTTTCCACAAGAAGATATTCTAGTCCGTTTTCGAAAAAAATCAAGCCCTTTTTTGACAAAGATTCTATTTTCCGAAGAGATTCTACATTTTTATTATAATTTATCGCCAAAAGTCAAGGATTTTTGACGTGCGACAATGAAACACTCCGGGCTTTTCCGGGAGAGAAAAGCGTGGTATAATGGGGGCTATAAAAACAATGGCAGGTCTGGTTACAACGCAGCAGAAATGGATCCCGTAAATCATGCGGATGATATTGAGGTAGAACGATATGGACATCAAAAAAGTGGCAGTTCTGGGAGCCGGTGCGGTCGGCTCCTACGTGATCTGGGGGCTTTCGGCCCGCAGGGACATCGAGCTTGGCGTGGTGGCCGAGGGCCCGCGCGGCGAGCGCCTGAAGAAGGATGGCTGTGCCATCAACGGCAAAATCTACCGCCCGGCGGTCTGGACGCCGCAGGAGGCGCATGACGCCGACCTTCTCATCGTCTGCCTGAAATACGGCGCACTGCCCGGCGCACTGGACAGCATCAAAGCCGTCACCGGCTCCCATACCACCATCATGAGCCTGATGAACGGCGTGGACAGCGAGGACGTCATTGCCTCTGCCGTGGGTGGGGAGCATCTGCTTTACTCCCTCATCAAAGTGGCGTCCCACAAGGAGGCAGACGGCTTCCATTTTGACCCGGCGACCACCGTTGGCATCATCTTCGGCGAGAAGGAGCCGCCCTGCGACAGCCCCCGTGTCAAGGCCGTGGAGGCCCTGTTCGGCGGCACAGAGTTGCACTTCCGGGCCACCGACTGCATCCGGGAGGAGATGTGGAGCAAGTTCCGCCTCAACGTCTGTAACAACCTGCCCCAGGCCATCCTCGGCGCAGGCGTAGGCTGCTACCGTGACAGCGTCCATATGAAGGCCATCAGCGACGGCCTCCGCCGTGAGCTGGAAGCCATTGCCGCAGCCAAAGGCATTGACATGCAGAAGGTGGATGCCGTGTCCGGCAAGGGCTGCGCCGTCAAGCCCTCGGCCCGCTACTCGACGCTGCAAGACCTCGACGCCGGACGCCATACCGAAATCGATATGTTCTCGGGTGCGCTCATCCGGATGGGCAAAGAGCTTGGCATCCCGACGCCCTACAATGAGTTTGCGTATCACATGATAAAAGCGCTGGAAGAGAAGAACGACGGTAAGTTTGATTATACCGGCCCGAATCAGGAAATGACATGGGCAAAGTGACAGGAGAAATGCAGATGAATATTACGGTCTATCTGGGGGCCAACGAGGGCAGCGACCCGGCCCTGAAGCAGGCGGTGGAGGAACTGGGCCGCTGGGTCGGCGAGAGCGGGAACGCGCTGGTCTACGGCGGCTCCCGCAGCGGCCTGATGGGGCGTCTGGCCCACAGCGTTCTGACGGCGGGCGGTGAAGTGACCGGCGTCGAGCCTCAGTTCTTCATCGACTCCGAGGTGCAGTATGACGGCCTGACCAGGCTCATCGTCACGCAGGACATGACCGAGCGCAAGACCAGAATGATAGAGCTGGGCGACGCCTTTATCGCGTTCCCCGGCGGCACCGGCACGCTGGAAGAGATCGCCGAGGTGATGTCCAAGGTCTCGCTGGGTCATCTGGACGCGCCCTGCATCCTCTACGACCTCGACGGCTACTACGCCGGGCTGAAAGCTCTGCTGGCCCACATGGTCGAGATGGGGCTGTCCAGCCCCGAGCGGCAGAGCGGCATTTATTTTGTAAAGGATCTGGACGAGATAAAGAGGATCCTGAAACGGGCATAAGAAAAGCGCTGGAAGCGGTGTAAAGGCTTCCGGCGCTTTTTGTTGTCTGCTTACATGGAGATGACGCCCAGCGCGTTTGCCACCGAGCTGATGAGGATGACGGCCGCGAAGATGGGGCAGAGGTACTTTATCATAAAGTTGAAGATGCGCTTGCGGCGGAAGGGCTTGCCTTCCAGCGTGACCTCTTCCTCGATTTTCTCCACACCGATGACCCGGGACACCAGCAGGCAGGTGGTGATGGCTGCAATGGGCATCATGACGGAGTTGGTGAGGAAATCGAAGAAGTCGAGGAACTGCATCCCAAAGACCGTGAACCGGGCCAGAGGGCCGTAGCCCAGAGCCGACAGACTGCCCAGCACCAGCATGATGATGCCGATGAGGACGGTGGCCTGCTTACGGTTCCAGCCCAGCTCGTCCTCGAAGGTGGAGACGGCGCTTTCCGTCAGGGCGATGGAGCTGGTGACGGCGGCGAAAAGCACCAGCGTGAAGAAGAGGATGCCCACCACGGTGCCGAGGCCCATGCTCTCAAAGACCTTCGGGATGGTGATGAACATGAGGGCCGGACCGGCCTGCAGGGTGTCCGGGTCGCCGCCCGAGAAGGAGAAGACCGCCGGAATGATCATCAGGCCCGCCATGATGGCAATGGCCGTGTCGAAGATCTCCACGTTCTCGGTGGACTCCTCGATGGAGACATCCTTCTTCATGTAGGAGCCGAAGGTGACGAGGATGCCCATTGCGATGGAGAGGGAGTAGAACATCTGCCCCATGGCGGTCACGACGGTCATCCAGGAGAAGTGGGAGAGATTCGGCACGAGGAAATACTTCACGCCCTCCAGCGCACCCGGGCGGGTGACGGAGTAGCCCGCGATGATGACGGACAGCACCACGAGGATGGGCATCATCACCTTGGAGACCCGCTCCACGCCGTTGCGCACGCCCGCAAAGATGATGGCGAGGGTGAAGATGGTAAAGAGGACAAAGCATATCTCCGCCGAAGCGCCGCTGGAAATGAAGGCCGAGAAGTAGCCGTCTGTGGCCAGCTCGCTGCCGTGGCCGCTGACGGAGTCGGCCAGAAACCGGGAGGCCCGCTTCGGTAGGGCGTGAAGGGCGTAGGGGCCAAGAACCGGGAGCACCCAGCCGCCGATGACCGAGTAATAAGGCACGATGAGGATGGGGATGATGGCGTTTATCCAGCCGCCGAAGGAGCGCCTGTCCTTGCGGACGGCGGCGAATGCGCCCACCGGGCTTTTCCTGGTCATCCGGCCCAGCGCCGTCTCGGCCACGATCATGGTGTAGCCGAAGGTGAAGGCGAGGATGATGTAGATGAGCAGGAAAATGCCGCCGCCGTACTTTGCTGCGAGGTAGGGGAAACGCCAGATGTTGCCGAGGCCTACCGAAGCGCCTGCCGCCGAGAGGACAAAGCCGATCTTGCCCGAAAAGGCGCTTCGCTTGTGCTGATTTTGGTTCATTGGATTCTCCTCTTTTCACAAATTTGAATAAGTCCAGTGTAACACTGCCGCAAGCGGGATTCAACAGATTTTCCGATAAAAACCGCGAAAGTCATCGAAAGAATCGAATGGCAGCATTAAAAAATAAGCACAGAGGCCCAAAGACCTCTGCGCTTGAAGATACAGATTCAGTCCACTACCGGCACATCCAGCCCGAATTCCAGCGGGCGGAAGCGGGGGCAGACGTTCTCTGTGATGCAGATGACCGACGCGGCCAGGCGGCTGCCGATCTCACAGGACTGGGCCAGATTCTTGCCGTAGGTCAGGCCGATGACCGTGCCGGCAAAGAAGGCGTCGCCTGCGCCGGTGGTGTCGATGACGTCCACCTTCTTGGCGGGTACGACGCCGCACTCGCCGGTGTGCTTGGCGTAGACGGCACCCTGACCGCCCATGGTCACCACCATGCTGGTCATGTTGGCGCTGTGGACGTTCCGGGCCAGTACCTGAGCCATCTGGCTGGGGGCGAGATGCTCGTAGTCGTCCGAGAAGAGCAGACCGGCCTCCTGCTGGTTGCAGACGAAGCAGTCGATCTGCTGCAGATAGTCGCGGCGCTCCATGGCGATGCTCATGTTGGAGACTGCGGCAAAGACCTTCTTGTTGTATTTCTTGGCATAGCGGAGCACCTGCTTGACCGTGTCTTTCTCGAGGTCCAGCTCGATGGCGATGGCGTCGCAGTCCTTGAAGATCTCGTCGCCCTTCTCCTCCAGCAGGGTGGTCAGCGGGGTGGTGTCAGGGCGCTTGGAGATGGCGGCGTGGACGTCGCCGTCGTTGTCAAAGATGGCCAGCCAGGTACCCATGCCATCGGGGACCTTCTGGATGTACCGGGTGTTGACCTTGTGGTTGTCCAGTTTATTGATGACGTCCTGGCCCATGCCGGTGTCGTCCACCAGACCCACGAAGGTGGGGCGCAGCTCCACATTGGCGATGTCCTCCGCCACGTTCCGGCTCACACCGCCATGCACCTGTTCAATGCGGCCGGCGTTCCGTCCGCCGGGGATGTAGGTGGAGAGGGGATAGCCCTTGATGTCCACGAAAACTGCGCCGATGACTACGATTCCCATATTTGAAATTCCTTTCCTGAATAAGAACTCTCTTTGACTTCTGTCCTATTTACGCTTCTTCTGCCTTTTGCGCCCGAATATCGTCGCCCATAAAGAGGAAGGGGACAAAAGAGGAGAGGCGGCTGGAGATTTTTTCGGTGTAGAGCTTTTCCAGCAGAGCGCCGTCGGTGATGTTGGTGGTGACGATGGTGGGCAGCTTCGCGCCCAGACGGTTGTTCAGCAGGCTGTAAAGGGTGCTGATGAGGAAGCTGGAGTTGAACTCGGAACCCAGGTCGTCGAGGATGAGCAGGTCGGCCCCGGCGGCGGTGCGCAGGAGCATCTCTTCCTCCCCGGCGGGGTCGGAGCCGAAGTGCAGGGCCTCGAGCTTCGAGAAGAAGTCGGGGCTGGACACATAGATGACGTCGAAGCCCTTTTCCAGAACCTCTCCGGCAATGGCCAGAGCGGCATGGGTCTTGCCCAGACCGGCGTTGCCGAGGAGCATCAGGCTCTCGCTGGCGGTATCGAATTCGTCGGCGTAACCGCGCAGATCGTCCAGAAGGGTGGACATATAACTCCGCACCGGCTCGCCGAGGGAGGCGTCCATCCGGGCGGGGTAGTAGCGCAGCTCCATGGTATCGAAGCTGGAAATGGAGAGGCTGGACAGAGCCTCGATCTCCGACCGGCGGAGCTGCTGCATCACCTTGTGGACGCAGCTGCAGGTGCGTCCGTCCACAATGCCGGTGTCTTCGCAGAGCCTGCAGGTGAAGTGCGGCTCCAGTGCGTCGGCGGGACGGCCGCTGGAGGCCAGCAGGTCGGCCAGCTTTTTGCGGGCATCGGTGAGGGCCGCCGCGGCATCGGTGCGGTCCCTGCCCGCCGCACCGGCCAGTGCGCAGCGGATGCCCCGCACCCGCACCTCTTCTTCGGCGTGGCGCAGCCCGGGGACAGCGGCCTCGGCCTCAGCGCGGGCGTCCTCTGCCTTGGCCCGTGCGGTCTGACGACGGCGGGCGACGGTGCGCAGGGCTTCCTGATACAGTTCGTTTTTGGTACGCATAGTGTCTCCTTATGCCGGGGGTCACTCGGACTTTTTCTTGAGGGTGCGGCGGCGGGCAGCGTTCTTGAGGAAGTCGTTGCCGCTGGGGGTCTCGCGGTCCACCCGGATGTTCCGGCTGGCTCCGGCAGCGGCCACCGGAGTGCGCACATCGTGGATATTGCGCAGCCCCTTGGCGTTCCAGGTCTTGAGGATGCTGTTCCAGTACCACAGGTCGCGCTTCGGCCCGGCCTGCACAGCGGCCTCCTGCACCATGGCGTCGTCGTAGCCGTAGACCTCATACCACCGGGCGATGGCTTTCCGCCCGCCGAGGGTGAGCTCGCTGTCCGGGATGCCCAGCAGGGAGGCAGCATACTGCTCCCGGGTCTGGCGGAGGGCCAGCAGCTTGAGGTGGGCGTCGGCCTGTTCGCCGGTCTCCACGCCCTCGGCCCGCCAGACTTTCAGCTCGTGGAGGACGGCGGCCATCGTCCGCTTGCCCCGGCTGGCCACATAGGCCACGCAGAGCATGACGGTCTCGGGGGCAAAGCCCTCCTGTACGTAGAGGTTGACCAGCTTTTCCATCTCGCTGTGGGTCAGCGGGCGGGCAAAGCCGGTCTGAGCGCAGTCGATGAGGCTCGAGATCATGGGGTCGGTGCGGCTTGCGGCGGCGATCTCCGCCCAGGTCATGGGGGCAGGAGCAGAGGGCTCTGCTCCCGGCGCGGCGTTCTCGTCGTAGCGCTCGAGAAGCCCCGCACCGGCCCAGAAGGAGAGGGCGCTTTCGGCAGAGATGCGGCTGCGCAGTTTGAGGTCGGCACAAATTTTTTCGGGGTCGGTGACGCCGGTAGCCAGCACATACAGCGCTACCCGGACGTTGTATTCCTCGGCGATGCCCAGCTTGGAGAAGATGAGCTGCGGCACCGGGATGGTGTCGCCCCTGAGCTCTTTGAGACGGTATATCATTTGCTTTCCCCGCTTTCTGCGTCCTCGTCCCTCGGCGGCGGTGACCAGGGCTCACAGTCCAGGATGGAGGGCCGCTGCTTCCAGAGCGCCAGGTCAGCGCTGTAGGCAGAGGACAGATACTCTGCCGCTGCGGCCCGACCCTCGTCCGTCAGCGGAAAGATCATCTTCCGGCGCAGGGCGGGGTCTGTGCGGTCCAGCGCCCAGGGGTCGGGCCAGATGTCCACCGTGAGGATGGCTTCCTCTTTCTGTGCGCCCTCGCCGCCGTCCGGGTCAGGCACGCTGCGCTTGCCGGGCGAGAGCAGATAGCGCATCCCGTCCTCGCTGCCGCTGTATTGATTCTTGCACTTGAAATAGTGCAGAAGGGGTACAAAAATCATGACGTCCCTCTCAGTTTTAGACTTGCTGAAATGATAAAAGCGCCAATTCTTGACGAATCAGCGCTCTTTTTGTGGAGCAGGATACGGGACTCGAACCCGCCGCCTACTGCTTGGGAAGCAGTCGCTCTACCGGATGAGCTAACCCTGCGTTTACTCATTTATTGTAGCAAAGGACACGGGTTTTGTCAACCGCTTTTTGGCTCGATTTTGGCCGGGAGCAGAAACTCCTCTGTCGGCAGCGTAGAAAATCAAATTTTACTTTATAGCAATTCAACTTTTTAATGCAGCAGCAACATCCGCAAACTGCATATCGCAAAGATGCCGTTTCGACAGGCACTATTTTTGAAAATTGCGATAAACAAAAAAGACCACCGTTCTGCCCGCAGGAAATAAGGGCAGGACGGTGGTCTTTTGAACGGACTGTGAATTACAGCTCAGCCAGAGCGCGCTTGAGGTTCTGGGCGATCTGGTCAGGGCAGCTGGTGGGGCGGGGGCCGCAGGTGGTGCCTTCCATGCGGGCGATGGCGTCCTCAGCCTTCATGCCCTTGAGCAGGCGGCTGATGCCCTTCAGGTTGCCGTTGCAGCCGCCGATGACCTCGATGGACTCGATGGTGTGGTCATCGTTCAGCACGATGTGGGTCTCCTTGGAGCAGGTACCCTTGTTGGGGTAGCTGAAAGACTTGCTCATATTCAAACTTCCTCTCTTTATATCCGACTGACAGGCGAGCGGACTCGCGCAGTATCTTTATTATATCCCTGTCAGGTGGGGAAGTCAATGTGGCCCGGTCATAGAGCGCCGCCCCGGCGCTTGCGGGCCAGTGCCTCGATGCGCGCGATCTGGTCGTCCCCGGTGACGCAGGCACCCACCGGGTGGGGCTTGCCGTGGTTCGCGCCGTGGAAGTCGCTGCCGCCGGTGACGATGAGGTCGTGCTTCTTGCAGAGCTCAGCGCACTCGGCCATATCCTCGGGGCTGTTGCGGGGGTGATGCACCTCGATGCCGTCGATGGCCCCTTCGGCCACCAGCTCCCGCAGCAGGGGCATACTTTTGTACACCGTCGGGTGGGCGAACACCACCACGGCCCCGGCGGCCTTTGCCGTGGCCAGCACCTCCCGTACCGGAGCACCGGCGGCGGGGGGGAGGCTTTTCCCCCGCGGCCCCCAGCCGAACAACTCGTGATAAAGCCCGGTGTAGATGCCGTCGCACAGGCCCAGCTGCTGCAGCGCCTGCATGATGCCGCTCTTGAAGAGGACGCCGCTGTCCTGCGCATATTCCAGCGCCTGCTCGGTGCGGAACTGGGGGTACAGCGCCTCGATCTCCCGGCAGCTCTGCAGAGCGCACTCGTTGCGGCGCTGGCGCATGATGTCGCAGTGCCGGCGCAGGGCAGGGCAGTCGAGGTCGGGCCAGAAGGTCAGCAGGTGGACGCGGTGGCTGCGCTCGAAGTCGTAGCCGGTGAGCTCGGCGGCGGGGATGAGCCGCACGCCGTCCTGCACCGGGTGGTCGTAGGCGTACTGGGCGCTGAGTGTGGTATCGTGGTCAGAAAGGGCCAGAGCGCTCAGCCCCAGCCGCGCTGCCATCAGGGGCAGGCGGTGGATGGGAACAGAGCCGTCAGAACAGGTGGAATGAGTATGAAGGTCGCCAGCCATAAGTTACTTTCCCTCGGTTTTTATAGATTTCTGCGATTAGTGTACCACAAAAATCATCGGGGAACAAGGGAGCCTTACACGGCCTTGCCGCCCACCGTAAGCGTGGAAGAACGGATGTGGTGGGTGAGAACGACTTCGGCGTCCTCGCCGCCCATGGCCAGCAGCTCGTCCACCGAGAGGGTGGTGGAGCAGAGGATGGTCTGGAAGGTGATAGTCTCGATGCCCTCAGCCCGAAGCTGACGCAGGGTGGCCAGCGAGGCCCGGAGGGAGGCCGTGAGCCGTCCGACACAGACGGTGAGGGTATTGCCGCTCTGGGTGCTGATGGAGTCGATGACCGCGCCGCTCTTGTCGGTGACAGTCAGGCCGGGAAGGGAAAAGACGGGTGCGAACGGGGCGGCAGAGCCGCCGCCGGAAGAGGAAGAAGACTCCTCGGGGATAACAGGTCCTTCCGGCTCCACAGGGCGGGGGGTGGGGACCTGATCGATGACCTTGCCGTCGGCATCGGTGGCGGTGACTTTTGCGCCCGGGCCCAGCTTATCCTTGATGGTGTCGAGCTCAAGCTCCCTGCCGTTCTGTGAGAGAGCCTTGCCGTTGCTATTGTTCCCCTTGCCAGCCTTGGCGGTCAGCTCGAGGCTGCCTGACAGATCGATGTCGTTGCTGTAGATGCCGCTGGCGCCGTTGCTGGGGGGGCCGCCGCCTGCCGCCAGCGGCTTCGACCGTACCGCCGGAGATGGTGACGCCGCCTCTGCTGTAGATACCGCGGCCGCCGTCGTCGCCGTTGGCAGTGACCGTACCGCCGGAGATGGTGAGGCTGCCGCTGCTGTAGATGCCGTCTGCGCCGCTGCCGCCTTGGGCCGTCAGGCTGTCATTTTCGCCGCCGGAGATGGTGAGGCTGGCCCCGCCGGAGGTGGCCCCGCGGGGGGGGGGCGCACCGTGAAGGCTGCCCCTGCCGTAGATGCCGCTGCGGTAGATGTCGCTCTTCAGCGCGTTGTCGCCATTCAGCTTGATATTGGTGTCGCCCTCGCCGGTCACGCTTACGGCGGCTTTGTTCCGGCTGCTGGTGTCGATGTTCACATCCTTGAGTGTGACCTCGACCTTATCGTCCTTCTTTTCGGCCTCGATGGTCACGGTGTTGGAAGAAGCTTTGGTCTCACGATTTGTGATGATGGTGTCGGTGTCTTCCACCTCCTGATTCGCCCCCTGTGAGACTTTGTTTGTCCCTTTGGTCTCGCCTGCCTTCACGGTGATGTCACCATCCTCGATGTGCCATGTCTTTGCAAAGGCCGGGGCGGCAAGGGTGGTGAGCATTGCGGCGGTCAGAATAAACGCCGCTGCCCGCTGAGAGGCCGGACGGGGTAAATCGATACCCCCCCCCGTATGGAGGGGGCGACCCAGAACACACATCGCAAGCTTACGATAAGAGAGCATACAAAAACCTCCTTTGGATGTTGAAAAAATATGGACGTTCGATTGATACAATTATAGCATTTCTGGGGGGAGTCAAGCAAGCAAAACTGCATGAAATGCTGCTTTTCGTGCGTGAATGACAAAAAAACCATGAAAAACGCCGGGTTTTGCTTTTCTGCACAAGGTATGGTATACTGGAAAAGAAAAATCAGCCAGCCCGGCGGGAAAAAGGAGAAACGGAAACATGAAAACGAAATTTGGCATCGTGGGCTGTGGTTTCCCCGGCAATATCGTGGCCGACGCATGGGAGAAGGGCCTGCTGTAAGACTACGAGCCGGTGGCCGTCTGGGTACGCAAAGGCGCGAGTGGACGGATGCGGTAAGCCGCAGCCAAAAACGAAAAGGTCGCTGTGTCGGAGAAGTGCTCTGCGGCACAGATGGAAACCTGGAAGAAACTGTGCCGGAGAAGGCATGAAAAAGTACAAAGATAGGGGAGAGTGCTTCGATGGACTATATCAGAGTTACCAAAGAAAACATCGACAGGGAACACATCTGTTGTGCCATGTCCGGCAAACAGAGCCTTGCCAAAAAAGAATGGCTCAAGCAGCGCTTTGAGGAGGGACTTGTTTTTTACCGCAGTGCAGAGCGCGGCAAATGCTTTATCGAGTACATCCCGGCAGAAAACGCATGGGTACCCATTGATGCAGCAGGCTGGCTTTATATCAACTGTCTGTGGGTCTCCGGTTCCCTGAAAGGTCACGGCTATTCCAGCGAGCTGCTGGAAGAATGCCTTCGGGATGCCAAGGCGCAGGGCAAAAACGGCGTTTGCATCCTGTGTGCCGAGGGGCGCAAACGGGATTATCTTGCCGACCCCAAGTTTTTGACCCATAAGGGCTTCAAGGTCTCAGACATCTCCGATTGCGGCATCAACCTCATGTATCTGCCCCTTGCAGAGAATGCCCGGCCGCCAAAATTCAAGGACTGTGCCAAGCATCCCAGGGTGGAGGAAAACGGCTTTGTCCTCTACTATACCGACCAGTGCCCCTACACCTATTATTGGGTGCCAAAGGTGCAGGAGGCTGCAAAGGAACATGGGATCCCGTTCAAAGCCGTTCACATCACCGAAAAAGAGACGGCCCAGAATGTGCCTGCACCGGTCACAACATACGCGTTGTTCCGGGATGGGAAGTTTGTGACCCAGAGCATCCAGTCGGACAAGAAATTTTTGAAATTGGCAGCAGAATAATTGAATCAAGCCAGACGCCAGACGCTCAGACGCAGTGCATCCCATAGAATGGGGGTGCGCTGCGTTTTTTGGAGGATTTTATATGGAAGAAATTGTTGTATATGTTCACGGAAAGGGTGGTTCGGCACAAGAGGCCGAGCATTATAAAGCCCTATTCCCTGATTGTGAAGTAATTGGTTTCGACTACCACGCACGATCTCCATGGGAAGCCACGGAGGAATTTTCCGGATTTTTTACGGCAGTGCGGAAACGCTGCGGGAAGCTCACACTGGTGGCGAATAGCATTGGTGCGTTTTTATCTTTGTCCTCGTTGAATGAGAAATTGGTGGATGCCGCTTATTTTATTTCTCCAGTAGTCGATATGGAGCAACTGATTTGCAACATGATGCAATGGGCTGACGTCTCCGAAGCAGAACTTGCAGAGAAGCAGGAAATCTCCACAACATTTGGCGAAACGCTGTCGTGGAAATATCTCTGCTATGTCCGAGAGCATCCGATTTCATGGAAAATCCCTACCCGCATTTTGTATGGGGAAAAGGATGCTCTGACCTCCATGGAAACCATAAAAGCCTTTGCGGAAAAGAACAACGCAGAGCTGACCGTTATGCCGGGCGGAGAGCATTGGTTTCATACAAAGGAGCAGATGCAATTTCTGGATCACTGGATAAAGAATAGGAGAGCCTGCAATGAAACAGAAAATAAGGACGGCTTCGCTTCTCCTGCTTATAGTTCTGGGAACCGGGCTGGCAGTTTGCCCTGCCTGCAGCAGGGCAGTGCTGTTCGAATCCCTCTGGGTCACAAAGCCGGCGTGTGACTTATGTGTACGCAAAAGAAAAGCAGCAGCGTTAAAATTACGCTGCTGCTAAAAGTGGACCTAGAGGGATTCGAACCCTTGACCTCTCGGATGCGAACCGAACGCTCTCCCAACAGTCTCGCTTCTGTGCACACCTTATACACGGTGAGAAAAGAAAAATCAACGTATATTCGTCTATATAAAATGTTCTGCCATCCAAACGACCTTTCTCGGTCGCAAGTATGGTCTCCAAGCCGCGGATTTTCGAGATGATGCAGTTTGGGGCGTAATATGGTTGGCGGACAAGTGAGCTACAGGCCCTTGAGATGTAACTCACATGGGGTTCAGATGTATCGCATCTCAATTTGCAATAAAATACGATGTACCGTAAAAGCGCAGCTTCTACTCTTGATGAATGGAAGATGCGCTTTTTACATTTGACAGCAAGTTATAGATTGACAAGAGGACGCATACACGATAAACTTTATATAGTATCATGTGAATCAGAAGGAGGCCAAACCATGAGCGTCAAGTACACTACCCCTGCCCAGCACAAGAGCAACCTCCGCAATGTGTACGGCACCTTTGCCATTGAGGGCATGACTATCAGCAAAGATACACGCAGCAACCTTGACCGCATTGGCAGCGGTCAGGCCAGCTATCAGCAGGTCGTGAATGAACTGCGCGCAAAGTACGCGAAGAAGGGCTGATTATGTTCACGAAGTATGATGTCTACACCACAGTGCAGTCCATGTACTGCTACCCGGATACGGATGTTCTGATCAACAAGCTGGACATCCGTGATAAAGCGGAACTTAAACAGGCCGAAGAAGAATTTACTGCAGTCAAGCAGATGGCTCTGTTGCAAGAGCCGATCAAGGGACGTTTTACCAAAACGCACCTATTTCGGATTCACCGCTTCCTTTTTGAAGATGTGTATCCCTTTGCAGGGCACATCCGCAAAGAACAAATCAGCAAGGGTGACACGATGTTCTACCCGCCAGATCTGATTGACCGGGAATTGGAACGTGTGTTCAAAAACATCCATGCGAAGAAACTGTTGGCCGAGCACGATGAAGAAAAGCAGATTCAAAATCTGTCGCAGACGATGGCCGAACTGAACATCATCCATCCCTTCCGCGAGGGAAATGGCCGCAGCACCCGTGAACTAATTCGCTGCATGGCGTTGGAATATGGAATGCACATCAACTGGGGTAATACTGACCGGGAAACCTTGATCAATGCTGCAATCGCTGCTGTAGATAATGATATGGCATTCTGCGATGTTCTGCGGCAGTGCACAGAACAATAAATAAATCCATTTCAAATATCCAAATGAAAAAGCACAACGGCTATTCTAGTCAATCCGACCAAATAGATGTTGCGCTTTTTCACATTTTCTTACAGGAATTCAATTAAAATATTCGCTTAGTCTGGACTGAATCATTTTAGGCGCGAGGTTTGCAAGCATGGAATCTTTAACAGTAGAAGCATTGATTATGTAAACAAGATTTTCTAGAGTTAATGGAATAGTCTTTTTAAGGTCAAACACCATAAAAAGCAAGACCTGTTCTCTGTCTGCTCTATAAAGTTTCTTTCCAACATCTGGATTTTCATTCAAAAAATCTGTGATACGCTCTGAAAAACAATCATTTTGTAAATGAATCCGCATTTTTGTCTTTATCATTTGTGCCCATTGGTTGCGTTTGTATTGCCGATAGGCCAGATCATTTATAAGCGAGAGAATTGCCCAATCACAAGTTTCAAGCGTGGCAAATACACCGTTCAAATTTCTTGACAATTCAGGATATTCTTTCCAATCTGCGAGACTTTTATATCGAATGTCATGTTCTACTTCATGCCATCCCTCTGAAAAAATCGTCCGTATTTGTATTTCAAAAGTTCTGTCGATAGGATATTCATCCCATAGAAGCGAATCAAACTAGTCAGCAATATCATCTGGCATACAACATACAAGGTTAAGTCTTTCTGGAGAAAATTTATCGGGTTCAATATCTGTTTTTGAAATATTGTTAATCGTGTAATATTTCTCTATGATTTTTTGACAAAGAGAAACATCGTCTGAGAAATACAATGCAATACGAATACCGATAAGGTCTTGCATATGACCTCCAGTCTTACAATATCCCTTTCGCTTGATCTTTTCAGCAATAGAGGCAGGCGATTTAATTCGCCCAAAGATTCTAAAATATAAACCAGCTTTTTGAAGATACATTTCAATGCCACTAATAAGATCGTTCATAGGTCTATTAGGCAATTCAAGCATATCAATATCCATTTGTTTTATCTCCCAAGAATCTCTCTAATCTCCGACATTTTTTCAAAATTTAATTCAATGCAATTACTTTTGTGTAGCAGTATTTCCTTTCCGTAAAGACGGTCTATTGCTTCGGATATTCCATCGTAATCCTGCTGTGCATAACCTTTAAACAAAGTCGAGAAGAGTCTTCTTCTGTCAGCATGATCACTGCCCGGACGCCAATATTGTTCAAGAACCTTTTTTTCGTATTCAGTTTCAGTATTCACAGAAGATAGAATCGGTTCTTTACAAGAAATTTTTCGAAGCTCCGACTCTCCGCAACAATTTGAAAAAATAAGATTGCAATTTTTTTGATTATTAGCGGGAACAATTTCCACTTCATAAAAGTGACATCCATAGAATTTACAATCTTCGAACGCATCAGAGGAAATAGAGCAGGAATTAAATGTGCAACACGAAAAAACGCAGTCTTTGAAATTTGACGATGTAAGTGAAACGTTTTCTCCAAAGTACACAGATTCGTAGTAGCATCGAACATATTCATGAGACGTCTTATGGAGAAGGGCAAGATCGGTATGCAGCTCTTCATAAGGTGTAAACTCTATCTTATTATCAGTAATGATACGATATAATGCATCTCGTTTCTTTTGACTACAGGTTCCATAAGAGGTCACCATAAGGTTCCAATATTTTTCTTCGATTTCTTTGGGCGACAGATCTGGAAGTCGATTGTTTGTAAGTGCTTCAGAAATTAAATATCCAAATATAAAATCATTTATAAATCCAATAGAGTTAGATGTATTTGGTATACGATCTAAAAGTGCATGATGCGAAAGTTTTTGCAGAAATTCGTCCTCAGTCGGAACATCCTCTTTAGAAAAATCGCTATAACGATCCAGATATTCAAGAATATCTTCACCAAGAGACATACGAATAATATCTTTGATTTCGACGCTCGTGCAGGTCGATTGTTTGAACGAAGCCATAGTTCCGGCAACACTCTCCATAAGAGAAAGTTGTTCATCAACTTTTAATGGGAGCGACTGGCGTTCTTGTTCTCGTTCAAGAAGAATTTTGAAATACTGCTGTAAAATTGAATCAACAGAAGTAAATTTAGAAGCAATGTCATCGTTACTTTGAGATGAAAGGAATGTTAAAAGTGTCGGATTTGAAATATCATCAAATATAATACCTCTGGAATGCAGTAAATCAATCTTGGATTTATCTAGCCAATCAGATACAACTGGCGGAATGATTTGAATTCGTGTAATTTGACAATGTGGAAGATATTTGTCGGACCATTCCTCAAACAGCCTGCCAGCAAATATCGAGCTTTTTCTCGATGTCAAAACAATTTTTGCACAAGACTTTTCCTCTAGCAGTTGAGCAATTGTGGATAGCATAGTTTGAGCGGTTTTTTCGTCAGAATCAGATAAATCCGACTGAACATCATCATGTGATTTTGAGAGCAGCTCGTCAAATCCGTCGATAATCAAGGGGACTTTTCCTTGTTTTATTTCGTAAGTAACTAACTCTGAGCTAAGACTTGAAAATTTACTGTCAATTTCAGTTAATAAAACGTATTTAAAGATGGAAGCCGTTCGATTTTTTGATAATTCAGTAATAATGGGAACAGTCCCTTTTGAGTCCACTGATAGTTTTTTTATCAATTCGTAAGAGATACTGGTTTTTCCAAAACCTGCCGCAGCTTCAACGATAATCAGTTGTGGTCCTTTCTCAAACAGTCGTTGATAAATATATTCTATTAGATTTTTCCGAGATTCATTATTATCATCAACAAACCGACAAGGAATAAATTTGTATTCACAAAAGCTAATTTTTTCAGTTTGTTTTCTTGCATAACGATCATATTCTTGCTTTAGTTTTTTGCAATTGTTTAGCGGCAAAAAAAATCCAGCAAACAATTGCGAGTGAATTTCATCAATACTAGAATATTTGTTGATTTTTACAGCAAAACCGGTTTCTTTGTATTCTTCTTCCAAATTATGAAAATCGAAATTGGGATCAATCAAAAGAATCTCAGCATTTTGAAAATACCCTTTTCTATGAGAAAATACAAGATACTTCTCTGGATTTTGATTATCTTCTAGTTCAAATCCATATTTTTCATAAAGAGAAATAATTTCATCGCTATTGCTCATTGAAAAGCCTCCTTTATTGATTCAGTAAAAATTACAACGAATTCAAAATATTGGACATACACTCTCTGAAAAATTTGTAATGCAAGAGAAAAATCAGTGACCGATAAACCAATAGCACGGGAAATTTTTACAAAGAGTATGTTTATGCGAAGCCTATTATAAAATGAGTATAGCATTATAAAAGATTCATTTCAAGAAGAATTACTGACACAGACTTGTTATTACTGGACAGGTGAATTACAGGCTCTTGCGTATAGCTCATATTCAGATGTATCGCATCCCAAATCACAATAAAATACGATGTACCGTAAAAGCGCAACTTCTACTCTGACTAAATAGAAGCTGCGCTTTTATTTTTGCCCAAAACACATTTCAAAAAGGAGGATGCCAATGGATAAAGACTTTATGCTGAACTACTACGACAAAATGGTACGTCCGACATGGACGGAGCTGATGAAGACACCTCGCTACCAGCAGGCTGCCTGTGAGCGCGACAAAATTGAACGTGAGTTCCGGCGGCTGTTGGATGAAAAACTGGGGCGGAAATATCTTGAACTGGACGATGCACTGTTCCGGGTGATGGACGACATCGCAGAAGCCATGTATATGAAAGGTGCCGCAGACCGTGAGATGATGATTCGTTAATACTATGAGCTACAACTACTTCTATGGTCAGTCGGGCGAATTGTTCTCCTATTTCCGCATCCCCAAGGCACTGTTCCAAGACTGCCGTTTCCGACAGCTCTCCACCGATGCCCGGACACTGTACGGTATCCTGCTGGACCGCATGAGCCTGTCGGTCAAGAACGGCTGGCTGGACGAGCAAGGTCGGGTGTATATCATCTACACCGTCCGGGAAGTGCAGGAATCTCTCTGCTGCGCCGAACACAAGGCAGTCAAGCTGTTCCGGGAACTGGAGGACATCGACCTCATCGAGCGTAAACGCCGTGGTCTGGGCAGGCCCAGCCTGATCTACGTCAAGGACTTTTCCTCCGGCTTGCCAAAAGCGCAAGTACAGAATTGCCCAAACAGCAATTCAGGCGCTGCTGAAAGCGCAACTCTGGAACAGCCAAAGCCGCAAGCAAATAAGACTGATAAGAATAAGACAGAGTGGAACGATCCTGACCCTATCTATTCCGGGGGCATCCGGGAGCAGCTTGAGGATTATTTTTATCAGTCTTTGGAGGTAGACCTTCTGCTCCGACTCTGCCCGGATGATGAGGATACTATCTACCAGATCGTAGACCTGCTTGTGGACACCTGTTCCACCAAACGCAAGATGTTGCGTATCGCCGGAGATGACAAGCCCACCGAGGTGGTACGCAGTCGGCTGAAAAAGCTGAACGCCGACCACATCCGCTTCGTGCTGGAATCTCTGGCAGAAAACACCGCCCCGGTGCGGAACATGAAGCAGTATCTGCTGGCGATGCTCTACAATGCGCCCACCACCATGAACCTCTACTATCAGAACAAGACGAACCACGACTTTGCGTGTGGTTCACCGAAGGCGGGGTGATGTTATCGCAAAGAAAGCTACGATTATTGCAGTCACCAATCAAAAAGGTGGTGTCGGAAAAAGCACCACCTGTGAAAATCTTGGCATCGGGCTGGCAATGGAGGGCAAAAAAGTCCTGCTGGTGGACACCGACCCACAGGGGTCATTGACCATCAGCATGGGCTGGCAGCAGCCCGATGAACTGCCCACCACCCTGTCCACTCTGATGCAGAAAGCCATGAACGACCAGCCCATTCCGCCCGGCGAAGGTATCCTGCACCATGCGGAGGGCGTTGACCTGATTCCTGCGAACATCGAACTGGCAGGACTGGAAGTGGCTCTGGTAAACAGCATGAACCGGGAAAAGATGCTGAAACAGGTGTTGGAGGGGGCAAAGCGGGAGTACGATTATATCCTGCTGGACTGTATGCCCTCGCTGGGGATGCTCACCATCAACGCACTGGCGGCGGCAGGCGCTGCCCTGATTCCCGTACAGGCGCAATACCTGTCTGCAAAGGGTCTGGAACAGCTTTTGCAGACCGTCCAAAAGGTCCGGCGGCAGATCAACCCTAAACTGAAAATCGAAGGCATCCTACTGACTATGACCGACAGCCGTACCAACTACGGAAAACAAATCAGCAATCTGATCCGGCAGGCATACGGAAAGCACCTGAAGGTGTTTGAACAGACCATCCCTCGCTCCGTTCGTGCGGCTGAAACCAGTGCGGCAGGCAAAAGCATCTTTGCCTATGACCCCAAGGGCAAGGTGGCAGAAGCCTACAAATCTCTTGCAAAGGAGGTGCTGGCGGATGCCGATCGACAGCGGAAACTTAGCTCTGAAAGGGCTAGATGACCTGTTCTCCACCGAGGAAAACCGACAGGAGGAGCAGCGGGAACAGGTGCAGCAGATTCCCATTGATGCGCTGCACCCCTTCACCAACCACCCTTTCAAGGTGCTGGACGATGAAGCCATGACCCGGACGGTGGAGAGTATCGCACAGTACGGTGTGCTGGCTCCGCTGATTGCCCGCCCTCGCCCGGACGGTGACGGCTACGAGATCATCTCCGGGCACCGCCGTCAGTATGCGGCTAAACTTGCCGGGCTGGAAACACTGCCGGTCATTGTGCGGCAGATGTCGGACGATGCTGCTGTGATATTGATGGTGGATTCCAATTTGCAGCGTGAGCACATCCTGCCCAGCGAACGGGCTTTTGCCTACAAAATGAAGCTGGAAGCCCTAAAAAATCAAGGTGCTAGGTCAGATTTAACTTCTACGCAAGTTGCGCAGAAGTTGTCCGTCGAAAAAGTTGGCGATGATGCTGGGGTAAGTAAAGATACTATTCGCCGCTTCATCCGTCTGACCAACCTTATCCCCGAACTGCTGGACATGGTAGACGAAAAAAAGATCTCCTTTAATCCCGCTGTGGAACTGTCCTATCTGGACGAAAGCCAACAGCGGGATTTTTTAGAAGCCATGGATGGTACCCAAAATGCCCCATCTGTATCGCAGGCTCAGCAACTAAAGAAGATGGCGCAGTGTGGTGAGTTCACCTATGAAAAGGCGTTTGATATTTTGGGGCAGGAAAAGAAGAGTGAGCAGGACACCGTAACTATCAAAAACGACATCCTGCGAAAATACTTTCCACGCAGCTATACGCCTCGGCAAATGGAAGAAAAAATCATTCAGCTTCTGGATGCGTGGCAGAAAAAGCAGCAGCGCCGCAACGAGCGCTGACCCGTAACGTAAGACCCGATTGGGTCTTTTTTGTTTGCAAAAATTTGGAGGTAACGCCTATGAACAATACGATTCCTTTTCACTCCGCAACCCATGCTCCGCAGATCACGGTGGATGTAAACATCTTGTCTGTGTTGAAGCAGGCGGCATCCTGTTTGATCAAAATGGCAAGCGAGAATGTCTACCTTGCCGCCATCGGCCCGGACATGGAACTGACCATTATCATGGAGGAGGATGCTCCTTCCGTTCTGCCCTGTTTTGACGAGGACGATGCCCTGATTTCCGTAAAGGGTGCACCGCTGTTTATCAGCTACAATCCGGCGCAGGTCCTCAAACTGGCAGGCAAGCGGTACCTGACCGGCCCGGTCATCTTCTGCCGCACCGATGGGCACAGTACCATCGTGTCCCTGACGGTGGAGGACATTTACCGCTTTCAGACCTATCTGGAAAGCCACAGCACCACCCTGATGGCAGATGGGCAGAAGCTGACCTGCATCTGTATCGATTGAGGTGTGCCATGCTGAACTTTTTTATCGGTTTCGCCTTTTTTGAAGCAGGTGCCTTTTTCGGCTTCTTTGTGGCAACTCTGCTGAACGCCGCCCGTGCTGGGCAGGAAATCACTATCAAATTTGAGGAGGAAGATAATGGAACAGAACGAGAACACTCTGTCGGTGCTGAAAATTGCACCGGGACAGTATCCGCAGCAGGTCGAGATCGATAACGACCTGAAAGCCTTGCAGCAGGCGGTGGGCGGCTCGATCGGCGCAAGCTACCCCTTTGCTGATGACCCGGTTGCCATCGTTTATGCCGATGACGGCAAGCTCATGGGTCTACCCCTGAATCGTGCCCTGCGGGATGAAAACGGAGAAATGTATGACGCCGTTGCCGGAACCTTTCTGGTTGTGGGGCTGGGCGAGGAGGATTTTGCATCCCTGACCCCGGAACTGGCGCAGAAGTATGAGCAGCTTTTTCATCAGCCGGAAGCCTTTCTGAAACTGGGCAACCGTCTGCTGGTACTGCCAGTGCCTGATGAACCTCCCGCAGAAAAGCCCCGCGCCAAATCCACGGCAGAGCATGACCGCTAAAATCACCCTGCTGCACGGGAGGTGGTAGAACTGGCTGCAACACGCTTGATTGCGCTGCACAAAAACAAAGGCAAGTCGGTTGCGGCCTGCCTGAAAAGCCGAACAGATTACGCCCAGAACCCGGACAAGACACAGCAGGGCGAACTGGTCAGCAGTTACGAATGCAGTCCCCTGACCGTGGATGAAGAATTTATGCTCACCAAGCGGCAGTACGACCTTGTGAACGGACGCAGGCAAAAAAGTGATGTGATCGCTTATCAGATACGGCAGTCCTTCCGACCCGGTGAGATCACCGCAGAGGAGGCTAACAAGGTGGGCTACGAACTGGCCATGCGCTTTACCAAGGGCAAGCACGCCTTTGTAGTGGCAACGCACACGGACCGGCAGCACATCCACAACCATGTGATCTTCAACTCCACAGCGTTGGATGGCAGCAGAAAGTTCCGGGATTTTTTCTTTTCGGCGTTGGCTGTGCAGCGGTTGAGCGACCTGATTTGCTTAGAACATCAGTTGTCCGTCATTGAAAAGAAGCCCTACCGGGAACGGCAGAAGCGCATCGTCTACCCGCCTAAGGAGAGCAACCGTGACCGCCTGTGCGGAATCATCGACACAATCCTTGCAGAAAAACCGGGGGATTACGAAGCGTTTCTGCAAAAGCTGGAGCAGCAGGGCTATGAGGTGAAGCGTGGCAAGTACACGGCGGTGAAGGGCAAGGGACAGAAACGCTTTATCCGTTTCCGCACACTGGGTACCGGTTATGGCGAGGACGAGATCAAGGCGGTGCTGGAGGAAAAGGCGAAGCACCAGCCGTACCAGAAAAAGCAGCCCAAAGAGCAGCCCTTCCAGTTGCTGGTGGACATTCAGGGGAAAATGGCAGAGGGCAAAAGCGTTGGCTACAAAAAGTGGGCAACCAAGTTCAACCTGAAGGAGATGTCCAAGACGCTGCTGTTCTTGCAGGAGCAGAAAATCGGTAGCGCAGAGGAATTACGAGAGCGTGCAGCAGCGGCAACCGAGCGCTATCATGAACTGGGCAATTCCATCAAGGCGGCAGAAGCGAGGTTGACACAAATTGCTGTTCTGAAAACCCACATCATCAACTATGCCAAGACCCGCCCAGCCTATGATGCCTACCGCAAGTCAGGGTACAGTAAAAAGTTTTTGGAAGCCCACCGGGAGGAAATCACCCTGCACAAGGCAGCGAAAGCTGCCTTTGACGAAGCCGGGATGAAAAAGCTGCCAAAGGTCAAGGAGTTGGATGCAGAATACGCCGAACTGCTGATCAAGAAGAAAGCAGCCTATCCAGACTATCGCAAAGCACGGGACGAGATGCAACAATTGATGAAAGCACAGAAAAATGTGGAGTTGTTCTTTGCGGAGGACAAGAGCAATTTCAGACCGCAGCATACCCGATAAGCGAATACCGTCGAGGACTCTTCCCATTGTGGAGGTGCCCTCGGCGGCTTTTTTGTATATAGGGCAGCAATTCTTGACTGTTTTCGTGAACTACTAATTATCGCTGTATTCTTGCTATGAAGGTCTTTTGTCGGTATAATTGGAACCAAGGACGGTGAAGCGTAGTGGCAAAGAAAAAGAAGCAGCGTGCTCCGGTCAATCCGGAATTGACAAAAGTGAAGTCTGTGTTTCAGCGAAACGTAGACATGGCCTACAAAGTGCAGCGCACACACAAAAGTGATTTTGTGGAACGCTATGATTTGACGAATGTATACTGCAAACGACGAATCAAGGCCGTTATGAACTTTTTGCCGAAATTCAAAGAGCGCTACGGAAAGCAGTACCCGGAATTGGAAATGGAAGAAGATCTGGCTAATATCACCTCTCTTCCGGTTATGACCTATGATTCTATTGAACGGAGTACATCGCTCTGTTTGGGTGCAGCACTCTGGATGCTTGACCGTGCGTGGGAAAGTGAGACCATTCTGGAAGTGTCGGACCTTCTCCCGGAGAGTTACAGTGGCGTTGATTGCGTAGACGTCTATGACACAAGATTCCACCACTCCGTATTTAAGAAGATGCTGTTAGTTATCCAGACCCGGTACGGAAAGGACAAGAGCAAGTATGTGGTGCCGGAGAGCATTTTTGATAAGCGAGATCCAGAGGACACCTTTCATAAAATAATGGCCTTACTTCCACCGGAACGCATAGAATTGGCTGTCGAGAACCTTAAACAAAAATTCTGGGAATGGGCCGATTTGTATTTTGCCGTCCTGTCACCGATGGTAAAGGAACTGAACCGGTTGGATGAAGCGATGGACCACCTAGAAGATCAGATGCGCGAGTATCTTGACCGAAAACCGAAAAAGCCGGATTTTGCTGCACTGAAAGACCTTGCGCTGATGGATGATAGACCACTGATTGGCCGGTTGTCGGAGGAAGAGCAGATGATCCGGCAGATGGAGGGGCTTGAAGAAAAACGTAAGAAGGCTGAACATCGAATATACAACCTCCATTTTGTGAGTCTTTCGGCAGGCGTTCATGGAAAAAAGCAGATCGCAGAATGTGTGGGAGATGATTTTGCGGAAGCATTTTGTAACTTCCGCATTGACGACCCATACGAGATATGCTTTGCGATTCTCTATCTTTTGGATCAAGATGACGACTATGCATGGGTGTATTCGTTTATGACTGCCGTCGTCTGCCGCGCAGCAGCCATGCTTCCGTGGGGGTTGGAACTTTACAGTGAAATGGATGATGGCATCTGGTTTCAAGACAATGAATGGATAGAGCCAAAGCCCTTCGATCCGGAATGGTATGAAACAAAGTATGCGGGAGAATTGTATGAAGATGATGATGACCCGCATGACGTCAGCCTTGCGCAGCTTGTTTACCAGTATACCGGGGCAGTTTTGCCGCGTGATATGAATCGGTTTGATGGATTGAAAAAAGAACTTCGTGCAAAAGGATTAAAACCGTCTCAGGTCAGTACCCTTTGCGCTATGATGAATGTCATTGGTGAAGTTTCCAGACAGAGATTTGATTTCAGCAAATACGCCGATCAGGATGATTGGGACGATTGGGATGCAGAGGAAGAGGCAGTTACAGAAGATTTAGCGTCAGAAAATGAAAAGCTGAAAGCTGAACTTGCTAAGCTGCGCAAGCAGGCCAAGGAAGCAAATTATAATCTGAGCAGAGAAAACCGTGAACTGAAAGATCAGCTGGAAAAAATGGAAGCCGGGGCGGGAGAACTGCGGCAGGAACTCGCAGATCTCCGGGAAGTCGTGTTCAATCAGCAGAATGGGGCGGAAGAAGAAAAAGCAGAGGAAAGCAAGATCTCGTTCCCGTACCACACATCCCGGCGGTTAGTGGCTTTTGGCGGTCATGATTCTTGGCTGCGTGAAATTAAGTTCAAGTTACCGGATGTACGATTTATGAGTGATGATATTTCCAGCCCGGAAATCATCAAGAGAGCAGATGTAGTCTGGATTCAGACCAACTGCATCGGGCATAAATCTTACAACATCATTATCGACCTTGTCCGAAAGTACAGCCGCAAGGTGCGGTATTTTGCCTATGCCAGTGCAACGAAATGCGCGGAACAGGTCGTTGAGGAAGAAGAAAACACAGATAAATGAAAATAGAGTGTGCCGAGCAGGCGGTTGCAACGAGAAACAATGAAAAGTATTTTGTGAAGGTGATGGATGTTAAATGGGAGAAAAAGTATATAAGCCAATCATGAATACTGGTGACCATCTTGTCCAGTCCAAGGATAATCCGGATCGTGTGAGAGGTCTTACACGAGATATGAACAACCAGAATCCGGGTATTCCGGAGTGGGAGGAACTTGACCTTGAAGATTTAGTCCCTAGCCAACAGGAGCCAGAACCATATGAGCCCCAGCCTGTCCAATTAACGCCGGAGGAAGAGAAGCTGGCGAAAATGGCCGGCGAAGCGTTAGGCGCAGCAATCTGTAGAGGAACGGAAATTCTTATTAAAGACGTGATTTCCCCATGGTGGAAAAATGTAGCGTGGCCTTGGATAAAGGACAAGGGTGAAATACTGGTTGCCGTTCTTAACAATGAAAAAACAAAAGCAGAGCAAATCAAAATGCCTGAACCGAAAGAGACAAGGCCAACGGTACCGGATGTTGAAATTCAAACGCTGGAGAATGCGTTTGAGCAGATTTATATTGATATGGATAAAGAAGAAGCCAGAAAGCACGTCCTTCAGCTTGTATATCACATCCTTGGAATGGCCAATGAAATCCGTATCTTGAGCAATGCTCGAATCAGTAAGGAATGTAAATCGGAACAGGAATGCATTGAAGCGCAGCAAGCCGCAGAAAAGGTGCTATCAGAGAAAACATCGGCGATGCTGAACCAGCTTCTCTCGAATAAGACCTTGCATTTGGATTTGAACACATCGAGGGAACTGTTCGATTTGACTGGTGGTGGGGTATATCTGAACGGAGAATATGTGCCGGTTCTTGAGTGCAAAATTGAAGAAGCAGTAAAGAATACATCCGTCAAAAATTGCGCTCAGAACTTAAAGTGACCCGACTTCCTACCTTGTTATGATATGCTAGTGCAACGAAATGCACAGAACAGGTCGTTGCGGAAGAAGAAAACACAGATAAATGAACAAAGAAGCCAACCGGCGTAGATTTACGCAGGCTGGCTCCTTTGTTATAGCGAACCACCGAGGAACATTCCAGTTGTGAGAGAATTGTCCTCGGCGGCTTTTTTAGTTTATATAGCAGCGGTCCTGTTTTACAAGCCACTCTTCACACAGCCGCTGGGCTTCGTCCTTTGTGCAGCAGGTGCAGTTGAAAAGTTTGCCACGGATGGAACAGTAAGTGTAGTGTACCTTCGGGACTCCATTGGCATCTCGAAAATCAACGCAGCGTTCCTCACCGGGCAGCAGATAGATCGTATCCACGTTCAGCAGCTCCTTTTACCTTCGTTCATGTGCCAAGGGCACAACGTTTGCTATTGTACCATGTGCCGTCCCAAAAGACCATTGCTTTTTTGACCAAAGATACGCGCAAAAATTTTTCACATTGAAATCACCCAACTGGCGTTGAATGAACACGGGTGGATTGTGTATAACAAACATTGCGACAGGTATGCTATTGGTGTGTAACAAACACAATTAGAATGTGAGGTCGCTATGAATACGCTTTTGGGTCAACGAATACGAGAGCAGCGCAAAGAAAAAGGATGGACAATCGAGCAGTTTGCAGAACGGGTCGAGTTGTCAGCAAATTATGTTGGAGACTTAGAGCGCGGAGTAAAAATCCCTAAACTGGAAACCTTTATCCGAATCGTTGAGGTGTTGGGTGTATCCGCAGATGTGCTTATTCGGGATTCCGTTCCATCCGCATCCCATGTGGCAGATGACGAACTGAGCAAAAAGTTGAGCAAACTTACGCCGGGGCAGAAGAAAGCTGCCATTGACATCCTGAACGCATACACTGACAACATTCCTTATATCACAAAACGATAAGCCTTTGCCATCGGAGCGCCAGCGAATAACGCTGACGCTCTTTCTTTTTGCACTCAAATAGTTTATAATCAACACTATAAGCGTGTATATAACGCTAATAGCGAGTGCTTGAGGTGAACGACATGACGATGCTACCCAATATCGAAGAAGCAATGGAAGATGCCCGGAATGGAAAGTTGAGCCCGTATTGGCAGAATGATCTAAAACGTGAATGCCTGCATGGAGAGCTATCGGCTGAAGAACGGCTGGCTCTTTCGGAACTGAATCGCATTTTGTCCGAGACGCCACAATGGAGCAGCGAGGAAGAACTGTGCCATGACATGGAGAATATTGGCGGCAGGGTTCGCTTCTGCCGCTTTTGGAATGAGCACTACTCCATGGTGCAGTTGACGGAAGATCGCAGCGGAAAATACTCCACAGCCTACGTTCTGGATACAGAAACCACCCCGGATGTGCGCAAGGCGGCAGCATTGCAGGCACAGAAAGAACTTGCGGACTGTATGCAGGCGTGGGGCGTTTCTCTTCTGGAAACGCCAATTCCTGAACAGATGAAGTACGATTCTCTTGCAGAAGCCGCTTCTCACCTCATGCAAGTTTTGAACGACCCAGAGCACATCACCGGGTAAAAAGCGTCCCGAAGGGATGCGCAGCCTGCATTGGGAAATGCAGATCAAAGGGGCTTGGGGCATTCCCCAACAAGCGTTTTGCAAAGCAAAATAAGCAGATGTATATACGTCTGCACTGCTTGCTACAATGGTGTTGGTTCTGAGAAGCTCACAGCCAGTGAGCTATACAGATGCCCAAACCTAAGCTACAATGAAGATGTGCTGAGAGAACGAAGCATTGCTTGAGCTGAACGCTCGTACGCGCAAACTGTTCTCCGCCATCTCCATTGCAGCGTTCGATTGACGCAGGTTGAGTTATCGGCAGATAAAAATGTTGCCGTACATTCGTGTCACAAAGCAAGCTGAATCGGTAATGGGCATAGGCGGAACCGGCATTAAAGGAGGTCAGAAAAATGGAAGCTGCTGTTATTACCGCCGTCGGTATCGATGTGTCTAAGAGCAAAAGCACAGTTGCGGTACGGAGACCCGGAGGCGAAATCGCACTTCGGCCTTTCGAGGTTCACCACACGAACAGTGACTTGAAAAAGCTGGCATCCACACTCAAAAAACTGGGAGGCGATATCCGTATTGTAATGGAACATACCAGTACGTACTGGAGACCAATTGCACTGACATTGAAGGAAGCGGGCTTTTTTGTTTCCATTGTCAATGCGATGCTGATTCACGATTTTAGTGATAATACGATCCGAAAGCTAAAGACGGACCGAGCGGATGCTCTTAAAATTGCAAACTATGCGCTCACCTTTTGGGATACACTACCCCCGTTTAACAATGAAGAAGAAACCAGGCTGCTTCTTAAAATGCAATCCAGAGCAAATGAGCGAATCACTGCGACTGCAACAGCGTTGCGGAACGGTCTGATTGCACTGGCTGACCAAACATTTCCCGGCGTAAATATTGCGTTTGCTCCGAACACAAAAAATGCAAATGGGCATGAAAAGTGGGTGGACTTCTTTCTGCGTTATCGGCACAAGGATTGTGTCTGTCAATATTCCATGGAAGCTTTCACGGAATCTTATCGGGGATGGTGCAAACGAAAAAACTACAAGTTCCGTACAGATACCGCTCACAAAATCTATCTGCTTGCACAGGAGGGCGTGGCTACTCTTCCGAAATGCGAAAGTACGAAGATGCTGATCACGCAGGCTTGTAAAAGCCTGAATGCCGTTTGCGAGGCCAAGCAAAGCACCCAGCTTGAAATGCAGCGGTTGGCTGCAATGCTCCCCGAATACGAGGTTGTGATGCAGATGGAAGGAGCCGGACCCATTACCGGGCCTGCTCTTATGGCCGAAATTGGTGATGTTCGGCGGTTCAAAAACAAGAAAGCGTTGGTAGCCTTTGCTGGTATTGATGCACCACCGTTCCAGTCTGGTACATTTGAATCCAAGTCACGCCATGTTTCTAAACGAGGTTCACCGCATCTGAGGCGAACTATTTTTATTGTATCGAATATTATTTTAACACGCTCAAACCCGGAAAATGCTGTTTACTGCTTTATGGACAAAAAGCGTTCCGAAGGAAAGCATTATTACGTTTATACCGTCGCAGGAAGTGCCAAGTTCCTGCGAGTCTATTACGCTCGTGTTACTGAATTTCTGCGTTCCCTGCCATCTTCTGATGCCTGTTGATGATTGCTGATGAACTATTGCGATGACTTTCAGCTGACAAGCTGTGCTGTCGGCTTATTAAAGTTGCCGGATGCTCAACTGCACCCGGCAATAAATTTTTGATGATTTTTTTGTTCAGGCTATTGACACTCGTTAGCAGGTTTGCAACCGATTGTTTGGCGAGGAAAAGCGTATATGGTTTTGGCGGTTTAATCAAACAATGATAACGTGAACAGCACGTTCGTAATCAACTTTGCGAACGTATATTGTGTAGATTGTTTGACAATTGACCTTTTGAAATGCGGTTCCAGTTCTTTCACGGGTTCCCATCGAAAACAAAGACGGCGATGATAAATCGCGTACTTTTGTTCGATATCCGATTCCTTCTTTTTCTAAAAGAGATGTGTATTTTTGGTATTGAGATTGATTTGAGCAAACCACCAACTCTTTTTGATTAAAAAACGGTAGCATAAAAAACTCCTTGCTCAAAAACGGTTATCGGATATTATTTGAAATTTCAACATACCAAGTCTTTCCGGTCTTTGCAGCAATATTGACAACATAGTAGCAGCCAACGCGATTTGTTGCATCTACCAGAACACCAGCCCAAGAGGAATCAGGGTATTTTGTCCAGTTTTTCTGAGATGCAGGAATGTCAAAATCCTTGGTCTGCTCTCGATATCCGTTACTCGTCCATCCAGTTTGACCAATTCTTAGAGTTTGGCTCGTAATTTTTGTTGCTGAGTTATTGCAATAGTACTTTCCAGTAACCTTTGTCAACTTATAATACGAACGATCGCCGGAGTCTTTAACAATATCATAATAAATTGTAGTATATGCTCGTACGGTGTTGCTTGAGTCCCAAGAATCTTGGTTGATGCTTCCATCTGCATAGGGGCTTATAGATGTTGGAAATTCGCTAGGCAGAATGGTTGCGACATCTTTTCGATAGGAAGTAAGGGACGAACCATCATCCAAATGTTGAACATCCAGAACGGTTTTTTCCTCGAACTGAATCATTTCATCGGTTGCCTTAACAATATTGGATTGGGTAATCAAATCTTTTTCCGGCGATTCAGAAGCCATTTTAGCAAAGAGCGAAGAATGAACGGTGACACTGCCGATTCTCATAGAAGGTTCCATTGCAACGCTAGAAACGCAAAGCATCGCAATCATCAAGAAAGAAAGCGAAGCAGCTAAAAGCTGTGATACTTTTTTATGTTTCATAATAAGCAATCCTTTCTCATTAAATGGATAAGTTTGAATTTCATTCAAAGCTATATTGCTGCATCGGAGTAACTCCTTTCGATTTGTGCATTGTGCCATCCTTTCTTACACTGTATACCCAGCAAGCAATATTGTCTACATTTCTGTAATAAGATGGAGAAAATTCGTAACGAAATCGGAGTCACCAACAAAGAAAAATGGCATAGTGCTTTTTGCTGTTGAAACAGGAAAGCGACCATGCCATCTCAGGATTGAACTTATTTTCGTTTTTCTTGCAGATGCTTCTCAGGTACATAGGGACGCTTCGGCTGATACATCCAGCCTGCACAACCCGGAGGCCACTCCTGCATATCCTTCTTCACCAGAGCTTCAATTTTCTTTTTGGCGAACTGTTTGACTTGAATTTTCATTTGTATGCCCTCCTTTCAATTTTGACAGCGTGAAATGGATAATGTTATTGCATCAGCAGTCAATGCTGCGACCAACCCTTGTAGTATGGAAGGAGCGATTTGAGTTCCCACCAACAAAATTGCGAAAATATTTAGAATCAATAATAACCAACGAACAGCTATTTTTGCAGCCTTAAATTCATTTGTTGACCAGTGAATGCTTTTATTGTTAACTGGTGCAATATACAAAATTGTAATATCAGAAACTATAGTTAAGAAAAGCAACGCCAAGCCTGTACGGAAAACGTAGGAGATTGAAGCAAGAAGAACTACTTCTAATAAAATGGAACAGAACAGGCATTTACTATAAGTAGCAGCATGATAACCGTTTGTGTATTTCCGAATTAAGAGGAAGAACAGAGAAAATGAAATCGTTAAGGTCCAGCCAAAGCAAAAACCGCCAATCAGACACTGCACAAGCCAAGTGAATAAGGTTGTCACTCTTTTTTCGATGCTATATGCAAACCATTCAGAATAAGATTCATCAAGCAATCCCATCGACACGCACTTTTGCGTTAATTGCATTGCAAAATCTTTCATTGCGACAATCCTCATTAAAAGAACTTTCTTGAAAGAAAGAATACACAAGTTGAGCTACAATTTCCACAATAATGTAACGAAATGGACTTTTTTTGTCACGAAATCGGAGTGAGCGGTATATCAGCGGTGAACTGGAACCACCCATTTTCATAGAACATGGTATACTCGCCGCTGTATTTTTCAAGAATCAGTCGGATGTTCGCAAGTCCAAAACCATGCAGCTGTGGTTCTGGTTTTGTAGTTGGAATGGAACTGTTTATAATTGTAACAGGTTCTGATGTGTTTCGGACAGAGATAAAAAAGTCTTGTTGCGCAACCGCCATGACATGAATCGTTTTGTCACCTTTATCGTACCGTTGACACGCTTCAATGGCATTATCCAAGAGGTTTGATAGAAGCACTACTATATCAGAGGCATCAAATGGAAGATTTGATAGATCATTCACTTCAAAATCAATACTGATCTTCTTTTGAGTTGCTTCGGCAGCTTTTGTGTTGAAAAGTGCATCCAAGATAGGATGGTGTGTGTTGACAAGGAATAGTCGATCTGTTTGCTGTTCGGTGATTTTTCCAAGATATTCTTCAGCAGCAGAATACTCTTGGCTTTTCATTAGTTGATTTAGAACATTCAGGTGCGCCCGAAAGTCATGAACTTTCTTCCTTTGAGCTGAATAAAGTTCGCTTGCTGAGGTCATGTTTTTCGATTGCAGCTGAATCTGCTGATTAAGTGTCAACAGCTGTTCTCTTTCCGATGCGGCATATTCCATTCGCTCCAATAAGAAGAGGACTGCGACGTTTGAAATAAAAATGAGAATACAACAGCCAGCAGAAACAAACTCTTCTATATTGTGACCACTTGTAACGTAAAGTAGGATCACAAGCATTACAAATGATGCACATGGAAATAGAAAGTACAGAATCAGCTGCGAATGTTGAGCATGGCTTCTTGGTCTGTTTGCCGTGCGCTGAAGCATTATTTTACGAAACAGTGCAATAATAAATAATTCAGCAGAATAATAAGAGATTCCATAGATTAGAGATAAAGTCTTATTGGCTTGAAACGTCTGAGCATCCATCCCACAAACCGAAGTTGCAAGCATTCCGACTGCAAAAGATAAACTATAAGTCAAGAGATATTCTACAACAATAAGAAATAATAAAAACCTTTCTGAGATATTCCCATATAGAGTTCTGGCAACAATAAAGCAGGATAGTAGAATTAAAAAAATTTTGACGATTTGGTTTCGATTTAAGACAATAACACTGAATTCAATGGATGCATACATTAAAATAGTTTGAACTATTACACCGACAAGAAATCTATGATCCCTCCAACGGTGCGAAGCAAAAGCGTCTAAAAACAGACATACGCAGACTGAATCTATGATTGTGTAAACCAAACTGATTAAAGCATCCATCTACTTTTACCTCGCCAATGTAAATATTTCTGTTTTAGCTCATTATAATTCTTTTCGCTTGGAGCCAGACAAAGACCACCACGCAATTGGACTTTATTGTATTGAAAGATTTCGACATAGTGCATATTGACAAGATAGCTTTTTTGAATACGAAGGAAACCGAGTGGCTCGATTTTTTCGGATAGTTCCGTTATGTTGCCGTAAAATTGGTATGCTGGGCGTTTTTCGTCCAACAAGTGCATAACAATGATTCTTCGATGAGATTCTAAATACAGAATGTCATTTACAGGTACATCAATAATTTCAGAGTTTATCGAAATTGTAACAAGCTGTTTCCGTTGAAGCACTTCTTGGACGGCTGAATCAAAGTAGGAATCAAGTTTAGCAGAGAAATCTGCTTTTAGTAAGTATCGAAAGGCTTGAACCTCAAATCCCTCTGGAGCATACTGAATGAAATTCGTAATGAAGATAATCACAATGTTTCCATTTTCTGCTCGTAACTTTCTGGCAAGCTCAATTCCATTTGTTTCGCCCATATCAATATCCAGAAGCGCAATATCATACGGAAGTGATAAGTTTATTTGACTTGGTTGAGAAAAACCATAAAATCTTAATGCTACATGCGTTTCCTCGCTTTTCTTTTTGAGTTCTTCAATAATAGAATCAACGATCTGCTGGTCATCATCACAAACCAAGACATTCATTTTGAAATCCCTCCATTGCACATGGGAATGCTTTTTATCACACAACATACAGCCCTGCTCCTCACAAGTCAATCAAATTTCAACATAATCGAACATTATATGTAGTATAGTACGATTATGTTGAAATTTCAAATAGTACACTTTATATAAGATGGGAGTGTACGGGAATGGAGCATTATTTAGGAGAAAAGTTAAAAAAGCTGAGGGAAAGTCGTGGCTGGACGCAGGCAGATTTGGCTAAACGGTTAAATAAGGCTGTATCCACGATCAGTGGATATGAAAGTGATGCACATGCAATTCCGTTGGATGTTCTTGCAAGCATTTCATCCTTATTTAGCATTTCAACAGATGAACTCCTAGGACTGGATGCGCCAGAAGTACTATCTCTTTCTGGATTGACTGGTGCGCAAAAGAAAACTTTAATTAAACTCCGTAATGAATTGCCTTCACCAAGTCAAAAAGGAAATGATCTTTCGCCGCAGCAGATGGAAATTCTTCATGACATAATAAAAGCCTTCGGTTGACAATCGACTTGAGGCATAGTGCGAGTGCAATACAAACGGTTATTTAAGTATGACCCTCAATGCTGGATGCCCAGTGTTGAGGGTCATGTTATTTGCGGCCACACCGATTTCGTTACAAGTTTTCTCTACTTTGATACAAAATCGTGGACTTTGATTGCTTATTGTGCTTTGATGCTATCAATAGTTAATCTAAGAATTAAGGTGGACGTAACAATTTCGTGTCTTTTGTTTTTACATGAAAGGGTGATTCCAATGCAGAGTTGAAGAAACGTATAAACAATATATTATATCAAGTAACGGTATGCGATAATCAATAAACTTCAAGGAGAATAAATATGAAAGAGATGACTCGCAAAGAATTTCTTAAACTCACGGGTGCAAGTACCGCATTGTTGGCAATGTCCCATATTATCCCCACTTCGGCATATGCAGACACGTCGAAGATAGATGCTCCATCGGCAGGAATGTATATAAGTGAAGTGGTTGATTTAAGCGGCTTGTCGCCTGTCGAACAGGAAAAAATCCTTACCGAACGTAACATCCCATATGATTCGACAATTACATATGAAAAAATTGTTGTCGAAAGACCTGCAGCGCGAGATTCTTATAAGGGAGTTCCATATCGTTTTCAGATAACGTACGGAAATAAACCTGTAAAAAATGAAAGGAGAAGTGTTGTGAGTCCTGCTGCAGCTGCGGTACTAGACAGAGGTGTTAATATTCTGATTGGATTAACAAAACCCTATATTTGGATTCCATTTACAGCTTCTGGGCTAACTCCCTCTCAGATTTTCATTTACAGTGATCCCAGTCAATACGCATCAACAAATATTTATACACATCTGAAAATTAGACAATGTGAATTTTATAAGGATTACTCATGGCAGCCAAATGCTTTTTTGGAAAGAGCAACCATTGAGGATACGACTGTAACTTATGCGCTGGTAAATCCTAAAACAAAAAGATTTACCTCACAAACTGCAAAGAAGACAGAATATAGAAAAGCTACTCACTATGACAACGATAGCTATATCTTGGAAAAAGCCTACTATTGCTTTGAGCATAATCTTCCGTCTTATAAGGAAAATGCTTGAAAGAAGAATAAAAAATGAAATTCCAAACAAAACTCACATTATGCAAAGCTGTATTCATCTTCATAGCAATAGTCGTATGCGCACTATGGGCATTTGAGTTTCGTATAGCAGCTGTTGTTGTACTTTTGATAGACTATATTTTTGATTTTATAACACGTCGTTGTCCTTTTTGTGGGAAGCACTTTTCAATTGTACTAACAGTGAAAGATCGTTGTCCATTTTGCGGAAAATTATTCGAGTAAATATTTTATGGAAGCAGTGGGTATTCCATGCAGAAATAAATGTGTGTGCTATAAAATGTCAGCCAATTATAGGAAGAGACCTATATTCTCTGTAATGGACAATGGTCAATTATGAAAACTATTGCAAAATGAAAATACGATAGCAATCGTACAAAAACAGAAATCCGGAAACTTTTTTGAGTTATTATGGTTCAAAAAAGTTTCCGGATTTTCTGTAATGCTTTTTGAAGAGCCATTCTGTAACAGCCAATCACATTTCTATGAAAAAAGGTCAATCTTCTAGTCTACCGTGATTGCAGCCAAGTGAGAAATAATGCTCAATCTCACCACTCAGCACAAACTGGACGTACTCCAAGGGATTGTTGTATAGTAGCTAGTCCAGTTCTGCCCGCTGCGCCGGAGTGTTGCTGTACTCGTCCTCTATGGCGATACAATCAATGGAAAGGGTGGTGCCATCTTCAAATCGGGCTTCCACCCGGTTGGTGTCCATGTTGTAGCGGTAGGAAAACACTTTTTGAGAGTGATTATGGTCGAAATTCTGATTTCGTTTCATTTGAATGACTCCTTTAATAATTTTCTGGTTGATTTTTGACGAAATGAGATTCATTTTTGCTTGAGCCGCCCAACCACACTACGATGTAGCTTTGTTCAGCTCTTGCGGTTGCATGATTGATACCAGCACAGCACTGGGATTCACCGTACAGAGCGAGTGAATCCCTGATGCTGTGCTTTTTTATTTGACACGAGGTGAGATTTTATGCGTCAGCCTGATCATGAGTACGAAGAACGGAGCTTTGGAGATATTCAACGTGCAATTGATTTTGAGAACAGTATGAATGACCTTGAATCGCAATTGTATTACCAGCATCTTTCCCCGAAAGAAGTTGCCCAGCAGGTGCTGAAATCCACTTGCCAATTCTACGATGCTGACTGGTGCGGTTTAATTCAGGTCGATCTTGATTTGAATTTGTGGACACCATTCTGGTGGTTCAACGCTGGCGCAACAGACAAGACGATGCTTTTAACCGAAGAATATGAATCCGCTGAATTTCTGGATCGGTGGGTACAAACTGTCCGCAAGGGAATTCCAATGGTCGTCCCGGACGCCGAAGCAACAAAAGAAGCCTATCCTGCGGAGTATAACCTGTACCAGCGGCTTGGCATACGGTCTGTTATTGCCGTTTCTCTGGAACCGCGCCCGGTCGCGCTGCTCGCCGTCCGCAATCCCAAACGGTACATCCAGCAGACCAGTATGCTGCGGATTCTGGCCTATGTGCTGCTTGCATCGTACAACGAACAGAAAATGCTGAATCGGCTCCAAATGGCGTATATTCCTACTTCGATTCAAAGCAGCAAGGACATCTATGTCAGTCTGTTTGGCGAACTGAGCATCAGTACGTCCAAAGGCGTTCTGAAAGAAGCCGATTTTAATTCTCCGAGAATCAGCCGACTGATTTCGTATCTGCTGATCTCCCGCAAAAATGCTATTTCTCCGCAGGAGATCACTCAAACACTCTGGCCGGATGATTCAGACAATCCCGCCAAGAACGTCAAAGGGCTGGTTTACCGTTTACGCCAGAAGTTCAGTATTATTTCGGATGAACCATTGGTTTTATCCTCCGCATCCGGATATCAGCTCAACCCGGAGCTTCACATTATGACAGATTATCAGCGTTTTGATGAACTTGTATCTTCCGCTGTCAGAGCGTCCTCCGTAATCAACAAAGTGGACATTCTCAAAAATGCTCTTGACCTCTATCATGGGAAGGTCTTGTCCTCCGCAGATGGCGAGCATTGGCTTATCCAGTTTTCCACAAAATACCATCTTTCCTATATGGGTGCTGTCAGTGAACTGCTGAAGCAGCTGGATTCGCTGCATTCTTATGACCTGCTCAATCAGTATGCCATGAAGTCGCTGACCATCGCACCAGATAATCCCAAGGCATACTGCTGGCTGATTCGCTCTCTGAAGGCGCAGGGAATGAATGAACTTGCAACCAACGAGCTGGCCGCAGCAAAGGAACATCTGACCACAGAAGAATACGAGGAAATCCTTGCATTTGGAGCCAATTGGTGAGAATCATTCCTATAACACTTTCGTAACACCTTCATGTGACTTTCATAACACCTAAAATTTTTCAGAAAGGGGCAAAAATGGCTCCATAACACTTTCATAACACCGCCAGATGACTTTCATAACACCGTCGTGTGATATGCTTACAGGGCACGAATCGATGCCTTGCAAAAGCTGATCGCACGGCGGTTTTTTTGTGGGCTTCGATGCGTCAGAACAAAAACATATCGAAGCCTGAGATGCATTAAAGGCCGAGGATACTTATACCGCTTTCCATTCTCGGATGGAAAACAGTGTCGGTACCCTTTTCTTTAGTGCATCTCTTTTTTTGTTGCCAAGAAAAGCCCGCAAGCTGTCCCGCAGTGAAGTGTCCTCAACCTCCGCATCCGGCGGAAAGGACACTTCATGTTTCTTTTTGCCCATTTTTCGTGGCTGGAACTGGCCGCACGGTATCCTTAGCAACTCCAAATTTTCGACTTTTTACGCTTTATCGAAAATTTGGAGGTTTACGATGGCTTTTAATAAGGGCTATGAGTTGAAAAAGTTTGAAGCACACTGGGAAAAGCTGCGCATCGAATACGCGGCGGCAGGAATGGCCGGTGATGCTATTCAGAAGATGTACGACTATGACCGCCAGCAGTTCAATTCGGAACGTACCTGCATTGAGCGGACACAGGAATTCACGGCACCTGCGTATGAAAGCTCCGAGGAAGAAGCATCGCCTTTGATGCTGCGCTATCAGGAAGCCATTACCACAACAGATACATACCACGAAACCAAGCGCAGCTTTGCATGGATCGGAGAAATCGAGAATGAACGGTTGCTTTCCGCACTTGAAACCTTATCCGACCTCGATCTGAAGATTCTCACACTCTATGCTTATGATGGATACACCGAATCCGAGATTGCAAGAGCTTTAGAATCAAAAAGAATTACGATTCATAAGAGAATCGAACGAATCACTATGTTTTTGAAGAAGTTTTGAACTTTTTTCTTTTCCGGGTAACAATTTGACCGTTTTCGTCGGCTACCAAGTGAGAGGACAATTCACCAAAGCGGCTCCCCCCCCCCGGGGAAAAGCCCCCGTGACCGGAG
>OCAQ01000178.1_pt1 | contig 55097 bp, 60 predicted proteins | sample 1538291 | NCBI WGS metagenome assembly OCAQ01 (sample SAMEA2580277, study PRJEB22360) | human gut metagenome | biome: human gut; feature: human-associated habitat; material: faeces | place: Denmark | collected 2008/2010 | reverse complement strand
AAAGCCACGGAAATGCTAAAATCTCCGGAAATGGCTCCTGCATCTGCTATTACATTTTCGTATGCTGCGTACTCTGTCATATCTTTGTAATTCGTTGGATTTGATGCCATTACCTCGACATTTTGTCCTAATATTGAACTGGTTGTAATCAACAAACTGGCAACAATTGATATTTTAACTAAATTTCTATTCTTTTTCATAGCTATACCCCACTTTCACTCGTATACAATTCTGTTATTTACATCAAATTCATTACATTTTCAAGATGATCTGTAGTTCCATCACTTTCCCTTCTATTTGTTATCTTTTCTACACCCAAAACAGCATTAATATATCCATGTTTACATCTTATACTCTTTATTATACTTTTTCTTTTTCAAATACTCAATCATTAATCACCATTGAATAACTAATTGTTTTTTTCTTTCGTTACTGTTCAGACCCAATGTCATTAACTTAAGCAATTTGCCAATACTGCATTGATGAAAATATCAGCAGAAGGATTTAATTATGATAAAAAAGGGAATATTGAGTGATTAAGATGCAATGTCTTACTGAAATTCGGGTATAACAAAAAGACAAAATCAATATTTAATATTGAAATTTGTCTAAAGATGAAATATAGTAATATATGAGTTAATGCTAATGTCTATAACAAAAACTCATCGGAAGTTTAAACCTATGCTGGCGGGCAAAGGTTCTTCCAGGTCTGATCGGCTCAATATTTTGAGCGATCAGACTTTCTACATTTATCTTTGTTATCCCATCGTGAATCCTTAAGAAATCCCTGCATGTTTTAAGTGCGGATGAATAATTCGCCTGATATTCATAAGCACGATCTTCCCGATCAACAGTTACATTTATGATTATGCTGGAACTGAAATTATATAGAATAACTCTTGCCCATACTTCCTGCACAATATAATCATATTTTTTTGAGTGAAACGCTTTCAGACACAGGGAATATTTTAAATCCCGGAAAGAGTTTTCCTCCTGCCATCTCAGATGATAAAGAGCTTTGAAATCTTCAGCTTTAAACTCTTCTTCCAGAAGATTCGTAGCAATGTTTTCATAAGAGCCATCATCAAGCTGTACGCGTAACAAACGTAAAGTAAGGTCATATTCCGTTCTTTGATCATTGAGATAATCCATCGGAGCATTCTGATAAATGTACCGGTATGAAGAGAATAGTTCAGGCCTGGAATATGTGCTTACAGCTTTAGACCTCGTCAGTATAAGAGAGATATCTTCATCAAAAGCTGGCAGGGTATCAACCGGGTATCCCATCATTCCGGAAGCTCTTTTATCGTTACATCGGATAAGGAAGTACTGCCCCTTTTCAATCACATGGGCAAAGTTGTTGTAAGAAGTATAACCTCTGTCCCCAAAGAAAATGACTTTGGAGTGTTCAGGGATATCTGCAGAATCAACCATGGAACAAAAAGCAGAATACTCATTCCGCTTTCGGGCAGGCTGGACTAAAATATCAGTAAAACGCTTATCAAGTAAAGAAAACATAGCATTGATATGGATCTGGTTAAATCCTCTGGTAGATTTACCATTTGGTTCAAAATAGGTATCCTTATCTTCAGGGTTAAGAAAAATATCACAGGAAGAACCATCACAGGCCCAGAATTCATATTTACCGTTATATAGTTTTTTAGGAAGTTTCCTGTTAAAAGCAAGAAGAAGATTCCGAAAAGCATCTTCCCTGATCTTTTTACGCTGTCTGTAAAAAGCCGCTTTGGAAGGTGCATCGATAGTACGTCCGAAAAAACGGTACAGTTCTTCCCTGATACAGTCAGCTTCCATAGTCAGAAACATCAGCATATAATCTTTAAAACCGAGTTTTCTGTTTCTGATAAAATCAACTCCGGGTTTGACAGCATATTTTTCTGGTGTTTTGGAAAGATCATTGATAGCAGCAAGTAAAATAGCTTTGATAGAATCTGAATAGTTCATAAATAAATACTCCTTTGATTAAGTAATTAAAAATAACAGTGCCTAATCAAAGGGCGTTATTACTGATTGATCAGTAATAACGCCGCATATTGAGGAGTATTTGTCAAGTAATATTTTAGAAAATATCAAGTAGGTATCAGAGAGATCATTGCCTGTTTAACAAGCAACAATCTCTTAAGTTAATGACATTGGTTCACTCCGTTCACAGTAACTTAGCCAAGCAGGAGACAAAAACACCATTGCTTACACCGTTCTCCAGAAGCAGCTGCGCCATGATTTCTCCACAAGTAGTTTTTCCGGTTCCCGGGTTTCCATAGAATATCATGTTATTATGGAGCTTTCTCAGTTTCGGATTCCTTAGCTGTTCTGCAAATATTGCCTGATATTCAAGAGCCATTCTCTTCATATCTTTCAGACCTGTCATTGTCTGCAGACGGCTTATGGCAGATGGTTTATTCAGATCAAGCTGTCTGAAATCTCCGGGGCGTAAAATTTTGCGGCTGTCCTGCGATTCTTCTGCCGCTTTATCCAGAAACCACGCGATACACTCTTCATCAATTTCGTCTCCTATCCTTGCGTAAATTCGGTTAACGAGTTCCTTGAGGCTCAGCTCTTTCTCTAGACGATAACCTGTCTGCTGCAGCAGCATTTCTGCCAGTTTTTCATAGTAAGAGAGTGTTATCTCTTTCAGGATCAAAACTTCTGCATCATCTCTGATCTGTGCGGAAAGTACCCATGGTTCTTCCCGCTGCTGTGGCATAATCCAGATACATTTCATTTCTGCATTCGCAATTTCAATACATCTTAATTTCTCCCGTACATCTACTCCATCATCAAGCCCCATAAACAGCAGCGTTTCATCTCCTTGTAATCCCTCAACCGCTTTTATGTAATTTACCGGCATTCCTGCCGGAACCTTATACTGTTTTGTAAAATCAATCATTTCACAACCTCCCATTTCTTCCTGTTCTGAGTTTTCCTGTTCTTTCAAATCTGCTACGATATCTGAGAAATAAATCTCCTCTGTATCATCAGCCCGTTCGAACTCTTCCAATTCCTGTGCATATTCATCATCTTCATCATAGTCATACATCTTATTTTCTTCTGACGTTTCTTTTTCGATGTTTCGTTTCATGTTCCATAAGCATGTGGCTGCTTTGACCGCTGTTTTCTCTCTGTCAGACACAAGGAACAGTGTGCTTTTTTTTCTGTTACTTTCTTTCTCCAGAAATTCCCTGACGGATGTAACATACGGAGCATCCAGATCTTTTTGTTGTGTGCAGGAACTGTTCTGAAACCGAAACTGCCTGCGCAGCCCCACTATTCCCTCTCTTTGCATAGACATATAAAATGTCTGACTCTCCTTGAGTACCGGGGCCGTATTAAGCAGGCAGTCATAAAATTCTCTTTTTTTATCCATGATTTTTCTTCTCCTGTAAAAGAATTATCTTTCTTGTAAAATAATCTATCTTTCTGTAAAAAAACTAATTTGTTTTGTCTCTTTCATTTGACGAGTTCATTCTATCAAACTACTTTGGATAAAATCGTTTCAGATTTTTTATTTTGTATTTTTTTCACAGAAAGATTATGAGGTGATTTTTCATAAAAGAATTCTGCTTTCAGGATAATCTGCACAAAAAAAAGACAGATGTGGGAATATCTCTTATCTGCATCTGTCTTTTTCTACTTTATGCTATTTTCTACTCATGAATTTCCAATGGAAGTCCATCCGGATCATGGAAAAATGTCATTTTCTTTCCTGTGTAATCATCCAAACGTACCGGCTCTGTTTCAATTCCTTTCCCATTCAATTCTTTTACTGTATCATCTACATTTTCAACTTTAAATGCCAGATGGCGTAATCCCAATGCTTCCGGATAATTTACACGAGCTGGAGCATTTTTTATGATGAAAAGTTCTATTTCCTGAAGCCCACATGCCAGATCAATCTTGTAATCATCACGTTCTTTTCGATAATTCTCTCTGATCACCTTAAATCCAAGCAGATCCACATAAAAATGTTTTGATTTTTCATAATCGCTTCCAATGATTGCAATATGATGAATGGTATCGAACATAACTCTCTCTCCTCCGTTTTTCATATGTTGATATATATTTTCTTACATTTTATCACAGTAACGATATATGTGGAATAGTCATTTCATATCCATTTACTTTTTTAACTTTTCTGCCAGTTCAAACCAAAACTCCAATTCAACGACATCTTTTTCTCCATGTTTTCTGCTGCCAATACCTACCCAGTCCGCTTCATTTAGCAGATTCTTCATTGTTTCCTTATCTTCCAGTGCTGATTCACCATCACTCAGCAACCAGATATATCCCGTCTGCATTTTAATAAGTGCATACATGTCTGGAAATATCTGAATCTTAATATTACATCCTGAAATTTTTGAAAACTGTATTGCCCGTTCTGACAGATATATAAATCTCTGATATTTTACAGGATTGCTGATCTGATATTCTTCTTTCTTTTTACGCTCTGCTTTTTCCATAATTGTTCTTGCTTCCTGGAATAATTTTTGATGTTCTTTTTCCCTTTCCTCTACCGAAAGTGACTGCTCATGCTCATCCTGTTCCTTCTTCATCAGCTCATACATTTCTGTCTGTTCATCGTAGTAAAACTTTTCAATATTCACTTATATAACTCTCCTCCCACATGCACCCATCAATCAATTCTTACATTGTCCGACTTTATTTTCCTTTATTTTACATATCCCTCGATCAAATTATATCTCTTATGGTGAAGATGTCCACCATATTTTTTATTTTATTCGACAATTATAATTGAAATTAATGGTATTTTATGCCAAAAAGCAAAGAAAGGCGGGGATACCTTGATTGATTACAGTCCATTATGGGAAACCATGAAACAACGCCACATTTCCCAATATGCCCTGATTAACAAAGGCATTGACAAGCACACTCTCGATCAGCTCCGAAAAAATCAAAACATCACAGTCCTTACTGTTGAAAAACTGTGCAATATTCTTAACTGTACACCCAATGATGTGTTCGCTTTCAAAGATGAAAAAGATTTATAATACCGTCATAGTATAACAATATTTCTATGGCGGTATTTCTGTATATGAAAGGGCAGAGAAAAACCGCAGGTAAAAATTCCTGCGGTTTCTATTTTCTCATACTCTTTACATTTTATTTTTTGTTGGCATCGGAACAAATTCCAGCTTTAATTGCATCCCTAATCCCTGTGCGAGTTTTTTCACCATACTTAAGCTGGGATTTCTTGTTCCGTTCTCGATCCGGCTTATATCAGCCTGCGTAATTCCGGTTTTAGCTGATAAATCTTTCTGTGTCATATTCTGCTGCACTCTCGCATCAATCATCGCCTGGATAATATCATATTCCGGTTGCAATGCATCATATTCTGCCTTTACCTCCGGATTCTGCAATGCTCTTTTTTTATAATCTTTATAGCTACTCATTGCCATACCTCCGTTCATAATCTGCTTTATACTTCTTTGCCAGTTCTTTTTCTGCCTTTGGTGTCTTCTGCGATTTTTTTATAAATCATTGGTCAGTACCGCCTTTTTACCTATAATAAAGAAATACAGTACTCTTGTAATATCTGATCCCTGCTTGGTACGAAGCTCAAATATCCCATTCTCCAATGGTTTTGAATATGGCTCACGAAGCAATGGACCGTTCATTTCCAGTAAGTCAATTGTCCGCAATGTTTTTGCCAGCAACTTAGGTTTCAGGGAATCTAATAGTTCCTGCACAGGGCATCTTCCATCTTCTGTATCATATAAAATGATCTCGTACATTAGTATGCTCCTTCCTCTTTATAATTATAACATGTCGTATTCAACATATTATCAAGATAATTCCAAACACTTTTCCATATAATATTACGCATGTGAATGAGCAAATACATTTTACCGGACAGTACCTTGCATACAAAAACGTATATGCCGACTATCGTAAGAGCCGCAATAAGGATAAATTCTACGAAGAACACCGGGCAGAGCTTTCTCTTTATGATACAGCTCTCCGAACACTGAAAGAAAAATCTGCCGGAAATAAACTGCCTTCCATGAAAGCCCTCTATGCTGAAAATGAACGGGAGCTTCGTACCGTTTCCGCTAATATTGATATAATCCTTGGGAAGAGTCACGAGGAGAAACAACAGATTGAGAAAGAGCAGAATTTATAAATTTCCTGTTTTCATGCTTTCCAAAAAGAGGTATTATATAAAAAAACGCAGGAGGTATATTCAAATGAAAGCACATAAATATTGGTCACTTGGTGCATTTGCAGCCATGATCGGAACCTTTTACACCGGCTATAAAAACATGAAAACGGCTCACAAATATTTTGCTTGCAGCTCTCTTCTCTGTATGATTATGGCTATCTACTCTGGTCATAAAATGATTTCTGGTAAATCCAGAAAAAAGAAAGAGCCTGTTTCTGAGAAATTTTCTGAATAATCAGAGAAATTCTCTCTATGAACTCTCTTTTCTATTGTAAGTATGTAATCATCGTAAACGGTAGAATACGAGTACCTTGACAAATAGCAGACCGCTTTTGCGGTCTGTTTAGTATGTTTATATTATCTCTTAATATAAAGCTAGCAATACGAGCCAGTAAAAACTTCTCATTTATATATAGCCATTTATCATCTTCAAGCTGAGCTTTTAACTGCAGAGGACGCCTTTTCAAAAGCCAGAACGTTTCGTATGCCTTGATTTTCACCTCATTAATGTGACCAATTTCCTGATAACTCTTTAATCTTTGAATATCAGAATAATAATCCATAACAGCATGATTCAGTGCCATTTGATGAATAAAAACCTTATCCTGCAATTTATTACTATCAATAAAGGCTTTCATAATTATACTTATCCAGTGTTCTATACTTCTTATAATTCTCCTGTCGCTTTCTGATAATCTTTACAATTAAATGTTCTGCATCCTTCACTCTTGTTCGTATAGAATGAATACCATTTTCGGAAATGTTCAGCAAGAACTCTTTCTGAAATTCAGCCAATTTCTGTTCATATGAACTTACTATCTTTCTTCCTATTCCCAGTTATACTGCTGATATAATCATCAATGTCCTGCACAATACAATTATCTCCCATTGTATGCAGTGATTCAAAATACTTTGTTATATATCCATAGATATCATATTTTTCAAATTTTTTTGCCACATCAGCCCCGGAAAGTCCTTTAAAATAACGATACCGTTCCATGCAGTAGATTAAAAAGTTCGATTCTTTGCTCATCTCTTACGTCTCCTCCGGGTAATCGTAGTAACCTGTCAAAAGTTCATCTTGATACATTGTATATAATGTCATAGAACTGTAATGCCACAGCTTTGACTTTTCATCTGCCAGTTCCCGATAAAGCTTAGATTGATAAAAACGAGATATCGCTTTAGCATCATCTACATTGCTGTTTTTAGTAATCAGATCAATAATAGGTGGCACAATAATCGCCAACATTGCACTAAACTGATTTTCATTCATACAAGCTCCCTCCCCTCAAAATGTAGATATTGTAAAGATTTCTCAGTTCCAAATACCAGCTGATTGAACAACTTCCGAATCTTCAGTGCCATCAAAGTCTGCTCCTTATCCAAAACTCCAGTCATATACAGGGTAATTGTACGATACACATCATCGTTTGCGACTGCACCGTAAATCAAATCATACTGCTTTTCCTTGTATGTACCCTGGCGATTCTCAGCTACAAAATCCAACCATATCTCATCCGGATTATCAAATCGCAGCAAACTACACTCTTCAAATGCAACGTTCTCGTCCACTGAGTAAATGTTCAGCGTAGCTTTCCCCGTTTTACGTCGCTCCGTAACCTTTTGTGCAAAGTTCACCGCCTGATCACGATTAGTAGTAGTATAGAATCCGAACCCAAAATCAAGATACCGATTTTGCTTAATAAGTCTCGGCTTTTCTACAGCCATATTGCTTCCGTGGTACAAAATCATATCAACCATCTCCTATTCCGATTATTTTTCTCTTTCACTATATTATTCCACAATTTTGGGGGCATTATCTCTTTTTATTTCACTACTTCAGGCATCTCAAATTTATATAATACATACGCCTCGAATTACTTTGTCTGGCACAATGTTATCTATTTTCCCTTTTATTTTACTATATATCCATAAAAAAATCCAACATATTGTTTCGACATGAACAGTGTGTATCTATTTCCATATTAACAATTTATTCCCCAATAAACATCCCAGCATACACCCCAGACTATTATGGATAATATCATCAAACTCAAACAATCCCCTGCAAAGCCAAAGCTGGCTGATCTCAATAGCAGATGATACCGTAATCCCCACAAGCAATCCCATCCACCATTTCAGTTTTCTGCCTGTCACCCCCGGCAATAAAATCCCTGCCGTGATTATTCCGGGGCTCTTTGAGCCACCTGTCCGTAAACGGTAGAATACGAGTACCTTTTTATTCACTTCAAGTTATGCCATAATCATACTCAACAAAATAACATAGTCAAAAAAGTTTAGTACTTAACTTTTTTAACTGACTATGATTCAGAGGAGGATTATTATGGCTACGCAAACCAGCCTTGTAGCTCAGCAGGTCAGGATCAGACAATGGGCAGAACAGATCCGGAATTGTCAGAACCGTCCCAAAGGGATGGATGTTGAAACCTGGTGTACCCAAAATAATCTTACAAAAGCCAACTATTATTACCGTCTCCGGCGTGTCAGGCAGATATGCCTAGATCAGATGCAGGACACAGAAACCACTGCTTTTGTGGAACTGCCCGCACCTGCACCAGATCCAAAGAAAACAGATACTCCAAAAGAATCCGGTACATGCATTTCGGCAGGAACTCTGCCAATGATCCGTATTAAAAATACCAGGGGACTGTCAGCTGAGATATTTTCCGGTACTTCACCGGAAATGCTCTGCCATCTCATAAAGGCTTTTACCCATGCTGAATGATGCAGATGCTTCCGGATTTAAAAAGGTGTATCTGGCGATGGGATTTACGGATCTCCGTCGTGGGATCGATGGACTGGCAACGATCGTACGCTTTCAGTTTAAGCTTGATCCTTACGACAAAAATACACTGTTTCTTTTCTGTGGAAGAAGATGTGACCGGATCAAAGCACTGCTCTGGGAAGGCGATGGTTTTCTCCTTATGTACAAAAGACTCGATAATGGTGCATTCCGGTGGCCCCGTTCGGCAGATGAGGCAATGGCGATCACAGACGACCAGTACCGTATGCTGATGCAGGGACTGGAGATCGTTGCACGCCATCCGATCTCTGAGCTGAAAGAGACACCCCGCATTATGTAGCCTGTGCAAAATGCCGAAAATAAAAAAGTACCAAAACTGTAAAAATGATGTGTATCAACCGGATGAAAAAGGTTATCCACAAACAGTCTTTTCTCATTCCATTTGTTATCGTGTGAATAGAAAAACTATTGTGGATAATACATCTGAAAAGCTGTAAAACAACGGCTTTCCAGATGTATTATCCACCGTCATTATGACGAAAGCCCATATCTGAAGGATTGGCGGAAATACAAAAATTCTGTTATAATCGGAATCAGTATAAAGACAGGAGTTCCGGTTATGACGATCAAGTACACAAAAGAACAACTGAATAAGTTTGATAAGGATCTGCTGATAGAGCTTTTTCTTGGGATGCAGGGACAGATGGAAGAATTGTCCAGGCAAACGCAGGCCTTAAATGACAGGATGCAGCTGATGATGGAACAGATGGTCCTTTTCCAGAAGAACCGTTTTGGCAGATCCAGCGAAAAAATGGCGGATTCTGAACAGATACGTTTCATGGAAGTAGACGGAACTATCGTATTCTTTAATGAAGCAGAGGCAGTCTGCGACCTGGATGCACCGGAACCTGATGACCTGGAACTGAAAGCACCCAAAAAGAAAAAACAGCCAGGGAAAAAAGCGGCTGATATAGCAGGGCTGACAGTAAAACGTATTGATCACTACCTGAAAGAGGAAGAACTGACGGCTGAGTTTGGTGAAAACGGATGGAAACAGCTTCCGGATGCCATTTCCCGATGTTATCAGTTCATTCCGGCCAGTGTCGTGATAGAGGAACATCATATCGGCGTTTATTCCAGTAAACTGGATGAACACATGATAAAGGCACCCCATCCCAGAAATCTGCTTCATGGAAGTCTTGTATCCCCGTCCCTTGCTGCGGCAGTCATAAATGGTAAGTATGTAAATGCGGTACCTCTCTACCGTCTTGAAAAAGAATTCGAAAGGTACGGGCTCGCCATTACCAGACAGAACATGGCGAACTGGATGATCCGTCTTGGGGAAGAATATCTGGGAACCATGTATGATTATCTGCATAAACTTCTGTATGATTATCATGTGATACAGGCAGATGAGACTCCTGTACTTGTAAATAAGGACGGGCGTCCTGCCGGCAGCCAGAGTTACATGTGGGTGTACCGGTCCGGCTTTATGTACCGGGATCGTCAGATTATCCTTTATGAATACCAGAAAACGCGTAATGCATCCCATCCCCGGGAATTCCTGAGGGATTACACCGGGGTCTGTGTTACGGATGGGTACCAGGTATATCATACATTGGAAAAGGAGCGTGAAGATCTGAAGATCGCAGGCTGCTGGGTTCACTGCAGGCGCAGGTTTAACGATGCACTGGAAGTGATACCAAAAGCACACCGAAAGGAATCGATCCTGCATCTGATCATGAAACAGATACAGGCCATTTACCGGGAAGAGGGAAAACTGTCTGATTTTTCTACGGAAGACAGGCTCATGCAGCGTCAGCTTGTGGTAAAACCACTGGTGGATGCTTTCTTTGCGTACCTGAAACAGAATGAACCTAAGATTCCAAAGAACGGTAAAATACGGGAAGCATTTACATATGCACTGAACCAGGAAAGCTACCTGAAAGTCTTTCTGGAAGATGGGGATGTTCCAATAGACAACAATGCCAGCGAACGTGCGATCCGTGGATTCTGTATAGGGAAGAAAAACTGGGAGATGATCGATACGGTCAATGGAGCCAATAGTTCAGCGATCATCTACAGTATCGCAGAAACTGCAAAGGCGAATAACCTGAAACCTTTCGATTATTTCGAATATCTGCTTACGGAGATTCCCAAACATGTAGATGACAAAAACACAGATTTTCTTGCAGAACTTCTGCCATGGTCAGATATGTTGCCTGAAAACATTAGAAAGCCGCAAAAAACCAGCGGAAAATAAACAGACCGCAAAAGCGGTCTGCTATTTGTCAAGGTACTCGTATTCTACCGTTTACGGAAAAACTACAGGAATTACATAATGGGTTCGAGACTGCATATATAGACGAAGCGGTTGCTTCTAACCTTGCATATAAACCGCAATTTGTCTCAAATAATTACAAACAGGGACGGAAAGTATTATCTTCGATTGAGGATGAACTGTTAGCGTGTGATCAGTTTCAGATCAGTGTTGCATTTATTACACTTGGAGGAATTGTGCCGTTACTTCAGACCTTGCGTGAGCTGGAGAAGAAAGGGATTAAAGGAGAAGTTCTCACAACAAATTACCTGAATTTCAGTGAACCGAAAGCTTTGGAAAAGCTGAAATATACAGAATCATTATAGGCAGTTCAAATATAACCAGGACTGCGCTTACGACAAACAGGGAATGGAATACTCGTATAATTTCCACGAAAAAAGGTGAAGTTGCGCAGGAGGTTATCAGGGAATTTCATGTACTCTGGAATAGTGAGTATACGCTTGATTATGATGATTTCTATGAGAAATACAAAGAGCAATATCAGATTATAAAAAAACAGTATACTGAGGGTCTGACCATCTAACTAACCGATAAATAAAATAATGAATTAGTAAAAAGTTGATGAAAAGTCTATAAATGTAATGTGACATTGGAGTTTAGCGCAATAGAGTTTGAATATTGTGGATCGCTTGAATTGTTGGAAGAATTCTTTCATAAATATATTAATATTAGAAGTTGTCAGTTATTAAGGATTAATCCTGAAACGAAGAAGTGGAATTGCTCTATGGCAACAAGGGCGAATCGCAAGGAAACCAGGTATTTGCCGATTTGCTGCCTCATCTGATCAGGGTAATAGAAAATGCCGGAATGCTGATCATTGATGAATTTGGCAATAGTCTTCATAATAAATTGGCTGAAAAAATTATTGAATTCTTTATGGAGAATGTTGCTTTACGCTAAAATGGTTTCATGCTATCATTATTTTAGTTGAAAATTTTGATGGCATGAAGCTATTTTTGATTGGAGGCATGGAAGATTTGAACTTTAACTATTGCTATAAAATTACTTATGAATCAGGGGAAACTTATGACAGACGAAGAAATGAGCTGTCAGTAGAAATTTCAAAAGAAGACTATAAGAAAATTATAACAGGAGTATTACAGGAAAGACCGGTTGAGCAGATTGAAGGGATTTCGGATGTAATTGATAAAATGACGGAAAATGTTGAATTTGCGGATCGTTTTATGAATAAAAATGGTTCATTAAGAAAAACACCATTAAAGAAAAAAAGAGCTATTTCAAAACTTGAATTTTTTATTCCGGAATATGAGTATCGGCGATTAAAAAAGATGAAGGATCCAATAGAGACATTGGAACGCCCAGTGGAACATATGACTGTTTATCGGAATGATGGTTCCAGTGTGACTTTGACAGCGGAGAATGGACGTGTGAGTATTGTTGACTCCAGGGAGAAGAATGTAAGGCATATTATTGAGGCAGATTATTTTGTTTCGAAAATTTTGTAATGATTTATTACAAATACCATTGATGGTGTCCGTATGTATGCCAACAGATATTTAAAGATATTTGATGTGGATAGTAAACTATTAGACGAAAGAAAAAAATGAAAGGACATAAAAAAATATATGATTAGTTTTTATAAGAGTATTGTTGACCAGGACAGAGCTTCAATTGTTATATGCAATCTTAAGCATGAGATTATTTACATGAATCCGGCAGCTGTTAACAGCTATGCGAAGCGAGGCGGTGATAAACTTATTGGAAGAAGTCTGTTAGATTGTCATAATCAGGAATCCAGGGATAAAATACAGAAGGTAGTGGACTGGTTTGCGGCAGATGAGAGCCATAACCTTGTCTATACTTTCCATAATGAGAAGCAAAATAAAGATGTTTATATGGTGGCACTCAGAGAAGAGGGAAGACTGATAGGATATTATGAAAAACATGAATATCGAAATTCAGAAACTATGAAACAATATGATTTGTGGTGATGTTATGGCACAGGACGAATGGTGCAGGCAGTTGTTCAAGAATGAGGAAATACGACAGGAACTTATCCGTGTGGTAAGAAGAAAAAATGGAATGAGGTAAGCAACAATATGGAATCAAAACAGAAAAGAACAGCTCTTGTCACAGGTGGAAGTTCCGGAATCGGACGATGTACTGCAGTAGCCTTGAGTAAGGCTGGCTATATAGTCTATGAGTTCAGTCGCCGGGATGTTCCTGTAGAAGGCGTGAGGCATATGTGTGTAGATGTGACAGATGAGGCTTCCGTGCAGGAAGCTGTTGGGCAGATCCTTTCGGAAAGAGGAAGTATCGAGATTCTTGTAAACTGTGCAGGCTTTGGTATCTCCGGTGCGGTGGAATTTACAGAATCAGAACAGGCGAAAGCGCAGTTTAATGTGAATTTTTTCGGAACTGTCAATGTAAGCAGAGCTGTTCTTCCTTCTATGCGCAGACAGCACAGAGGGCATATTGTCAATATCAGTTCTGTGGCGGCAGTGGCACACATTCCGTTTCAGGCATTTTATTCTGCCAGTAAAGCAGCAGTGTCTTCTTATTCCTGCGCGCTTGATAATGAAGTAAGTCCTTATGGTGTCAGGGTGACAGCAGTAGAACTTGGAGATATTCATACTGGTTTTACACAGGCCAGACAAAAGACAGTTTTGGGTGATGATGAATACGACGGCCGTATTTCACACAGTGTCAGTCAGATGGAGAAAGATGAACTGAGTGGGATGTCGCCGGAGGTTATTGGTACCTATATTGCGCGGATTGCACAGAAAAAGAACTGCGCACCAATTTGTGTGGCGGGTGTGAAGTATAAGATTCTGAGATTCTTATGTAAAATTCTGCCGTGTACATTACGGGGAAAGATTGTTGGTTCTATTTACGCAAAATAACTGAGATTATTTTATAGAATCCCGATATAGCCCGGGTGTCTGGACATATAACAGCTTTTTTCAGCTTTACGTTAAAATAGTTTCATGCTATCATTATTTTATTAAAAATTTTGGTAACGTGAAGCTGTTTTTTGATTGTGGGGTGTAAGGAATGGGTAGATTTGTAAATCCTGATAACAGTGCATTTCAGGTGGCACTGAATTCTCCGATATATGTGGATAAAACCGGATTGTTGGAATATACAAACAGCGTACTTAATACAACAGAAGCTTATATCTGTAACTGCAGACCACGCAGGTTTGGAAAATCATATGCTGCAAATATGCTGGCCGCTTATTATAGTAAAGGCTGTAATTCCGAAGAAATGTTTTCGGGGCTGGATATAAGCAGGGAATCCGATTTTAAGACGCATCTTAATAAGTATGATGTGATTCATCTTGATATTCAGTGGTTTCTGGCAAATCGTGATAATGTGGATAATGTTGTAGCGTTTATTACGAAATCCGTACAGGCTGAATTGAGAGAGATTTACCCTGGTGTTCTGCCTGAAGAAGAGATAAGTTTGTCGGAAAGTCTTTCGCGTATTAAAAATATTGTTGGACAGAAATTTATTATAATTATTGATGAGTGGGATGTTCTGATCAGAGATGAAGCGGCAAATAAAAAAGTACAGGAAAAGTACATTAATTTTTTACTGGCAATGTTCAAGGGAACGGAACCGACAAAATATATTCAGTTGGCGTATCTTACAGGTATTTTGCCGATAAAGAAAGAAAAAACGCAGTCTGCATTAAATAATTTTGATGAATTTACAATGCTTGATGCAGGAGTGATGGCACCATATATTGGATTTACAGAAGCTGAAGTGAAGGATCTTTGCGAAAGATATCACAGAGATTTTGAGAAAGTAAAATATTGGTATGATGGTTATTTGCTAGAGGACTATCAGGTATATAATCCTAAAGCAGTAGTAAGTGTTTGTGTGCGGGGCAAGTTTAGAAGTTACTGGTCTGAGACTGCTTCTTATGAAGCAATTGTTCCTTTTATCAATATGAATTATGATGGCTTGAAAAACGCTATAATTGAAATACTTTCCGGTGCTTCGATTAAAGTAAATACAGCTGCTTTCAAAAATGATACGGTGAATATACAAAGCAAAGATGATGTACTTACGTATTTGATCCATCTTGGTTATTTGGGATATAACCAGAACAGAAAAACTGCATTTGTTCCAAATGAAGAAATCCGGCAGGAATTGACAATGGCGGTTGAAAGCAGAAAATGGAATGAGATGATTACTTTTCAGCAGGAATCAGAACATTTACTGGAGGCTACGCTGGACATGGATAAAGAAGCGGTTGAAGAGGGAATTGAGAAAATCCATACAGAGTATGTTTCAAATATTCAGTATAATAATGAGAATTCCCTGAGCAGTGTACTTGCAATTGCATATCTGAGTTCAATGGAATATTATTTTAAACCAGTTCGTGAACTGCCGACAGGACGTGGGTTTGCAGACTTTGTATTTATTCCAAAACCAGAATACGTTTCCAGTTATCCGGCGCTTGTCGTAGAACTTAAATGGAATAAGAATGCCGAAACAGCGTTACAGCAGATAAAAGAGAAAAAATATCCCGAATCGATAAAACAGTATACAGGAGATATTTTACTGGTTGGAATAAATTATGATAAGAAGACGAAGAAGCATCAGTGCTTGATAGAATCATATGAGAAGTAGGAAAGGTAAAGAAAGATTATTATGAAAGAATATTCAAGAATTCTTATAGAACAATATTGTGAAAAGTATCCTAAAACTAAAAAAGCAGCAACTTTACAAAGACTTGTGACAATGTCTTATGATATAGCAAGTCAACCTACAGATTATGATGCGATAAGTTTAGAGAAACTTATAGAAAGAGAGCGAAATCCAGAATTGCGCGAGGCGCTTGAAGATTTAGATGATTTTTTATTTGGATGGTAAATTGTTGAAATTTGAGTCGTGTGAGGTAGTGTGATTAATGAATAAATTCTCAGAGAAAGATTGGAAATTATTCCGAAAAAAGATTTCGGGCTGGCAGGAAGCCTATATGGAGAAATTAAACAGGGAATATATAGCGTTATTAAATGAAGAGGGAGATGCATCGGACAAGTTTTGGAAACTGGAAAAAAGGATAAGAGAGGACAAGAAAAACTGCGGTGTTCAGTGTGAGATGAGCAGATCAAATCAATTTTATATTATGCTGTCGCTATTGAGAGAAGGAGCGATTACTTTTGATGATCTGGAAGATTTCAGTGATGATTTAAAAGATATGATGAAACGCGTTGCAGATAATTGATAGTCGGACACCATTTTTGATTGAGAGGTGTAATAATGGGCAGATTTGTAAATCCTGATAACAGTGCATTTCAGGACGTTTTAAATTCTAAAGTATATGTGGATAAAACTGGTCTTTTGGATTATATAAACAGTGTTATTGATACTACAGACAAATTTATTTGTAATAGTCGACCTCGTAGATTTGAAAAAACAATCACTGCAGATATGATTACAGCGTATTATAGAAAACCACATTGGGTCTGATCATCTAACTAACCGACAAATAAAATAATGAATCAGTAAAAGAATGATTAAAATTTTATAAATGGAATGTAATTGTTTTGCAAGATAATACAAATTTTGTAATATATACTAAATGATTTATTGACAATATAACAGGTATTTGATACATTAAAATTACATATCTGGGAAGTTCTATTCTAAGTCGTTCGACTATCTGATTCCCCATATGAGAGTAAATAAATATGGTGGAAGCAGTGTTAGCGCATACATGAATTTTTACTTTATTGGAGGCTCCTTTCACCATCATAGAGAAAGGAGCGGTATAATGCCAGTAATAGCGAGATTTTATGGAATGGTAATAAAAATGTATTTTCGACAGAGTGAACATAATCCTCCGCATATTCATGCAATATATGGAGAGTGTGTTGGTGTAATTGACATAAGGACAGGCGAAATGTTAGAGGGTGATCTTTCGAAAAGGGCATTAAAAATGGTTCAAGAATGGGTAAAGCAGCACGAAAATGATTTGATTAAAATATGGGAAACGCAAAAGTTTGTAGAACTTCCACCGTTGGAATAAAATAATGGGAGTTCTCGAGTAAAATGGAAGGCGGTGTTATTGTGTTTCATAGAATCAAAGATATAATGTCTTTGAAAAAATATGTTCTTTTGGCTACGTTTCAAGATGGGACGGTTAAAACTTATGATGTAAGTTCCCTGTTTGAGGAGGTGGAGGCATTTAACGCTTTAAAAGATACACCACATTTGTTCGAACAGGTAAAAGTGGATGTTGGTGGCTATGGAATCTCCTGGAATGATGAAATAGATTTATCTTGTGATGAGATTTGGGATAACGGAGTGCTTTTATGTGAGGATAATGGAGTGAAGTAGTGAGGGTCTGACCATCTAACTCGTTCTTTAAATCCGAAAGCAGAAGGGGAGATTGTAATAGTACGGCTCGGTGGAGAAACACATGATGAAAAGGGACTTCTTGATCTTTTATATGGATTATTTTCCGGAAACCAGAAAAAGGTATTGTCATATATTCCAGATGCTGATAATCAAATCTGTCAGAAGGGGGGCTGATATGTTAAGTATGATTTCTTATGCTGAGGAAAATGGAATAAAAAAGGGAGAAAAAATTGGAGAAAAGAAAGGCGAATCTCGATTAGGGGCACTTATGAATATTCTTTTAAAGAATAAGCGTTATGCAGATGCTGAGAAGGCATCTGAAGATGAAGTGTATCGTGAACAATTATATAAAGAATATAAATTGTAAGGATTTGTTAGATAGTTTCTCATTATAAGGTATCTAGAGAGTAAGTTATTGTCTGAAAGTTATATAAAACCTTTGGAATGTTGCTTTACGCTAAAATGGTTTCATGTTATCATTATTTTAGTTAAAAATTTTGATGACAGGAAGCCATTTTTGATTGTGAGGTGTAATGAATGGGTAGAGTTTTTAATACAACGGGTGTGTGTATTCCAGAGAAGCATTATATGGTAAATATTAATGGTCGTTTACAACAGATTAAAGTGCTTGTGGATGAGGGAAAATATTTCACCATTAACAGGGCCAGACAATATGGTAAAACTACAACTTTGCGCGCACTGGCAGAAATGCTTCGGGATGAATATTATGTTGTATTACTTGATTTTCAGACATTTGACAATGAGAAATTTAGTAATGGAAATGTGTTTTCAGTAGCATTTGCTGGTTCTTTTTTGCGTGTACTTCGCAGAAACTGTAAGACTATGAATAATGAGATGGTTTCAGTTATAGAAGAAATGAAAAAGGATGCCGATTATGCTAACAGATACTTTTCTCTGAAAGAGCTATTTGAGGGATTAAGTGATATATGTGAAGCGGCAGACAGAAAAATAGTTCTTATGATTGATGAAGTAGACAGTGCAGCTAATAATCAGGTTTTTATTGATTTTCTGGCGCAGCTTAGGGCACAGTACCTGGACAGAGAATTTTATCCGGGATTTCAGTCGGTGATTCTGGCAGGAGTGTATGATATTAAGAATTTGAAGAGAAAACTCAGACCAGAGGAAGGACATAGATATAACAGTCCATGGAACATTGCTGCAGATTTCAGCATCGAAATGAGTTTTTCTGAATCAGAGATAGCAGGGATGTTGCAGGAGTACGAAAGTGATCATCGTACAGGGATGAATATATCAAAAATGTCAGAATTGCTATATGCGTATACGGCAGGATATCCGTTTCTGGTTTCAAGAATCTGCCAGCTGATGGATGAAAGGGTACGGGATGAATATGAAAATCTGAAATTGGTATGGACGGAAAATGGTTTTAATGAAGCAGTGCGTATTCTGCTTGCGGAGAAGAATCCTTTATTTGAATCATTAGTTGGAAAAATATGCGATTATCCGGAGTTAAGTGTTATGCTGAAAACATTACTTTTTACAGGAAGAAATATCGCGTATAATCCGGATGAAACCTCGATTGATATGGCTCAGATGTTTGGCTTTATTAAAAATCAAAATGGGAATGTGGTTATTGCAAACAGAATTTTTGAAACGAGATTATATAATTATTATCTTACAGAAGCAAAAATGCAGCAGACAGAGATATATAAGGCAGCCCTGCAGGACAAGAGTCAGTTTATAGTTAATGGATATCTGGATATGGAAAGGATATTGGAACGTTTTGTTGTTCATTTTCAAGATATTTACGGGGAATCTGATGAAAAATTTCTGGAAGAGCAGGGGAGGAAGTTCTTTTTACTATATTTGAAACCGATTATTAACGGGACAGGAAATTATTATATCGAATCCAGAACAAGAGATCTTCGAAGAACAGATGTAATTGTAGATTATCGTGGACGGCAATATATAATTGAATTAAAGATATGGCACGGTGACGAGTATAATAAGCGGGGAGAACAGCAGCTTGTTGGATATCTGGAAGATTATCATGTGGATAAAGGATATATGCTTAGCTTTAATTTTAACAGGAAAAAATAGTCGGGAATCCGGAAAATTATAGTGAATGAGAAAACGATAGTGGAAGCAGTGGTATAAATTAATTCACCAGAAAAAGAAAACCATTTTTTGAATAGTCATATGTGATGCTGGCGATTTTAAGTGACGAAGAACTTGGAGATAAGATAACAATGGAGCAATATTATTACAACCATATGAATAAGGCGCAGCAGGCTGCATATCACAGCATTCTTAGCGGTGTGAAAAACCTGGCGGATGAATTTCAAATTCCGGCATTAGAGGGAAAAGAACTTTATAATGTTTTTTTTCAGATGCGTCTGGATCATCCGGAGATATTTTGGGTGAGCAGTTATAAATACCGGTATTATAAAGACTCTCCGAATCTGATTTTTATTCCGGAGTATCTTTTTGATAAAAAGAAGATTTGCGAACATCAAAAGGCTATGACTGCCAGAGTTGAGAAGCTGATTCGCCCGGCTCAGAAGCTGTCTGAATGGGAGAAAGAGAAGTATGTGCATGATTTTATCTGTGAAAATATCCGCTATGATAAACTGAAAAAATCATATTCCCATGAAATTATCGGACCGTTGGGGCAAGGCGTTGGTGTTTGTGAGGGAATTGCAAAAGCAGTAAAGGTTTTGTTAGATGCACTGGGAGTCTGGTGTGTGATTGCAATCTGTGGAAATAATCCTGAGAAGGGGATTAAGTATCGCCACACATGGAATATCGTAAAAATAGGAGGTACATATTATCATCTGGATGCGACCTTTGATAATACCCTGGGGAAAGATCGTGAGACTTCTGAAATCCGCTATGATTATTTCAATCTGGATGATTCACAGATTTTCAGGGATCATGAGCCTCTTATTGCGCCGGCGCCTCACTGCGGTGATCATGAGCACTTTTACTATAAGGAGAAGAAGCTTTCTTTTACTAAGAAAGAGGATGTGTATAAACGTTCTTTGCAGGCGGCGAAGAAAGGCAGGGTACTTATTTTTCACTGGAGAGGCGGTTATCTGACAAAGGGAGTACTGAAGGAATTGCTGGAGCTTATCCGGAAAGCAGGAGATGAGAAAGACAAAACAGCAATGGTCAGCATAAACTGGCCGCAGGCAGTTATTCGTGTTCAGTATACGGATATGCAGGTACAGGAGAGTGTGACAATAGAGGAAGCGAATGAAGGGGAAAAATAGATGTAATAAACAGCTTAACTTTTTCCGTGTGAGGATAGGGCTTTTTAAAAGAATGTGATCAGAGTGAGAAAATAGCCGAGATGTGGGACAGGGAATTAAAAGAAATCAGGGAGCAGGAACAGTATAGGAAAGCTATATTATGTATGGAAGAGGAACAGTATGATAAGGCAATAATTTTGTTTGAGGGATTTCCAAGAGATTATGAAGATGCTAGAAATAATTTCAGGGAATAAGGGTGAAATAAATGAATCAAAATTGCATGATTACACGAGAAGCAGCGTTGGAATTCGGTTTATCATTTCAGAATACATATACGGAAAGACCTTTCCGTGATCAGAACTGGCAAGTGGTAAGAGCGAGGGAAAACAAAAAAATTTTTTTATGGATCTATGAACGAAACGGTTATGTTAATCTGAATGTAAAGGCAGATCCGGAGTGGCGTGATTTTTGGCGAAGTGCCTATGAATCTGTACAGGCTGGTTATCATCAGAATAAGGAACATTGGAATACCATTATTCTAAATGGGACGGTACCGGATAAAGATATTAAAAGAATGATATCCGAAAGCTATGATCTCGTAACATACAGCCCGACAAAGAAGATTTATGAGGCAGTGAAGCAAATTCCGAAAGGATGCGTTGCAACTTATGGTCAGGTTGCCGAAATGGCAGGGAATCCGAGAATGTCGAGAGCGGTAGGGAATGCCCTCCATAAGAATCCGGATCCGGAGCATATTCCCTGTTATCGGGTAGTGAATTTCAGAGGAGAACTGTCAGGGGCTTTTGCCTTCGGCGGTAAAGATGTACAGAAAAAGCTACTGGAAGCAGATGGAATTGAGGTTGTCAATGGAACGGTGGATTTAAAAAAATATGGATTGACGCAAAGAGATGATAAACTGTGAGAAAACAGATACGGATGATTACCTTATTAACATTTGGGGGCGGGCAAATCTTTCCGGATCTGCCTGGCAGTGGAAGAAATTGCAGGAAACATTGTAGAACATGGATTTACAGGTAAAAAGGAAAACATTTTATTGATCTTCGGCTGACATTGGAAAAAGATGGAAGCGGGTGCCTGTCACTGCGTGACAATGGGGTGAAATTTAATCCCCTGGAATACAGAAACAGGGATACACAATATGGACTTGCTATTATCAGGGGGATTTCAGAGAAAATAGATTACCATTATGTGGCATCCATGAATTGTCTGAATGTGATGATCAGGTGAAGGATCATATATGAGGAATATGAAATGAATTACAGGAATGTAAAAATATCACAAGATGCGAGGATTGCGAAACAGTCAGTAATTGTGGGAGATGTAACAATTGGTCGTGACAGTTGTGTTTTATATTATGCCGTGATCCGGGGCGATGATGCACCGGTTGTGATCGGTGAGGAGTCAAATATTCAGGAGAATTGTACGATTCATGTAAACCATAACAGACCGGTATATATTGGAAATAATGTGACTATAGGGCATAATGCTGTGATCCATGGCTGTACCATCGGTGACAGAACTTTGATCGGAATGGGAGCGGTAATCCTTGACGGAGTAAAGATCGGAAAGGACTGTATTATAGGTGCAGGAAGCCTGGTTACCAAGAATACTGTGATACCGGATGGCTCTCTGGTAATGGGCAGTCCGGCCAGGATCAAACGAAATCTCACCTGGGAAGAAAAGCTTGGTATTATGGAGAACAGTAAGGAATATGTAACGGTATCTCTGGAAATGAAAGAACAGGGCGTGTTATAGAAAAAAGAAAGTCCGGCAGAAAAAAACAAGTAATATGTTGATGGAGAATAATTCAAATGATAGTTAACAAGTGTTCGGAAAATTTACTTACAAAATCAAAAAAATTATATGAGAATTACAGGGACAACTGTACAGTTGTCCAGAGAATGCTGGAAAAATATAAAAAGATATATCCCAATATTTCTGATTATTCTATTATGCATTTTATAGATATTGCAGAATTTTGCGATTTAATAATGGACAGAAAGAAACTGGAAGGCTTGAATGAAGATGAGTGTTACTGTCTTTTGCTGGCAGCCCTGTTTGCGCATACCGGATTTGGTTTAAATCAGGAAATCATGAACAGATATATAAACAGACTGGGAATTCAAAAGCAGACTCAATCGCTTACATTCCTGCAGATCATGAGCAAATATCATGTTTTGTTCAGTGCGTGTCTGATAGAAGAATATGGAGATATATTTGAATTTCCGTCAGAGAAACATAAATATGCCATAACCAGTATGCTGTATTTTATTGGCGGAAACAGCGATGATATAAATCAGCTGGAAGAAATTTTGGTATTAGACAATAAAAATACTGTCAGATTGAAGGATCTGGCAGCAGTTCTTGTGGTTGGAAATCAGCTTGCAGAATTGAAAAATATAAATCCTGATCTGGATTATGAGGATTTTGATAAATATAATTCTGAAGAGATTGTTGGATTTGTTGAAAGAAATGTCGTAAGAAGCATTTCTGTTAAAGATGGTAAACTTGTGATAGAAGCAGGTGGATCGGATTCAGCATATGCACTGATTGAAAGAAAAGTCAATATAATTATCAATAATTTTAATAAGATTCTCAGAAGTCTTACTCATGAGTCGGGTGACAATACCAGTCTTTTTTGCATTGATTCGATAGAGCTCAAGTGTGTTCTGTCTGCTGAAAATTCAGAGAAGATCTATCTTAATAAAGAAATTGAAGAATCATGGACAGAAGAGGATATTGAATTTTTTCATAAACTTTCTTTTGAAGAAAGAGTATTTTATGCGGATTATCTGTCTACAGAGTTTGAGATCACCAAATTTCTTATGGACTTTGCAAAAATAAATAAAGCAGTACTTGCGGGATTAGAGTATAGAGTAAAATCACCGAAGTCCTTATATAATAAGCTTTATCAGAGAGTAGAGAAGTCTTTTTTTGATTCAATAGCGGATGTTATTCGTTATACAGTGATACTGGAACCGAAAGAATATGTTGAACAGATACGATCTGTGACAGATGCTCTGTATGAGAAAAACTGGAAGATATATTCATTGAAAAATTATTGGGTCAATGACAGCTTTCCGTATAATGGCGTAAATGCAAAGTTTAAAAACTCACGCAACTATCGTATTGAAATCCAGTTCCATACTCAGGAAAGCTTTGATGTGAAAATGAGTGAGGAAGATCATAAACTCTATGAACAAAGAAGAGTGTTAGAACCCGGATGCGATGAGTATAACAGAATATTACAGTTACAGCTGAAATTATATTCTGATATGGAATATCCTGAAAATATTGCGGATTTAGAAAAAATCTGACGCACATCAAGGATATCTGACACAGGATTTCACGCTCTGATGAGCAGTAACCTGACCGAATTAATAGTTACTGTTCACACACCACTATCCCGCGAGGTGTTTTGGCATGAATATGCCAAAATCCCGAGACATACAAGCCAAAATTCCATTGCCGCAGGCAATCTGGAATGAATTTTGGCTACGTTACTGTGAACGGAGTGAACAGTAACGATTAATATGCATTATTTATATCATACACCTGCTTTACGATAAACAGATTTCATGTTATGATTATTTCAGCTGAATTTGAGATATTCTATTAATGAAAAGGGCAACTATTCAACAGCTTCTGACTGTGAAAGTATTGAACAGTTACGAAGAAAAATAAAAGGAGGATCAATGTTATGCTTACAACATGGACTCCGGCACATATGCCGGAAAAAGAGGAAATCAAAATCCGTCTGCAGACAGCAAGAAGTCAGCTCTATGATTTTCAGATGAAAATCAAGGAACATAAGATCCCGGTAATCGTACTCTTTGAAGGTTGGGGATCTTCCGGCAAGGGAAGTACGATCGGAAAAGTCATTAAGAATATTGATCCGCGTTTCTTTAAGGTTGCCACTATGTCAGCTCCCACAGCAGAAGAACTGAGATATCCATTTCTGTATCGCTATTTTAAACAGATTCCGGAAGCCGGAAAATTTACATTTCTGGATTCCGGCTGGATGGAGCAGACTTGTAAAGACTGTCTGTCGGGCGAGATTGAAGGCGAAGGTTATACACAGCGGATTGACAGCATCCGCCGTTTTGAGCGGCAGCTTACAGATAATGGTTATCTGGTGCTGAAATTCTTTATGCAGATTGACAGGGATGAACAGAAGCGGCGTGAAAAATTACTTCTGGATCATAAAGACACCAGATGGCGTGTGTCAGACTTTGATAAATGGCAGAATGAACATTACAAAAAATGTGCAAAAATATTTTCTCAGTATCTGTCTGACACGAATGCTTCCTCTGCACCATGGTACATCATAGATGCCAGTGACAGAAAATGGGCGGAACTTCAGGTGCTGGAGACTATGGTAAGCAATATTGAAGTTGCCATGCAGAATCAGGCACATTCCGTTCCGATTTTGCAGAATGTATTCCCTCTGGAGCAGATTCCCCGTCTGTCGGATATTGATCTGAGAGATAAAACAATGGATGACGAGGAGTACAGGGGAGAACTGAAACAGCTCCAGAGTAAACTGGGGGAACTCCATAATAAACTGTACAGGAGACGTATTCCTGTGATCATCACGTATGAAGGCTGGGATGCGGCAGGCAAAGGAGGTAACATCAAACGTATTACAGAAGCTCTGGATCCCCGGGGTTATGAAGTACATCCAATCGCAAGTCCGGAACCACATGAGAAGGCCAGACATTATTTATGGCGTTTCTGGACAAGACTTCCGAAAAATGGGCATATCGCTATTTTTGACAGAACCTGGTATGGCAGAGTTATGGTAGAACGTCTGGAGGGATTTTGCAGTGAAAATGACTGGAAACGTGCCTACAACGAAATGAATGAGTTTGAGAAAGAACTTAAAGACTGGGGTGCAGTCATTATTAAATTCTGGGTACAGATCGATAAGGATACACAGCTGGAGCGTTTTCAGGAGAGACAGAATAATCCGGAGAAACAATGGAAGATCACAGATGAGGACTGGAGAAACAGAGAGAAATGGGATGCCTATGAAGTGGCTGTCAATGAGATGCTTCAGAAGACAAATACTTCCTTTGCGCCATGGCATGTACTGGAATCTGTTGACAAGAAATATGCCCGTATCAAAGCACTCAGAATTGTGATCTCTGAAATAGAAAAAGCATTAAAAGAAAATTAAATTTTGCGGGAAATGTGTAAATGAATGATAAGATAACAGTCTGCCTGGGTAAGGGCGGGCAAAGAGAAATGGCAGAATCTTTTGCCAGAAAGAACAATGTTCCGATTATGGACAAACCGGGAGAACATCTGACAGTAATGTTTGACTCCCGGGGCGTATCACTTACCGGTTATGGCCTGACATATCAGGGAGATTTTGAAGGAATGCTGCACAGAGTCACAAACGGAAGACTTTCCCATGAAATGCTGGTACGTGCGGTCAAAACTGAGGGAGAACATCTGAAAGCAATTGATGCCACTGCAGGCATGGGGGAGGATGGTTTCCTTCTTGCAGCATATGGCTATGAGGTGACATTATACGAACAGAATCCGGTGATCGCCGCACTTTTGAAGGATGCGCTCCGGCGTGCCAGAAAGCATCCCGTATTAAAAGACATTGCTTCCAGAATGAAACTGGTAGAGGGTGACAGTGTGTCATGTATGGAGAAACTTATGGATCCGGTAGATGTGATCTATCTTGATCCCATGTTCCCGAAGAGACAGAAATCCGGTCTGATAAATAAAAAACTTCAGCTGATCCAGAAACTTGAACCTCCATGTTCTGAGGAAAAAGATCTTTTTGATGCAGCTATCAAAGCCGGACCTTCCAGAATTATCGTAAAACGTCCTCTTAAGAGCGTCTGTCTTGATGGAAGAGAGCCTTCTTATATATTAAAAGGAAAAGCAATACGATATGACTGTTATGTGATGTAGAAGGTTTATCAGCACATTGCAGCAGCCCTTTATTTTTGAGGGCTGCTGCAATGTATTTTTTTCCATTCCCGGATAAATTCCATTTGTTCCTGATCGGAGATTTCCTGGGAGGCAGCGTCATTTCCGGCAGCTACACAGCAGAGCAGGACGAAGGTCTGAAAGAGTAAAAATACCAGTATCAATAATAATGCAGTCATAATTTGTCTCCTTAATATTATGCAGATGGTTACAGTTATTTTATGAAATTGCTATAAGGATATTTTTCGGGATTTCTGTAACAGATTCTGTATATGCCTGTTGTTTTGCATATCAGAAGTATCTGCATATCATGGAAGCTTTATACATTTTATTTACAGAAAAACGGAGATATGACAGGAGAAACTGTCGGACACAAAAATATAATCTTCCGAATAATTTAAAGTAAGACGCAAATGTTCATTGTCTTTGCAGCGACCTGATGAATAGTTGCGGTAAGATTTCATTATCCAGATGATTCGGAGGATTTTTTATGAAGAATTCAGATGATTCCGGATATACAGGAAAGCACGTGGGTGTGTGTGTTCTGGATACCGGGATTTTTCCTCATATAGATTTTACAGGGAGAATACTTGCGTTTCAAGATTTCATCGGACATCGTATCAGACCTTATGATGATAATTCTCATGGAACCCATGTATGTGGGATCATTGGCGGTGACGGAAGGGCTTCGGAAGGACGGATCAGAGGAATTGCCCCCGGGTGTAGCCTGATAGTTCTGAAGGTGCTCGACAGAACGGGAAATGGCAGGAAAGAAGATGTTTTACAGGCTTTTCGCTGGATTCTGGAGAATAAGAGATATTATGGGATACGTGTAGTGAATATCTCGGTGGGAACAACCTGCAGGAGAGCAGAAGATCACAGAGTTCTGATTGCGGGTGTGGAACAACTTTGGGATGCAGGTCTGGTGGTAGTGGCTGCGGCAGGAAATCAGGGACCGAAGGCAGGAAGTGTGACAGCACCGGGAAGCAGCCGGAAGATTATCACAGTAGGCTCCAGCGATCTGCTTACAGGACGGACTGCCATATCCGGCAGGGGACCTACCTTTGAGTGTGTTTGTAAACCGGATCTGGTTGCACCCGGGAATCATGTTCTTGCCTGTGCACCGGGAGCAGATAACGGATATGGAGTGAAGAGTGGTACTTCTATGTCTACACCTCTGGTTGCAGGGGCAGCAGCATTGATGCTTGAGAAGAATCCGAAGCTGACTAATGTTCAGATCAAGATGAAATTGAAAGAAAGTGCCAGGGATATGGGATTGCCAAAGAATCAGCAGGGATGGGGAGAACTGGATCTGGAACGCTTTATGGAACTGTGATCAGTAATCTTTTATTTCACAAAATTATTGCTTTAGTGTATAAAAGCATTGACGAACGGTCTGTTTTCGGCTATCATGATAGTTAACTGGATGAGAGCCAAAGAGGAGGATTAACATGAAAAAAATTCAGATGCAGACACCACTTGTGGAGATGGACGGAGATGAGATGACCAGAATTCTCTGGAAAATAATCAAAGATGAACTTCTTCTTCCGTATATTGATTTGAACACTGAGTATTATGACCTTGGTCTGGAATACAGAAATGAAACGGATGATCAGGTAACTGTTGATGCAGCAGAGGCTACAAAGAAGTACGGCGTTGCAGTGAAATGTGCCACTATCACTCCTAATAAGGCAAGAATGGAAGAGTATACCTTAAAGAAAATGTACAAGAGTCCTAACGGAACGATTCGTGCAATTCTCGACGGAACTGTTTTTCGTGCCCCAATCGTAGTGAAGGGTATTGAACCATGTGTTAAGAACTGGAAGAAACCGATCACCATCGCACGTCATGCCTATGGTGATGTGTATAAGAACACAGAGATGTATATTGACGGCCCCGGAGATGCTTATCTGGTATTTGAAGGTGCAGACGGACAGCAGAGAAAAGAGCTGATCCATCATTATGAGGGACCGGGTGTGCTTCAGGGTATGCACAATCTGGATGATTCTATCACAAGTTTTGCAAGATGCTGTTTTAATTATGCACTGGATACAAAACAGAACCTGTGGCTTGGCGGCAAGGATACGATCTCCAAGATTTATGACGGACGTTTTAAGGAAATCTTTGCAACTATTTATGAAGATGAGTTTAAGGAGAAATTCGAGGCAGCAGGTATTGAATATTTCTACAGCCTGATCGATGATATCGTAGCTCGTGTCATGAAGGCTGAAGGCGGATTTATCTGGGCCTGCAAGAACTATGATGGAGATGTTATGAGCGATATGGTTTCTTCAGCATTTGGTTCTCTGGCTATGATGACATCTGTACTGGTATCTCCACAGGGATATTACGAATATGAAGCTGCTCATGGAACTGTACAAAGACATTATTATCGCTATCTGAAAGGTGAGGAGACATCTACTAACTCTGTAGCAACTATTTTTGCATGGACCGGAGCTCTGAGAAAAAGAGGTGAGCTGGACGGCAATAAAGAATTGATGGAATTTGCTGATAAACTGGAGAAGGCGACTCTGGAGACGATTGAAAGCGGTAAGATGACAAAAGACCTTGCGCTGATCACTTCTCTTGAGGATGTGACAGTACTGAACAGCAAAGATTTCATCCTTGCCATCAGAGAGAGACTGGATGAAATTTTATAATGTCAGAAATTATCCGGTAATGTTATAAACTGCGAAAATGGGAAGAACCTGCATTATGCAAGTTCTTCCCATTTTTCATATAATCCTTCTAATTCTTCGGTAATGGCGGCTTTCTCTTTGCTGAGTTTCGCACATTCTGCCACATTTGTGCAGATATCCGGGAGAATCATGGTTTCGTCGATCTCTTTATCTCTGGTCTCAAGTTCTTCAATGCGGGCTTCTACTTTTTTTAGTTCATTCTCTCGTTTTCGCTGACGGGCCTGTTCTTCTTTCTGCTGCTGCCAGGAAAGCTTGTTATCAGAAGCCTGCTTTGCTTCTGTCACTGCCTGAGCGGCAGCCGGAGCATATTTTTCCGTCAGCTCTTCTTTTTTCTCCAGATAATAGTCGTAATCTCCGATATAATTTACAATTGCCTGATTGGTCAGATCCAGGATCCGGGTAGCTGTCTGGTTGATGAAGTAACGGTCGTGGGAAACATAGAATACTGTTCCTGTGTAACTGTTCAATGCCTCTTCAAGAATCTCTTTTGAAGCGATATCCAGATGGTTGGTGGGCTCATCGAGGATCAGAAAGTTTGCTTCGGACAGCATCAACTTGGCGAGGGAAACACGACCTCTTTCTCCGCCGGACAGAGCGGAGATCAGTTTGAATACGTCATCCCCTGTGAAAAGGAATGCTGCCAGCATATTTCGAATTTCTGTTTCCGTAAGTGTGGGATAAGCATCTGAGATTTCCTCAAAAATAGTTTTCTCCATATGAAGAACATGGTGTTCCTGGTCATAGTAGCCAATCTGTACCTTGGAACCAAGAGTAAATCTGCCGCTGTCTGCATCGATCAGCCCATTGATGATCTTTAACATGGTGGTTTTGCCTGTGCCGTTATTGCCAATCAGGGCTACACGTTCTCCACGTTTGATCTCAAAGGAGATGTCACTGAAAAGTGTCTGTCCGGGAAAAGATTTGGAAAGACTTTCCACAGTAAGGACATCATTTCCGCTGACAAATCTTGGTTCCAGGGAAATGCGCATCTGATTCTGAATCTCCTGTGGTTTATCAATGCGCTGGACTTTATCCAGCATTTTCTCGCGGCTTTCCGCACGTTTGATGGATTTCTCGCGGTTAAAGGATTTCAGCTTGGCAATGACTGCTTCCTGATGTTTGATATCCCGCTGCTGGTTCAGATAGGCTTTGTACTGGGCGTCACGCAGCTGGGCTTTTTTCAGGGCATAGGCAGAATAGTTGCCACTGTACATACGCATATTTCCTGCTTCGATTTCCACAACTTTTGTTACGACTTTGTCAAGAAAGTAACGGTCGTGGGATACGATAAATACAGCACCCGGGTAATTCAGAAGATAGGTTTCCAGCCAGGAAATACTCTCCATATCCAGATGGTTGGTAGGCTCATCCAGAAGAAGAATGTCAGGGCTGGCAAGAAGCAGTTTACCCAGAGCTACGCGGGTTTTCTGGCCGCCTGAAAGAGTTTCTATCTGGCGTTCGAAATCTTCTTCTGTGAAACCAAGACCTTTTAATACACCCATGATCTCACTTTTGTAAGCGTAACCATTTTCCAGTTCAAACTGGTGACTCAGTCTTGTGTAAGTATTCATCAGGCTGTCCAGAGCATCTCCGGTGGTGGTTTTCATTTCCTGTTCCAGAGAGCGCAGACGGTTCTCCATATCAATAATGTGCTGTTTGGTGGAAATCAGTTCTTCGTAAATGGTATGATGGCCATGAATGTCCTGATACTGGGCAAGGTAGCCGATATTTTTATCTTTGGCAAGTACCACGTTTCCTGAATCCGGGGAGAGCTCATGCATAATGATTCGCAGCAGAGTCGTCTTGCCTGCACCGTTATTGCCGATGAGAGCTGCCTTTTCGCGGTCTTCTATATGGAAACTGGCATCCTTGAGAATGATTTTTTCGCCAAAGGATTTACAGATATTCTGACATGATAAAATCATAGGAATTCCTCCGTTTGTAATTTGTCCGCGTACTATTATAATCGAAAATGCCTGTTTTTGAAAGCATTTTAAGAGATTTTGTCCAGAGAAAAGAAGGCATCGGATAGATGTATGGAAGAAAATATGATATTCCGGGGAATTTTTCAGAATGAAATTGATAAAAAAATACAGAAATATTTGGTCAAAAAGTACAAATTTAATTTGACAATAAAATAACATCTGGGTATAATTGACATAGATAAGCTAAGGAGGGAAAATTTGTGGAAGCTAAGGAAATTTCGAAAGCGGTAATCAAGCGTCTGCCGCGGTACTACCGCTACCTCGGTGAATTGATGGAGGAGAATGTAGAGCGTATATCTTCAAATGATCTTAGCAAGAAGATGCATGTGACGGCTTCCCAGATTCGTCAGGACTTAAATAATTTCGGTGGTTTTGGTCAGCAGGGTTACGGCTATAATGTACGCTATTTGTATACAGAAATCGGTAAGATCCTTGGGCTGGATACTGTACATCCGATGATTATTCTGGGTGCCGGTAATCTGGGACAGGCATTGGCCAATTATGTGGATTTTGAAAAGCGCGGATTTAAGCTGGTTGGTATTTTTGACGTCAATCCTGTACTTGAGGGGATTGCAGTTCGTGGAATTGAGATTCAGATGTTGAGCGATCTTCCTTTGTTTCTGAAGGAGAATGAGGTTGAGATCGCGATCCTGACTCTTCCTAAAAACAAAGCCAAAGAGATGGCAAAGATTTTAATTGATAATGGAATTAAGGCAATCTGGAATTTTGCACATATTGATCTGGATGCCCCGGAGGATGTAATGGTAGAGAACGTACATCTTTCAGAGAGTCTTATGACTTTGTCCTATAACCTGAGTGAGTACAGAAAGGAACATGAAGGTATGTAAGGGATAACTGTGAAACACAAGGCTGTGGTCATCTGATCACAGCTTTTCTCTTGTATGTAAATGTGTTATTGTAAACAGGAGGTGAACAGATGAGAGAGATTGTAACTGCTGTTGAGATGAAAGAACTGGATCATAATACGATTCAGAAAGCCGGGATATCGTCTCCGGTACTTATGGAGAGGGCGGCATTAAAGACGGTTGAGGAGATTGTACAGAGATTAAAGAATAAAGAAAAAGAGAAAATCCTTGTGGTCTGCGGAACCGGCAACAATGGCGGAGACGGATTGGCGATTGCCAGACTGCTTCAGTTGAGAGGAGTCAGAACCTGGTATTATATTGCGGGTAAGGAAGAGAAAATGACTGCTGAAACTGCCGGACAGCTTAAAACAGCAGAATATTATCAGGTGCCCCGGGTGCATAACCTGGATCTGGATGAATATACTACTATAGTAGATGCCATCTTTGGGGTTGGACTGAGCAGACCTGTAGAGGGAAAATATGCAGAGCTTATCAGTACAATGAACCGGGCATCTGCGTATAAAGTAGCTGTGGATATTCCATCCGGGATTGACTCAGATACCGGATTTGAGAAGGGGATTGCATTCCGGGCAGATCTTACGGTTACCTTTGCTTTTCGCAAAAGAGGGCTGTGTTTTTATCCCGGACGCATGTATGGCGGTGAGATCGTTGTTACGGATATCGGAATCTATTCCATACCCGGAAAGAAAATCTGTATGCATCATCTGGAACGTGAAGATTTGAAAATGCTTCCGGAGAGAGTTCCCTATGGAAATAAAGGAACCTTCGGTAAGGTTCTTCTTATAGCTGGCAGCGAAGGAATGTGCGGAGCTGCATATCTGAGTGCAGCAGCTGCTCTGAAAAGCTCTGCGGGAATGGTGAGAATTCAGACCGTGGAGGCCAACAGGATTCCGTTGCAGACACTGTTGCCGGAAGCCATGATCACCTGTGATTTTGATGAGAAAAAAAACCAGGCAATGCTTGACTGGTGTGATGTGCTTGTGATAGGACCGGGTCTTGGAACCGGAGCGCAGAGCAGGGAAAGAGCTCAGTGGTTCCTGGCGAAGGCAGCTGAGTGTAAAAAAACAGTAATTCTGGATGCAGATGGCCTGAATCTTCTGTCAGTCCATGACAACTGGAAGTGTTTTATCGGGGAACATGTGATCCTAACACCTCATATTGGTGAGATGAGTCGTCTGTGCGGAAAAGAAATCGGTAAGATCCAGGATTGTCTGGCACAGACTGCAGCTGATTATGCAAAGGAGTCTGGAGCGGTTTGCGTTCTGAAGGATGCCTGTACTGTGGTGGCAGATGCTTTTGGAGATATGTATTTGAACATTTCGGGTAATGCAGGAATGGCTACAGCGGGAAGTGGAGATGTGTTAAGCGGTGTGCTTGCTGGTATACAGTGTATGTATCTGGCAGCAGAAAAGAAATTTTCTCCTGTTATGCTGGCTGCACTTGGTGTATATGTGCATGGGCTGGCAGGTGATCTGGCTGCTGAAACAGTAGGGCAGCGAGGGATGACCGCAGGAGATATCATCTGTTTTCTGCCGGAAATACTAAGATAGAATATTCATTTTGAGGCAGTGAATCTGTGAAACAATTTGCAGATATTAACATGAAAAAATAACAGAGGAAAATTATTATGAAGAAAGATAGCAGAGTAAAAGCAGTCATTTCACTGGATGCAGTAGAACATAATTTCCGGGAAATGAGAAAAAATATTGCAGAAGAGACAAAGATGATCGCAGTCATAAAGGCTGACGCTTATGGACATGGCGCGGTGCCGGTTGCACATCTCATTGAGGATTATGATTATATCTGGGGATTTGCGGCTGCAACTGCGGAAGAAGCGATTCATCTGCGAGAAGCCGGGATTACAAAACCAATCCTGATCCTTGGAATTGTTTTTGATGAATATTTTCCGGAACTTGTCCGTTATGAGATCCGTCCTGCAGTGTGCGAATATGAGGAGGCAAGGAAACTTTCAGACGAAGCGGTTCTGCAGAAAAAAACTGTACATATTCATATTGCTCTGGACACAGGAATGACCAGGATCGGTTTTGCGGATGCACAGGAAAATGTAGAGGAAATTAAAAAAATTTCAGAACTTCCAAATCTTGAGATTGAGGGTATGTTTACTCATTTTGCAAGAGCAGATGAGTATGACAGAAGTCCGGCTATGGTACAATTGGAGCGGTATCTGGATTTTTCAAGGCGCGTAGAAGAGGCAGGAGTAGAAATTCCTCTACATCATTGTTCTAACAGTGCGGGCATCATACGTATGCCGGAAGCAAATCTGAATATTGTCCGCGCCGGAATCACAATTTATGGAATTTATCCTTCTTCTGAGGTGGAGAGAGACATTGTAAAGCTTGAGCCGGTTATGGAACTTAAGAGTCATGTGACTTATGTGAAGGACGTTCCTGCCGGAGCAGCGATCAGCTACGGCGGTACTTATGTGGCTGACAGGAAGCTTCGTGTGGCAACTGTTCCGGTGGGCTATGCAGACGGCTATTCCAGGCAGCTTTCCAATAAAGGCTGGGTTCTGATACATGGACAAAAGGCTCCGATCCTTGGCAGAGTCTGTATGGACCAGTTTATGGTAAATGTGACTGAGATTGGTGATGTGAAGAAGGGCGATGAGGTAACACTGATCGGCAGAGACGGGGATGAGTTTATCGGTATTGAGGAGATTGGTGATCTCTGTGGCAGATTTTCCTATGAGTTTGCCTGTGATATCAGCCCACGTGTGCCGAGAGTCTATATTAAAAACGGGAAAGAAATATAATGTTACTGTTTGCTGAATAGAGACGAAGTGAGCGATAACTGATTTTTATATACCACGCATGTATACACAAGAAAAAGGTGGAAATACTTTATCTTAACCGGACAGGAAATATCCGGCTGATAACAAGGTTTCTTCTTATGGCAATGTTGTAAATTGAAACCGGAAAGAATCGGAGTGTGAATTGTGTGGTAATTAAAAGAGGGGATATATTTTATGCTGATCTTCGCCCTGTAGTGGGTAGTGAACAGGGTGGAATCCGGCCGGTTCTGATCATTCAGAATAACGTAGGTAACCGGCACAGCCCTACAGTGATCTGTGCTGCTATTACATCAAAAATGAACAAGGCTAAGCTTCCTACACATATTGAGATCAATGCGGAACTCTATGGGATTGAAAAAGATTCTGTGATTTTGCTGGAACAGCTTCGTACTATAGATAAAAGAAGATTAAAAGATAAAGTCTGTCATCTGGATGATGCGATGCTGGATAAGGTGAATCATGCACTTGAGATCAGCCTGGAGCTTACGTTTTGATTTTACTTTTTAAGGGATATATCATCTGATCCGGTATTGCGATTTTTTTGGCTTGCATGTCTCGGATAGTAGTGCGTGAACAATAAATGAACAGTAATTTTTGGTATCTCTGTCCGGTCAGTATCTTGACGATTAATGGAGAAAGTGATATATTTTACCAGTAATTACGCATATTCAATAAGGAGGAGACTGAATAATATAATGGAAGATGGCAGTAGTATGCCCCTCTGGGGCTTATTTGTTTTACTGTTACTGTTGTGGCTGAATGGAATCTTTTACGGGTTTGCCGCAGCGCTGAGAAACATAAGTGAGAATGATACACAGAAGAAAGCAGAGGAAGGCGATAAAAAAGCACAGATGCTGATGACTCTGATCGACAAACCGGCGCAGTTTGTCAATGCAATTCCGCTGATCGTAATGGCATGTGGTATTTGTTTTGGTACTTTTCTGGTCCCATATGCTGTGGATGCATTTTATCCATACATAAAGCATGTGCCTGCACTGATCCTGGTAATGGCATTGTGCGTGATTTTTCTTGCTGCAATCGGTATTCTGGCTTTTCGGCGGGTTGGTACTTATCATCCTGAAGCTTATGCATATAAGTATCTGAACCTGGTACATTTCTGGCTGAATCTGTTAAAGCCTTTTACTGTATCTGTCACTTGGATCGCCAGACTGGCAGCAGTGCCTTTTGGTGTGGAGATAAACCGTACAGAAAAGTCTGTCACAGAAGAGGAAATCATTTCCATTGTAGATGAAGCTCATGAACAGGGCGTCATCCAGGAGAATGAGGCGGAAATGATCCAGAATATCATATCTTTTAATGACACAGAAGCCCATGATATCATGACTCACAGAAAGAATGTGGTGGCCTTTGACGAGGAGATATTGCTCAAGAACATGATTGACACTATGCTGGAAGAGGGGAATTCCCGTTATCCGGTATATGAGGAGAATATTGACAATATCAAAGGAATTGTCCATTATAAAGATGCGCTAAAGTTTATGACACAGAATCCCTGGGCGAAGTTCAAACCGTTGAAGGAACTGCCCGGAATTATCCGCCAGGCATCCCTGATTCCTGAAACAAGGGGGATTGGAGATCTTTTTCATACTATGCAGGCCAGAAAGATCCATATGGCAATTGTTGTGGATGAATATGGCCAGACAGCCGGGATCGTTACCATGGAGGATATTCTGGAGGAGATTGTCGGAGATATTCTGGACGAATATGATGAGGATGAAATTACGATCCGCGCACAGAAAGATAACAGTCTGATCATTGACGGGCTTGCTTATCTGGAGGATGTGGAAGAAGAGTTGGATGCAGATTTTGGGGATACAGAGTTTGAAACACTGAACGGTTATCTGACCAATATTCTGGGACATATTCCTGCAGATAAGGATGTTGATACAAGCATAAAAGCGATTGGATACTGCTTTACGATCTTGTCTATTGGTAATAAAACCATTGGCAAGGTTAAGGTGGAGCGGGATAATAATGTTGCTGTATAAACAGCAGCAGATAAAAATAATTAACAAAAGGAGAAAGAAAGATGTCAGGACATTCAAAATTTGCAAACATTAAGCATAAGAAAGAGAAAAACGATGCAAAAAAAGGTAAGATTTTTACAGTAATCGGACGTGAGCTGGTTATGGCTGTCAAAGCAGGCGGTCCGGATCCGAATAACAACAGCAAACTTCGTGATGTAATTGCCAAAGCGAAAGCAAACAACATGCCAAATGATACAATCGAACGTGGTATCAAAAAAGCAGCAGGTGCTGATTCCGCAGACAACTACGAGAAAGCTGTATATGAAGGATATGGTCCGAACGGTGTTGCTATCATTGTTGAGACTCTGACAGACAACAAGAACCGTACAGCAGGTAATGTACGTAATGCATTTACAAAGGGTAACGGAAGCATCGGAACTCAGGGATGTGTATCCTATATGTTTGATCAGAAAGGTCAGATCATTATTGACAAAGAAGAGTGTGAGATGGATGCAGACGAGATTATGATGCTTGCTCTGGATGCCGGTGCTGAGGACTTCAGCGAGGAAGAGGACAGTTATGAGATTCTCACTGCTCCGGATGATTTCAGTGCAGTTCGCGAAGCTCTGGAAAAAGCAGGTCTGCCTATTGCAGAAGCACAGGTTGCCATGATTCCTCAGACTTATGTGGAGCTTACAGATGAGCAGGCACTCAAGGATCTTCAGAGAACTCTGGATCTTCTGGATGATGACGATGATGTCACAGATTACTGGACAAACTGGGATGAGCAGTAAAATACCGCAGGTATATTGAGACTGCCTGTTTTGGGTTATTGCTGTCGGACATGTATAGTTTATAAAAGAAACACACATAATACCTCCATAGAGAAAATGGAGGTATTTTTATGTCTGAAAACAGATATGGAGAAAAAAGAGAAGAGTCTGAAACAGGGATGAAGCTGCAAAACTGTGAGACACAGGAGTCAGAAAATAAAGTTCAGGAAAGTACCAATGAGCAGATCAAAGATATGGGACAGGTGGTTTTAAACAGCAATTCCCGAAAACACAAGGTAGAGCTTCTGACCATCATTGGTGAGGTGGAAGGTCATGAGTCTGCACCCTCCCATTCCAAAACTACAAAATATGAGCATGTACTTCCAAAGCTTGCCATCATTGAGGATGATGAAGAAATAGAAGGCTTGCTGATCCTTTTAAACACAGTGGGAGGAGATGTGGAGGCTGGGCTTGCCATTGCAGAGATGATTGCCTCATTAAGTATACCAACAGTGTCACTGGTTCTGGGCGGCGGACATTCTATCGGAGTTCCGATGGCCGTATCTGCGGACTATTCTTTCGCAGTACCAAGTGCTACGATGGTGATCCATCCGGTACGTTCCAATGGTATGTTTATCGGAGTGGCTCAGACTTACCGGAATATGGAGAAAATTCAGGACCGTATCACTACATTTATTTCCGAACACTCCAGAGCATCTCAGAAACGTCTGGAAGAGCTGATGCTTGATACTTCTCAGCTGGTAAAAGATGTAGGAACCATGCTGGAAGGAAAAGAGGCAGTAAAAGAAGGGCTGATCGATGAGGTTGGCGGTATTAAGGAAGCGTTGGCAAAATTATATGAAATGATAGAAAAAGAGTGTTAAAAGTGAAAAAAATCTTATATATGCTACAAATCAACCCTTGCCATATGTCAGATTTTGGCGTATTATTAATAGAGGTTTATTATTTGCGAGGAGGAAAACCATGTATAAGATTTTAAAAGCTGAAACACTGGCAGCTAAGATCCATCTTATGGTTGTACACGCACCGCGTGTTGCAAGCCATTGTCAGCCAGGACAATTTATTATCGTTAAGTTAGATGAGAAGGGTGAGAGAATCCCTCTTACTATCTGTGATTATGATCGTGAAGAGGGTACGGTCACAATCGTATTCCAGGAGATTGGTGTATCTACCATCAAGATGGCAGAATTAAAAGCAGGAGATGCATTCCGCGATTTCGTAGGACCTCTTGGATGTCCTTCTGAATTTGTTGAGGAAGATATCGAAGAATTAAAGAAAAAGAAAATGGTATTTGTTGCCGGCGGTGTTGGTACAGCCCCTGTTTACCCACAGGTAAAATGGCTTCATGAACATGGAATCACAGCAGATGTTATTCTTGGTGCAAAAACTAAGGATATGGTTATCCTTGAGAAAGAACTGGGAGAAGTTTCCAATCTTTATGTTACTACAGATGACGGTTCCTATGGCCGTGCAGGTATGGTTACCAAGACTCTTGAGGATCTGGTAACAAACGAAGGCAAACATTACGATGTCTGTGTAGCGATCGGACCGATGATCATGATGAAATTTGTCTGTCTTCTTACCAAGAAGCTTGGCATTCATACAATTGTCAGCATGAACCCGATCATGGTTGACGGAACAGGTATGTGTGGCGCATGCCGTCTTCAGGTTGGCGATGAGATTAAGTTTGCATGTGTAGACGGACCGGAATTCGACGGACATCTCGTTGATTTCGACCAGGCTATGAAGAGAAGCCAGATGTATAAGACTGAAGAGGGACGTGCATTACTGAAACTTCAGGAAGGTGATACCCATCATGGCGGATGTGGACATTGTGGAGGTGACAAGTAATGGCAGATGCAAAGATGTTAAAGAAAGTTCCTGTAAGAGAACAGGATCCAAAGGTGCGTGCAACAAACTTTGAAGAAGTTTGTCTTGGATACAATCAGGAAGAAGCAATGGAAGAAGCACAGAGATGCTTAGGCTGTAAGAAACCGAAATGTGTGGAAGGCTGTCCTGTATCCATTAATATTCCTGGATTTATTGAAGAGATTAAAGAGGGAAAGATCGAAGAAGCATACAAAGTGATCGGATTATCCTCCGCACTTCCGGCTATCTGTGGACGTGTATGTCCTCAGGAATCCCAGTGTGAGGGTAAATGTATCCGCGGAGTCAAAGGTGAAGCTGTTTCTATCGGTAAGCTGGAGAGATTTGTTGCTGACTATGCTCTGGAACATGATATCAAACCTGTTGGAGCAGAAGTTAAGAACGGACATAAAGTTGCAGTAATCGGTTCCGGTCCTTCCGGACTTACCTGTGCAGGTGATCTTGCAAAAGCTGGTTATGATGTAACTGTATTTGAAGCTCTTCATGAACTTGGCGGTGTTCTTGTTTACGGTATTCCGGAGTTCCGTCTTCCGAAACAGAAAGTTGTTAAGAAAGAAATTGAAAAAGTTAAAGAATTAGGTGTTAAATTCGAGACTAATGTTGTTATCGGTAAATCCACAACAATCGATCAGCTAATCGAGGACGAAGGATTTGAAGCTGTATTTATCGGATCAGGTGCCGGACTTCCAATGTTCATGGGTATCCCGGGTGAGAATGCAAGCGGTGTATTCTCTGCCAACGAATATCTTACAAGAAGCAACCTGATGAAAGCTTTTGATGATTCTTATGATACACCGATCGCAGCAGGAAAGAAAGTAGCAGTTGTAGGCGGTGGTAATGTTGCTATGGATGCTGCCAGAACAGCTTTAAGACTTGGTGCTGAAGTACATATCGTATACAGAAGAAGTGAAGCAGAGCTTCCTGCACGAGCAGAGGAAGTTCATCACGCAAAAGAAGAGGGAATCATCTTTGATCTTCTTACTAACCCGAAGGAAATCCTTGTAGATGAGAACGGTCATGTAAAAGGTATGAAGGTTGTCAAGATGGAACTTGGTGAGCCGGATGCTTCCGGAAGACGTCGTCCGGTTGAAATTCCGGGATCTGAATATGACATGGATGTAGATACAGTTATCATGTCTCTTGGTACTTCCCCGAACCCTCTTATCTCTTCTACAACAAAAGGTCTTGAAGTCAATAAGAGAAGATGTATCATTGCTGAAGAAGAAACAGGTAAGACATCTAAAGATGGTGTATATGCCGGCGGTGATGCTGTTACAGGTGCAGCTACTGTTATCCTTGCCATGGGTGCAGGTAAAGCTGGTGCCAAAGGTATCGATGAATATCTTAAAAATAAATAATGTAAATGGTACTTGACAGATTTTGACGTCTGTGGCATGATTACTAGTGTTGATAATCATGAAAAGCTTAGAAGGTGTTTACAGGGATTTATTTTCCGTCAGAGAGAGGAAGCCATCGGCTGGAAGCTGCCTCAGGTTCAGATATTTCCTGAATTTCCCACCGGAGCCGCGTTTCTGAATGACAGTATTTACTGAGTAGGAAATGACGTTACTGCGCGTTAAGCAGACCGAGAGCCTGTAGAAAATGCAGGAAGCAGGGTGGTACCGCGGATATTTTACTCCGTCCCTTTAGTGGGACGGAGTTTTTTGTTTGCCAATTCTGCTATTATAACATGAATTGCGAGAACTGCTTTTGCAACGGAGCGATTTGTGGCTATCAAGTCAGAGTCAGATTTTACGTTACTGTTCATTCTGTTCTCAGTAACGATTTTTCTTCTCTGACATTATGACATAAAGGAGAAAGAGAACATGGATATGAAAGAAAGACTTCAGGAACTGGCTGAAGCAGCCGGAAAACGGATCAGTGAATCCGAAGGTCTGGAAAAACTGAACGAAGTACGTGTGGCATACCTTGGTAAAAAAGGTGAATTGACTGCAATTTTAAAGAGTATGAAAGATGTTGCACCGGAAGAGCGCCCGAAGGTTGGACAGCTTGTAAACGAAACAAGAAGCAAGATAGAAGCACTTCTTGATGAATCTAAACAGAAACTGGAAGAAGCAGCACGTGAAGAGAAGATAAAACAGGAAGTGATTGATGTGACTTTACCTGCAAAGAAAGCTAAAATCGGTCACCGTCACCCGAACACCATCGCCCTGGAAGAAGTAGAACGTATCTTTATTGGTATGGGTTATGAAGTAGTAGAGGGACCGGAGGTAGAGTATGCGGATTACAACTTTACTAAACTGAATATTCCGGAAAATCATCCGGCACGTGATGAACAGGATACTTTCTTTATCAACGATTCTATCCTTCTTCGTTCCCAGACTTCACCGGTTCAGGCACGTACTATGGAGAAAGGAAAGCTGCCGATCCGTATGATCGCACCTGGTCGTGTATTCCGTTCAGATGAAGTAGATGCAACACATTCTCCTTCTTTCCATCAGATCGAAGGTCTTGTTATTGACAAGAACATCACTTTTGCAGATCTTAAGGGAACTTTGCAGGAGTTTGCACAGGAATTATTCGGACCTGAGACAAAAACTAAGTTCAGACCACATCACTTCCCGTTCACAGAGCCAAGCGCAGAGGTGGATGTATCCTGCTTCAAGTGTGGTGGTAAAGGCTGCCGTTTCTGTAAAGGTTCCGGCTGGATTGAAATCCTTGGCTGCGGTATGGTTCATCCGAATGTATTAAGCATGTGCGGAATTGATCCGGAAGAATACACAGGATTCGCATTTGGCGTAGGTCTTGAACGTATTGCACTTCTGAAATATGAGATTGATGACATGAGACTGCTCTATGAGAATGATATCCGTTTCCTGAAACAGTTCTGATGAAATGACTGTCTGAAACAACAGAGCTATGCAGCCAAGAGGAAATTTCTGTCCGGGAAAGCTGCTATAAGTCTGAGCTATAATATAGAAAGAGGATTAACAAAATGAATACTTCATTATCTTGGATTAAAATGTATGTGCCGGATCTTGATGTGACAGCACAGGAATATACAGATGCCATGACACTGACAGGAACAAAAGTGGAAGGCTTTGAAAAACTGGACGCAGATCTGGATAAGATCGTGATCGGTCAGATTGAAAAAATTGAGAAACATCCGGATGCAGATAAACTGATCATCTGCCAGGTGAATATCGGAACAGAGACTGTACAGATCGTTACAGGCGCTCCTAATGTAAAAGAGGGAGATAAGGTTCCTGTTGTTCTTGACGGCGGACGTGTTGCCGGTGGACATGACGGAAAGAAAACACCGGGTGGAATTGAAATCAAAAAAGGAAAACTTCGCGGAATCGATTCCTATGGTATGATGTGTTCCATCGAAGAGCTGGGAAGCACAAGAGAAATGTATCCGGAAGCACCGGAATACGGAATCTATATTTTCCCTGAAGACGCTGTTGTAGGCGAGAGTGCGATCAAGGCACTGGGCCTGGATGATGTTGTCTTTGAATATGAAATCACATCCAATCGTGTTGACTGCTACGGCGTACTGGGAATTGCAAGAGAAGCGGCAGCTACGTTTAATGAGAAATTCTGTCCTCCTGTTGTAGAGTGTAAGGGAAATGATGAAAAAGCTTCTGACTATGTAAAAGTAACGGTAGAAGATTCGAAACTTTGTCCACGTTACTGCGCAAGAGTCGTAAAGAATGTTAAGATCGGACCATCTCCGAAATGGATGCAGAGATGTCTGGCTTCCAATGGAATCCGTCCGATCAATAATCTGGTAGATATTACAAACTATGTAATGGAAGAATTTGGTCAGCCAATGCACGCATATGATCTGGACAGGATTGCAGGAAAAGAAATTGTTGTACGTCGTGCAGAGAATGATGAGAAATTTGTAACGCTGGATGGACAGGAACGTACCATGGATGATCAGGTACTGATGATTTGTGACGGTGAGAAAGCAGTTGGTATTGCCGGTATCATGGGTGGAGAGAATTCTATGATCACAGACGATGTAAAAACTGTTCTTTTCGAGGCTGCATGTTTTGATGGAACAAATATCCGCCTTTCTTCCAAGAGAATCGGTCTGAGAACAGATGCTTCCGGTAAATTCGAAAAAGGTCTTGACCCGAACAATGCGCAGGCAGCTATCGACAGAGCATGCCAGCTGATGGAGGAACTTGGAGCAGGTGAAGTCGTAGGTGGAATGGTAGATATCTGCAATGAAGTAAGAGAACCATCCAGAGTTCCTTTCAAACCGGAGAAGATTAATGCTCTTCTTGGAACTGACCTGACACCGGAAGAGATGCTTGCTTATCTGGCAAAAGTAGAACTGACCTATGACGAAAAAACAAATGAGATCGTAGCTCCTACTTTCCGTCAGGATATCCATTATGTAGCTGATGTTGCAGAAGAAGTTGCAAGATTTTTCGGATATGATAAGATTCCTACTACTCTGCCTACAGGTGAAGCTACAACAGGTAAGCTTCCGTTTAAACTTCGTATTGAAGCAGTGGCACGTGATATTGCGGAATATTGTGGTTTCTCTGAAGGAATGACCTATTCTTTCGAAAGTCCGAAGGTATTTGACAAATTAAGACTTCCGGCTGACAGTAAGCTCCGTCAGGGAATCGTGATCAGCAATCCTCTGGGAGAAGACTACAGTGTCATGAGAACAACTACTTTAAACGGTATGCTCAGTTCTCTGGCTACGAACTATAACAGAAGAAATAAAGATGTACGTCTCTATGAACTTGGTAATGTATATCGTCCGAAAGCACTTCCTCTTACAGAACTTCCGGATGAGCGTATGCACTTTACACTTGGTATGTATGGAAACGGCGATTTCTTTGACATGAAAGGTGTATGTGAAGAGTTCTTTGAGAAAGTAGGAATGAGAGATAAAGTAGATTATGATCCAAACAGCGGAAAGACTTACCTTCATCCCGGAAGACAGGCAAATATGGTTTATGATGGTAAGGTTGTAGGCTATCTGGGAGAGGTTCATCCTCTGGTTGCAGATACTTATGGAATCGGTGATAAGGCATATGTGGCAGTGATTGATATCCTTACGGTTCTTGAATTTGCAAGCTTCAACCATAAATACACAGGAATTGCAAAATATCCTGCAGTAACCCGCGATTTAAGTATGGTTGTTCCGAAAACCGTTCTTGCAGGACAGATTGAACATATTCTGACTCAGAGAGGCGGAAAGATTCTGGAGAGTTATCAGTTATTTGACATTTATGAAGGAAACCAGATTAAAGGAGGATATAAATCCATGGCTTATTCTCTGGTATTCCGTCACCATGACAAGACTCTGGAAGAGAGCGAGATTACAGCTGCAATGAAGAAAATCCTGAATGGTCTGACAGACCTTGGAATCGAGTTGAGAAGTTAATGCTGATTTATGTATTAAGACATGGGATAACTCAGTGGAATAAACTGAAAAAAGTGCAGGGGGCAATGGATATTCCCCTTGCACCGGAAGGAATTGAACTGGCGAAAAGAACAGGAGAAGCATTAAAAGATGTTCCGTTTGATATCTGTTTTACCAGTCCTCTGGCAAGAGCGAGACAGACAGCACATTATGTGCTGGGAAACAGGCAGATTCCCGTTATTGAGGATAAAAGAATCCAGGAAATTGATTTCGGAGTTCTTGAAGGAAGCCGGTTTAAGGATGAACAAGGAAAGATCATCAGTCATGAAATGGAAATTTTCTTTGAAGAGCCACAGAAATTTGAACGCCCTCAAAACGGCGAAAACATTTCTGATATCCTGAAACGCACCAGAGAATTCTGGGTGGAGAAAACGACAGATCCTGCTCTGGCAGACAAAACAATTCTTGTTTCTTCTCATGGATGTGCAGTTCGTGCACTGCTTCAGAACGTCTATCAGGATCCGGAACATTTCTGGCATGGATGTGTGCCTCCAAACTGTAGTATCAATCTGCTTGAAGTAAAAGATGGAAAAGCCAGATTTCTGGAAGAAGATAAAGTTTATTCTGAAATATAACAATTCTGTAAAATAATCCGGTGGAAAACTGTGCTTTGAGTACAGCTTTTCTGCCGGACTTTTAATATATTTTGTTACTGTTTATACACCACTATCCCGAGACATACAAGCCAAAATTCCATTGCCGCAGGCAATCTGGAATGAATTTTGGCTGTTACTGTTCACTGGTAATATCCCGCGAGGTGTTTTTTGTGAGCGAAGGTCACAGAAAACCCGAGATATACCGCGCGAATTTATGCGATTAGCATAAATTCTGTGCATCGCGAAGCGTGTTGCTGAGAACGGAGTGAACAGTAACTTTTGGCTACGTTACTGTGAACAGTAACTATATTTTTACTTGTGACAGATATGACGTTGTGATATGATATACGAAAAAGGAAATTGTCTGTAATTTTGTGCAGAATCTGCAAATAATCACAGGAGGTGTATTATGGGCAAAAAAATTATGAATACGGTTCTTTTTCTGGTGGTGCTTGGCGGATGTGTTGCCATGACGCTGCTGACCGGGAATGGTTCATCAGGCACGATGATTTATAACTTTGCATTCCTCGCTGTTATGGCTGTGATCTATCTGGCCGGACTGTTTGGCGGTATGTTTCGGGTAGACAGCATTGGAGAGGCTCTTGCAAGAGGAACGCAGGAGCTTTCCAGTATATTCAAAATACCCGGAAAAGCCAAAAGCGAAGATCTTTCCTGCCTGAAGGGGATGTTTGAACATAAATATCTGGATGACAGAATGGACAGCTTTGTAGATGCCATGGAGAAAAACCAGGAAGGAATCGGAGATGTTGAAGATTACATAAATGAGGACGAGATTGATCTTCATGTACATAAGAAGATTCTGGAAATGGCACCGGATATTTTTACCAGCCTTGGTATTCTTGGTACTTTTATTGGTCTGGTATGGGGGCTTAAGAGTTTTGAGCCATCCAGCTATGAGACAATGACTACCTCTGTATCTGCCCTGGTAGATGGTATCAAAGTAGCATTCCTTACTTCTATCTATGGAATTGCATTTGCACTGATCTACAGTTCCGGAATGAAAAGCGTTTATTCCGGAATGGATGCGAAGCTTCAGGGATTTCTGGAGAGATTTCATCTTTATGTACTTCCGGCGGCTGAGAGCGAGTCAAGAAACCTGATGCTTGCAAGTCAGAAGGTTCAGACAAAAGCCATGAAACAGATGGCAGAGCAGCTTACCTCACAGATGGCAGAGAGTTTTGAGAAAGCAATCAATCCTACTTTCCAGAAGATGACAGAATCTCTGGAGATTCTGACAGAATCTGTAACAAAATGTCAGGAGGATGTGGTTCAGGATATCCTGCGTACTTTTTTGCGGGAGATGAACGGTTCATTTAAAATGCAGTTCACAGATTTCAATGAAGCTCTTGTACAGCTGAAGGAAGCGCAGAAAGAAAATATTGATTATACTACAAGGCTCTATCAGACAATGAGTAATCAGCTGAATACCTCATATGCAAAACAGAGCGAAGCTATGAAAGACCTTGTAAATGAACTGGGACAGGTTCAGGGCCGTTATATGTCTACGGCAACAAGAATTACACAGGATAATCAGGAAATCCAGAAGCTTCAGCAGCAGGATTATCAGCGCATTGCGGATTATCTGCATGAATCCGAGAAATCTTCTGCCAAATTCTGGGTTGCCTGCAATCAGACAATGCAGAAATATGTGGAAGCTGCCGCGCAGGGAATGGAAAAGGTTTCGGCTGCAAATCAGGCAGGAAAAGATGTGCTTGAGGCTAACCGTAAACTGGTAGAACAGTTGGATGTAAAGATGAAAGACTTTGTATCTTATCAGAAGATGACTTACGAGACAATGGAAGAGGTACGCAGACTCTTTGCAGATATTTCTGTTCAGAAAGAAGACAACAATATTTATCTCTCAGGCGGAAAATCAGCTCAGAGTGCGGCACAGAAAGAATCTGTGGAGGAAGTACGCAAACTTCTGGAGGAACAGAGCGAGCGTCAGGAAGCACTTCTGGAGGAGATGAACAAAAATATGAAGAATATTTCCAAAAACCAGAAAGGTAAATTCAGCTTATTCAAATAAGAAAAGGAGAGAAATATGCGCAAAAGAAAGAAATCAGAAGAGGGCGGATTTAATGTCTGGCGGTCTTATTCTGATATGATGGCCGGTGTGCTGCTCCTTTTTATACTGATTATGTGTGTGACTCTTTTTCAGGCTCAGAAAAGTTATAATGAGAGTATTAAGGAGAGAGATGACAAGATAGCTCTTCAGGAGCAGTATACAGCGGAAATTCTGGCACAGCAGAGTGAGCTGGACGAGAAGGACAGTAAGTTGAGTTCCCAGGATGAACAGCTTGACAAGCAGAAAAAGCTTCTTGCAGAACTGGCAGCACAGTTAAAGGAACAGCAGGCCAGCCTTGATGAAAAAACATCTCTTCTTGCCACACAGCAGAAGAAAATTGATAATATCATTGGTGTCAAGGCAGATGTTATTGAAGCATTGCAGAAGGAGTTTTCCAAAAACAATGTAAGTGTTGATATTGATGCTCAGACAGGTGCTCTTACCCTCAATGCAAATGTATTATTTGACTATGATAAGTCAGAACTGACAGATGAGGGCAAACAGGAACTTGCAGATATCCTTCCGATCTACTGTAAGGTGCTTCTTCAGAAAGATTATAAGAAGTATCTGGCTGAGATCATCATTGATGGTTATACAGATACAGACGGAGACTATGATTACAATCTGGAGCTTTCTCAGAAACGTTCTCTCGCAGTTGCACAGTATCTGACGGAAATCAGGGAGAACTTCCTGAGTTCTGATGAGATTTCAGAACTTCAGAATTATCTGACCGTAAATGGTCATGGTTCAGCCAATCCGGTTCTGGATTCCGATGGGAATGTAGATAAGGATGCATCCAGACGAGTGGAAGTAAAGTTTCGTCTGAAAGATGATGAGATGATAAATGAACTTAATCAGATTATGAATACAGATAAGACTTCTGATTCTGAAAAATCCGGCAGCAATTAAACTGCCGGATTTTTCAATTCCGGAGTGTGTTTGAAAAATGCTTTGATGCAGAGCTTTTTCTTACAATTCACGAAAGATAACGAGTAATTTTACCAATAACAGTTCACATTTCCGAGAGAAAATGTGGTATGATAAAACAGTACACAGTTTCCTGTAATGGTGATGATGCGCTGTACCCTACATAAGAAAAAAGAAAGAGGAATTATCATGTCTTTGAAAATTGGAAGAAACGATCCATGCTGGTGTGGAAGCGGAAAAAAATATAAAAAATGCCATGAGGCATTTGATGAAAAAATGGAAATAATGAAGCAGAAAGGATATGCAGTGATCGATCATGATCTGATCAAAACACCCGAACAGATCGCGAAAATAAAAGAAAGCTGCAAAATCAATATCGCAGTTCTTGATTATGTGGAAGAGCATATTAAACCAGGTGTATCCACTGAAGAGATTGACAGATGGGTACATGAAGAGACTGTACGGCATGGGGGAATCCCGGCACCGTTAAATTACGAAGGATTTCCAAAGAGCGTGTGTACTTCTGTAAATGAAGTGGTATGCCATGGAATCCCGGATGAAGAGCAGATTCTGAAAGAGGGAGATATTATCAATGTTGATGTATCTACAATATATAATGGTTATTATTCTGACTCGTCCAGAATGTTCTGCATCGGTAAAGTGAGTCCGGAGAAAGAAAAACTTGTCAAGGTCACAAAAGAATGTGTTGAGATTGGTATTTCCCAGGTGAAACCATGGACTCCGATTGGAAATATGGGAAGTGCAGTTCATAAACATGCAGTAGAAAACGGATATTCTGTAGTCAGAGAAATCGGTGGACATGGTGTGGGAGTTGAGTTCCATGAAGATCCATGGGTAAGCTTTGTTTCTGAAGAGAATACAGGTGTCCTGATGGTTCCGGGTATGATGTTTACCATAGAGCCGATGGTAAATATGGGAAGCGATGAAATTTATACGGATGAGATTGACGAGTGGACAGTCCGTACAGAGGACGGACTTCCTTCAGCCCAGTGGGAAGTAACTGTTCTGGTTACGGAAACAGGATGTGAAGTAATCTGCTGGTAAAAAATTTGCAAAAAGTATTGCAATACATCAGGCTATATAGTATAATCACAACTGTTGTGAAAAAAGATGGTCCTCTGTTACAGGATATGTATTAAGAACATCCATATAAGAATAGGAGAAAAATACAATGAACGAAATTATCAAAAACATCGAAGCAGCTCAGTTAAAAGCTGAAGTACCGGCATTCAACACAGGTGATACTGTAAGAGTACACGCACTGATCAAAGAAGGAAACCGTGAACGTGTTCAGGTTTTTGAAGGAACAGTTCTCAAGAAACAGGGCGGAAGCAACAGAGCTACATTTACTGTAAGAAAGAGCTCTAACGGAGTAGGCGTTGAGAAAACATGGCCGCTTCATTCCCCACATGTAGTAAAAGTAGAAGTTATCCGTCGTGGTAAAGTACGTCGTGCGAAACTGAACTACTTAAGAGATCGTGTAGGTAAAGCAGCTAAGGTTAAAGAGCTTGTTAAATAATTTCATGAATTAGCAGAAGAAGGGACAATAACTTGTGTATTGTCCCTCTTTTTCCATCTGTCAGGAGATTTGGATGAATATCAGAAAATGGAAAGATAGTCCGGCACTGAAAGAGACCAGAGATATGCTGGAAACAAAACTTGAAGATAAAAAAGTCCGGGGAATCCTTAACTGGATATTTCAGATAGCGGTAGTGCTCATTTTTGGCATTCTGGCGGGAATTGCGCTGTTTCAATCAGTAACTGTACAGGAGAGTGCCATGGAGCCCACACTGCAGGTTGGAGAACGCTTTTTTGTAAACAGGGCTGTTTATAAAGTATCCTCACCTGAACGGGGAGATATCATTGTATATAAAACCAGTGGAAGTGATGATGCGGCTCTGCATATCGGCCGCGTGATCGGTCTGCCTGGTGAGACTGTACAGATATCCAACGGAGCAGTATTGATCAACGGAGAAGTATATAATGAAAATAAGAATTTTCCTGAAATCAGTAATGCGGGATTGGCATCCGACGGAGTGTCTCTGGAAAGCGGTGAGTATTTTGTACTTGGCGATAACAGAAATAACAGTGAGGACAGCCGGTATGGTGATATCGGAAATATCAATAAGAAATATATTGTGGGAAAGGTATGGTTTGTCATTTCCCCGAAAGATAAATTTGGATTTTTGAAAGGTTAGGTGTATATGAACGTACAGTGGTACCCTGGTCATATGACCAAGGCAAAGAGACAGATGCAGGAGGACATTAAGCTGATCGATCTGATCATTGAACTTGTGGATGCCCGCGTACCTCTTTCAAGCAGAAACCCGGATATCGATGAACTGGGAAAAAATAAATCCAGACTGATTCTTCTTAATAAATCAGATCTGGCTGACGAGCGCCAGAATGAAGCCTGGAAAACTTATTTTCAGGCAAAGGGATTTTATGTTGTAAAAGTAGATTCCAGAAATGGTTCCGGAATGAAAGCAATCAATAATGTGATCCAGGAAGCATGTAAGGAAAAGATAGAAAGAGACAGACGCCGCGGTATTAAAAACCGTCCGATCCGCGCTATGGTAGTGGGAATCCCGAATGTAGGAAAATCTACATTTATCAATACCTTTGCAGGACGGGCCTGTGCAAAGACCGGAAACAAGCCGGGAGTTACGAAAGGAAAACAGTGGATCCGTCTGAATAAGGGAGTAGAACTTTTGGACACTCCTGGTATTTTGTGGCCGAAATTTGAAGACCAGCAGGTGGGAATCCGTCTGGCATGTGTAGGTTCTATCAAAGATGACATTCTGAATATGGAGGAACTGGCACTCTGGCTGATCGATTATCTGCGCGAAAATTATAAAGGGATTCTGGCAGAGAGATATCAGATCACAGAGGAGGGAACTTCTGTGGAAGTTCTGGAGGCGATTGCCAGAGCCAGAGGGTGTCTGAAAAAGCAGGAAGAGCTGGACTATGCCAAAGCTTCGCTGATACTGTTTGATGATTTCCGTTCCGGAAAAATGGGGCGGATCACATTGGAGTGGGCGCCATTATGAAAACAATAGCTGAGATTAAAGCCGAGTTTGCTGCAGCAGATATGAGCAGCTACCCGGCTTTATATGAAATTTATAAAGAAGATACAAGAAGTGGTGTGCAAAAGCTGATCGCACAGTGCCGCAAAAAGGAAGCAGCTCTGGAAGCGGAGAAGCAGCGTATTGAAAATATGAAGGTATATGAGCATAAATATGAACATCTTGGTTATTTATGCGGAATTGATGAAGTGGGAAGAGGCCCCCTTGCAGGCCCGGTTGTGGCATGTGCAGTAATTCTGCCACAGGACAGCCGGATCCTTTATCTGAACGATTCCAAGAAACTCAGTGCTTCCAAAAGAGAAGAACTGTATGATGTGATTATGAGGGAAGCGGTTTCAGTAGGAATCGGTATGCGCAGCCCGGAGCGTATTGATGAGATCAATATCCTTCAGGCTACTTATGAGGCAATGCGGGAGGCGGTAAGTAAACTGGAAGTGGTTCCTCAGCTTCTTCTCAATGATGCAGTCACGATTCCTCAGATCACCATTCCACAGGTTCCCATTATTAAGGGAGATGCAAAGAGTGTTTCCATTGCAGCAGCAAGTATTGTTGCAAAAGTGACAAGGGACAGAATGATGGAAGAATATGATAAAGTGTTCCCGGAATATGGCTTTGCATCAAATAAGGGATATGGTTCTGCCGATCATATTGCGGCACTGAAAAAATATGGAGAAACCCCGATCCACAGAAAGACCTTTATTACACATTTCATATAAACAGTCGCAAAAGGGTTACTATCCTTCAGTACACAGCAATACACTGAGTGATGCACAGTAACAACAAAAGATGCCTACATATAATATAAAAAGAAATGGATGGAAGAATTTGCATAAAAATACCCGGTCTACCGGAAGCTGTTACGAACGAAAAGCTGCTGATTATCTGAAACAGCAGGGATTATTTATTCTGAGATATAATTACAGATGCAGATTTGGAGAAATTGATCTGATTGCCAGAGATGGAGAATATCTTGTTTTTGTTGAGGTAAAATACAGGAAAGACAATAGTTCCGGTTATTCGCTGGCTGCAGTAAATCCTGCTAAACAGAAAACCATATGTAAGGTGGCAAGGTATTTTCTTACAGTGGAATATCACAATGTGGATATCCCATGCCGTTTCGATGTGGCAGGAATTGACGGGGATGAAATACACTGGGTTAAGAATGCGTTTGAATATATTACAATCCTCTAATAATTATAGAAACTGCTTTGATGAATAATCTGCCATACAGCAGGAAGGGAATAATGAAATATGAAGATAAAATGGAACAGTGAACAGATTCCAAAGATGAATGTAAAAAACAATAAAGATGTTACATTTCTTACATATCCCGCATATGAAGAAATGAACTGGCTTGTTCATGGATTCAGCACCCGCTTTGGCGGAGTGAGCAGAGGAATCTACAGTTCTATGAACCTGAGTTTTACAAGAGGTGATGAGGAGTCCTGCGTGAAAGAAAATTACAGAAGGATTTCTGATGCTATGGGATTTGATATGAACAGCATCGTTACATCTGATCAGACTCATACCAACAATGTGCGGAAAGTAACAGAGAAAGACCGCGGAAAGGGAATTGTGATCCCGCGTGATTATACAGATACAGATGGAATGATCACAAATGTTCCGGGGCTGGTTCTTGCAACCTTTTATGCGGATTGCGTTCCACTGTATTTTGCTGATCCGGCGAATCACGCAATCGGACTGTCTCATTCGGGATGGAGAGGTACGGTTCAGAAAATCGGTGCAGTTACCATAGAAAAGATGTCTGAAGAGTATGGAAGTAATCCGAAAGATCTGAAAGTGGCCATCGGACCGTCTATCTGTCAGGAGTGTTATGAAGTCAGCGAAGATGTGATTGAAGAATTTGAAAAGGTTTTTGATAAGAAATACCGGAACAAGCTGTTTTACAGAAAAGAAAACGGAAAATATCAGTTAAATCTGTGGATGGCAAACAAGATTATTTTTCTGGAAGCGGGAATCCCGGAAGAAAACATTTCCATGCCAAATCTCTGTACCTGCTGTAATCCTGAGTTTCTCTTTTCTCACAGGGCTTCCCATGGAAAAAGGGGAAATCTTGGGGCTTTTCTTGGCATACGTTCATAAAACCTGAAATTGTTATAAGCACAACAGTGCGAAGTGAGTAATCCTGAATTGGCAGATTAACTGTACAATACGAAAAAGGGGGGAGCTGGTTAACCAATGTCATTTAGTTAAGATATTGAGTCGGCAGCCTCTTGCAGAGCAAGGTATATAAAAATATATACCTTGCTCTTTTTTTGTTAGGGCAAAGCCCTGTTTGCCATTGTGGAGTTTTTCGCTGATCCGAAAAACGGAGCTTTGGAAAACAAATAAACCACCTGCTATGCAGGTGAGTCAGCATTGCTTCAGCTTACAGAAAAAAACCTCCGGTGGTATAATTAATGTAGGTTCGCCAACCGCACTAATATACACAGGAGGTATCCATATGGATAATAATAGTTTATCACATACAAAGTGGAATTGTAAGTATCATATTGTTTTTGCACCAAAATATAGAAGAAAAGTAGCATATGGAAAAATTAAACAGGATATAGCAGATATTTTGAGTATGTTATGCAAAAGAAAAGGTGTAAAAATTGTTGAAGCAGAGATATGTCCAGATCATGTACACATGTTAGTAGAAATTCCGCCAAGCATAAGTGTATCGTATTTTGTAGGGTACTTAAAAGGAAAGAGTACATTAATGATATTCGAAAGACATGCAAATCTGAAGTACAAATATGGAAACAGACATTTCTGGTGTCGCGGATATTATGTAGATACGGTAGGGAAAAATGCAAAGAAAATGCAGGAATATATAGCAAATCAGTTACAGGATGATCTGGAATATGATCAAATGACACTGAAAGAGTATATTGACCCGTTTACGGGTGAGCCAGTAAAACGTAACAAATAAAGATAAGCCCGAAAGGGCTTTGTAGGTAAATGATGTTGCGCTTGGCGAACCTATTTCGATGAGTCTTTAGACTCCAGTGCCGGTAATAGACCCTTATAGGGTCAAAGCAAACCACCGGCTAAGCCGGTGGTCGTGATT
>OCAQ01000168.1_pt1 | contig 57467 bp, 49 predicted proteins | sample 1538291 | NCBI WGS metagenome assembly OCAQ01 (sample SAMEA2580277, study PRJEB22360) | human gut metagenome | biome: human gut; feature: human-associated habitat; material: faeces | place: Denmark | collected 2008/2010 | reverse complement strand
GTTGTTCTTCAGCAATATCTACTATACGAAAAAATGCTGTGAAATTTGCCAAAGAATATGGTTTCAATATTAGTAAATGTAGAAAAGGGGCAAAACTTGACATTCAAAAAGAGTTGAAAAAGGTTATAAATAATACGGTTACGATCAAAAAAACAGATCTTATAAAATTTCTTTGGACAAATGATAATTCTAAAGTGGAAGAAATAAAAAAAATATACCTCAAATATCCAATACTATTGAAAATAAAAACATGTATAAATGAGTTTCGAAAAATATTTATAAAGAGCTCCTTTGTGTGTATTTGTTAAGATTGGACACTTTAGTTTTACCACAAATGGATGCTCTTTTTTTATTCACTTGATAGATGAAGAGAAAAATTTGATTAAAATATAGTAACTATGCGACTTTCAGTCGCTAACACGACGAAGTCGTGAATAATTCAGGATAAAGGAAAAATCAAAATGCAACTAACAAACAACCTACTACACACCCTGATCATACAATCGCTCTCCACCGCACAAGTCTACCTAACTGGCTGTATCATTTTCTCAGTCAAAGGCAAAGACAGAAAATACATTCTCATGATCAGCATCCTAAAATGTCTGATCTACAATGTATTATCAACTATCATTTACGAGCAGAAAATAGGAATTGACATGTGGGTGGTTGGAATCATAAATATGGCATTATTAATGCTCAATTTTTCAGTAATAAAAATAATCACAGGGATAGAATATTTAAAAATATTTTTTGGTTCAGTGATACAAGAATTGTTTACAATGATAGCAGTTGGAATGCCATATCTTTTGATTTATGGATTTTATAATCATGATTTTAATATCAGTAATTATCTTGATAAACCGTTAAAAAGATATGTTTTATTGGCAATGGTCATTATTATATTTCTGATCAGGCTTTCATATAAAGTTGCCAGAAGATTTCTCTCAGATTTTGCACGAAAACCAATTAAACATAGAAAGTTGTATATGATAATTGTCATTGCAGAATTTGCTTGGTTGATTTTTGCATACTTCAAAGAGGTAGATAGTATTGGGGCATGGTTTTGTGGAATTATTCAGATTGTGTTTTCTGTATTCGTATTATACATAATATCTTGCATTTACCGCAAAAAAATGACAGAAAAAATTCAATGGGAAAATGAGCAATTACTTTGTGAGAAATCCTTGATACAAAAATATTATGAAATATTAGATGAACAGATCAGATTAAACAAAGAGTTTCAGGAAGATGTATCAAAACAGATGAAAGAAATTGAGCATCTAATTCAAGTAAATCAAGGAAATGTGGAGCTGGAAGAATATCTAAGTCAGTTAAAAGATAAATATCAGCAATTAAAACACAAATAACCAATAAATATTCTCAACGCCCCAAAACCTCTACACAATTAGACAAAAATATGTAATAAATAGACAAAATTCCTCCATCTAAAAATGATAAAATAAATATAGTTTATGTACAAAATTATTAATAATATGCTAAAATAAAGACAAAGAGGATTGAAAAATAGTAATGAGAAAGATTGTAGTATGTGAGGATGGAGAAAGAGAAGCAGAGAAAATACAAAAAATACTGCAAGATGATCAGGGGATTTTTGAGGAAGAAATAGAGATATTTCTATATACAACAGGAAAGAAGTTAATTGATGATTGTAAATCTGGCAAACTAACCCCAGATCTTGTTTTTATGGATATTGAACTTCCTGATATGACAGGTATTGAAGTGGCGAAAGAGATTAATTATTTAGTGCCGTATTGTTATATTGTATATGTGACGAATCATGTGGATTATTTTACGGATGTATATAGTACAGAGCATCAGTATTATGTGTTGAAGAAAGAATTAAAAGAGCATTTTCCACAGATCAAAGAGAAGATCTGGAGGATGGAGCAGGAACATAATGACACAATTATAATTCCAATAAAGAACAAGCAGCAGAAGATGCTTCACAAAGAAAGTATTCGTTATATGGAGAGAAAAGGACGGAAAACATATATCCATGTAGTAGATGATGATATTGTAGAAACATCCCTCCGATTAGATGAGTTGGAAACACTTCTTGGCAGCTATTTTGTAAGATGCCATAATAGTTTTATTATTTCAATGAAACATTTGGATAATTATAAAAGAGAATGTGCAACAATGGATGACGGCGAGAATATTTCCATTAGCCGCAAATATCAGCCATATGTCAGAAGGCATTTTATTCATTGGTCTAAGAAATTTTTTGGAGGAGGGCAGCAAAAGGAAATATAAGGAATGACGGTTGATAATAATGTGTTACATAACTTGATATTGGAAACATTGATGGCAATTAATATATACATGGTAGGAAGCATTTTGTTTCAATTTACAAGACGAGGAAAGAAAGTTTTTCTCGTCTTGTCTTTATGTAAATGTAGTTTATGGAATGTTGTGGATATGGCGTTATTGACACAGAAAATTGTGCCAGACGGAAGAATTCAGGTGGTTTTAAATCTTCCAATTTTGATTTCTTTTTTGATCGTAATCAAAATATTTTCAGGCTTTGACTGGTTAAAAGTATTTTTAGGTTCCGTGATACAAGAATTACTTAGTTTTCCACCATTATTTTTATATTTATGTGTCTATCGTATTTATACGGGAGAATGGCATGGATTAAATGATATGTATGCACCACTTGGATGGTATGTAGTCATTGGATCAGCGCTTACATTGGTTGCAATCTATATTTATAAATATTTTGTAGAGATTATATTCGGTAATTATGCAAAATGGGAGTTAAAACAAAAGGGGATGTATTGGGGATTTATCATTGTTATGGTTTTGATTACATATGGAAGTGTTTGGACAAAAGATCATTCGTTTGAGGTAAGTCGTTATATTATAGTGGTCTCTGTGATTTCAGCTCTGTTTTTATATGAAACTTTATGGTTTTGGAGATGGCGAAAGAATCAGAAAACAGAACAGGAAAATAAGAATCTAAGATATGAAAATTCCGTTATGAAAGAATACTATGATACATTGGAAAATCAAGTAGAGGTTGTAAGAAAATTTCATCATGATATCAATAAGCATATGGATGTATTGAATGAGATGCTAGGCAAAATGGAAACCCCAGAGATTAAATTATATTCTGAGCAATTAGAAGAAGTATATCAAGAGATGAAACCAGTTATTTATTGTTCCAATCCAATTGTGAATGCGGTATTGGTTAATAAAGCGCATCAATGTGAAGAAAAGCATATTAAATTTACCATTGATATGATGGGTTTTGAGACAAAGAAGATGAAAGAAATTGATCTGGTGGCATTATTGTCAAATCTTTTAGATAATGCGATTGAAGAATGCGAAAGAATTCAGGATAAATTAGATAAGAAAATTTACATACATGGCTGGAGAATCCGCAATAATTTATTTTTAGAAGTAAAAAATACAACAGAGAAAGAAGTCATCGATTCTTCAACATTTAAGACAAAAAAAGATCCGAAATCTCATGGAGTTGGAATGAAGATCATAAAAGAAATCATAGAAAATTATGAGGGAATAACAGATATAGAAATAGAAAATGGAGAAATTGAGATATTAATTCAAATTCCAGATAAATAATTCCATCAAATCCATTGGAAACCACTCCTCAAAATGTTAAAATAACCACAAAGGAAGTGATGCACAATGGAATATTACGGAACCTTGGGACCAACCTGTTGCGAACCAACGATTTTAAAGAAGATGTTTGATGCCGGAATGACAGGGATCCGGTTGAATTTATCACATAGTTCATTAGAAGGAAGCCATGCATGGATTTATCATTATTTTGAGGCAGCAAAGCAGACAAATGGCGAGAAGAAATTAATGATCGATCTGATCGGACCAGAACTTCGAATTGGATATCTGGAAGGAGATATGGGCCTTTCAACAGGAGCACATGTGGTTATAGGGCATGGTGGAATTTTAGTACCAGAAGAAATCATGCCGCATATCAGAAGAGATCAGGAAATTTTATTAGATGACGGGAAAATAAAACTGATCGCAGAACGGAAAATATCACCACGATCCTGGAGATGCCGCATTGTCTGTGGAGGAGTATTGACGGCATGTAAAAGCATAGCTTTGCCAGGATGTAATATCAACAATCCGACGTTAACTGAGGCTGATCTGAAGAATCTATCTTTGGCAAAACAATATCAAGTAACTGATGTTATGCTGCCATTTGTACGGAATAAAGAAGATCTGATCATACTAAGAGAAGCACTAAAACAAAACAACAGTGAAGATATTCGAATCTTTGCCAAAATAGAAAATATGACAGGAGTAGAGCATTTGGAAGAATTACTTCCATACTGTGATTATATTGTTATAGCAAGAGGAGACTTAGGAAATGTCATGCCATTATCCGAACTTCCAAAAGTGCAGGCATATATTGCAAAGGTATGCAAAGAACATAACAAAAATTTCATGGTAGTTACACAGATGCTAGACTCTATGATCCGAAACCCTTATCCAACAAGAGCTGAAGTAAATGATATTTATCATGCAGTTCATCAAGGAGCGAATGCATTGATGCTGACGGGGGAAACCGCTCACGGCAGATATCCGGTAGAAGCTATGAAGATGTTAGTAGAAACCGCAAATGGGAGTTTAGAAGAATTATGATGAATAAAAAATGGTGGCATAACAAAGTTGCATATCAAATTTACCCAAAGAGTTTTAAGGATACAAATGATGATGGAATCGGCGACATTCCTGGAATTATCAGCAAGTTAGATTATTTAAAAGACCTAGGGGTTGATATTTTGTGGATATCTCCGATGTATCAGTCTCCGATGGTGGATAACGGTTATGATATTTCCGATTATTATGCGATTGATCCGATGTTTGGATCAATGGATGAGATGAAACAATTGATCAAGGAAGCAAAGAAAAGAAATATGTATATTCTGATGGATCTCGTTGTGAATCATTGTTCCAGTGAACATGAATGGTTCCAGAAGGCAATGGCAGATCCAGAAGGGGAATATGGATCATATTTTTATATCAAAGACGGGAAAGATGGGCAGCCACCGACCAACTGGAGATCTTATTTTGGAGGCAGTGTCTGGGAGAAGATCCCAGGGTATGACAATAAGTTTTATTTGCATTCTTTTGCAAAAGAACAACCAGATCTGAACTGGGAGAATGAGACCGTTCGTGAGAAGATTTATGAGATGATCTGTTGGTGGATGGACCAAGGACTTTCAGGCTTTCGGATTGATGCGATCATGAATATAAAGAAAGATCTGACATGGAGTGATCTGAAACCAGACGGTCCAGATGGACTCGCAGATGTATATAAGATCACAGGAAAAGTCGAAGGAATCGGAGATTTCTTGATGGAGATGAAGCATCGTTGCTTTGAACCATATGATGCACTGACCGTTGGGGAGGCTATGTTTGTAAAAGAAGATATCCTTTCACAATTTATCGGTGAAGACGGATATTTTTCTACGATTTTTGCATTTGAACCATGTCATGCCTATCGAAAAGGCAAAAATTATATGAACTATGACTGGCCACAGCCATTTGATGAATGGAGAGAGGAAACTTTTCATAATCAAGAGATTGTTGCTAAGGCAGGGTTTGAAGCGAATATCATTGAGAACCATGATCAGCCAAGAGGAGCAAGTCTGTTTGTCCCAGAAGAAGATTATGGATTTTACAGCTTATCAGCACTTGCAACGATCATTTTCTGTGAGAGAGGTCTGCCTTTTCTATATCAGGGGCAAGAGATCGGGATGAGCAATCGTCAATGGAAATATGATGAATTTAATGATTTGGAAACGATCAATCAGTATCAGATCGCATTGAAGGCAGGAATGTCCAAAGAACAGGCATTGGAGATTGCAAGACATCACAGCAGAGACAATGCGAGAACACCAATGCAATGGAGTTCGGAAGAAAATGCAGGATTTTCAAAAGGAAAACCGTGGATGCCAGTTAATGAGAACTATAAAGTGGTGAATGTCGCAGAAGAAGAAAAAGAATATGGATCAATCCTGAATTTTTACAAGCGATTGATCGCATTTTATAAATCAGAAGAATATAATGAGATACTAACATATGGTGATTTCAGACCAATGTATGAAAAAGAAGATCATATTTTTGCATATAGCAGGTCTTATGGATGTCAGAAACTGGTATTGATCTGTAACTTTAGTTCTAAGGAAAAAGATATTGAATTATCAGAAGACTATGAAAATGTTGTATTTGTGAATTATGAACAGACAACTGTCATTGGAAATACGTTAAAAATGAAACCGTATGAATGTGTTATTTATGAGATGTAGATTAAAAAAGAATCCTGAACGATCAGGATTCTTTTTTATCTTTTAGTGAAAATCTGGACAGTGGAGCGTGTCAAGTGAAAAATTTAAAAAGAGAAAAATTGAGTGATTTTTTAGGGCTGACAGATATTTTTTCTGTCAAAAATGTAGTAACAAACTAAAAAACGCCGCACGTCCAGACAAGATTGCCCAGACGGCCGGCGATTAATGATCATACTCCCATGTGGTTGATTCCACGTGCTCCGTCAGTCATATGACCTCATGGATATTAGGTTACTATAACTGGTCAGATTCGTCAACCCTGAATTTTAAGAAAATGTTATTGATATTGTATAAATTTTCAGACAATTAGAAAGAGGTTGTGTATAAAAAGCAAAAAACAGGACATCCTCTGAATATGGGTAGAAAAAACATGATGAAAGGGATTCTGTTTCTGGCCATAGCATGTATGATTTTTGTGGCAGGACAAAGAAAATCCAATAACATAATACAGCAAAATCTGAAAAGCAATCTGATTCGGTTTCATGTGAGAGCTAATAGTAACAGCAGGATGGATCAGACATATAAATTGAAAGTAAGAGATGCCGTGATCGATCAGATCAGTCCAGAATTGAGTGAAGCAAAAACGAAGGAAGAAGCATTTAAAATCTTAAAAATGCAAAAAAACAGAATAAAAAATACAGCACAGGAAATATTAAAGAAAGAGGGAGTGAAACAAAAGGTAAACGTACATTTTGTACAAGAAAAATTTCCAGAGAAAAACTATGGCCAATATACATTTCCAGAAGGTATTTACGATGCAGTAAGAATCGATCTGGGGGCAGCAAAAGGGCACAACTGGTGGTGTGTCATGTTCCCAGATCTATGCGTAACAAAAGATGACAAGGTAAGGATCAACAATACAGCAAGAAAAAAGATGGAGAAACTTTTAGGGAAAAAAACGATCAGAAAAATAACAAAAGATAAATATCTTGGATGGTTGTTTAAAGTATAAGAAAAACGGAGCTGATACAGATCGTATCAGCTCCATTTTAAGTTCTGGAATTTATTCTAATGGTTTCTTTGCAGAGATAAGAAGTAGACGTTTCTTCTTATATACACGGAATTTGGTAAGCCCTGCATTCTTAAAATATTCTAAAGTCTCATAAGTAGAATGTCTGCGATCATCACCAGAAGTCAGATAGGATGGAATATTAGAAACAATTCGCAATGCCTCAGGAAGGGCAGATTCTCCAACATAAAGTCTTCCGCCAGGAACTAAGACACGAAATGCTTCATTAACAAACTTCTGTGGATCTTTAAATGTGTGGAAATCGTCACATACAGTGATCACACGAAAGCTGTTATCATCAAAAGAAAGAAAATCACTGTAACCTGTCTCAAAATGAAGTTCTGGCCAAGTTTGCTTTGCGATAAGAATCTTATCCTCAGATTCATCGATACCATATCCTTCAACATCCTTCCAGCGTGTCAGTTCATGTAAAAAGGTACCATCACCGCAACCGACATCTAATATATTATCTGTATCTCTGACGCATATTTTCTTGATCATTTCATCCCGTAAAGCATCTCTCATAAGAAACTCCTTTCGTATGCCTTGTGGTTTGTATGCCGTCTCTTTATTAACTTACATTATACCAGATTCTGGTATACATGGAAAGAAGAGCACTAATTTTTGATTATAACATAGAAGAAAAATTTGTCAAATAATCTTATGGATGCATTCGGTTAACATGAAAACAGGATATGTGTTATACTTATTTACAGTGAATACGAAAAAAGGAAAAAGAAATTTATGAAGAATAAAAAGCACATAGTAACTGGTATTCTGGCTCATGTGGATGCCGGGAAGACAACACTATCAGAGGCAATTTTATATACTGCAGGGAATTTGAGAAAAATCGGACGTGTGGATAATGGAGATGCATTTTTAGATACTTATGAACTAGAACGGTCCAGAGGAATTACCATTTTTTCCAAGCAGGCAGAGGTTTCAATGAATGAGATGGATCTTACTTTGCTTGACACACCAGGACATGTGGATTTTTCTGCGGAGATGGAAAGAACCCTGCAAGTGCTTGATTATGCGGTTCTTGTGATCAGCGGAGCAGATGGTGTGCAGGGCCATACTTTGACATTATGGAGTCTGCTTGAGAGATATAAGATCCCAACATTTTTATTTATTAACAAGATGGATCAGGACGGAACACAAAAAGATCAATTATTGAAAGAATTACAGGAACGTTTAAGCAGCGGATGTATTGATTTTGGAGAAAAGGGCAGTGATGAGTTTTATGAGATGATCGCTATGGAAGATGAGGCGTTACTGGATCATTATCTGGAATCAGGTGAGATCACGGAATCCAAGATTCGGGAAATGATCGCAGAACGTAAGATTTTCCCATGCTTTTTTGGATCAGCGTTAAAACTTCAAGGAGTCAATGAATTTCTGAGTGATTTTGCATTTTATACAGAAGAAAGAGAATATCCAGAGGAATTTGGTGCACGTATATTTAAGATCACAAGAGATGAAAATGGAAATCGTCTGACACATTTGAAAGTAACAGGTGGAAATTTAAAGGTAAAAACAGTTATTACAGAAAATGATGAAAAGATCAATCAGATCCGTATCTATTCGGGAGAAAAGTATGAGACAGTAAATGAACTGCAGGCAGGAAGAATCTGTGCGGTTACAGGACTTTCAGATACGATCCCTGGGCAGTGTCTTGGAGCAGAGCAGGGCGGATATGAACCTGTGTTGGAGCCAGTACTTACTTACCAGATGATATTGCCAGAAGAGACAAGTGCAAGCGTGATACTTCCAAAACTTCGTCAGCTGGAAGAAGAAGAACCAGAACTTCATATCATCTGGAATAAAGAATTACAAGAGATTCAGGTGCAGATCATGGGAGAGGTTCAATTGGAGATCCTAAAGAGTCTGATCAAAGAACGCTTTGATGTAGATGTGGAATTTGGACAGGGCAATATTGTATACAAAGAGACGATAGCAGATGTTGTAGAAGGTGTTGGGCATTTTGAACCGTTAAGACATTATGCAGAAGTACATTTGTTGATGGAACCGCTGGAGAGGGGAAGTGGAGTTGTTATCGACACACAGTGCAGCGAAGATGTATTGGATAAGAATTGGCAGAGACTGATCATAACACATTTATTAGAAAGAGATCATAGAGGGGTTTTAACAGGAGCACCGATCACAGATATCAAGATCACGCTGGCAGCAGGACGGGCACATCAGAAGCATACAGAAGGTGGAGACTTCCGTCAGGCGACATACCGTGCAGTAAGACAGGGGCTTCGTATGGCACAGAGTGTTTTATTAGAGCCATATTATAAGTTCCGGCTGGAAGTTCCACAGCAGATGATCGGAAGAGCTATGACAGATATTGAAAAGATGCAAGGTACGTTTGATACACCAGATACTACAGGAGAGATGTCAGTGCTTCAAGGAATAGCACCAGTTTCTACGATGCAAGGATATCAAAAAGAAGTATTAGCATATTCCAAAGGTATGGGAAGATTATTTACAACCTTAAATGGATATGATATCTGCCATAATGAAGAAGAAATCATAGAAGCCAGTGGATATGATCCAGATAGAGATCTTGAAAATCCATGTGGATCTGTTTTCTGTTCCCATGGAGCCGGGTATAATGTCGCATGGAATGAGGTACCAGAACATATGCATTTAGAGAGCGTTCTTGCGAAAGAAATCGAGGAAGAGGAATTTGATGAACTGACACAGCGAAGGGCTTATATTGAAGAAGAATCAATTGATACAGAGGAAATCGATCGGATTCTTGAACAAACATTTTATGCAAACCAGCATAATAAAAGTAAATGGAAGAAGAAGAAAACAGCAAGGCTTGTACAGGATTATCATACATCTGCAGAAAAATCATCGGTAAAAAGAGATATGTCCAAGAAATACCTGCTGGTTGATGGATATAATATCATTTACGCATGGGATGATCTGAAGGAATTATTAGATACGAATGTAGATGCAGCCAGAGGAAAATTACTTGATGAGATGAGTAATTATCAGGGAATGAAGGGCATGGAGCTGATCGTTGTGTTTGATGCATATCGTGTGAAAGGACATGAAACAGAGATCACAGATTACATGAATATTCATGTAGTCTACACAAAAGAAGCAGAAACAGCAGATCAGTATATTGAAAAATTTGCTCATACCCATGGACGAAAATACGATGTAACAGTTGCAACATCCGATGGATTGGAACAGATCATTATCCGCGGACAAGGCTGCCGTCTGCTTTCTGCAAGAGAATTAAAGAGAGACTATGAAGAAGCAAAAGCACAGATCAGAACAGAATATCTGGAGAATCAGAAAAATGAGAAAACTTATATGATGGATGGAATATCCTTGGAGAAAGAACAGCCAGAGAAGGAAAACTGATCATACAAAAATGGAGGCGGTAACATGGGGAAGATTTATCTGGAAGGTGCAGATAATACGAGAGACCTTGGCGGATTAAAAACGACAGAAGGTGCAGTGATCAAAGATAAACAGCTGATCCGCAGCAACCGTTTATCAAGGATTACGCAGAAAGATAAGATTTTACTGGAAACAGAATATCATTTACAGAAAATTCTGGATTTAAGAACACCAATGGAAGTAGAACAAGAGCCAGATCTGGAAGTGGCGGGAGCTGTTTATGAGAATATTCCGTTTTTTATGGAAAGCATGGTGGGAGTCAGCCGGGAGCAGGAAACAAGAAAACAGATGTTACATATGGAAGAATTTCCAGAGATGTCAGATATTTATAAGATGATGATCAAAGAAGAATTTTGCAGAAAGCAGATCTCACAAGCAGTCAGAGAGATTATGAATAAAAAAAATGGTGCGGTTTTATGGCATTGTACAGAAGGAAAAGACCGTTGTGGATTGTTATCAGCAACCATTTTATTTTTGCTTGATGTGTCTGAAGATGACGTGATGGAAGATTATCTAAAGACCAATAAAGCTGCGATCACAAGAGTAGAAAAATTAAAAAAGAAACTTCATTTAGCAGGATTGCATCGCGAAAAAATCGAAAAAATAGAGGGTTATTTTGTGGCAAAAGAAGAATTTTTAAATGCAGCACTTAAAACGATGAAAGAAGAATATGGTTCTATTAATCAGTTTATGATCAAGGGATTAAATATTTCCATGCAGCAAAAAGAGGATTTTAAACAAAAAGTACTGGAGTAGACAATGGAAGAGAAGAAGAGAACAATTGTTATGTTTGGGGATTCCCTGACCGACTATTTCCCAATGGAAAAATTAAAAGATATAGATGCACAGTTCATTAACAGTGGAGTTGCAGGGGATACGATCGCAGAGATGGGTGCAAGACTGGCTTATGACGTATTTCCATATAAACCAGATATCATTATCATGCAAGGTGGTGCAAATGATTTCCTGATGTCATTGTATCCAGGAGCAAGAGTGTTAGCAGAACGATTGATCAGACTTGCACGAAGGATTCGGCAGCAATTGCCAGATACAAAGATTTATATTGAATCTATGTATCCGGCATATACCAAAAGGATTGGATTGATGCCGTCCTGGGCAGAAGGAAAATCCAATGAAGAGATTCAAAAGATCAATACAGAAATACAAAGATTGTGTAAAGAAGATAACTTTGAATATGTTGATGTATTTGATAAATTGATCGGAGAAGATGGGCAGTTGTCAAGAGAGTATACCGTGGACGGAATACATTTGCAGGAAAATGCCTATGATGTTGTAGCTGCGATTATTTATCATTTGATGGAAGGTTGATCATTAACCTTCCAAATTACAATTTCAATACATCCAGATCTTCAGGTATATAAAGTGTTCCAGTATAATACTGCTTGCCTTCCTTCATATATTTTTCTTGACGATGCAGCATATTTTTATCTTCTGTATGCCATAGAACCAGATTTGGAATCTTTAGATGTTCTGCTAATTCACAGGCATCTTTTACCGTACTATGGTGTTTTTCATAAGGTTTAAAAATATCCCTCTCACCATACACACAAAATGCTTCATGAAGCAGCCAGTCAGAATCTTTCACAAAATCATAAAGAGATTCACGATAAGGTTCATCTCCAGGAAAGGATACCCTTAATCCATTTTCCATAACCGATGTGAAACCAAACTGTTTTTCTTTTGTAGAGCCGATATCAAAGAATGTAAAAGAATCTCCAAGAATCTGAATCGTATCTCCATGTGCAATGACATGAAATACAATACGTTCATCAAAATGCTTATAAAATTTCTTACCAACGGTAAGTTTTGTCAGTGTTTTGATCGTATGAACCAGTTCTTCATGACAGTAGATTGTCAGAGTACCATCATAAGTTCCCTTGTTCATAGAAGTAGCGATCATACGGATCATCCAGACCATTCCTAAAATATGATCGTTATGAGCATGTGTTACAAAAATATTATGAATGCTTTCAAGAGGGATTCCAGCTTTGTCAAGCTGAGATAGAATTCCATTTCCGCCGCCGGCATCGACAAGGAAGTATTCTTCACCTTTTTGCATGGCATAACAAGTATTATAGCAATGAATTGCCTGTGCATTTCCAGTTCCTAAAACGATCAGTCGTTCCATAAAAATCTCCTTTATATATCATCATAAGTGTATAAAATCATCGTATCTTTCTGCATTATATTACATTTTTATGAAGATGGGAAATTCCTTTTTACGATTCTTGATATTTCCTGTCAGTCAGCTATAATAAGGATAGTGTATACATGGAGAAAGGCGAAGGAAAAGACGATGCTTAAGATACAATACAGAGATGCAAAAGATGGAGGAATCGAAGTTCTTCGTTGTTTCAGCAAAGAAGATCAAGTAGAGATTCCTTCGGAAATTGAAGGAAAAAGAGTTACGAAGATTGGTGATTATGCATTTTCTGCGCATAAACGAAAAGAAGACGAAGCAAAAGAGATTATGATCGGCGAAGACTTTTTGGGCAGTGAAGATGAACCGATGTTTTGTGGAGAGGCAGTAAAAGAAGTTTATCTGCCACCGGATACTGTGGAAATAGGGAAATATGCATTTTATGGATGTGTAAATCTGACAACACTTGGGTTTTCAGATTCTCTTTTAAGAACAGGAGCAGGAATTTTTACAGGATGCAAGCTGCAAAAGATCTACTATGATGTTTATGAGGATAAAAAAAGTGCTTTAAGAGACGTTGTAAGAGATACTCGTTTTCCATTGCAGGTAAATATCCGTTATAAAGAAGAAGAAAAACAAAGTCGTTTATTTTATCCAGAGTATTATGAAGAGGCTGTGGAAAATACACCAGCAAGAATTGTGGAGACACATTTTCATGGAACAGGATATCAATATCGCCAAAGTTTTTTGCGAGGAGAGATCGACTATCGTAAATATGATGATATTTTCCCAGTGGCAGCAGTTCAGGAAGATCTGGATATTGTATGGGAGATATTAGCTGGGCGTATGTTAATGCCATACGGGGTATCAGATTTTGCATGGATGCAATACGAGGGATATATAAAGCAGAACCAATGCGAGATGATGAATTATTTAAAAGAAGAAGATCAGATGCCATTTATCAATTTGATGGCAGAGAAGAATTATTTCAGTAAAGAAGGAATCGAAGCAGCGATCGACTGGGCATCCAGAAAGCAGAAAACAGAACTTTTAAGTATTTTGATGAACGAACAGCATAAGAGATTTCCAAAGAAAAAGAAAACATTTGAATTATAGATAAGATAAAGGGAAATGAATAATGGAAGAAAATATCAATGAGCGTCTCAGTGAACTTGGAACAAAGATCCTTGCGACGACAAGAAATGAATTATATATCCATATGCGTTTTTTAGATGTGGCATTAAGCAGTTTTGCTTATGTGATCGATCCTTCTGTAAATGGTGTTGGAACGGATGGAATGTGTATATTTTATCATCCAGGAGCTTTAGGAGGCATGTACAGGCAAAACAGAGTCCGGATGAATCGTGCATATCTTCATATGGTGCTTCACTGTATTTTACATCATGTGACAAGAAGAAAAGGAAGAGATAAGACTCTATGGAATATTTCTTGTGATATCGCAGTCGAATCAATTATTGATCACTGGCATTTAAAATGTATCCATATGGTGCAAACAAGGCTGCGCAAAGACATTTACGGGCAGCTTGAGAGGAACCTCAAAGTATTGACAGCCGAGGGGATTTATCGACAGTTGGTTTCTTTTGGATTAGAAGAGAAGAAAATAAAAGAACTGCAGATGGAATTTCGGGTAGATGACCACCAGTATTGGCCCGAAGATCCCAAACAAGATCTTCATCAGGAAGTAGAAAATAAATGGAAGAATATCAGTGAAAAAACGGAAACAGATATGGAGACATTTTCCAGTGAAGAGTCACAACAAGCAGGGGATCTGATTGGACAGGTACAGGTAGAAAACAGAGACCGTTATGATTATCGTGAATTTTTAAGAAAATTTTCGGTTTTAAGAGAAGAAGTCAGTGTGGACCCAGATTCGTTTGACTATATATTTTACAGTTATGGGCTTTCTATGTATGGGAATATGCCGTTGATCGAGCCGCAGGAGTGGAAGGAAGTAAAGAAAGTTGAAGACTTTGCCATCGTGATTGATACATCAATGTCATGTTCTGGTGATCTGGTAAAGAAATTTCTGGAAGAAACATATGGTGTGTTAACGGAAGCAGAGAGCTTTTTTCATAAGGTAAATATTCATATCATTCAGTGTGATGAGATGGTACAAAACGACCAGAAGATCACAGACGAAAAAGAATTAAAAGAATATATGGAACATTTGGAACTGATCGGAGAAGGTGGGACAGATTTCCGGCCAGCATTTGAATATGTGAATCATCTGATCGAACAGGGTGAATTTTATCATCTGAAGGGATTGATCTATTTCACAGATGGAAAAGGAACCTATCCAAAGAAGAAACCACCATATCAGACAGCATTTATTTTTATGCAGGAAGAATACGAAGATGTGGATGTACCGCCATGGGCAGTTAAATTGATCGTCGATGCCGAAGATCTTGATGAAGGAGAAGAAAAACATGAATATTAAAAGAGCAAAACAGGAAATCAAAGATTCCATTGAAGCTTATCTTACAAAGGATAATTATGGAGAATATAAAATACCATCCATCAGACAGCGTCCGATCCTTTTGATGGGCCCTCCGGGAATTGGAAAAACACAGATCATGGAACAGATCGCAAGAGAATGTGAGATTGGATTGGTAGCTTATACGATCACGCACCACACAAGACAGAGTGCGATCGGTTTGCCATTTATCAGAGAAAAAGAATATAGTGGACAAACATATTCTGTTACGGAATATACGATGAGTGAGATCATTGCATCTGTTTATGAAAAGATTGAACAGACTGGAAATAAAGAAGGTATTTTATTTATTGATGAGATCAACTGTGTATCTGAGACATTGGCACCAACAATGCTTCAGTTTTTGCAGTGTAAGATGTTCGGGAATCAGAAAGTACCAGATGGCTGGATCATCGTAGCGGCAGGAAATCCACCAGAATACAATAAATCTGTCAGAGATTTTGACGTAGTTACCTTGGACCGTATGAAGAAGATTGATGTGGAAGCAGACTATGAAGTGTGGAAAGAATACGCATATCAGGCAGGAATCCACCCAGCAATCCTTACATATCTTGAAATCCGTAAAGAATATTTCTATCGTATGGAAACAACAGTTGATGGAAAGGCGTTTGTTACAGCCAGAGGATGGGAAGATCTGTCTCAGTTATTAAAAGTTTACGAAGAACTTGGAAAAGATATTGACAGAGAAGTGGTATTTCAGTACTTACAGCATCTGAAGATCGCCAAAGACTTTGCCAACTATTATGAATTATATAAGAAATACAAAGAAGACTATGGAATCGAGCGTATTTTAAAAGGACAATGGAATCAGGAAACGATCGGCAGATTAAAATTCGCAGCATTTGATGAGAAATTAAGTGTTGTCGGATTGTTAAATGGAAAATTGTCCGAAATGTTTGCTGAATCTTATCGACAGGATGCTTATGTTACGGAATTATTTGGCTGGCTAAAACAACTTAAAACAGGCAAGACATTAAGTCAGGTAGTCAAAGAAATCCATGAGGACTTCGACGAAAAGAAAAAGACAGAGAAACTTGGAAAAGCACAGGAACATATGTTGCTTGATGTGATCAAGACTCTGGAGTCATACGAACAGATCAGCAAAGCTGAACATTTAGAAGCAGAAGCAGAATTTGAACGTGTGAGAGAAGAATTCAAGAAAGAACCAGCAAAATTAGAACAGCAGATAGAGAATACAACCAAAGCACTAGACAATGCATTTGACTTCATGGAAGAAGCCTTTGGACAAAGTCAGGAAATGGTTGTATTTGTGACAGAACTGAATGTTAATTATTACAGTGTCTGGTTTATCAAGGAAAATGGATGTGATAAGTATTATCAATATAATAAAGGACTTTTGTTTGATGAACAGCAAGCGGAGATCATGGCAGAGATGGATGAACTGGAGAGAAAATTTTAACATAAAAAGATCAATCACAGTTATCCATTCTTCTAAGTTCAGGTAGCACAGTACAAAGCATCGTAATGAAGCAAAAGCCTCCACCGATCACATTAGAAACAGGTTCCGCAAGGAATACCCCGGAAGTTCCCATGTGCAATACATAAGGCATAAAATAAGTTAATGGAATAACAATAAATACCTTACGAAGCAATGAGAAAAAGATCGCATGTTTCTTTTTGTTTAGAGATTTAAATACTGTCTGTCCAATATACTGCAGATCCATAAAGATAAAAGCAGCAAAATACTGATTCAATGCAGGAACGGAATCTTTTACAAGTGAAGGATCAGAGCTGAATACACGGATCAATGCACCAGGAGCAAAAATGATAACACTCCACATAACGGCTGTATAGCATAGGATCATAGCAGACATAACGATCATAGCCTTTCTTACACGAGCTGGACGTCTGGCACCATAGTTATAACTCAAGATCGGAGAACCGCCTTCATTCATGGCATAAATCGGGGTTTCCACAAGTTGTCGTACACTTGATACGATCGTCATGACAGAGATATAAATATCTCCGCCAGTCATAGAAAGTACATTGTTGCAAACAATACTTACCAGACCGTTAGTTAACTGCATTATAAATCCGGCAGTTCCAAGGCTGATGATATTCTTTGCATATCCTAAACTTTCTGACAGCTCATTTTTATGAAGAAAACGTACCTTTAATTCTGCTTTTTTTGTAAGGAAAAATAATACAAAAGAAGCAGAAAGACATTGTGAGATCACAGTTGCGATCGCAGCACCCCGAACGCCAAACCCTAATACAAAAATAAAGAATGGGTCAAGCAGTAAGTTGGCAACGGCACCGATCGCAACAGAAAACATTCCGATGGTTGAATATCCTTGTGCATTAATAAATGGATTCATTCCAATGGCGATCATAGATGGCAGTGTACCAATCAGATAGATCATCATATATGGAAAAGCATAAACGAGAGCATCCTTGGAAGCCCCGAATAATATCAAAAGCGGGCGTGCAAATAAAAGCCCAATGAGCATCAATACGACAGCACTAAAACAAACCATAGTAAATGATGTATTCATGATATGGACAGCCTGTTTATTTTTCTTTTGCCCTCGGCTGATCGAAAATAAAGGAGCTCCGCCACTTCCAAATAAGTTAGCAAATGCAGTAATGATCACAACCAGCGGAAAGCACAGTCCAACAGCACCAAGTGCAGCTGTTCCGATATGCGGGATTCGTGCGATATAAATACGGTCAACAATGTTATATAATAAGTTTAAGATCTGAGCAACAAGCATAGGAAGTGCAGCTGCAAAGATATTTTGGGTTACAGACCCATTTTCAAAATCAATTCGTTTCATTTTTATTTAAGATCATCTCTTTCCAGTTTCATTATATTTTTATTTATCATGGCATCGTTTCATTTATTCTATTATAATACAAATTAAAAGAAAATCTATATGGATAAAGGAGTAGGTATAGTATATGAAAATCGAATATAATGAAAAAGAAATCGCAGCAATGGCAGAATTCCACAAAGGAAACAGAGCAGAAGGTTTAAGATTACAAGAAGAATTCGCATCAGAATTTCGAAAAGAATATGCAGACAAAGACCACTGCCCATGTCAAAAAGCCTGTAGATATCATGGAAATTGCAAAGAATGTGTGGCAATTCACAGAGCCCATCAGGAACACGTTCCAAACTGCATGCGCCCGATGATCAATAAGAAATTAAAAATTTTGTCAAAATTAACGGAACATACATTGGCAAATGAGATTGAGGCACCGAAAGAGGTTTTGCGGAAGGAATTTCAAAAGTAGATTTATAAGGAACGCTATTACAAAATCTAGTAGTGATAAACTTTCCTTCTACTCCGTAAAAAATAAATCGTAACAATTAAAGTCAACATCTCCGCCACAACAACTCCCATCCAGATTCCATTCAATCCAAGCAAAATTGGCAGCAGCATAATACACCCAATCTGAAACAACAAAGTTCGAAGGAACGCAATCATCCCAGAAACAACCCCATTATTCAAAGCTGTAAAGAACGAAGAAGCCCAGATATTAACTCCATTGATCAAAAATACAAATGCATACAACCGGAATCCATGTAACGTCATAGCAAACAGATCAGCATCATATCCAACAAAGATATTGATCAGCGGATGGGAAAAAAACTCAGAGATCAAAGTCAGACAAACCCCAGTTACAGCAATTAAAGACAAACTCTTCTTCAACATATTCTTCAATTCCGAATGATTTCCAGCCCCATAATTATAACTGGTGATCGGAGCGCTTCCCATAGAATATCCAAGATAGATTGCAGCAAAGATAAAGTTCGCATACATGATCACACCATAAGCAGCAACACCATCTGCACCAGCAAGGCGCATTAACTGTGTATTATAAAGCATATTTACAACGGAAGAAGAAGCATTTGTCATAAATTCCGAAGAACCATTTAAACAGGTCTTTAATAAAATATCTTTTCTCCAGACAGGTTTCACAAGACGAAGACGGCTGCTGTTATTTTTCCGTGCAAAAAAGATCAACGGTACAAGCCCGCCAACATATTCACCCATGGCAGTTGCAACCGCAGCCCCGGCAACACCATAATGCATGACACCGATAAAGAGATAGTCAAACACAATATTGATCACGCCAGAGATCAAAGACATACGAAGACTGTAAGAAGGTTTCTCAGCTGTAATAAAGAAGTTATAAAAGATCGTCTGCATCATAAACATTGGCTGTGATACAAACATAATACGTCCATAAGTAGACGCATATTCAAGCAGCTGTCCACGCGCACCAAGTGCTATACAGATCTGCCTTATAAAAATAAATCCAAAGATAGACAGAATCGTAGCTCCGATCAAAGCAGTAAAGATCAGTATAGAAAAATATTCATTTGCTTTTTCTTCTTTACCTTCACCAAGCGTCTTTGCAACGATCGCACTTCCACCAGAACCGATCATAAATCCGATCGCTCCAACACCCATCGCAACAGGAAGGATCAGATTGACTGCAGCAAATGCTGTTTTTCCTGCAAAATTGGAAATAAATAATCCATCAATAATACTGTACATCGAAGTACAGATCATCATAATGATCGATGGAAAGACAAAACGGATCAGACGTTTGTAAGTGAAATGATCCGATAATTGAATCTTCATGATAGACTAAAACTCCTTTTCCTCTAAGATATAGTGTTTCGTATTTTTCTTTAAAATCTGGACATATTTTCTCGTAAGAGAAAGCAACTGTTCACACTCCGAAGGTTCCATAGATTCAAATGTAGCATTTTCCATATCAAAGACAGGACCGATATGTTTTTCAGAAAAATCTCGTCCAAACTCTGTAAAAAATAAATGGATATCCCTTCCGACACCGGCTTTACGGACCAAAAATCCTTTGTCTTCCAGAGATTTTACGGAAGAATTTACCGTTTGTTTTGAGATGGAGTAAAGTTTGCAGATATCTTTCTGAGAGCAACCATCTCCAAGTTCTAACAGACAATATAAAATGAGAAATGCCGAATCTGTAAGATCCATGGAAAGAGCGATCTCATGGTAGACATCATCGATCATCTTATAGAGCGAATCAAATTCCTTTAAGGCGCGATTTTGTTTCGATTCCATAGTGACTTCCTTTCTTATAACAATTAGATTAAGTCCGAAATCGGACTATTAGATTACGATAATTATAGTCTGATTTCGGACTTGTGTCAATTATTATTTCATAGGAAATCACTTTACGAGGTCATTCGAATCAGTTAAAATAAAGAGTCAGAGAATAAAGTACAACCAAAGAAGGAAGTTACCTATGAAATTTGCCTATGATATCCCAGATTCATTCTGGAGTTTATTTCGTTCGATGAACAGAGAACTTTATATGGAAGCCCTGCTGAAGATCAACGAAGAATATGAATATAACAATTATTATTTAAGTAAAGAAGTATGCCTTCAGGTATTAGAAGACTGGAACGAAAGCCAGCGGATCTGGTTATCTCCTGAAGAATTTGAATCAGAAAATGATGCAAGCCAGACACCGCCAAACAGGATCTTAAACTGGCTGATCAAGACAGGCTGGTTAAAGAGGATCGAAGATTTCTCAACATTAACCACCAATATCATCATTCCTGATTACGCAGCCGTATTTTTAACAGCATTTGAAGAATTAGTCAACCCATCAACGGATGACACAGAGATCTATATCCAGAATGTATATGCAACACTGTTTTCATTCTGGCATGATAAGAAGATGAACTTAGCCATGTTAAAAACAGCGCTTGTTAATACAAAGAAATTAAATAAAGCCTTGCAGGATATGTTACACAACATGGACCATTTCTTTAGCCGACTGCTAAAACAGAAATCATATGAAGAAGTGCTGGCAGAACATTTGGAAGGTTACGTCGAGGAGATCGTTGAGAAGAAATATCATATCTTAAAGACAAATGATAACTTCTACCTATATAAAAATGATATCAAACGATGCTTAAGAGAAATGAGAGAAGATATTCCATGGATGGAACAGGTACAGAAGAAAGCAGATAAAGAAAAAGGCGAAGATGTTTTAAGTATCATTAATGCGATCGAGCGTGGATTTGATGACATAGAACATCGAATTTCCAATATGGATAAAGAACATTCCAAATATATCAGGGCAACTGTAACACGTATGAATTACATGCTGAATGGAGAATCCGACACAAGAGGTCTGATGATCCAGCTGTTAAAGACGATCGGGGATTCTAAGGACAGCGAGGAAAAGATTGAGAAGGTCGGACAGAGTATGAATCTCTCTCATTTTGAAGTGCTTTCAGAGAAGTCTTTGTATAAGAAGAGAAAACGAAGAGATTTTGCAAGTCAGGTAGAAGAAGAAAAGCAGCAGGAAGAATTATCAAGAGAAGATGTCCTAAGATTAAATAAGATTCATACAAGATACCAACAGGCTGAGATTGAAGATTTCATTGAATCTTATATGCAGGATGACCATATGGAAGTTAAGGATATTGATATCAGGGATGAAGAGTCCTTTGAGAAATTAATCCTTGCTTACGATTACAGCACGAGAAGAAACAGTAAATATAAAGTGATCGAGAGAGACGATAAATTGATTGATAATGGAAGTTACCGTTATCCGGCATTAACTTTTGTAAGGAGGAAACCGAAATCATGATACCGTATTATGAAGAATTGAATGACGAAGAAAAAAATGCGGTCACGAAAGTGATCCGTACGTTGTTAAAACAGACATTTGTATTAGAAAGAAAATATGATAAAAAGAGCGGAAGACTTGTATACAATAAAGAATTTAGAACCATTGACCTGCATCAGGAATTTTTAAGAGAATATTTTAAGATTTCAGGAATCGAATTAAGAGAAAATCTGCATCTTGGAGTCTTTTATATTGAAGGAGAAACTTTGATCGGAGAGAAGATTTCCAGATTATCAACCATTTATCTTCTGATCTTAAAATTATTATACGATGAACATATGGCAGAGGCTTCATCGAATACAAGTGTGTATACATCATTAGGAGAAATCCATGAAAAGATCAATGATTTCCATCTGATGAGAACCTTGCCATCCATCACTGAGATGCGTCGTTCCATCGCATTATTAAAGAAATATCAGATCATCGAACCACTCGATGTATTAGAAGAGTTAAATGACGAGACAAGAATGATGATCTATCCATGCGTGAATGTCGTGTTACTAGGAGATGACATCCGCAGATTGATCGAAAGTTTCAGCAAGGAGGAAGTAGACAGTGAGTTTGACGAAGACGAAGCAGCCATTTCTGGCATTATCGAAGATATGCCTGAATAATTGGCATTATATAGATCAGAAAATATTAAGTTTCAACGATGGAATCAATTTTTTTACCGGACATTCTGGAAGTGGAAAGTCAACAGTGATCGATGCGATGCAGATCGTTTTATATGCGAATACAGATGGTCGTGGATTCTTTAATAAGGCGGCAGCAGACGATTCCGATCGAAATCTGATCGAATACCTGCGAGGAATGGTTGCGGTTGGAGAGAAAGATGAAGTTACTTATTTGAGAAATAAAAACTTCTCCACAACGATCGTTCTTGAATTTACACAGACAGAATCTGACGAAAAAGAATGTCTGGGAGTTGTATTTGACGTAGATACAGCAAGAAATGATACATCCAGATTATTTTTCTGGCACAAAGGTGGCATTTTAGAGAATGCTTACCGTACGGAAGAACATGCGATGACAATTTCGGAACTCCGCAAATATATGCAGAAAAACTTCAAAAAAGAAGATTTCTATTTTGGAACAAGCAACGAGAGATTTAGAAAACAGATGTATGACATCTATCTTGGCGGTCTTGATATGGAGAAATTCCCAAGACTGTTTAAACGCGCGATCCCATTTAAAATGAATATCAAGCTCGAAGATTTTGTGAAAGAATACATCTGTATGGAGCAGGACATTCATATTGAAGATATGCAGGAAAGCGTGATGCAGTATGGAAGAATGCGTCAGAGAATCGAAGATACATTAAAGGAAGCAAAGAGCTTAGAAGAGATCAAAGAAAGTTTCGTTAAATTCAAGACCAAAAAAGAGGAACAGGATTATTGTCAGTACCGCATGAACAAACTGGATGTCCTGAAATTAAAAACAGATATTCATCTATTACAGCAAAAGATTGAAGATGGAGAGAAAGATCTAAAGACACAGGAAGAGAATGAAACAGTTCTTGAGAAGAAACTAGAGAAACTCGCCAAAGAATACGATGCATTGGTAGCACAGATCGCAGGAAGTGGATACGATCAGATCGCAACAAGGAAAAAGGATGTTCAGGAGTTGTTAGGACAGTTAAATCATTCCGTACAGCGTTGGGAACAGACATCAAAAGACTTAAAAAAATGGTGTGATCTCGATATTACGCCAAATCAGGCAATCTGGGATATCGAGAAATTTGAACAGGGAGATATCACAGAAGATGATCTAAACCGATTAAAACATACATTGGATATCTTAAGAAAAGAAACTGAGGAAGAACGACAAGATAATGCGTCTGCACTAAGAACCTTAAAGAAACAGGAAAAATCCATTTCTGATGAGTTGAAAGAACTGAAAAAGGGTAACAAAGCGTATCCAAAAGAAGTTCTGGATGCAAGATATGAATTACAGACGAAATTAAGCGAAAAATGTGGTGATTTTGTAAAGGTAAATGTGCTTGCCGATCTGTTAGATATGAAAGATGAGAGATGGCATAAAGCGGTCGAAGGATATTTAGGATCGAATAAATTAACACTGATCGTGGAACCAAAATACGTCAAGGATGCCATGGAAATCTATCGTGATATGGATCAGAAGAAATACTGGAGAATTTCGATTGCAGACACACAAAAGATTGATAAGCAGGACATGAAGGTTGAGGAAAATGCATTGTCAGAAGAAGTTCTTGCAGAACAGTCTTATGTGAAAAAGCTGATAGAATCCTTGATCGGGCGTGTGATCAAATGTGAGACGATCGATGAATTAAGAAATTGCCGTACTGGTATCACACCAGATGGAATGCTTTATAAAAATTTCCAGTTAAAACGATTAGATCCAAAACAGTACACAAGAAATTCCTACATTGGAGACAACAGTTTACGCCACAGGATCAAAGAATTAGAGAAAGAAAAGGATAAGATCTTTGATAAAAAAGATCCATTAGAAAAAGAAGTTTTAAGTGCTGTTGTTATTTTAGACTATGAATATCTTCCACAGTCAGCCGAAGAATATTTAAAACAGCAAGAAACACTGGAACGTGCGAAAGAACGTCAGGAAGAATACGAAGATTTAGAAAATCAGCTGACAAAATTAAGAGAAGGTGCCTTAAAAGGTCTGGAAGAGGAAAGAGACCAGAACAGGTTAAAACAGGAAGATTGCAAACAAGAGATCAATGCAATGAAAGAAGCAATCTGGGCAACACAGAATGCATTAAAAGAATGCAGACAGCAGATCATTGACCAGAATGAAGCATTGATCCGTGCACAGAATGAATTACCGGCAAATGGAGAGTACGAGCAGCAGTTTGCACAAGAGATCGAGAAGACAGACACCGAAGACTATGAACGTCTCAAAAAACGTGCAGCAAGGAAATACTATGATGCCGGAACGAAGAAGGAAGAAGAATATAGAAAGCTTGTGGAAGTCAGAACTGCATATTTAAGGGAATATCCGAACCGCACATTCTCAGCAGTAGATGAGAATAATGATGTGTATGACAAGCTTTATAAGGAATTATCATCTGATCACATGGAAATGTATCGTGAAAAAGCTGCAAAACAGGCCAAAACAGCAATGGAACATTTCAAAGATGACTTTGTATACAAGATTCGAAGCGCGATCAGGGAAGCTTATCAGCGCAGGGATGAATTAAACCGCATGATCAGTGGACTCGACTTTGGGAAAGACAAATACCAATTTAAGATCACAAGAAATACAGGAGCCGATGGAAAATATTATCCAATGTTTATGGATGATTCTCTGAATATCGATCCATCTGTCTTAAATACAACGATGGATGACCAGATGAATCTCTTCTCTATGGAACATGAGAATAAATACGGGGAACTGATGAATGAATTGATAGAGATCTTTATCCCGCCAGAAGGTGCAACCGGTGAAGAACTTGAGAATGCGAAACGTGATATGCAGAAATATTCTGATTATCGTACGTATCTGTCCTTTGATATGGAACAGATTGTGGATGGTGATGAAAAACTGACGATCGGATTAAGTAAGATGATCAAGAAAAACTCTGGTGGAGAAGGACAGAACCCATTATATGTTGCATTACTCGCAAGTTTTGCACAGGCCTATGGAATTCATCTTTCACCAAAAGTACGAAGAAATCCAAGCATCCGTCTGGTTGTCTTAGATGAAGCATTCTCTAAGATGGATGCAGAGAAAGTTGCAAGTTGTATTGACCTGATCAGGAATCTAGGATTCCAGGCAATCATCAGTGCGACAAATGATAAGATTCAAAATTACCTAGAAAATGTAGATAAGACTTTTGTATACGCCAATCCAAACAAGAAAAATATTTCCATTCAGGAATTTGAGAAATGTGAATTTGATAATTTACTCACAGAAGAATAGATAAAAATACAGATACGAGGAGAAATGTATTTATGAATCGAAGTTTAAAAGGAATCTGCTTCACAGTTGCAGGAGGATGCTGCTGGGGCATGTCTGGTGTGATGGGGAAATATTTATTTGATGCAAAAGATCTGACGGCTACGTGGCTTGTGACAGTCAGATTATTAGGGGCAGGAATCTGCCTGCTGTTGCTTATGTATCAGAGAAAAGGGAATTCAATTTTTCGTGTATGGAAAAGAAAAGATTCAGCGGTCAATCAGCTGATCTTCGGGATGATTGGAATGGCTATGTGTCAGATGACGTACTTCCTTGCCATTCAGGAGTCAAATCCGGGAACTGCGACAGTTCTTCAGTATTCTGCACCAATCTTAATTATGGTGTTCTTTGTATTAGTGGAAAAAAGATTTCCAAAGAAAGAAGAAGTGCTTGTACTGGCAACTGTGATCGTAGGAATCTTTTTGCTTGCAACACATGGAAGTATAAAAAACTTAGTGATCACCAATGCAGCATTATTCTGGGGATTGTTATCCGCTTTTGCTTTTGCAGTTTATAACGTGCAGCCAAAGAAATTATTAGACGAATTTGGTACTTTAGAGACAACAGGATGGGGAATGTTTGTCGGTGGAGTTGTATTCTTAGGAACGATCGTGGCGTTTTCCTGTTATCTCCATGGGATTTCCATGTTAGGACCAGTTCAGGGAAGTATGCTTGGATGCGTGGAACCGCTGGTTGCAACGATTCTTTCCGCAACCGTGCTTGGACAGGCCTTTGGAATGATCGATGTTGTTGGAATCTTATGTATTGTTGGAGCAGTGACGGCATTGACGGTTTTGGATGCGTGATCAGACATTATGGATTTGCCTTTGAAGGTAAAAAGGTGTTGATCGGAGGATAGTAGATAAATCGCTGAGTTCATATGAATTATATGGATTCAGTGATTTTTTCATAGAATGATTATTTTATTGAAAAAAATAACCTGTAAATATGTTGTATTAAATACAAAACAATGTTAAAATAGAAGTAACCTAAAAATAGAACATAAAAGAAAGGAGGAATACGAAAATGGAAGAATTAACCAGACTAGAAGAACGAATCATGCAATGCATTTGGGATTATCAAGGAGAAGTTCCTTTTCTTGATCTGATAGAGACAGTCAAAGAAAAGCTCAATAAAGATTATAAAAGAACAAGTATCCGCGGATATCTGTTCCGGCTAGAAGAGAAGGGATATATCAAAGTTACCAAGAAAGGAAGAAAAGCATATGTGCAGCCATTGATCGATGAAGAAACATATGGCAAATATCAAGCTGAGGAAGTTTTAGATCGTTGGTTTGACGGATCTGCAAAACGATTAGTAAGTGCATTAGGAGAGAAACTGACAAAAGAAGACGGGGAAGAGTTAAGAGGGATCTTAGATGACTTTGATTTTGATGATAATCATAATAAAAATATTTAGCGGAATATTCTTATGTACACTGCTTGGAACGATCTTATATCTTTTTTGGAAGGCTGTAGGACGGTTGATAGAACACAAGGGATATATTGATATCAATTATCTGATATGGAAGATGGTATTATTGATGTTTGCCATACCAATCACGTTGATCTATGCAAATGGATTTGAGAAGAGTACTTATGTATTTGAAGTTACAGGTCCGATCAAGTGGGTCATTGGAATTTTGATGATCATCTGGCTGGTTGGAACGATCATTTTTACGATCAGATTTTTAAAGAAATACAGAGCAATAAGGAAGGATATTTTAAATGCAGATCCATGTGGCGATGAAATTCAAAGTATGGTAAAAAGCATATCAAAAAAGTTAGGGGTTCATAAAGAAATTCAAGTAGTGATCTTAGAAAAAGCAGGCGGACCAATGTTATATGGGGGTTTGAAACCAAGAATCATTCTGCCAAGAATTTATGAACCACAACAGTTAAATATGATATTTACACATGAATTGATTCATTATAAACATCATGATCTCATTTGGAAACACTTGGCGAACATTATCTGTTGTATATACTGGTTTCAACCTGCGTTAAAGGATGTTTTTTATCAATTAGATCAATGGGGAGAAACATACTGTGACAGGACAGTATGTGAATATCTGCCAGATGTAAAAGGATATTTTTCTACGATCATAGATATTTCTATGGAAGAGATCAGATACGGAAGATATACAACAGCGGGGTTATATGAGAGTAAGGAAGTATTAAAGTTACGAATGGAACGAATGAAATCTTATCGACAACAAAGAAGGTTGCGAAGAGGAATTTCTGTAAGTGTCTTATTTGGAATGATCATACTCAGTGCAACTACGGTATTTGCTTCAGGGATAGGATTTGTAAAGGCATACGATAAGATTGCAGATGAAACAAGAGAGGAAATCAATGTTGGAACGGAAGGTGATATAAAAGATCAGAAAGCAAAGTATAGAATGTATGATAAAACCAGAATCAAAAAGTGCATGATAAAAAATGAAAGATTAAAAGAGAATGATGGAAAACCATTTACATGGAAGATCAAGCCGAAAGAAAGAATAGAAACAAAAGAGGGATATTTAAACAAAGGAACTGATGTTGACATAGCTGCCTGCATGGGATTTGAAGAAGAACATCCAGAGACACATATAGCAATTGGAATTGTTGATGAGGATGGGGAGGAAACTTATATAGAGAATGGGGTAAATCTGGTAAGTGTCTTAAAGGTAAAAAAAGATGGACGATATCGAGTGTTTATAGAAAATCAAGGAACGAAAAAAGCAATAGCAGGGGGATATTATTGGGTGGAAACGGAGAAATAGTAGAGGGGAGAATGTGATATATAAAATATTCAAGAGTAAAGTATTTGTATAAAGAGTGGTTAAAGAAGACAAAAGTTGCAACAACAGCAATTTCTCTAATGATATCAGCAGTACCTGGATGTGGATGGGGGCTTTCAGCAGTTTCCTTGGCATCATCCTATGGAGGATATTCAGCTTTAGAGAAGGCGGTTCATAAAGCTTATTATAAAAAGAAAGGAATAAAAGTATATTATAAAATTCATAAATCAGTAATGAGTATGAATAAAGTAAGATATGTTGTTGGTTAAGAGAAAGGAGCAAAAGGATGAAAAAAAAATTGCGATTAAAAACATTTCGTAAAAATATAATTCAATTGTTAATATTTTTAGGAATTGTTACCTTTTTAAGTAGCTCACAAAAATATATTCCGTATACAAGACAAGAAATTATAGCGCAGGATATAGTTCTATTTTTATTGTATTTGGTTTTGAGTATTGTAATTGATATAATCAATGAGAAAAAACAAGGCTAGCTGATTTAAGAATATGAAAAATAGGAGCAATTTGATATGAAGAAAAAACGAAGCATAATTCTAATAAGTATTCTAATCATTGTATCGGCTGTCATATATTTTTACAAACCACAACACAACAAAAACAATTCCTATCAACTTGGAATCATTATCTCAATAGGGAACAAAGATAAAAGCAATATTTTATATTATAATGACCAACTTCAAAAAACAGGACAAAAGAAGTTGAAGATCGGAAATATTGCGAGTCAGTATGATATTCCAAAGACAGTGAATGATAAAGTGTATATGATCCCAAAAGGAGTTCCATATGTAAATGAGCGGGAAGAAGTAATGGAGCTTGATCATAATACACAAAAAATAAAGTTATATAAAATAGGACGGCCGGGACTTTTTGCTTTTGATGAGAAGGATGGTGATATCTATACAACAAACTGGATAAACGGTGTATCGACTCTGACAAAATATAACGAAGAGACGGGGAAGATACAGCGATATGAAGAATCTGTTGGAATGTTTGGATATTTACATTGTGCAGGGAATTATGTTTATGTAGAAAAACAGGTCGATCAGGAAGAAGGAACGATTAATTATTTAATGAAGATCGATCGGAAAACATTAAAGAAGGTAAAAGAAATAAAGGTAAATCACAGCGAAGAAGAATCCGTGTTTTTCTATTCAGATGATAAAAATCTCTATTTTTCTTCAGGAAATACAGACAAAATCTTGTATAAGATGGATTTAAAAAAAGACAAGATCAGCAAACTCAAATTAAAAGAAATAAATCCACAGCAAATTTTACCGTATAAAAATAAATTGTTTGTTACACACTGTGATCTAACCAGTGGAATGGGAAAAGAAATTTCATTGTTAAACCCACAAACAGGAGAAAGTAAAGTTTATAAATTCAAGCATAATGTAATTCAATGTCAAACAAAAGAGGACTATTTGTATATACTAAGTAATGATAGTATCTATAAATATAAATTTGATGGAGAAAAAATGCATTTAGAAGCAAGCAGTAAAATCGCTATCAAAGGATCTTGGAAGAATGGGTATATCAGCAGCTTTTTTCTGAAATAGTAACACCAGTCTTGACATCCAATCATCGTTTGCATATAATAAAACCAATAGAAATAGTAGGAAATACAAAAATACCAGCGGAAGCGCAGCATAACAAGAATAGAAATGCTAAGCATCCGCTTTTTTATTCTAATTATAAGGAGAAAGAAATGTTAAATCAGTTTTCAAGAACAGAATTATTACTTGGAAAAGAAGCACTCGATAAATTAGCAAGCAGCAGAGTTGCTGTCTTTGGAATCGGTGGTGTTGGTGGATATGTATGCGAAGCCTTAGTACGAAGCGGTGTCGGTGAATTCGACCTTGTTGACGATGATAAAGTCTGCTTAACAAACCTAAACCGCCAGATCATTGCAACAAGAAAAACAATCGGAAAATACAAAGTAGAAGTGATGAGAGACCGTATCTTAGAGATCAATCCAGATGCGAAAGTCAACGTTCACAAATGCTTCTTCTTACCTGAAAATGCAGAGGAATTTCCATTTGAGGAATATGACTACATCGTTGATGCTGTTGATACAGTGACAGCAAAGATCTCATTAGTTATGGCAGCAAAGGAAAAGAATGTACCGATCATCAGCAGTATGGGAGCTGGAAATAAATTAGATCCAAGCCAGTTTAAAGTGGCAGATATCTATAAGACAAAAGTATGCCCTCTTGCAAAGGTTATGCGAAGAGAATTAAAGAAGAGAAGAGTTAAGAAATTAAAAGTTGTATATTCAGAAGAAATGCCGATCAAACCAAAAGATGATATGGCAAACAATTGCAGAACAAACTGTATCTGCCCTCCAGGAGCACAGCACAAATGTACAGAGAAAAGAGCGATTCCAGGCAGTACAGCATTTGTACCATCTGTCGCAGGACTGATCATCGCAGGGGAAGTAGTGAAGGATTTATGCAAGGCGTAAAAAGTGTAACAAAACAAGCATTTATGAAATCCATACCAATCATGTGCAGCTATATATTTGTCAGTATGGCATATGGAATGATGATGGAGAATGCAGGATTTGCGTGGTATTATTCGCTTCTTACAAGCCTTACCGTGTATACAGGAGCTTTTCAGTTTGTCCTGATCACATTTTTAAGCAGTGGGGCATCGATCGTTACGATCGCAGTGACGGCATTGTTGATGAACAGCAGACAGAGTTTCTACAGCCTTTCATTTTTGGAGACATTCCGTAAGATGGGAAGAAAGAAACTTTATATGATCCATACGATGACAGATGAAACATATGCAGTAAACTGCACGATCGAAGACAAAGATGAAAACAGCAGAAAAGAGATGTTTCTCGTTGCATTCTTCAGCAGATGTTACTGGATGTTTGGAGCAGTGATGGGCGGACTGATCGGGCAGCTGATCCCGTTTGAACTCAATGGAATTGATTTTTGTATGACCGCATTATTTATCATCATTTTTATCGATCAATGGGAGAAAGCGGACAAGCATTTTCCAGCAATCACAGGAATTCTGATCGCAGTGATCGCATTACTGATCTTTGGACAGACCGCATTTATGCTGCCAGCATTGGTGATCGTTTCAGGAGTTTTAATCTTCTGGAATAGTGAACAACAGGAAATTTATACAGAAAGGGCAAAATAATGAACACAAAAATGGCATTGATCGCGATTTTCGTTTCTGCCGTGATCACATTTGGACTTCGAGCCCTCCCTTTTCTTGTATTTCAGGAAGGAAAAGAGTTTCCAGATCAGATCAAACGATTAGGAATGGTGTTGCCATCTTCGATCATGGCAGTACTGATCGTGTATTGCTTGAAAGATGTCGGGGATGACTTTATGGCAGATGGCTTATGGAAACTGATTGCAGCAGCAATCACTGCAGTCAGTTACAAATGGAAACATAATACGCTGATCAGCATTTTACTTGGAACAGTGAGTTATATGCTGTTCTTACATTTTTTTGGATAGAACTAATTTGAGATAGAATAAAACATAGGATGAGACAGGAGATATATATGGCAAGAGAAATAGAGACAAAATGTATTCATTTAGAAGAGGAAGAAAATTCGATCAACCACTATGGTGCGATCAGTTACCCAATCTATCAGTCAGCAACATACGCACATCCAGGGGTCGGACAAAGCACAGGTTATGATTACAGCCGCCTGCAGAATCCAACGAGAGAACATCTGGAGAAGACAGTTGCTTCTTTGGAAAATGGAATCAATGCATTGGCATTTTCCTCAGGAATGGCAGCGATCACGTTGATGATGGAATTATTCAAACCGGGCGATCATCTGATCGTGGATGCAGATTTGTATGGTGGCAGCATCCGTCTATTTAATCACGTATCTGAGAAAAACGGAATCGAATTTTCCAGTGTAGACTGCCACAAGAAAAATGTTGCAGCATATATCAGAGAAAATACAAAAGCAGTTTATATCGAGACACCAACCAACCCAATGATGAACGTCACAGATATCAAAGCATTAGCTGAGATCACAAAGAAACATAACATCCTTCTGATCGTTGACAATACATTTTTATCTCCATATTTCCAGAATCCATTAGATCTCGGAGCAGATATTGTTGTACACAGCGGAACAAAATATCTTGGAGGCCACAACGATACACTGGCTGGATTCTTAGTTACAAACAGAGAAGATATCAGTGAAAGATTTCGCTTCCTGATCAAGACAACAGGAGCTGGATTAGCACCATTTGACTGTTTCCTGATCCAGAGAGGGATCAAAACCTTAGGAGTCCGCATGGACCGTGCACAGGAAAATGCGATCGAGATCGCAAAATGGTTAAAAGAACAGGATATCGTAAAGAAAGTTGTTTATCCAGGATTCAAAGAACATCCGGGATACGAGATCATGAAAAAGCAGGCAAGAGGATTTGGTGCAATGCTTACATTTGAACTTACGAAGGAAGAATATGCGATCAATATCCTTGAAAAAGTAAGAATGATCAAATACGCAGAAAGTCTTGGTGGGGTGGAAACACTGATCACATATCCAATGACACAGACACATGCAGATGTTCCAGAACATATCCGCAAACAAAACGGGATCACGGATTGTGTGTTAAGAATGTCTGTAGGAATTGAGAATGTCAAAGATTTATTAAATGAACTGGAAGAGGTATTTGCAGAAGTACGAGGTGAATAAACTTTTGAAAAGGAGTGATTTGAAAAATGATGCAGAAGATTCAAAAATTTGGAGGTGCGATGTTACAATTAAAATAATTGTTATCTGATTTCTAAATATATAAAATTCATAAGTCCCAGAAAAAGCGTAAAGTTTTGTGCTGGGACTTATTTGTTTTGAAAGAATATGTTAAATTGGTAGAAAATAATATTTATGGACAAAATCAAGGGAGAAACGTTATGAAGAATATAAAAGTTATAATGTGTGATATTGATGGAACACTGTTAAATAGCAAGGGAATTGTTACCTCCAAAACAATTGATGCGATAAAGAAAGTTCGAGAACAAGGAATCTTGTTTGGAATATCAACAGGAAGAGATGTTCCAAGTGTAAAAAGGTTGTTTGGAAAATGGGGAATTGGCGGGCTTGTTGATATGGTCGTTGGAAGCAACGGAGGTGAGATTTATGATTACAAAACCGATTATTATGAAGAAAATTTTGCCCTTCCAGGAAACCTGATCGCAAATATCATGGAGCATTATAAAGATATGGATGTGAATTTTGCAATTCATGGGGATGGAGTTTTGTATACTCCGAAAGAAGATGAACTTATTAAAATTTTATCTAAAGGTGATCAGCTTCCATATGAAGTCATTGATTTTGACGAGTATTTAAAAGAAGATCGTTTAAAACTTCTTATTGTTTGCAAACCAGAAACTATGCCGGCAGTTATCGAGAGAGCAAAAACCTTTAAAAATGAACGTTTCAAATGTGCAAGTCTTCAAACGACGCAACACCTGTTTGAATTTATGGATCCTAGAATCTTAAAATCCTTTGGATTACAAAAACTGATGGAGATGCATGGATTTACAATGGAAAATCTCTGCACATTTGGAGATGCAGATAATGATTATGATATGACTTTGCATGCAGGAGTCGGAGTCGTCATGGCAAATGGAAGTGAAAAAACAAAAAGTGTTGCAGATTATATTACCAAAGATAATGATCACGATGGAATTGGAGTGTTTCTGCAAGAACATTTGATCTCCAGATCATAAGAATCTGTGGATTAAAAATATAAAGAGAACTTATAGCAAATCAAAAGAAAAACCTATAACAGAAATAATGCAAAAGATGTTGACAATAAAGATATGTGGTTGTATAATCTAAAACATAGAAAACCTAGTAGAAAAATAGGAAATAAAACGGAATAAAAACAACAACTTTTTATGGAGGTTTAGAATTATGAGTAAGATTACAGCAAGCGCATTAGAATTAATCGGAGGAACACCACTTCTTAAAGCAGATAGATATGCAGACAAAGCAGGAGTGAAAGACGCAACGATCCTTACAAAACTTGAGTACTTAAATCCAGCAGGATCTGTCAAAGACCGTATCGCATTGGCAATGATCGAAGATGCAGAGAAGAAAGGTCAGTTAAAACCAGGATCAACGATCATCGAACCAACAAGTGGTAACACAGGAATCGGTCTTGCAGCAGTTGCAACAGCAAAAGGATACAGAGCGATCCTTACACTGCCTGACACAATGAGTGTTGAAAGAAGAAACTTATTAAAAGCCTATGGTGCTGAATTAGTATTAACAGAAGGTGCCAAAGGAATGAAAGGTGCTATCGCCAAAGCCGATGAACTTGCAAAAGAGATTGACGGAGCAGTCATCTTAGGACAGTTCGTAAACCCAGCAAACCCAGCTGTACACAAAGCAACAACAGGACCAGAGATCTGGGATCAGACAGACGGTAAAGTAGACATCTTCGTAGCAGGTGTTGGTACAGGAGGAACATTAACAGGTGTTGGTGAATACTTGAAAGAACAGAACCCAGATGTTAAAATAGTAGCAGTTGAACCTGCAACATCTCCAGTATTATCAAAAGGAACAGCTGGAGCACATAAGATTCAGGGAATCGGTGCTGGATTCGTACCTGACACACTGAATACAAAGATTTATGATGAAGTTATCACAATCGAGAATGAAGATGCATTTACAGAAGGAAGAGCATTCGCACACAGCGAAGGAATCTTAGTTGGTATTTCTTCAGGAGCAGCATTAAAAGCAGCTACGATCCTTGCAGAGAGACCAGAGAACAAAGGAAAGACAATTGTAGCATTACTTCCAGATTCAGGAGACAGATACTTATCTACAGCATTATTCGCTGAAGACTAGAATAAGAGGAAAGAATATGGAAATCACGGTACAGCAAGTAGAATTACTGTCCGATGATGATTATATCTACCTAGATGTAAGAGGTGAGATCGCATACCAGCATGGACATATACCGAAGGCTTACGAATGGGCTGGTGATTTCTCTCACATCGAGGAACTTCCAAAGGATAAGAGGCTGATCGTATATTGCAACTATGGAGAGAAAAGCGCCCCAATTGCCGAACAGTTAAGACAAGAAGGGTATGAAGCTTTGAACTTATCCGGCGGTTACCGAGAATGGTTATTACATGTGACATCCCAAAAAGAACAGATGCAGGACGTTTCAAAGGACGGACTGCATCTGTTTTCGTCTACAGAAGAATTAACACCAGACGAGGTTAAACGATATGATCGTCAGATCATCCTGCCACAGGTAGGAAGTGACGGACAAAAGAAATTAAAGAAATCAAAAGTTCTGATCATCGGAGCTGGCGGCTTAGGTGCACCAGCGGCTTTATATCTTGCAGGAGCAGGCGTTGGAACGATCGGAATTGTGGATGCAGATGATGTCAGCGTGTCAAACTTACAGAGACAGATCATTCACACAAGCAAAAGAGAAGGAACAAATAAGGCAGAATCAGCAAAGAAATCAATGCTTGAATTAAATGAGCATATCAAGGTAAATACCTATCCAGAATATTTATATGCGGATAACGCAGAAGAATTGTTCAAAGAATACGATTTTATCATTGATGCTGTGGATAACTTTGAGACAAAGTTCCTGATCAATGATACATGTGTGTTGTTAAAGAAACCATTTTGCCATGCAGGAATCTTGCAGTTTCAGGGTCAGGTTATGACCTATGTTCCAGAAGAAGACCAGCCATGTTACAGATGTATCTTTGAGGAGATACCAGAAAGCGGTTCTGTGCCAAACTGCAGTCAGGCAGGAATTATCGGTGCAGTCGCAGGAATCATTGGATGTATTCAGGCATTAGAAGCGATCAAGTATCTGTTAGGAATCGGGAAATTGCTGACAGGCAAGATGCTTGTGATGGATGGATTAACGATGAATACAAGAGTAGTTAAATTCCCATCAAAGAATAAGAACTGCCGTGTCTGTGGAGAACATGCGGATATTACGAGCGTGAAAGAAAATCGGATGGAATATGTCGGGGCGGCTTGCCCGGTGCAATAATATTAATAGAAAAATATAAGGGGTAGAAGATAGAATTCTGCCCCCTTATATTTTATACAAAAGGAGAACTAGAAAATAAACAGAAGTTCTTCTTTTTTAATTAAAAATTACCACATTTCAAAAAAGAATTTTTACCGTATTTTTTTTGCAATAGATAAAATGTACCACATTAAAAAGCCTGTTCTTGATAAGTTGGAAGAATCGTTTCGTGCTATACTAAATTCAAGTTAAACAACAGGAGGTGCAAAAAAGAAAGTCATTAAATTTGAAAGGATAAACAATATGAAACGTTCAAAAGACAAATTTTATATGAAACAGATTTTTGATTGTATTTCAGATGGAGAGATCATTGCAACTGGAAAGATTGCCAAAGAAATCGGATTGTCTGAGAAGTCAGTTAGAAATCGCTTAAATGAATTGAGTGACTTCCTATTAGAAAATAAGCTTGGAGAAATACAGCGGAAACCACGAGTTGGAATTTGGCTAGAAGCAAATGAAAATCAAAAAGAAGAAATACAGAAAATATTATCAGATGAAAATCTGCAAGTAGGAAATTATGATCCAAGAGATAGAGTAAATGAGACATTAAAGGTATTTTTTAATCTGCGTCCATGGCAGACAATGACAACACAGAAACTAGCTGAGAAGTTATTCTTAAGTGTCCCAACAATGCTGAAAGTATTAAAGGAATGCGAAGAATGGCTGGAAGTATACCACATTTCTCTTGTTAATGAAAGAGGAAAGGGATATCGGCTCAAAAGTGAAGAAAATGAATACAGGGTTGCATTAAAGAATCTGATCATGATGAAGAAACCAGGAGAAGAGATCAAAGAGAATATAGATTATTTCTTTTCTAACATTGATGTTTCTGCGATCAGAAAATGTATCATTCAAACAGAAAACGAATGGGATTACCATTTCACAGATGAATCATTTTATGAGATCTTAATTTATTGTTGCATTGCGTATAAGAGAAAAGAGCTTGCATTACCATTAGTCAGCGATTATTTTCCAGAGGAATTAAAAATCCTTAAGAAATATAATGAATATGCATTTACGGTAGCAATCTTTGAAAAATTAGAAGAAGTATTTCATGTACATTTTTTGATAGAAGATGTTTTGTTTTTATCAATTCAGATTTTGTGTTCAAAGTTTATTGGAATATCAGATGTAGATGTGACATTAAGTCAGGTAAAGAAATATGACAATAAATTGGTTGATTTTGTAGATCGCATGTTAAAGGTAATCAGAGATATTTTAGATGTTGATCTCACTTCAGATGAGAAAGTAAAAGAAAGCCTGATCATTCATTTAAGACCAACAATTTTCAGACTTCGTTATGGAACGCCACAAAAAAATGCATTGATTGATTTTATAAAAAAAGAATATAAGAATGTATTTCGTGCAAGCTGGGCGATCAGTATTTTGTTTGAAGAATATTATGGACTTCAGATTACAGAAGATGAAATTGGATATATCGTGTTATATATTCAGGCAGCGATCGAAAGAAAAAAACATCAGTACCGCACGGTAATGGTTTCTAATTTTAATATGGGTCATACACAATTAGTAAAAGAAAAGATTAAAAAATCTGTGCCAGAGATTGATGAAATTAAATTTGTAAGTATTCATGACTTTAAGATTGCGGATTATGAAGATTATGATATTATCATTTCGACAGAAGAGAGAAAAGAAAAAGATAAGAGAATTGTAGTCATTCCAAATATCTTAAATGAAACAGGAATTTCTACTTTGAGGGCACATTTAGACAATATGAATTCTATAATGATAGAAAATGCAACACCATTTTCACCAGAATGTTTTATTTTATTTTCACCGGAATTTATATTTACTGATCTGGAAGTCAAAACAAAAGAAGAATGTTTAAAAATAATGAGCCAGGCAATGGAAGAAAAGCATGTTGTTACAGAAGATTTTTATGATTCAGTTATGGATCGTGAGAGTAAAACAACAACAACGATTGGAAATGGGGTCAGTCTCCCGCATGGTTCACCGACAGCGGTTAATGAATCAAAAGTTGGGATAGCAATCTTAAAAAATCCGATCATGTGGGACAATGAACAGGTTCAGGTCGTATTTTTACTGGCGTTCCGTTTAAGTACCAGAGATGAGATCAGCAGGATTCAGATGTTTTATAAAGAATATGTAACATTGATCGATTCAGAGGAAAAATTAGAGAAATTAAAGAATATGAAATCAAACATTGAGTTATATAAGTATCTGATTCAATAAGTAAAAAGAAAAGTTAAAAGGAGAATTAAAAATGGATATTAAAAGTGTATTAGATGAAAGAGTTATCGACTTAAATATGACAGCAAAGAATAAGAAAGAAGCGATCGAGCATCTTGCAGGAAAATTAAAAGATGCCGGATATATTGCGGATGTTGATTCTTATATAGAAGATATTTATTTGAGAGAATCACAGGGACAGACAGGAATTGGACACTATGTGGCAATTCCTCATGGGAAAAGTGATTCTGTAACACAGGTAGGAATTGCGATTGGTAAAGTTCAGGATGAGATCGAATGGGAGACACTGGATGGAAATGGTGTAAAACTGATCTTTTTATTCGCAGTTGGAAATGATAATGAGAATGCAAAAACACATTTAAGATTATTGGCTGAAGTAGCAAGAACCTTAGGTAATGACGATGCAGTAGAAGCTCTGCTGAATGCTAGCACAGTAGAAGATCTAAAAGCTGTATTTGCATAAATAAGTTTCCTAACACTCTATATAATTCTTAGGACCCCTGTTCCAATAGGAGCAGGGATCTTTTGCATTTCTATATGTTAAAAATAAATAAAAAATTACCGCATTTAAATACTTCCGTTGTGGAATGTGAAACAAAAAACTACCCTAATTAAAATGCCCGTATTGAAAAAATGTCATAATTAAATGGAAAAAATGCCACATTAAAAAGCCCTCTCTTAATGAACACAGTAATGAAAGCTGGTGTATGATTAGAACATAAAGAAAGAGGTAATAAACAACCAAAAGAAAAATAAGAAAGGAGTTGTAAGTTATGAAAATCGTATCTGTATGTGCATGTACATCAGGAATCGCGCACACTTACATCGCAAAAGAAAAATTAATCCGTGCAGCTGAAAGCATGGGACACACAATCAAAGTGGAAACACAGGGAACAATCGGAACAGAGGATGAATTAACAGCAGAAGAAATCAAAGAAGCAGATGTTGTAATCCTTGCAGTCGATATTGCTATTACAGGAACAGAAAGATTTGAAGGAAAACCTACGATCAAAGTTCCTACAAATGTTTGTGTAAAAGCACCTAAGAAATTGATCGAAAAGATCGAAAATGAATTAGGTAAATAAGAGAGAAACAAAAAACTATACTTAAAGGAGAAGAGAACAATGAAAAAACTTGGAGCGGAATTAAAACGTCATGCGTTGACGGCCATTTCCTATATGTTACCTTTAGTAGTAGCATCAGGATTACTGATTGCGATCGGTAACTTAATGGGAGGAGAAAACGTAACTGAATTATCTAAGATGACACTTCCTAGTGCATTAACAACACTTGGTGTTATGGGTATGGGATTGTTACCATCCTTTATCGCAGGATATATTGCTTACTCAATTGCTGATAGACCTGGTATTGCACCTGGTTTCTTAATGGGTCAGATAGCTTCATTCTTAGGAGCTGGATTCTTAGGAGGAATGGTTGGTGGTTATTTAGTAGGTTACATCGCATTATTCATTAAGAATAACTTAAAAGTACCTAAATGGGCAGAAGCATTAATGCCAATGATGATCGTACCAACATTATCAGCGATCATTGCTGGACTTATCATGTTCTTCGTAGTAGGAACACCAATTACAATGGCAACAAAAGCCTTAACAAACTTCATTACAGGACTTGATCAGTCTTCAAAAGCAGTTTATGGATTTATCATCGGAGCTCTTGGATGCATTGACTTTGGTGGACCAATCAGTAAAGTACCTAACTTAATCTGTGATGGATTACTATTAGAAGGAATCACAGGACCAGAAGCAATCAAAGTATTAGCAGCTATGGTTCCACCACTTGGAATTACATTCTCATTAGTATTATCAAAATTACTGAAAAAGAACATTTATACAGCACAGGAAAAAGAAAATATTAAAGTTGCGTTCCCAATGGGTCTTTGCATGATCTCTGAAGGAGTTATTCCAATCGCTATGAATGATATCATTCGTACAGTTATCTGTACAGCAACAGGATGTGGTGTTACAGGAGCGATCAGTTTCAGTCTTGATGTAGGAAGTAAAGTACCATCAGGTGGTGTATTTGTAATCCCAGCAATGTCAAATCCACTTGCAGCACTTATCGCATTGTTAGCAGGAACAGCAGTTACAGGTGTTTTACTTGTACTGATCAAGAAAAAGAAAACAGAAGAAGACGAACCAATGGTTGACGAAAAAGAAGAAGATCTTGATTTATCAGGATTCACTATTTCATAAAATCAGAAAGGACAGATAAGCTATGTATGTATCAATGAAGGGAATGTTAAAACGTGCGAATGAAGGCAATTATGCAGTCATGGCAATCAACTGCTTTAACATTGAGACAGCAAGAGCGGTGATCAATGCAGCTCAGTCATTAAGAGCACCGATCATCATCAATATCGTACAGGAACATATGGTAAATCATTGTGACAGCAATTTGATCGCACCGATCGTCAAGAAACTGGCACAAAGAGCAAGTGTTGAAGTAGCTTTAAATTTCGACCATGGGGAAGAAATCGGATTGTTAAAGAAAGCATTAGTTGATGGATATTCCAGTGTTATGGTAGATGCTTCCAGATACAACTTGGAAGGTAATATCCGAATGACAAGAGAAATCGTGGAATTTGCGAAACAGTTCGATGCAAGTGTCGAAGGAGAGATCGGATGTATGGGTGCTAGTGAAGGCGATAATTATACAGACGATGATATGAAAACTAATCCTGACGAGGCATTACGATTTGCAAAAGAAACTGGAATTGATGCATTAGCAATTTCTTTTGGAAGTTCTCATGGAAACTATCCAGAAGGATATGTACCAGAATTTGATTTTGAGAGACTAAAAGAAATCAAAGAAAAAACAAAGATGCCACTGGTACTGCATGGGGGAAGCGGTTCTGGTGATGAAAATATTAAAAGATGTGTTGAATTTGGAATCAATAAGATCAATGTAGGATGTGATTTTATGAATGCCAATGTAGACAGCATTAAACAGCATCTTAAAAAAGATCCAGACATCAATTATTGGGTAATGATGCATCAGGTGGAGATTGATAGCCAGGAATTAGTAAAAAAATATATCCACCTGTCTGGATCAGAAGGAAAATCATTATAAGATATCAACATCAAAAAGGAGAAATAGAACTATGTTAATGAACATGAAAGAACTTTTAAAAGTAGCAGATGAAAAAGGATTTGCAGTACCAGCATTCAATATCGGTAGTGATCAGTTATTAAAAGCTGTTATGCAGCAGGTAAAAGAAATGAAGAGCCCAGTCATCTTAGAGATGTCTCCAGACGAATTTAACTTTGTTGAAAACAGTTTAATACAGAGCATGATTTATGAAGCATCTAAAACAGATGTACCAGTTGTTATTCATTTAGATCATGGTGATAAATATGAAACAGTTGTAAGAGCAATTCAGGCAGGATTTACATCTGTTATGATCGACGCTTCTAAACTACCATATGAAGAAAATATTGCGATCACTCAGAAAGTATGTGAAGTTGCACATCTTGCAAACGTATCTGTAGAAAGTGAACTTGGAACAATCGGAACAACAGGAAACTCTATCGAAGGTGGAACAACAGGAATTATCTATACAGATCCTGATCAGGCAAAAGATTTTGTTGAAAAAACAGGAATTGATACATTAGCAGTAGCAATCGGAACAGCTCACGGAATCTACCCAAGCGATATGAAACCAGAACTCCGTCTTGACATCTTACAGATATTAAAAGATACTCTTGATATTCCATTAGTATTACACGGTGGATCAAGCAACAAAGATGAAGAAATCGCAAAAGCAGTTAAAATCGGTATTTCTAAGATTAACATTTCAAGTGATATCAAGGTTGCATTCTATGATAAATGTAGAGAAGTATTGAATGCTCATCCAGAATACAGAGAGCCTCTTGAAATCTATCCAGAACCAATCAAAGCTTGTAGAGAAGTTATTGCTCACAAAGTTAACTTATTTGATTCTGCAGACAAAGTTAAATATTACTACGAATAAGATATTTACAAACAACAACATAAAGAGGGGACAGCTTCGGTTGTCCCCCTTTTCGTTTATATAGGAGGGAAAGAAAATCATGAAATATGCAGTAGGAATTGATGTTGGGGGAACAAATACAAGAGTTGCGCTGATCAACGAGAAATATGAGATCAAAGAAAGAGTTCAGTTTGGATCAGATCCAAAAAATCCTATAAAAACATTAAACCAGATCAATGATGTGATCAAAGGGTTTGGAGAAAAAATCGAAGGGATTGGAATTTCTTGTCCAGGGCCATTAGACTTGATCAATGGGATTATTTTAACACCACCAAACCTTCCAGGGTGGCATAATTTTGAACTGACAAAAGAATTAGAAAAGATTACAGGTATTTCTGTGCAGTTAGAAAATGATGCGAACCTTGCAGGACTTGCAGAAACTGTGATCGGGGCTGGAAAAGGAAAGAAGATCGTAGAATTTCTGACCATTTCAACAGGAGTTGGTGCAGGATTATGTATTGATGGACAAATCTATCGTGGAGCAAAAGGATTTGCACAAGAAGTAGCAAACTGCATTTTATGGAAAAATGGTCCATCACAGGGAGATTTAAAGAAAGGTTCCATTGAATCAATTGCCAGTGGAACAGCCATCACAAAGAGGGCAAATGATGCAGGGTTAGAAGCTGCCCATGCAGGAGAAGTGTATCAACTTGCACAGGAAGGAAATGAAACTGCGGCAATGATCATGGAAGATGCTTATGAATATCTGTCAAGTTTCATTGCAACACTTTATGGTGTACTTGATCCAGAGCTATTTGTCCTAAGTGGAAGTGTTGCGTTAAAGATTCCTGGATTTATCGAAGAGATTGAAAAACGCGCAAAAGAGAAAGTATATGATGCGCTAAAAAGCAATGTGAAGATTGTGCCAGCGGCGTTGGGAGAAGATTGCGGTTTGATTGGAGCTGCATGTTTGGTTTTTGATAATTAGATATAGTTTTTGGGTAGAAGTAATAAATTATTTGAGATAATAAAATAGCAATGTTAAAATAATAAGGAACACTGAAATAAATCAAAAATAAAGAGGTGCTACCTATGACACTTAAAAATATGATTGAATTAGCAGATGGATTAACACCAATTGAAACAGAAATAGGATATTATATTCTAAAAAATCAAGAAGATATCTTAGATATGTCGGTTATTGAATTAGCAGAAAAAACATTTGTGTCAAAATCAGCCATTCATCGATTTTGCAAAAAGATTGGGTTAAAAGGATTCAATGAATTGAAAGTCATATTGGCAAAAGATATCTCAGAAATGAAATCAGATATTGAGATGATCGATGTAAATTATCCATTTGAACGAAAAGATGGACCACAGATGATCGCAAAGAAACTGAGTAAGTTATATGAAACAGCAATCTATGATACCTATGATTATATGGATTTTATAGAATTGCATAAAGTGGCACAATTATTACATAAAGCGGAAGTTATAGACATTTATACCCATTCACATAACATGAATGTTGCAGAAAATTTTCAGGATAAGATGTTAACAGCAGGCAAAAGTAGTGTAGAATGTCCACATGGATTTTATAAACAAAGACTGACAGCATTAGCAAGTAATCCGAAACATGCAGCGATCATTCTCTCATATTCTGGAAAAGCAACCTTTGTAAAGCCAATTTTAAAGGTGCTGCATCAAAAGAAGGTGCCTGTTGTGTATGTTGGGAAAGCAGGTGGGAATTTATATCCACAGTATGTTGCCGGTGCATTAACGATCAGCAGCAGAGAAAACTTAAGAGATCGTATCTCTCAGTTCTCATCTCATATTGCGATGCAGTATATGATGGATGTTGTTTTTGGCTGTATTTACAATATGGACCGTGAAAAGAATATTGAATATCTCAAAGAATCCATAGGATTTATGGATGATCGAGATATTCAGGATGAATGATACTAAATTATAGTTTGTTATAGATCATGGAATTTGTATATACATCTTTAGCATGTTTCGAATGATAATTCTCCATATAATTTTTCTGGAAAATGATAGAATAGATGTAATCAAAAATAAAATCCATATTTGTTTGAGAGGCAAAACTGGCAACTTTTTCATCAAAGGATTCATCATCAGGAAGTTGTAATACAATATCAGAATTCACAGCCAGTTTGGAATGAATATTACTTGTAACCGTAATGATCGGAACGTTATGATCTTTTAAAACTGGAAGATAAGAATTGTAATCATGATGCATAGCACTATAAGTACAGAAGATCACAAGGTCATTAGAGGTAATATTGCCGACTGTATAAAAATTATTCTGATATTCATCACCAATAATAAAATATTCATTTAATTTGATCATTTTATTTTTAAAATTCTCAAGAGAAATTCTGGAGTCACCTTTTCCAAACAGGAATACACGGTGGCTCTTTTTTATATTATAAGCAGTCATTTCTAATTGCACGGGATCTAACAGATTCCGTGTTTTTTTAATTCCATTTGCAAGAATTTCAGATAAATGAAGACCGATATCTTCAACAGAATCATCTGGAGAAAAAGGTAGATTAAAATTAAGATCCTGACCAGAAATAGATGCTTCTCGGATCAGTTGTAATTTGAAATCTTTAAATCCATCAAATCCTAATTTTTTGCAAAAACGTAAAACAGAAGAAGTCGAAGAAAAGGATTCTTTTGCCATTTTGTTTAAAGTGACTTGATCAAAAGAGTTTAAATTGTTTTGTAAAAAATAAATCATATTCTGTTCAGAATTATTAAAAAAATCAGGATTTTTAATTTGTTCTAGTATCATATCAATCATTCTCCTAAAAAAGTATAGTTTTCAAATATTTCTTTTTTTATTGTGAATTTGCACAAATAACCGGAATAAATTTATGCAGATTGTCCATGAAATAGTTGTGATGTTCCAAAAATAGCGTGAACTATTGAGTCTGAAATTTTCAAGAAATATAATCAGGGCACATGAAATAATATGACGGATATGGAGGAAAAAATCAATGAAAAAAGAATTTAAGATTGTGATATGTGGTGGTGGAAGTACTTATACCGCAGGGATTGTAAAAAATCTTTTGGAAGAGGAAGAATTAAAAATCAAAGAATTATGGTTATATGATATTGATCAGGAACGACAAGAAAAAGTGTCACTGATCGTAAAAGAAGTTGTAAAAGATTTAAGACCTTCTTTGGAATTGAAAATTAGTACGGATGAAGAAGAGGCATTTACAGATGCAGACTTTATTATGGCACAGATGCGAGTCGGTGGACTAAAAATGCGAGTAAAAGATGAACAGATTTCATTAAAACATGGATGCATTGGACAGGAAACATGTGGAGCCGGGGGAATGGCATATGGAATGAGAACGATCGGACCAATGGTACATCTGATCGATGTTTGTGAGAAATATGCATCAAAAACTTATTGGATCGTTAATTATTCAAATCCAGCTGCGATTGTTGCTAAGGCAACACAGACATTACGTCCAAATGCAAGAATTTTAAATATCTGTGATATGCCAGTTGAGGTAGAGGCAAGAATGGCAGAAATCCTAGACACAGATCTTAGCAATCTGGAAGTGGATTATTTTGGATTGAATCATTATGGATGGTTTACAAAAGTACAGTGTAATGGCGAAGATGTCACAGAAAAATTAAAGAAACATGTGGCAGAGTATGGTTATGTATCAAAGGCAAGTTATGAAGATGCCTTGGTCAAAGATCCAGACTGGTTACATACATTTACGAATGCAAAGAAGATCGTCAACTATTTTCCAGATTATCTGCCAAATACATACTGGCAGTATTATCTTCTTGGAGATGACATTGTAGATTACATGGATATTAATAATACAAGGGGAATGCAGGTTATTCATGGAAGAGAAACAAAGATTCGTGAGGCAGTTAAGAAACTAGAAAATGGAGAAAAAATCGATTTGACACAATTTTATGTAGGAGTTCATGGGAAATTTATTGTAGAAGTGGTAAAAGCACTTGCATATGACACGAGAAGCAGGCAGCTTGTCATCGTAAAAAATGACGGAGCAGTCAAGAATCTTCCAGATGATGCCATGGTTGAAATTCCTGCATATATTACAAAAGACGGACCAGAACCAGTAAGAGTTGGAGAAATTCCAAGATTTTATAAAGGACTGATCGAACAGCAGGATGCTTGTGAAGGGTTGGTCGTAGAAGCAGTGATCGAAGGATCATATAAAAAAGCATTGCAGGCATTTACTTTAAACCGCACAATTCCATCTGCAAATGTGGCAAAAGAAATTTTAGATGAAATGATCGAAGCAAACAAAGAATACTGGCTGGAATTGAAATAAAGTTTCAAAAAGTTTCAGAAATTTTCATGATTCTGAAACTTTTTTTGGGAAAAAATATCCGCATCTACTAAATCCATTGTGAGAAAAAAGCTGACTCTATATGATGTAAACAGAACAAAGAAAACGAACATATTTGAGGAGGCATAGAACAATGAAAGGTACAGTGAAGATCGTAACGATTGGTGGAGGAAGTAGTTACACACCAGAGCTGATGGAAGGTTTCATCAAACGATATGAAGAACTTCCAATTAAAGAAATCTGGCTGGTCGATATCGAAGATGGAAAAGAAAAAGTAGAGATTGTAGGAGCACTGGCACAGAGAATGTGGGATGCATCTCCATATGATGTAAAAGTTTATACAACATTAGACAGAAGAGAAGCATTAAAAGATGCAGACTTTGTTACAACACAATTTCGAGTAGGCCTTTTAGATGCCAGAATTAAAGATGAAAGAATTCCATCATTGTATGGAATGCTTGGTCAGGAAACAAATGGAGCGGGAGGAATGTTTAAAGCATTTCGAACCATTCCAGTGATCGGACAGATCATAGAAGATATGAGAGAATTATGCCCAGATGCATGGCTGATTAACTTTACAAATCCAAGTGGAATGGTAACAGAAGCTGTAATTAAACATTTTGGATGGAAAAAATGTATCGGACTTTGCAACGTGCCAACGATCGCAATGATGGCAGAACCAAAGCTCCTTGGGAAGGATATCAGCCAGTTAAATTACAGATATGCAGGAATTAACCATTTTCACTGGCATAAAGTATTTGATGAAAATGGAAATGATATGACACCAATTTTGATCGATCATATCAATGAAAAAGGTGGTGGAACACCAGCCAATATCTATCAAGCTGAATTTCCATTGGAATTACTTCACAGCATGAATATGGTGCCTTGTGGATACCACAGATATTACTACATGAAACAAGCAATGCTTGAGCATGCGATTGAAGAATTCAATGAAGGTGGTACTAGAGCAGAGCAAATGAAACAGGTAGAACATGAGTTGTTTGAAATTTATAAAAATGCAGAACTTCATGAAAAACCAGAACAACTTGGAAAACGTGGAGGAGCATATTACAGTGATGCAGCTTGCGAATGTATCCGTGCAATTTATGCAAATAAGAAGATCCATATGGTAGTAAGTACACAAAACAATGGAGCAATTTCATGCTTAGATGATGACTCTATCGTGGAAGTATCAAGTATCATTTCAGCGACAGGAGCACAGCCAATGGCATTTGGAAAGCTTCCATCAGCAGAAAAAGGATGGCTTCAGATGATGAAAGCAATGGAAGAATGTACAATTGAAGCGGCATTGACAGGAGATTACGGAAAAGCATTAGAAGCATTCGTATTAAATCCATTAGTAGAAAATAATGAAAATACAACAAAAGTTTTAGATGAACTGTTAGTTGCACATGCAAAATATCTGCCACAGTTTAAAGAAAAGATTGAAGAACTTAAAGCAAAAGGAGTTCATTCTACAGATCCTGTTGTTATGGACTTAATGGAACATGGACACTAAGCAGGAGGCTGATATGGGTGTAACAAAAGAAAGTTTTGGCTTTTTAGAAGATAAAAGAGAAGCATTTCTATACACGATTGAAAATCAAAATGGATTTGCAGTCAAAGTTACTGATTTTGGTGTAAATATTGTTTCTCTCCTTGTAAAAAACAAGGAGGGAAACATCAAAGATGTAGCCCTTGGATATGACACCTTGGAAGAATATTTTGAGAATGGAATTATGTTTGGAGCAACTGTCGGACGGAATGTAAACCGTATCTCAAATGCCAGATTCGAAATTGATGGGAAAGAGTATCATGTAGCAAAAAATCGTGGAAAACATAACATTCACAGTGACAAAGAACATGGATTTCACAAAGTCTTATGGGATAGTGAGATCATTGATGATCATGCAGTGAAGTTTACTTATGTAAGTCCAGATGGGGAACAAGGATTTCCGGGAACATTGGTAACAAATATCATTTATACGGTAACGGAAACAAATGGATTGATCGTTTCCTATCATGCAGTCAGCGATAAGAAAACGCTGATCAATCTAACAAATCATAATTACTTTAACTTGGGTGGACATGAAAGCGGAACGATCGAAAATACAAAAGTAAGGATTTATGCAGATGAATTTACACCGATCAATGAAGATACGATCCCAACAGGAGAAATCAGAAAAGTAGAACATACACCGATGGATTTCCGTGAATGGAAAAAGATCAAGAATGATCTATATGCCGAAGATGAACAACTAGAAAAAGGCAAAGGATATGATCATAATTTTGTAATTCGGAATAAAGATTGTGGTTTCCGAAAAATGGCGGAAGCATTGGACGAAGAACAGGGTATTAAAATGGAAGTTTATTCAGATCTTCCAGGATTACAGTTTTACACTGGAAATACAATGAAATCAACAAAAGGGAAAGGGGGAGTGATCTATGGAAAAGGATGTGGATTTTGCATGGAACCACATTATTTCCCAAACAGTATTAACACAAAAGAGTTTGATGCACCAGTATTTGACGCAGGAGAAGTGTATCAGACAGTAACCATGTATCAATTTGTCACAAAGGAGGATTAAAATGGCAAAGAAAAAGAAAAGTTCAGCATTTGCGGTAGTACAACAGATCGGAAAATCATTTTTTCTTCCAGTATCTGTGTTACCAATTGCAGGTATCTTACTAGGACTGGGATCTTCATTTACTAATGCTGATACGATCGCAGCGTATCATTTACAAGGAATCATGGGAGAGGGAACTATCCTGAATGCGCTTTTAACGATCATGTCACAGGTCGGTAATACAATCTTTGGAAATTTACCATTGATCTTTGCATTAGCAGTAGCATTAGGAATGGCAAAAAATGAAAAAGCAGTCGCAGTACTTTCTGCAGGTATTTCATTCTTTGTAATGAATTCAACAATTAATGCGATGTTAAAATTATCAGGAAAGATTTTAGCGGACGGAACATATGCAAAGAGTGTCTTAAACGGACAGATCACGAGTGTCTGTGGTATTGATTCTCTTCAGATGGGAGTATTTGCTGGAGTTATCGTAGGACTTGTAACAGCAGCATTACATAATCGCTTTTATAAACAGCAATTACCAGCAGCATTAGCATTTTTCTCAGGAGTACGTTTTGTGCTAATTATTAGTGTAATCGCACATATCGGTGTAGGTATTATCTGCTTCTTTGTATGGCCAACGATTCAGAGTGGAATCTTTGCACTTGGTAATCTGGTTATGCATTCTGGATATTTTGGAACAGCAATCTTTGGATTCTTAGAGAGAGCATTAATTCCATTCGGATTACATCATGTATTTTATTTACCATTCTGGCAGACATCTCTTGGAGGAACAATGGAAGTTGCTGGAAAGATGGTAGAAGGTGCACAGAATATCTTCTTTGCACAGCTGGCAGACCCAAATACAAAACATTTTGCAGTAGAAGCATGTAGATTCATGACAGGAAAATATTCTTTCATGATGGCGGGACTTCCTGGAGCAGCTTATGCAATGTATCGTTGTGCAAAACCAGAAAAAAGAAAAATTGTTGGAGGATTACTATTCTCAGCAGCATTAACATCATTCCTTACAGGAATTACAGAACCGATTGAATTTACATTCTTATTTATTGCACCAGGATTATTTATTTTACATTGTGGATTAGCAGGTTTGTCATTTGCATTAATGCATATCTTAAAGATCTGTATCGGAACAACATTCTCTTGTGGATTGATCGACTTTATGTTATACGGTGTATTACAGGGACAGACAAAGAGTAACTGGATGATGATCCTTCCAGTATTTGCAGTTTATGCAGTATTATATTACTTTGTGTTCAAATTTGTCATTGAGAAATTTGATCTTCCAACACCAGGTAGAGATGATGACGAAGAAGAGGTAAAATTATATACAAAAGCTGATTACCAGGCAAAAAAAGGTGCAGCAAATGAAGATACAGACGCACCAGAGGATCCAATTTCCTTTATGATCTTAAAAGGACTTGGTGGAATCAAAAATATTGAAGATATTGACTGCTGTGCTACAAGACTTCGTATCACAGTAACAGATGAAACTAAGGTGACAGATCAGTACTTAAAACAATCTGGTTCCAAAGGAATCATCAAAAAAGGAACAGGAATTCAGATTATTTATGGACCACAGGTATCTGTGATCAAGAGTAATTTTGAAGAATATGTGGAATATTATGCACAGCATGGAACAGATCCTTCCAAAGAAGAAGAGGTAACACCCATAGTTTCCTCCAAAGAAGAAGAGAAAAAAGAAATCAGACATGGTAAATTAGTTGCGGTAGCAACAGGAAAAGTTCTTGCAATGACACAGGCAAAAGATGAGGCATTTGCAACTTGTGCTATGGGAGATGGTGTTGTAATCGAACCAGAAAAAGGTGTCGTTGTTGCACCAGCAGATGGAAAGATCACAGCATTAATGAAACCATCTTTACATGCGATTGGAATCGAGACAAAAGAAGGATTAAATCTTTTAATTCATATCGGAATTGATACAGTTAAATTAGATGGAAAAGGATTTAAGGATTTTGTCAAGAGTGGACAAGAAGTAAAGGCAGGAGATAAGTTGGTAGAGTTTGATATCGATCTGATCAAGAAAGAAGGATATAGCCCAGATATTATGGTTGTTGTCTTAGAAGATTCTAATCTGCCAAAAGTAGCTTATAAAACTGGAGAAAAAACAGTTGCAGGAAAAACAGTTGTTGCGGAATTTTAGTAAAAAATGATTGACAACAAACTGTGAATAAGGTAAAATAATGACTGTTCTGAAAAGGAACAGTCATTATATGCGATAGTGGCGTAGTTGGTAACGCGCGACCTTGCCAAGGTCGAGACCGCGGGTTCGAGCCCCGTCTATCGCTTTCGGTTAAAAGTCTCGAAACCACGCATTTATGCGGGCTTCGGGATTTTTTCGTTTCTATGTTTTTTTCTGATTTTGCATAAATTTGCATAAACTCTATAAAGCTTCCAGATATTGTAAAGAATTTTCGTTATCAATACCAATCTTTATATAATATTTTTGCGTTGTGGCAATGTCTGAATGTCCCATCAGTTTTTGTAGTTCATAGATAGACATTCCTTTTAATGCAAGTTCGGTACAAAAAGTCTTTCGTAAACAATGGATACCGCCATTACCTGAATCTAAATCAAGACGTTTCCATAGTCTGCGATACTTTTGTTCAAGGATACTGGCAGTGATACGTTGACCGTCAGTGTTGACAAAAAGCCAATCTGTATGGATGTTATGTTCTTTTTGCCAATCTTTTAATAGATGTAAGACTTTCAAGGCATTTTTGGACAATGGAAGATTACGTCTTGAATTTTTTGTTTTGACATCTCCAATGATATAATCATAGCCCTTGATTTTCTCGCCTTGCTCATTGCGTTTGGAATGCCGACTCTCCGCACGACGAATGGAAATAATTCCTTTCTTGAAAGAAATATCAGACCATTTCCATGCGACTACCTCGCCAGCACGAGCACCAGTATAAGCATCCAGTAAGATGGCGAAAGCGGTTGAATATTTTGGAAAATCTTCAATTTCTCGAAAAAGTTCCTTTTGTAAAAGTTTAAATTCAAATGAATTTAAAACAGATTCTTCAACATCTTTATCGTATTCTCGAACAAAATAAGAGTCAGGAATTGAAAATTCAATCATCGGATTATTTACACGATAATCTTTGGAAACAGAACGATGAAATACCTCTTTTAAGATATTTAATATTTTTTGAGTCTGCTTGCGAGTCATTTTTTTATTTACGATAGGGTAAACAAAATCTTCAATGTCACCCAAAGAATATTGACTTATCGGTTTTTGAATAAAAGGATTATTCGCAAAATAAGTATTCCATGTACAATCCCACCTGTCACGAGTTGAATTGCTTTCTGTTCCAAATCTTAATGAATAATAATCAAGATACAAATCTTCAAAAGTAGATTCGTTTGCATGGTAATGTTTGATTACCGCTTTATCTAATGCTTGTTTAGTTGGCTTAGATAGTAGTTTACGATGGTTTTTATATGATTCATCATATACATATACAAGATATCTTCCAGATGTCTTATCCTTTCGCCAGCCGTGACCTTTAGTATTATAAAATTCTTCTAAAAATTTTTTCTCTGTTAATGTTTGCATTTCTTTTTTAACAGGGTTCTCTTTAGGTATGATTATAACAGGTCTGAACAGTTGGCGAAAGTGGATTGATAAAAGTTCTTCCCTAGTTGTTATTGTTCCGTGTGCATACGACCACCGCCTTGTATGTCTGTTGTTTCATCAAAAAGATATGCCTTGAATAATGTGCCATCTTGATTTAGAAACAACCCTTTTGAATCTGATGGAATATATGTTGAAGCATCAGTATTATCAAGGATAATCTGACTTAACACTTGGTCAGCACGTCCACAGATTTTATAGCTGATATTATTTTTAATCTGTCCACTTATGATATTAGCATCTGGACGTTGCGTTGCAAGAATCAGATGAATTCCGAACGCTCGCCCTAAACGTGCTAGACTACTTAACTGATTTTGAATTTTTTTGATTGGTCCTTTTTCTTTCGTTGATAATCCAGTTGTATCAAGAAGTTCTGCCAATTCATCACAGGCGAATATAATTCGCTTATGTTTGATGAGTTCATGCTTGTTGTAGTCAGAGATGTTTTTATAACCATTTTTTGCATATAATTTTTTTCTATTTTCAAGTTCGGCAATGATTTCATCTAGTTTTTTTATCGTATTTGAGATGTCATCCACAAATGTACAATGATTTTCCCAGATACGACCAAAATCAACTCCACCTTTGAAGTCTGCAATGTTAACAATAAATCCATTATTGATGCATTGCATTAGTATTAGTTTTAAAAGCCATGTCTTTCCTGAACCAGTTGCCCCACCAATTAGAAAATGAGGATAGTCATTTAGTGAAACAGTTACAGGATTAAACATTGACTCGCCCAATTTTAAGAGCGAGTCATTTTTATGATTGTTTTTTGTGTTCCAATACAAAGTATTAGTATAATCAAATTTACCTATGCCAGCCTTAATTATAATCTGGCGATTAGTGTCGCCAATTGTTATTGAGGCAATAGATATATTAAGGATACTTTCTATTTCTGACTTTCGATTTTCCCATTCAGTGAGAGAAATTCCAACATTATCAAATACTATGGTTATAGTATTTGCGGTTTTGACTTCTTTTATCAAGATTGGTGTGACACCAATTGAATTTATAAATCCTATTGAAATAAAAGCATCATAATATTTTCGTGAAATAAAAGCATCACTGTATTTCAGAATCAATGCAGTAAAGGATGCAAAAGAAAATACAAGTAATCCGAGTTTTGCGAATAAAAATGCAAAAGCATCGTTAGCTTGTGTACGATTGATAATTATGTCTGAAACAAGTATTGCTAGTGCAATTACAAAAATTGCTTTTTGTAATTGCACGTTGCATTTTAGATTTTCATGAAATCTGCGAATGCGGTAGAATACTTGCAACAAACTATAGTTACTAACACTAGTTGTTTGTTGTTTCTTCATGATGTTGATACTCCTTTTTATTATGCTCAACAATGATACCATTTGGTTTAAATTCCTTGATGGAAGAAATCCGTCGGATAAATGCATTCCACGTTTTAACATCAAATGCTTGAACGTCTGTATATTGTAATTCCAAAGGTAAATTTGAAATAATATATACATTTTTATAACAAGCTATCCTATCACTGTATCGAGCGGGTAAATTTATTGGATAGATATCTAATAAATTTAACATATCTGGCAGTGCGATTTGTGAATGGAATTCTTCAAAGACCAGAGTTTCTTGTCCATGATATGAATCAAATTTGACAGGATTCATTTTTGTTCCATATGTCGTTATGCGACATATATCTAAAGCAGAATGTTTGTCAAATACATAATGACTTTTTCCAACCCCAGTATCACCGTAAATATATGTGACATTTACATCTCGATTTTCGGTTGCATATTTTTCAGCGAGTAAAGTCTCACGTAAAATATTTATATCATTTGTTCTGAATACGTAATTCGGGTTACGTTTAATAATATCAGCAGTGGATACACCAGCTTGAATTAAATCAATTAATTCATTTTTTTGTGGATTTTTCTCCTTTCCCTCGCTAGGAATAGTACCCCATTCATAGAAACTACCTGGAATACTGGTTTCAGCTTTCTTTGTATTTGCCCATTTACCAGTTTTGAGCAAATAATTACGATTTTCCTGACAACTTCCGTATGCTTTGTCCAGATGTGCCATAGGAAATCTATTTTTTACTGTACTGAATCTGATAGGAGAATTACTATAAATAAAAATATGCAGATGCTCCGTTCCAGTACTTGCAATTTCTCTGCAAAAGCAGTAGTATTCAAGCGATAATAGACCCTGTAAAGTTGAGTTAACATAGTCACTTGTTAGTCCGCAGTCAGTCGGTTTTTGAATTGTCAAAAGCCATTTGCGAGATTGTCTATTAGGATTATCCATTATTCTCATTCCTTTCTATATATTTATGATACATGCTACATTTATCTGAAAAGGTAATACTACCTTTTCAGATAGTTATTTTTAAGCAAATAGGAGTTAAACTCCCATTTGCTTAAAAATAATTTAGAGGGTTTATTCTCGTTTGATAACTCTGACATTATTCGCTGTAGCAGCGATGTTATAACCTCCTGACATTGTGTACAGCCTTAATTTAAGATCATCGAATACAACTGGGAGATAGTCAACGGAGTCAGATAGTTCGACTTTTTGTTTTCCTTCAACTTTTACAGAGAGTTTTTCAAACTTTTTCTCTGTAAGGACAACATCATATCTGTATCCAACAACCTTATCTAATTTTTGATTGCCAGCATACGCATAGTATGGACGAACATCGGTTAATAATAAGTTCTTTCCAACACTCGCATTAGCATCAATAACCACGTCTAAGATATTCATTATTTTTCTCCTTTTTACTTGATTAACAACGGGTTACTTATCGTCGACGATGATGTTATTTTAGACGAAAATCTTTGACTCATGGAAGTTTAAAAAACTTTTTTTTGTACTTATATAAATACAATTAAAAGCATAATAAAAAAGTAGGGGTATCTATTTCATTAGATATCCCTACTACAATAATTATTGATTATTTATCTTTATGTTTTGGACACAAACGTTCGCCACCATTTGCAATGGATTCTTTGTTTGCCTGTTCTATTTTTTGGCGAATGTTATATAAATCATGTTTAGGATTCGCCGTATATTTTATCAATAAATATGATATATTTTTCCATCTGTATACCTTGGAATTCAATTCATAGCCACAAAGTCGAAACCAATCGTAACACTGCTCAAAGTTAAGACCTAGTGCGATACATAGACGGAAGAGGACAGAAACGCCAGAATCATAACCATTATCGTTAAAGAGGACTTTCATCGCTGGTGTGTTTATATGAACATTACTCAGGATGGAAAGCTGTTCAATATCTCGAACTTGATAGCCTTTATCTCCATTTCTATTTTTTGATACAACTGTGTATTTATTTTTTATTAGATAATAAAGTCCAAGTTGTAAATGAGATCGTTCTTCATTTTTTATCAAAGCAAAACACTGCTTTGAGTTAATTTCTTTTTTAATATTATTTAATCTTGAAGTATGATTCAGAGCAACTTTTTGCAAATAGGAAGTGTTTAATTCTTCCATATCTGAGATTGCAATCAGACAGGCGATTGTTAATAGTTACATGGTATGTTGTTAATAGTAACTGAAAAAACAAGTTCAATTTTTTTAAAACTTTTTTTAGCATAGAAAACCTCCTTTCGTGAGCCTGCCAAAAATTCAAGATTTGTCTATTCTAAAAATAAAAAAAGCAATCATTTATACGATTGCTTCTATATA
>OCAQ01000136.1_pt1 | contig 67380 bp, 67 predicted proteins | sample 1538291 | NCBI WGS metagenome assembly OCAQ01 (sample SAMEA2580277, study PRJEB22360) | human gut metagenome | biome: human gut; feature: human-associated habitat; material: faeces | place: Denmark | collected 2008/2010 | reverse complement strand
TTGAATGTAAGAAATATCGGTAACCCATTTCTGATTTGGATGCTCGGCATTGAATGCCGCCGCATTGTGAAGCAGCGTGCGCTTTTCTGCGGTCAGGGCATGACCGTCCGCCACATGGTCCGCAATGATTTTCTGGATAGCTTCCGGCGCATGCGCCGGGTCGATCTCGCTGATTCTGGGCATTGTAGCCCCTTCCTCTCCCGTTGGTGAATGGTTTGTCCATATATTATACCCATTTACATATTATGTAAATGGGTTTTTTCTTTGAGCATAAAATTGCTCTATGCCATCCTTCTGAAACATGTTTTTTCTCTGTTTTCTCTTGACGATGCCCCGCCAATGGAGTAGGATTGTGCTGCAAAAATGAATTGCAAAAGAGGAGTTCTAAATGCAAATCAGCCTTTTATTGATGCAGCAGATCGCGCAGCTATTTCTGATCCTGCTGATGGGATATGCCGTTGTAAAAACCGGCCTGTTGAAGGCATCGGACAGCAAGGTGCTGTCTGTGGTCTTTGTCTATCTGGTCATGCCCTGTGTCGTTCTGAACGCCTTTCAGATCAAGGATACGCCGGAGATCCGCACCGGGCTGCTTTATTCCATGGGCATCGCCGTTGGAATGCACGTTGTATTTCTGCTTCTGAATGCGCTGTTCCGCAGGCCTCTCAAGCTGGACGCCGTGGAGCAGGTCAATATCATTTACAGCAATGCCGCCGCGCTGGTCATCCCCATCGTGCAGGCCCTGCTGGGGGAAGAATATGTTGTCTACTCCTGCGCCTTTGTCATTGTACAGCTGGTGCTGCTCTGGACCCATGCCAGCGCCTGCCTGCAGGGGTCTGCCCGGCTGGAATGGCGCAAGCTCCTTACCAATGTCAACCTGATTGCTATTGCAGCCGGTGCGCTGCTGTACCTGCTGCACATCTCGCTGCCTGCCCCGATCACCAGCACACTGAGCAGTGTCGGCAATATGATCGGCCCCATGGGAATGCTGCTGGCAGGCATGGCCATTGCGGAAGTCCCCCTCAAAAAGGTTTTCTGCACCCCGCGCAACTATCTGCCGGTGTTCCTGCGTCTGCTGGGTGTTCCGCTGGTCATCGTTCTGCTGCTTTGGGCAGTTCACGCATCCCTTTGGATCCCGGACGGCAAGTCCATCCTGATGACGGTCTACCTTTCTGCCATTACCCCCGCCTGTGCAACAGTCACCTCCATGGCACAGCTCTATGACCGGGATGCTTCTCATTCCAGCGCGATCTATGTCCTGAGCACGCTGCTTTCCATCCTGACCATGCCGCTGATGATCGGGTCGTTTGAGCTGTTGCTCTGAAATACGGGAAAAGGCCGCCCGGCATCGCAGCAGGACTGCCTTTACAACTACAAGGATGTGTTTCTATGAAACTCAAACAATTCATTCAGCAGGAAACGGTTCTCACCGCAGCCGCTGTGCTGGCCGTCGTCTCCGCCTTCTTTGTTCCGCCGGATGCGCAGTATCTCGGCTACATCGACCTGCGCACGCTGGCGATTTTGTTTTCCCTGATGACGGTCATGGCCGGGCTGCGGCGGCAGGGCTTTTTTGATGGACTGGGCCGAGCATTGCTGTCCCGCACTCACAGCACCTTTCAGCTGACGCTGGTACTGGTCGGGCTGTGCTTTTTCGGAAGTATGTTCATCACCAACGATGTTTCCCTGCTGACCTTCGTTCCCTTTACGTTCGTGGTCCTGAGCCGTCTGGGAACGGATGTCCGCTGCTCCCTTCTGATTCCGGTGGTCTGTATGCAGACCATTGCGGCAAACCTTGGCAGCATGCTGACCCCCATCGGCAACCCGCAGAACCTCTATTTTTACGGAAAAAGCGGCATGAGCATCGGGGGCTTCGTTCTTCTTATGCTGCCCTACACCCTGGTCTCTCTGCTCCTGCTGCTGGCTTGGGCAGCAATGGTCTGCCGGAAAGCCTCTGCCGCCCTCTCCGTGGACGAGCTTGTTTCTTCCTCTGCGTCTCAGGGAAATCAGAAGATCATCCTGCTGTATCTGGTTCTGTTTGCCGTCTGTCTGCTGTCCGTGATCCGGGTGCTGCCCTATGGCATTGCCTTTGCCGCTGTACTCGTCTGCGCCCTTTTTGCAGACCCGCACACCTTACGGGCAGTGGACTATTCCCTGCTTTTGACCTTTGTGGCTTTTTTCATCTTCATTGGCAATCTGGGGCGCATTCCGGCTTTTTCCGGCTGGCTGCAGGAGTTTCTGACCGGCCGGGAAGTTCTGGTGGCGGTTCTTGCTTCGCAGGTCACCAGTAATGTTCCCGCCGCCCTGCTGCTGTCCGGGTTCACGGCAGAGACACAAGCCCTCATCATCGGCACCAATCTGGGAGGTCTTGGCACTTTGATCGCATCCATGGCCAGTCTTATTTCCTACCGGCAGATCGCACGGGAGCTGCCACAGGGGAAGAAGCAGTATTTTGGGCTGTTCACCCTGTCCAACCTGATCTTCCTTGCGCTCCTGCTGGGCGTGTGGTTTTTGCTCCGCTGAGCGTGGCAGATGACTTATGGTTTTTCTCTACCCTTTCTTTTTGTACCCGCAGTCGCAGTAGGGTCCGCCGGAGGCAAGGGTGTACTGCCGCACAAAATTCGTCACGCCGCCCGCTTCGCTCATGGTGTAGTCCAGACGGCACAGGGCGGGGGCTAGGTCATACAGCCCCAGCTCCTTCATCAGCACGCAGATGCCGCATTTGGTGAATCGTCCCTCGTAGCCGCTGCCATCCGGGTATTCGTAAAATTCCATATTCCACGAGTAGGGGTTGCGGTCGGCGGCTTTCAGGGCGGCGGTGACTTTCATGGCGGCGATATCCTTTGCGGTAAACTTGCTTTTTCCGCTCTTGCGGCAGAACCACTTCATCAGCGGCGTCATCTGGGCGTTCTCATAGTATACCGTCAGCGCCTCTGCATCCGGCCGCTTCGGCATACAGAGGACGAACGCCCCCAGCATGGCGCAACCAATGATGTTTAATTGGAAGCGATCACCCTTTTCAAACTCCGGCAATTTTGCGATGATCTCTTTGTATTTCGGCTTGGCGGTTTTGGTGATCTGCTTTGCGGCGTCTGCATCATAGCCCAGCACAGCGGTTAGCTGCTTTTGAAAGGAGCCCGCAAACAGCACCCACATTCCAAAGGGCATCCCGGCATATTTCATTGTCTGTCTCCAAATCCGATCTTCACGATCTGCATTTTCATCCCGTTGTCCCCGACCCTTGCAAGAAACTGGAAAAAGCTGCTGACAGATGGATCTTTCAAATCGTTGTACCCCAGCATATAGCCCCGGCTTGTTACTTGCAAACGGCTGTCCCACGCGCCGATTTCCTTGTAGGCGTCCGAAACAGCAAAATATGCGCCCACATCCTTGATCTTTGCACTCTTGAGCCATGTTTTGGCAATCATCTTTACCGCCGTGCGGTTGGCTGCATCGAACACCAGCACCCCGCCAGGAAAAGCATCTGCCATCCCCTGCACCAGCGCCTTGACCTGCTCCGTCAGGAAGTAATAGAACACCCCGGAGGCAAAGAACACCGCCCCGCCGGTGGCATCGATACGGTCAAACCATGCGGGGTCTTTCAGGTCGCAGGGGATATTTTGTTCCCTCTCCCCGGCGGGCAGAAGCTGCTCCCGCAAGGCAATGACATCCGGGAAGTCCAGATTGTAGATCTTGCATCTGCCGTTGTCGCAGGCTCTGCCGGTATTATCCAGCCCGCAGCCCAGATTGACCACTGCCGCGCAGGGGTGGTTTTTCAGGTACGCCTGAACCTCAAAGGCAAGGTCATTCTGCCGCATGGCGACCTCCAGCGCACCGAACCGCTGCATCAGACTGCGAGAGCTTTTCTCTGCCTCTGAAAAATCGTAGTCGATCTGGTCGATCAGACGCACCGCTGTTTCGTCCCGGTAAAGGTTCGGATACAGCTCGGTGCACAGCTTCCGGGAATACAGTGGGAGGATCAGCGTCTCCTGCACGGTGTTTTTCTCGATTTTGTATTTCATAGGTTCCTTCCTGTTCTCCTTATTCTGGTTTCCGGCAGGCAAACCACGCCATGCTCTTCACTGTTCCAAGTGTTACGGCAGCATACATTTTCTCCAGCCGGTTTTTCAAGCTGAACGCCGTCTCATAGGGCGGCGTGAAGAACCCCGCCTTTTCATAAACGTGCTGGATAAACCAGTCCGTCCGCTTCTGCTCGCCCGCCACATAAAAGCAGCCGCAGAAGGTTCCGCCGGGTCTCAAGACCCGGAAAACCTCCCGGTATGCAGCTTCTTTATCCGGGAATGCATGAAAGCCGTTCAGCGACAACACAATATCAAACGCACCGTCCGCATACGGAAGTGCGCCCACATCCCCCTGCCGGAAGGTCACATTTTTCAGGTGCAGGCGGTCTGCCTTTTCCTGTGCCTGCCCCATCATATCTGCCGAGAAATCGAGGCAGGTAATGTCCGCCTCCGGCATAGTCTTATAAACCGGCATGGTCAGTATGCCGGTCCCCACCGGCACCTCCAGCAGCCTGCCGGAGAAATGCTCCGGGATGCCGGACAGCGCCTTTTCCAGATAGTCATCACTTTCCACTTTGTTCATATCCCACACCAGGCGGCACACCGCTTTCCCGCTCAGGGTGGAACAGGTGATCATGCCGTCATAAAAATTGTTGCCGCCTGTCAGCCGATAGGCACGGCGAACCGCTTCTTTTCGCTCCATGTTTCGTCCTCCTTACGCTCTGCCTTTTCCAGACGTCCTCCGGGATAAGGGCGCAGAACAGTTAGATAGAGCTGACCTTTAACCCTGTAAAAAGCCGCTTCTCAGCGGTCCTTCTGCCAAAATAATACGCCCTGCCGTCTCCTCTGTCAAGAAGTTCAGGCATTTTCGGAGATTCCGAAAAAGATTTCGCTTTCGAGGACTCCAACCGTCACCCCAATGCCACGTCCAGCACCATCATCACGCTGAAGCCCACCGCAAAAAACACCGTGCCAACGTTGGAGTGCTGCCCTTGCGACATTTCCGGGATCAGTTCCTCCACCACAACATACAGCATGGCTCCGGCAAAAAGGTCAAGGGCTTTGCGGTATAGAGGATGCAGATCGTTTCCTGCATCGAAAAATTCACCTCTGCAAACTTGCCGGTTTCTGCTTGACAGTACTCCGCGAATCAAAAAGGGAGCTCTGTCACGGACGGATGTCCGGGCAGAACTCCCTTTGCTTTTATCTTATGATTTCTTACTCGCCTTCCGACTCCTTGCAGACATCCACCCAGCCCTCGGCTCCGGCGGCTGCTTCCAGCTCCTGCAAGGTCAGCTTGACGGCGGTGTGGCCGCTGCCCGCCGCCGGGTAGACGGTATCAAACTTGCGCAGGCTCTTGTCCAGATAGACCGCCACGCCCTCGTTCACCCCAAAGGGGCACACACCGCCGGGTGCATGACCCACATAGGCCTCCACCTCATCTTCCAACTTCTCCGCTCTTATTCGGTAATGGCCCAGACCCGTGCAGGCAGACCGGTTGCACCTTCAATGCGGGGATAAGAAACGATGACCACCGCACCGGCAGGCTGCACTTTATCCAGATTTGCAAGCACCTCCACCTGCAGCTTGTCGTTGTCCAGAACATAGCGCTCGCAGGCAAGGTCTCCATTTTCCTCCGCCACCGCAGAGGAATCGGTATCCAGCGTTTCGTGGCCGTTGGCGGCGGCGTTGCGCACCTTGTAGATATACTCCAATGCTTCCAGCGACCAGCCGGGGGCATTTTCTCTGCCCTCTGCGTCGATGCCGGACAGCGCATCCATATCCGGCCACTTCTTGTACCAGTCGCTGCGCAGAGCCACCAGCGCACCATCCGGGATAGGGCCGTACTTTGCTTCATAGGCCTTGATGTCCTCCACCGTCACAGCGTAGCGGGGGTCTTTCTTGGCCTGCTGGGAAATATCGATGACCACCAGCGGGAAGATCAGGTCGTTCACATCATACTTTTCGGACAGCGCTTTGCCCTTGATGAAGTGGCCCGGGAAGTCGATATGGGTACCGAACTGTCCGGGGAATTTGAAGGTCTGGATCAGGCATTCCAGTTCCGGCTTGCCCCAGTCCCACACGGTCTTTGCCAGCTCCACGGAGCCTTCCGGGATGCCGGACCAGTAGGGGCTTTCGTTGTTCAGCGAGTGAGAAAGCTCCACCCAGCGATATTTTTTAGCATCCTTCAGTGCGTTCCACAGTTTATAATCAGCCATTGTCGATTCTCCTTTTGTTGTGACGATGTATGTTCGGGCACTTCTCCCAGACAACGGCATCTTCCTGTTTTTTCAGTCTGTCTGCCGGGAATTTGTCTGGGAGCAGCGCATTCGCCCGGGCAGCCTGTGCCGGGCATCTGCTGTATATTTCATCTGCCTGTGCTCCCTTCTTTATGTTGGGGATAGTATAAACCCATTTTCGCACCGTGTCAATAGGTTTATTCTATCAAAGACTTCCCCGGCAAACGACAGGTCAGCAAACCGTTCGCCCTTGCAATAACGTTTCGTCATCCCCTTCCCTTTTATCGCAGCTCTTCCAGCAGGGCGGTGCAGCCCTCCGGCACATCCTGCCATGTGGCTTCAAACTCCCCGGTGTACCGCGGGTCTGCCACATTGCCGGGGCGACTGGTGTGCTCCATCAGCAATGAGACCTTAGGCTTGCGTCCAGCCCTTTTCCTCTCTAGCTTTTTTCAACGCCAGCCCGAGCCCATGAAAGTCAAACCTTCTTTCATCTTGGTTCATTTTCATATCACCCTATATCATTGTACATTTCGGGTTGGATTATGAGAATGTAATATGATTTGATATTACATGATATATTATTTCATAAGATTGACAAAGAAGAATGTTTGTGCTATCCTATATAAAAATATATCTCCAAAGGGGAGCAAGATATGAACTTTCATTTAACAGATCAGCGTAAAAAGAAAATCAGCTCTGTACAATCCATTCCGATGAAACATTGTGCAGAGTATAGCGTATAAAAAGCGCATTTAGATTTCATCGGGAAGCCAAGGGAGTAGTGTACCCGTTTTAGGGTGTTGGCTTTCCGTGCAATTATAATGTGTACGAGGCTATGGGCAATGTTTTGTCCATAGCCTTTTGTTTTTGCGTTACTATGTCAAAGGCAGAAGGCAGATACCGTTGTGTATCTTTGCTTTCTGCCTTTTTCTTTTTTCAGAATACATAAGAAAGGTTTTTTGAAAATGAGTTTATTAGAAATTACAGGATTAACACATTCTTTTGGTGAAAACCTGCTTTACAAAAATGCAGGATTCACACTGAATAAAGGGGAACACATCGGGATTGTGGGACAAAACGGAACCGGCAAAAGTACCCTGATTAAAATTTGTACAGAGCAGATCATACCCGATAGCGGACGGATTATCTGGCAGCCAAATATTACGATTGGCTATTTGGATCAGTATGCAGAAATCGACCATACGCTTACCATGAAAGAGTTTTTGAAATCAGCCTTTGCAAAGCTGTTTGAAATAGAAACACAAGTTATGCAGCTATATGAAAAGGCCGCCGATGGAGATATGAAAAATCTGGAACTTGCTGCCTACTATCAAGAGCAGCTTGAAACACATGACTTCTATTCCATTGATACTGCGATCGAGCGCGTTGCAAATGGGCTGGGGCTGCTTGCGATTGGTCTTGACCGCCCTATCATTGAAATGAGCGGCGGCCAGCGAGCAAAAGTGATTTTGGCAAAGCTACTGCTTGAAAAACCAGATGTATTGCTATTAGATGAGCCGACAAATTTTCTTGATAAAGATCATGTTGCATGGCTGGCGGAATACCTATCCTCTTTGGAAAATGCTTTTTTAGTTGTTTCCCATGATTTTGACTTTTTGGATAAAATCGCAAATCGTATCTGCGATATAGATAATGACACAATAACAAAGTATTATGGCACTTATTCTGAATTTCTGCGAAAAAAGATACTGTTGCGGGAAGATTACATTCGTCAATACTCAGCGCAACAAAAGGAGATCAAAAAAACAGAGGAGTTTATTAGGAAAAATATTGCTGGACGAAAAGCAAAAATGGCGAGAGGGCGACAAAAACAGCTTGATCGAATGGACAAAATGGAGGCTTTGGAACAGAAAGAGATTATTCCTCATTTTCATTTTCCTGTTTTACCGCTGACAAATACGGAGCATCTGCTGGTCAAACATCTGGCAGTTGGTTATCACTATCCAGTTCTATCAGATATTGATTTTAGCATAAAAGGCGGGCAAAAAGTTGTTATCACTGGCTTTAATGGAATTGGGAAATCTACTTTGCTCAAGACATTAATTGGACAAATCCCGTCCATGCAAGGTCATTTCAAATTTTCCGATCAAGTTACCCTTGGATATTTTGAGCAGGACTTAATATGGGACGAACCTGAACAGACACCAATTCAAATTGTTTCCAATGTCCATCCTGATATGGTCATAAAAGATGTTCGCAAACATTTAGCCCAGTGTGGAATTTCCAGTAAGCACGCAATGCAAGCGATTGGAACATTAAGTGGAGGTGAGCAGGCGAAAGTAAAAATGTGTTTGCTAACACTGATTCCCTGCAATTTTCTAATTATGGACGAACCCACAAATCATCTGGATGTTCAGGCAAAGGAAGCATTGAAATCAGCTCTTATGGATTTTGCGGGTACTGTATTGCTCGTATCGCATGAAGAAGCATTTTACCGTGATTGGACACAACGGATTATTAACATTGAGAAAAGATAAAAAACAGTGAAAACATTATGAAAACTCCTGCCCGCCTGACGGGAAAAGAAAAAAACCGTTGCCGGGTAGGTTGGTTTTGTGCGCTTATTCCACATGTTCTGCGGTGGTTTTGAGAAATCAAGACCGCCGCTTCATTGCGTTTAAGACACAAAAATGATTCTATACATTGAAATCTGGTACGGCGGTAACAGGAGGATGCCGCCATGTCCATTTTACTTTTTCGTTGTTCTAATATCCTGCACCAGCTAAAAAAAAAAACGGTAAAGAAAAACCGCTGTTGCATGGTTTGTTGGCTTCCATGTAGCAGCGGTTTTTGCTGGGATTATTCAGTTGAATTTTTAGAACGACAAACTGTTTTTTAAGCTTTCGTTATTGGAATCCAAAGCTCCATTTTGTAGTCGTTGCTATCCATATCACCATCATAATAATATTCAAAGTCAGGTTTTCCTGAATGGACATAGCCATGCTCAGGGAAGAATACTTCCATTGCATATTTCCACCCGTTATGAATGCAATCCGGAACACTTCCTATTAATTCTACAACTGCATACTCTGCTTCTTCAACTTCTAAAATATCTAAACCCATACATTTTGCTTTGTCCGCACCTGTAACAATATAGCCCGCCATATAATTTATGGTGCTTGGGTTTTCCACATCATGACAAACGCCCACACTTTGACCGCCTCCCAAAGTTGCAAGCTGATCATGGCTATATTTTTCATACAGCTTACCCCAGACACTCGGACATAATGATGAATTGATGTTTTGTTCATTGATCCCTGCAACTGTAAATGCTTTTTTCTTTTGAATTGTAATATTCATACTTCTTCCTCCTCTTACACTAAGTGCTAATTGCACTCGTGAAACTAATTTGAACGGCTTCCCATTTCTCACCTCTGAAGGAGTAAATCCATGAAAATTCTTAAAAGCTGTTCCAAACGAATCTGATGACTCATATCCAAATTTGAAGGCAACATCAATAATCTTTTCATCCGTATCTCTTAAGATAACGGCTGCTTCCGTCAATCTTCTGCTTCTTAAATATTCTGAGAGCGTTGTTTCGGTCAGAATAGAAAATAAGCGACTGAACATTGAATAAGAGTATCCTGATAATTGAGTTACTTTCTTTTTATCAATTTCATCATCAAGAACTGTTTCAAGATAATCAATCGTATTGTTAAACGACTTGATAATATTCACTTCGATTCCCCCCTTTCTTTCGGTTTATTTTAGTATAGAGGAAGATTTCTTTTCCTGCCCTACAATATCCGTACAAGTTTTATAGGTTTCATCTCATAGAAACTTATACCTTGCTAATCTCTACAAACTGGAAGTTATTACTCGTTTATTCAGTCAAGTATTTTTATAGTGTCATACCTTTTTCCACATTCTTTACAAATCCAATCACAATTGCTTTTCTTCGCTTTTTTATGAAGAAAATCTAATTTTCCACCACATATAGGGCATGGTTGAGGTTTTTCACATATTAGACTTTTCAAAAATATCACTGCTTCATCCCTATTAGCCATATTAAGTTCTTGATATATGTTCATCATTATTCTGTTCCTCAAATTCAAATTTGTCATAATCATTCTACCATACCGTTATGAATAAATCATCTCACGCAAAATAATTTCTTCTGCCCGGTTGTGAATGTTATTGCAACGCTGCATCCATTCCATTTGACAGGTTCGCTTCAATTCCTCGGTCACGCCCTCGGCAATTTTCATCTGCTCCATGATGGTGTCTAACCGCTCCTGTGCCTGCTCGTTCAAATCAACCAAATATACCCAGAGATGACCGCTCAGGATCAGATCATTAAAAAGGATCGGACGATGCTCTTTTATGTAGTCCCGGTGCATCCGTCCCCATTTACCAATGGGGCGCTGTTCCTCAGAGGACAAGGTAAGAACCGGAATATAATAATCGCCAATGCGTTCATCCCAAATGTATTTCGGTAACAAAGGTATTCAGCAAAGACCGTTTACGCTATATCATTTTTTGAGTAATTCCAATGCCCTGTCCATTGGTACGCAGTCTGCATATCGTTCAGGCCAGAGAAATTCATTATAGTAATGGTAAGCCTGTTCCCTGGTCATGTACTCATTGTCCTGCGTAGAATTTGCATAGGCAGGAACAATCATGTGTAAGCCATGCTCAAAACCAGCCTCTACCGTGGCATTGATACAGAAATCAGTCATAATGCCACAAATCATCACGTCTTTTTCTTCCTTTGCAGTCAGATACTCAAGCAGACCACTCTCTTTTTTGAACGCACTGCATACGGACTTGATAAACCGTTTTTCATCAGGCATCGGTTGAAACTCGGAATAAACCTCAAACTCATCATCCCCGATAGAGAATCCGGTATCAGGTCCATCATCATGCTGTACATAAATAACTTCTATGCCTTGTTCTCGAGCTGCTCCAATCAGCTTTTTGATATTACCAACAAACTTTCTGAACTCATATAAGCGTTCATCCACGATACCATTCTGTGCATCTACAACCAATAAAACCATGAATAATCTCTCCTTTTTGAGCTTTTTGCTTTGATTCAAATAAACTAAATTCGTATATTATAATAGAGCGTAACTTCTGCTTACTCTCCCAGCACCTCGCCCAGTGCCAGAACAGCGTTGCGGACGCACTCCGGGCACGGGCACAGCGGTGCGCCAGTCTCCATGCCTTTCAAGTCCTTACAGAGGGTAGCACCGCACTTTTCCTGAAAGTTTTGCAGCAGCTCCCTGGAAATGCGGGGTGTGCCCTTGCCGTCGGTGACGATGCCCGCCACCATCACAGCGCCGATCAGTGCGCCGCAGGTGCTCTCCATGCAGCCCATGCCGGCGGCATAGCCTGCGCCCAGCTTCATCAGGGTGTCGGCATCCACCGGCAGCTTGTCCTCAAATGCCTTCAGCACCGCCTGTGCACAGTTGCACTGTCCAGCAGCTTTCCATGCGGCAGCCTGTGCCGCCCGTTCTTCGATGTTCATTTTACAGTCCTCTTTCTTTGATGAATCGTAGTTTATTCGACATTATCATAAAATTCCTGTAACACTGCTGCCAATTCCTCCGGAGCTTCTGTGTTTGCTTCATGACCCGCTTTCAGAAGTTCATGGAAGTGGGAATCACTCAAATAACCGGCAAGTTCCTTTGAGGCTTTTTTATTTGCGTTGTCCTTTTCGCCACAAACGATCAATACAGGACAAGACACCTTACATAACGAATCTCTGAAATCCAATTCTGCCATCGTGTCGCACAAGCTGATCACATCTGCTTTTTTGAAGCCAAATTGCTTGAACGTTGCATTTGGCATAAAACGGAACAGCATATTCTGGAACTTCAATAGCTTTTCAGGCATTTTATATTGTGCTGCAATTAGCACCAGTGCCTTTACTTTATTCGGATGGTCTATCGCATAATTAAGTGCCAGGACAGCACCCAAGGAAAGCCCGCACAAGACGATTTCGTCATTTTCCTTGTCGCACTCTTCTGAGAATGCAGTATACAGCTCCCCATAGGTAGCTGCTTTTCCTTCCAGCATCTCTGCCAGACTCAAGCTGACGCTGCTGTCCGAGGCCTTCGTTTCTTTTATTACTCTGTCCCAACTGTCTGGCTTTTGTCCTAATCCATGCAAGTATAAATACTTCATCTGTTTTTCACCATCGTCGGTTTTCCTTTTTCCCTCATACGTCCTGCTGCTGCTTTTCCAGTGCTTCAAAGTGATACCGGGGCTTTCCCCTGCTCTTTTCGCTGTACTCGATGGCCTCTTTGGGACAATAGCAGATGCACGCCATGCAATGGGTGCAGTTTTTGCCCCAGACCGGCTTTCCGTTTTTCAAATGGACGTTGTTCAGGGGACACAGCTCCACGCACCTGCCGCAGCCGGTGCAGGCGTCCGTTGCCCGGAAGGCATCGGCTTTTACAAAGAAGCGATAGAACACCGGGTTCACCGGGGCAGTATCCCCTGCCTTGATGCAGGCATTCAGGTCGTAAAGCAGCATCTCCAGCCCTTCGGCAACGCGCCGTGCCAGATACCGGCTGTTGCCGGTTCCCGTAAAATAAAGCACCATGGCTGTTCCTTCGTTTTTTTGTGGTTTTCAGATGCCTGTCTGCCCGGCAAACTGGAAGTTATCTAATTGCTTTTCCGATGTGTTTGTCTAATCTCCACTGTGGAGCATTCCCGTCGTCTGCCCAATACTCATCCATTGAAACGATTTTATCCTCTTTGGTTTTTATGAAAGACGTGACATGAAAGGAAGCGTTTCTGCCTTTGGGATATACATTTACAACCGTAACGATTAGGTCATTCAGCGTTTCGACTCTTTCAACGCTACCCTCCCAATCACCGGGATATTCACAATTAGCAATAATAAATTCATCAACATTAAATCGTTCATTGGTACAATGCCAGTTTATATAGGCATCGTTCTGAAAATACTTTCTGATTTCAATCTCATTTTGACCGAGCACTGCTTTCCAAAAATCATATATATTCATATTGGTCAGATGTTCCTCCTCAAGTTCCGAGTTGCCGTTCTCCGTATACCATGGTTTCCGCACGCAAAAGACCCGCGGCAAGGCGTGTGCTTACACCTCGCCCGCAAACTTTTTGGCAATGGTGCCGGTCGCTAAAATTCCCCACTTCATAAGTATACCTCCTGGTTTATCACTTTGAACTCAGTATACCATGGTTTTCCCCTGCGGAAAAGATAGCGAAAAACAAAAATGGCCCCGGAGGGCTTGTTGCAGCTCTCCGGGGCCATCTTATGTGCGTTGTGCCTTGGCGCACACGACCGGCGTTTTACTCGATTGCAATCAGATTCGGGTTCTCAGGCAAAGCCTTCGTCTGCTGAGGAGCAGGCAGCTCAACGTGCAGGACGCTATCCTCGAACTTTGCGTGGATGTCTTCCTTCTTCACATCGCCCACGTAGAAACTGCGTGCGCAGGTGCCGGAGAAGGATTCGTGCCGCAGATAGCGGCCCTTCTTATCCTTTTCATCGTTGCTGTGGCTGCGCACTGCCTGAATGGTCAGGTAGCCGTCGTTCAGATCCATCTGAACGTCCTCCTTCTTGCAGCCCGGCAGGTCAACAGCTACTTCGTAGCCGTTGTCCGTCTGTTTGACATCGGTCTTCATCATGTTTGCACCGCGCTTACCAAAGGTATCACGAGCCTCACGGTTCATCATACGTTCCAGTGCAGCGTCATTCCAGAACGGATCGAAGAAATCATCGAACAGGTTTTCATGGAAAACAGTCGGCATAAGCATAAATCATTCCTCCAATCCCGGCGTTCGGGTCGGGGCAAAAAATCTGAAGCGTCCATTCAGAAGAGCTTTCTGGGGAGCCTAGCGGCTCTCCTTTTGCCCTTCCTCCTGAGCACGCCACTGTTATAGCACTGTGCATTAGCAATGTCAAGATATGAGTGCTAGTATTCACGAAAAAATAATACTTTTGCAACAATATCTTGTATTTGGCTTTCCCCCATTACCGCAATGCGACAAAAATCAGCACCGGGAGATGGAATCGCGTGCCGGTTGCTTTCCGGCTTATCCCATTTTGGTGCAAAAAAGCTAGGATTCAGTTGTTTTCCTGCTGCTTTGTATGATTTTTGCCATCGTTTTGCAGCCGCTTTTCCAGTGCGGACTGCTTGGCAAGAATAGCGTTTACTTTATCGTACAGGTCCTCGATCATGATCTCGGTCTTCAGGTTGACTTTATAATCATTTTCCGCTCTGCGGCGGTCTTTTTCCTCCTGACGGTTCTGGCTCATCATGATCAACGGTGCCTGAATTGCCGCCACACAGGACAGCACCAGATTCAACAGAATAAACGGATACGGGTCAAACGCCTTGGCAGCCAGCACCGTGTTGACCACCATCCAAAGGATCAGAACACCGGTAAAGGAAAAGATAAACGCCCAGCTTCCGGCAAATTTTGCAATGGAATCCGCTGCACGCTGCCCCAGCGTATACTTTTCTTTTTCGCTTTCAGGGCTGACGGAGATCTTACTGTCTGCCAGCAGATTCAACACCTCCTCATCGGTCATGTCGTGCCGGATGTCCTTGAGCACTTCTTTTAATAGTTTTCTGTTTTCCTTCATAATGGTCACTCCTCTCTCATGGATGTTCCTGTGTGGTAAACGGGAAGTTTTTACTTCTTCATCGTTGTCGCCCTCAGTATACCACGCTTTTTCCCCACAGAAAAGATTCCGTACACAAAAACAGGCTCCTGCAAGCGTTCAACCACTGGCAGGAGCCCGTTTATTTCTTACAGCTTCGTCATCCACAGACCATGCAGGTTGCAGTAAGCGTAGACCGCCACCGGCTTTTCGCCGCCCAGCTCAAACACCGCCCTGGGTGCCTGCCCGGGGGCGAGGTAGCGGAGCTGTCCGCCGTTTTCGGTCTCCACAAAGAGCCACTGGATGTGGTGTACATCCACCATGGGATGCTCCACCGCACCCACCGCAACCGTGAGGGTGCTGCCGGAAAGCTCTGCCACCGGCAGATGCTTTTCGCCGCTGGCTTCCACCGTGTTGGGGAGCAGTTCCTTCATCTTTTCGCCGCAGCAGACCAGCGGGACCCCTGCGTTGTGGATGGTGGTGACCAGGTTGCCACAGTGCTCACAGATATAAAACTTTGCTTTCATATTAAAATCCTCCATCGGAATGTTGTCGGTGTTTTCTGTGACTATATGATAACATTTCCTAGTTAGATTTTCTGTGACCGGGTCACGCAAGCAGCCTGGTGCTGTGGAAATGCCCTCAGCTTCCCATGGCAATGAGCACCAGCCACGACCACCACCGCAATGGCGATGAGGCAGCCGCAGCCGCTGCCATCTCCCCCGCCGCCATTGTTGTGGTTTCCACCGCCACCGCCGGACGATCCGCCGAAGTTGCGGTTGAAAGCCGTCATATACTGGGCATAGCCCGTGTCACCTTTGCCAAAATAGCCGTAATCACCGTTTGCCATTGTATTTTCCTCCGTCCGAAGTGTGTTTTGCTTCTTCTGAGGTCATTTTACCGAAAGAGGTGTCCTATAAACATCTCTTTCAGAATTTCTGGTCATCTCATTCTTCCCCGATGCCCAGATACACATCAATGTCCATGATACCCTCCCCGCTGACCTCCACCAAATCCTCAAAGGGCACCACGGTGTCGCCCACCTGCAGGGTGCGGAACACCGGGTCGATGCGGTCTGCTTTTCCGGACAGGGTGATATAGTTGCCCACCGTCGGGATCTCCGGGTGGGCGGTATCCTCTTTGAAATACCGCACCGTGATGGTCATGCCCTTGGTGACCTGCATCAGCCGATCGGACAGGGCCGACATTTCTTCCTCGGTCAGAATGCGCCTCGTCACACGCTCGGTGCGCTGCTTTTCTGCGGCAAGCTGCTCGTCATACCCCCGCAGCGGAGAGAAGGGCGAGAAGATCTTGGCACGGTTCTGAAGGGTCATCCGGGGGTGCTTGCGGAGGGATTCTTCGGTCTGGGGGCGTTCCATCTCCAGGATGTCCCCGTACTTTTTGGCGGTCTCCCGCCCGATTTTGCTATTTTTGTAGTTTTCCATCCGAACCTCCCGCCGAACCTCCTGCGCTGTGACCGCCGATCTGTGCGTTGCGCTGGCGCATGGTGGCCCCCTCCTCGTAGCTGCTGGCTTTCAGCACGGCGTTTTTGCCGTACTTGTTCTTGATGCCCAGCATGGCTTGCTGGAGTTTTTTCTCCTTTTCCAGCTTTTTGGTGTCGGCAAAAAAGTCCACCTGATAGATGCCCTCGTCCGGCGTGACCTTGTTGGCGTTGAGGGTGATGCGCCGCACCGTCAGCGCCGGGTCGGTGATGCGCTCAAACAGCTTTGCGCTTTCGTTGATAATCGTGCTGCCCAGATTGGTGGGGGCATCAAACCGGACGGTGCCGTGGGCTGCCTTAGGGATGACCCTGCCGTAGCGGTCGGTCTGGGTCAGACCACGGTAGCCGCCCTTGTCCATGTTCTCCCGGTCGTAGCCTATCTCCAAGGTGATGGATTCCGTCACCAGCTTCTTTTCCGTGAGCCGGAACATCAGAATCTCCGCCATCTCCCGGACGATGAGCTTGGCTTTGTCGTTGGGGTAAGGGCAGGTCAGCACCTGTCCCTCACTGATGCTGTTGGTGCTGGGCTTGTAGCTTTTGATCTCGGCCATACCGCAGGGCTCATAGCCCCATGCGTGGTCGATGAGGATCTCTGCGTCCACGCCGAAGATCTCATACAGACGATCTTCTCCGTGAATAGAAAACCGTGCCAAGTCCCCCATCGTATGGATGCCGTGGGCTTCCAGCCGCTTGACGGTGCCGGGGCCGGTCATCCAGAAATCCGTCAGCGGTCTGTGGTTCCACAGCAGATACCGATAGGACTGCTCGTCCAGCTCCGCAACGCGGACACCGTCCTTGTCCGCCGGGATGTGCTTTGCTACGATGTCCATCGCCAGCTTTGCAAGGTAGAGGTTGGTGCCGATGCCTGCCGTTGCGGTGATGCCGGTGTTGTACAGCACCTCCCGCACCATGGTCATGGCAAGCTCGTGGGCGCTCATGTGGTAATAGGGCAGATAGCCCGTCACATCGATGAAAACCTCATCGATGGAGTAGGGGTAAATATCCGCCGGGGACACATATTTGAGGTAGGTCTTGTAGATCTGGGTGGAAACGTCCAGATACCGCTGCATCCGGGGCGGCGCAACGATGTAGCTCAGCCCCAGTGCAGGGTCTGCGTTCAGGGCGTTGGCATTGAAAGAGGTGCTGGCAAAGTGATATTTGCCGTCCTCTCCCCGGACTGCCTTTTTCTGCCGGATGGCAGTTTGCAGCCGCTGGGCGTTGACCTCTTTCACCCGCTGGACGGCTTCAAACAGCCGCGCTCTGCCGGGTATCTTGTAAGCTTTCAGGGAGGGCGACACCGCAAGGCAGATGGTTTTCTCGGTGCGGGAGGCGTCCGCTACCACCAGATTCGTGGTCAGGGGGTCCAGATGGCGGTCTACGCACTCCACCGAGGCATAGAAGCTTTTCAGGTCGATTGCCAGATAGGTGCGCTGTGCTGCCATGATTCAGCCCTCCTTTACACAAAAAACAACTATTTATTTTATTATAATAAATCTTTACGCTGTTTTCAAGATGGAGCTCTATTTTATCTGTGAGAAGGTTTCAGCAATCAATCAGACGAGACCGACCTCACATGGAGATAACCCCCATCATCCTTATAGAGGGCAGGAAAACACCTCCATATGCTGTACTGCCCGTCCTCCCTCCTCTTTCCATCCAAAAAGGCAATACCAGATAATGAGCACCTCCCTTTTCCGTCCGTCAGCGGATCGTTTTCCAGGTATTTCAAGTTGCACAAAAGAAACTTGTGCAGCAAAGCAATATGCACAATATATTTTCTCATATCGAATACAGAAATGGCCATTTAGCAGCCAAATCGTACAACTTTATGCAAGAAATAAGAAAATTTGTTGACTCACGATGGGCGAAAATGCTATCCTGTTGACAACAAGAGCACCATTGAGTGCTCCCCCACACGAAAAGGCAAAACAAAAAAGGAGAGTAAAATGATGAAGAAACGTATTGCGGCGTTGGCCACCGCCGGTGTCCTTGCTTTGTCGATGCTTACCGGCTGCGGGAGCAAACAGGAGAGCTGGAAGGTCACCTGCCCGTGGGCACCGTCTGGTGTCGCAGCAATGGTAAGTCAGAAGGCCGCAGCCATGTCCCCGGATTACTCGGATAAGAAGATCACTCTGGTGGCAGAGGCCATCAAGGGCGATGCTGCTACCGTCAACACCTGGGTAGCCAGCACCAAGGCAAACGACAAGGACCTCGTTTTTGCTGGCGAAGGTCTGTTCGCCATTACCGAGACTTTGGATCCCTCCAAGCTGCAGTTCAGCTATGACGATTTCGAGTTTGTTGAGAACCTGTATTCTTCCGTTTTCGTTCTGTCCGCAGATTCTTCGCTGAACCTTAAGAATCTGAACGACCTGGAAGCCTATGTCAAGGCTGGCAACCCGGTGTCTGTGGCAGTCAACGGTGCTACCGGCTCTGAAGCTTTCCTGGCAGCGGCTCTGTTCGGTTCAATGGGTGCTGGCGACCAGCTCAAGTTGACTCCGTATCAGTCTGCAGCCGAGGCCGCACAGGCTGTGGCAAAGGGCGAAACGAATTTCGCAGTTTCTCACCAGTCCCAGATCCTCGAAACCTACCAGCAGGGCGGTGTCGATGTGGTCTGTGCATTCGACGACAAGGCCATCGAAAACGGCCCCTTCGCAGGGGTCGAGGGCGTCGGTGCCAAGGGCTATCCCTACTTCCGCAACCGCTGCTTCGTGATGGCGCGCAAGGGCACCGATGCCGCAAAGGTTGCAGAACTGAAGGAGCTGTACGACAAGATCCTTGCCGACCAGGAAATGGTCAAGTGGTTAAACGATACCATGCTGCTGGAAGTTGACACGATGAGTGAAGATGACGTCAAGGCTCATATTGAGAACGTCAAGAGTATCGTTGAGCAGTATAAGGACATCGTAGCCGGCTGATAAAAATCTCGTAGCGAAAAAGCTGAAGCAGGGGGAATGGGGTCATCCCTTTCCCCCTGCTTTTACACTTCAAAAAGGAGTTGAAACTGGTGAAAAATCTGATAGAACATACTGAGACAAAGCTGGATGAATGGGGTGCAAAGCTCGAGGTGAAGAATATCGAGTACCCCGTAGACCTGGTCTGCGGCATCCTGTTTCTTGTCATCGGCATTGTGCTGCTGCTCATCATGCCGCAGCAGGTACAGATCTCCGAAAAGGACGTTGTGAACGGCCGTGCCTTTCCGACGATGCTGGTCTGGCTCATGCTGGTCATGAGTGCCCTTCTGGTGGGTCGGGAGGCGTACAATATGGTGATGCACCGTCCCGTCAAAACGAAAACGCTGAATCTCTTGGTGGAAGCAAAAGCTCTGGTCATCGTCTTCATTCTGGTGATCACCTATCTGCTGGCAGAGATCACGGCCCTGTTCGTGGTGGGTGCCGTGTTCTGTGCACTGGCTTTTCTGCTGTTTTTCCGCTGCAAGAAGCCCCTCTACTACGCCATCACGGTCTCGATGGCCGTACTGATCTGGGTCGTGTTCCGCTTTGTATTGAATGTTAGTTTCTGAGGAGGCAGAATATGGGTTTGTTTGATTTTATCGGCCCGGCCTCCGGGCTGCTCTTCACCCTGGAAAACATCATTTGGATCAATCTCGGCGTCTTTATCGGCTGCGTGTTTGCAGCCATCCCGGGTCTGAGCGTTATCCTCTGTATCATCCTGTTCCTACCTGTCACTTATACCATGCGTGCGATTCCTGGCATGATGTTCCTGTTGGGCATTTACTGTGCGGGTGGATACGGCGGCTCGGTGTCGGCTATCCTTATCAACACGCCTGGCACACCCCATGCGGCAGCTACCATGCTGGACGGTAATCCGCTGTCCAAGATGGGCCGCACGAAAGCAGCACTTAAAATTGCACTCTACGCCTCCACCTTCGGCGGCATCTTCTCTGCGCTGGTGCTGCTCTTTCTCGGACCCCAGGTCGCCAAAATCTCGGCGCAGCTTGGTACAGCCGAATACTTCATGGTCTGTCTGTTCGGCATGACCATCATCGCAGGCGTTTCGGGCAAAAGTCTCGTCAAGGGCATCATCGCTGCCTGCCTCGGTCTGATCATTTCTTGTGTTGGTGCAGACCCTATGACCAGCTACGACCGTTTTACCTTCGGTATTCCCCGTTTGTATCTGGGTCTTGACCTTGCTGTCACCCTCATTGGTCTGTTTGCATTGGTGGAGATCATCAGCAAGGCTGAATTGAAGCGAAATGAGCTGAACCTTCATGCCGGAAAAATCGGCAATGACAACGGTAAGATCACAAAAGATGAGTATAAGCGGATGCTTCGCCCGGTGCTGATTGGTTCTATCATCGGTTCCTGTGTTGGCATCGTACCCGGCACAGGAGCATCGGAGGCTTCGTGGTTCTCCTACAACACGGCAAAAAACCTGTCTAAGCACCCAGAAGAATTTGGTCATGGTTCTGTGGAAGGCGTGGCGGCTGCCGAATCCGCCAACAACGCCGTCTGCGGTGCGACCCTGATCCCCCTGCTGACGCTGGGCATCCCCGGTGACGGCTGCGTGGCCATCATGCTGTCTGCTCTGATGATCAACGGCCTGAACCCCGGTCTCTCGCTCTTTACCACCGATGGCCCGATCATGTATGCTATCATGCTGGGTCTCATCCTCGTGAACATCTTTATGTTCCTGCAGGGCAAGTACCTGACCAGCCTGTTTGCAAAGGTCGTTTCTATCCCGCAGCAGATTCTGACCCCCATCATCGTTATCTTCTGTTTTGCCGGTGCTTACTCGGTAAACAGCAGCTATTTTGACCTGAGCGTGGCACTGGTATTTGGCATAATGGCATGGTTCATGCGCAAACTGGAACTGCCCGCTGTCCCTGTGCTGCTGGGCATGGTGCTGGGCAACATGACGGAGACCAACTTCCGCCGCGCTCTGCTCATCTCGGATGGAAGCCCCAGAATTTTTGTCAGCAGCGTGTTCTGCTGGATCTTCATTGCTCTGATCGCAGTAGTCATTCTCGGCATTCTTCGCAGCAAGATGAAGGAAGCAAAAGCTGCCAAGCCGGAACCGTAAAAGGAGGTAAAACCATGGCGTATAATATTATTTTCTATTTCAGTGACCAGCAGCGCTGGGACACCTGCGGCTGCTTTGGTCAACCTTTGAATATCACACCCAATCTGGATGAGCTGGCAGCAGAAGGCGTGAAGTTTGACAATGCCTTTTCTCCTCAGCCAGTGTGTGGCCCCTGCCGTGCCCTGTTCCAAACCGGCAAATACCCCACCGAGACCGGCTGCTTCCGCAACAATCTGATGCTGCCCTCCAACGTCAAGACTCTGGGCGAGTACATGGAAAAGGATGCCGGCTACGAGACCGCCTACATCGGCAAGTGGCATCTGGCTTCGGACGGCGAACTGGAAAAGAAACCGACCATCGACCACACGATCACTGCTGTTCCTCTGGAACTGCGTGGCGGCTACACCGGCTACTGGCGCGCTTCGGACGTGCTGGAGTTCACCTCTCACGGCTACGACGGCTATGTGTTCGACGAGAACAACAACCGTATCGACTTCAAAGGCTACCGCGCCGACTGCATCAACCAGTTTGCACTGGACTACCTCGACCAGTACACCGGCGAGAAGCCTTTCTTTATGACGGTATCTCAGATCGAGCCGCACCACCAGAACGACCACAACCACTACGAAGGTCCCATCGGTTCCCGGCAGCGATTTGCAAATTTTGTTCTGCCGGAGGACCTGAAGGCTCTGGGCGGCAATGCAGCGGAAGAATACCCGGATTATCTGGGTCAGTGTGCCAGTCTCGACGAGAACCTCGGCAGGCTGGTGGCGAAGCTGAAGGAAAAAGGCTTATATGACAATACGGTCATCCTCTACGCCTCCGATCATGGCTCTCATTTCAAGACCCGCAACCGTGATGCGCACCTGAATGGCTATGATGATTACAAGCGCTCCTGCCACGACGGCTGCCTGCACGTTCCGTTGGTTATCTGCGGCGGTCCGTTCACGGGCGGCAAGGAGATCACCGACCTGGTCAGTACCGAAAGCATCCCTAAAACTCTGCTGGCTCTGGCAGGCGTGGATGTCGGTGACAAGATGATCGGTGAAAATCTGCTTGACGTTGTGGAAAAGAAAAACCATAATAGAGTCAATGAGGTCTATGCACAGATTTCGGAAAGCCGCTGCGGACGCTGCATCCGCACGGAAAATTACATGTATTCGGTCTATGCCCCCGGCATCAACGGCGGCGAGGCTGCGGCATCCGATGTTTATGCAGACGACTTCCTTTACGATATGCAGAAGGACCCGTGGCAGCTGAACAATGTTGTCGCAGACCCTGCATACGCCAACGTCAAGGCGGAGCTTCGTGAGCGCTTGCTGAACTGGATTCAGCACGCCGAAGGTACCCGCCCCACCATCACCGACTGAAAAGGAGCGCCTGCCCATGCTCTCGGCTGTTGAGAAAAAATCCGATCAGGTATATCGCTGGCTTCTGGCTTATATTGACGAAAACAAATTTTCCGGGAACCAGCGTCTGCCTTCAGAAAATGCTCTCTGCCGGAAGCTGGGTGTCAGCCGAGAAACGATACGAGTTGCCATTGACCGACTGGTGAATGAAGGGAGCGTGTATAAGATCAAAGGGAGCGGGACCTATTTTCACCGGGAAAAAGTAATGACACGAGACTTGAACACGGAGGGTGCTCTTTACAAGATCGGCCTTATTCTACAGGGTCAGGACACCAGTGCAAATTCCGGGTTGATCGAGGGCGTGCGCAGCGTCTTGACGCAGGAACGGGTAGATCTGCATGTATTTCTGACCGACAACAAGTTCTGCAACGAGCGCCGCTGTCTGGAGACTGTGGTACATCAGAATTTTCACGGTTTCATCGTGGATGGTGTCAAATCGAGCATCCTCAGCCCGAATCTTGACTGCTACAAGGAGCTTTATCGGCGCAAGATCCCGGTGATATTCTACAACAACTTCTATCGGAACTTACGCTGTCCCCGTGTGACCATCAATGATATTGAATGTGCCCATCAGTTGATCGGGCGTCTGATCGATGCCGGTCACAGCAATATCGGCGGGATATTCGTGTACGACAACTATCAAAGTGTCGAAAAGTTTCAGGGCATGGCGGAGGCGATGCGAAGTCGCGGTTTGGAACTGAACGATGATTACATCAAGTGGTGTATCTCCGACGAAGCTCATAACGAACGCTATGTCCGCTCCATCGAAAGATTTCTGAAGAGCATCCCTAAATGCACCGCTATCGTCTGCTGCAACTATATCATCTATCGGCTGGTGATGAAGACTTTACAAAAAATGGGTAAGACCGTGCCAGAAGATTACTCGCTGGTCTGTTTTGATTATTCTGAGGAGACTTATCGGCAGGAAGATGTTACCTGCTCCGTGGAGCAAGGCTTCGAAATGGGGCGTCAGCTCGCACTGCGGCTTATGGAGATGATCTCCACCGGCGAATGCGACGACCGAAACTACACCTATGTCATGAAGCCCATTCTCTACGATGGTCATTCCATCCGGAAGATCACAAAGGTAAAATAAAAGTTCTCCCGGAGGCAGTCCTGCTCTCCGGGAGAATCTCTTTATCGGTTTTGTTGTGCCAGAAAGCGTGCAGCAGTCTGCAGGCGAGGAAGCGCATAGGAGAAGAACTGCTTATATGCCGTGCAAAAGCGGTTACTTCCAGCGGTGTCCCAGTCGCGTTTGCATCCGCCCCGGCAGAGCGGCTGATACGCACAGGCTGCACATTCCGCCGGGCGTTTTCGCCCCTGTTCCAGAAACATCCGGCTTACGGGCGAGTCCAGTGCATCTTCGACGGTACAGTGGCTCAGATCTCCCAGCTTCCACTCATCCAGAACATAAAAGTCACAGGGATAAAGGCTTCCATCGCCTTCCACGGCGAGATAATGTCCACAGGAGCCTGAGGAAGCGCAGGATGTAGGCGGCATTCCCAGCAGGATACGCAGGTAGTCTTCAAAATTGCGGACGCTGACATAATTGCCCCGCTGCAGCTGATCATACCAGGCATCAAAGACGCCGCACAGAAAACGACCATAATGTTCCGGCGTCAGAGAATATGCCTGCCCGCCAATCGTGTCAAGCGGGTCAAGGCAGGGAATGAACTGCAGATCGTGGCGTCCCAACTCGCAGAGGCTCTTGAAGGCTCGCTGCGGCTTTCTTGCCAGCTGTCCGGTCACAACACAGAGCAGGTTCGTTTCGACTCCATAGGCATCCAGCAGTGCGATCGTGCTCGTCACCTTGTCCCATGTCCCCTGCCCAGCGGCGTCCATCCGGTACAGATCATGGTTCTCCCGCGTGCCGTCCAGAGAGACTCCCACGAGAAAAGAGTTCGTTTTGAAAAAAGAAGCCCATTCTTCGTCCAGACAGATCCCATTGGTCTGGATACTGTGGAACACGGAGATCTTGCGTTGCATGGAGCGTTCCGTTTCCAGAAAGAACCGAAAAAAATCAAGTCCGGCAAGGGTCGGTTCGCCGCCCTGAAACAGAAAATGGACGCTGCCGCCATCTTCTGTGGCGGCAAAGGCTTTTTCGATCAGTTCTTTTGCCATTTCGTGTGAAAGCAGTCCCATATTCTTGCACGCCCGGCTGTTGGAAACATCATCGTAAAAGCAGTACCGGCAGCGCAGATTGCACAGGCTGGACGCCGGCTTGACGAGAAATGTATTGTGTTTCATAGAGACTCCCCTCGTATTTTGCATTTCTTAAAACAAGGATACCGGAAAACACGATTTTTCGCAAGCATTAACAGGTAAAAGCTGTTCGAACTTGTAAGGATAATAAAGATAGCTGTCCAAAAATTAAAAAGGAGAAGAAAACTTGTATGGTTAAAAACAAAACATCCTCTGCACGGTCATCACGGCTTTGGAAGCTGTTTTTAAGTACATTGTACATCAGCAGCTTTACTTTTGGCGGCGGTTTTGTCATCGTGACCTTTATGAAGAAAAAATTTGTGGATGAGCTGCATTGGATCGACGAGCAGGAAATGCTGGACATGACCGCTTTGGCTCAGTCCTCGCCGGGTGCCATCGCAGTAAACGCTGCGATTTTGGTAGGCTGGCAGGTAGAAGGGCTTGTGGGAATGACCGTGGCAGTGTTGGGAACGATCATTCCCCCTATGATCATTCTTTCTGTCATTTCTGTGTTCTACAACGCCTTTGCCGCCAATCATTACATCGCTTTGCTGCTCAAGGGAATGCAAGCCGGCGTAGCGGCGGTCATTCTGGATGTGGTATTCGACCTCGGCGGCAAGGTGCTGAAGACCCGCTCGTGGGTGTATATTGCCCTGATGGCCGCAGCGTTTGTCGCCAATACAGTGTTTGATGTCAATGTGGTGGTGGTCATCCTCGCTGCAGCAGCCTTCGGTGTAGTACGGACATTGAACCAGTGGAAAAAAAGAGGTGCAAAATGATCTACTTACAGCTTTTTCTCAGCTTTTTGCAGGTAGGAATGTTCAGTGTAGGCGGCGGTTATGCTGCCATGCCCCTAATACAAAGTCAGGTGGTGGAACAGCACGGCTGGCTGACCATGCAGGAATTCACCGATCTCATCACGATAGCAGAAATGACACCCGGTCCCATTGCGGTCAACTCAGCAACTTTTGTAGGTCTGCGTATTGCACAGGCTCCCGGAGCCATTATCGCAACTCTGGGCTGTATCACACCCGCCCTGTTCTTTGTTTCACTGCTGTCATACATCTACCGCAAATACAAGGATATTTCTCTGCTGCAAAGCGTTCTTGCCTGCCTGCGCCCGGTCATTGTAGCACTGATTTTTGGGGCAGGGCTTTCCATCCTGTCTATGGTAGTATTCGGAGGTAATGCAAAAGCATTTAGGAATGTGGATTGGATCGGTGTCAGCAGTTTTGCAGTTGCGTTCTTTGCGTTGCGCAAGCTCAGGTGGAACCCCATCCTGACCATGTGCTTGTGTGGTGTGGCGGGGCTTGGACTTCATGTTCTGTTCGGAGTATAACAATTGACGCCTGAAGGGACGCATTGTCGTGGCAAGCAGTACGTCTGTCTATACAAACGCCTATTTTGCGTTGCAAAATGCTTGTTGGGGATTGCAGTTGGTTCATGACGGTTTCAGCTTACAGCAAAAAATGAGATAGGCCCCCCTTTCGGGGAAGTCTATCTCATTTTTTTGTTGGGGCTATTTTGCAACAGCCCCCCTTATAACAACTCCGCCTTACAGTTTGGGAGAAACGCTCAGCGCTTCAGTTCCAGCAGCGCATCGCCCTGCTTTACGGTGCCGCTGGCTTTAGCCGCGACAGCGGCATAGTCATCCGTATTGCAGACAATGAGCGGTGTGGTCACGGGATAGCCTTCGGCCTTAATGGCCTCCAGTTCAAAGCGGATCAACGGCTGGCCTTTCTTCACCTTGTCACCCTCGTTGACGAGGCAGGTAAAGTGCTTGCCACCCAGCTTGACCGTATCGATGCCGATGTGCATCAGCAGTTCGGCACCGTCAGCCGTGGTCATGCCCACGGCATGGTGGGTCTCAAAGGTGGAGGAGATCTCACCGTCAGCAGGTGCCACCAGTTCACCATCGGTGGGCTCAATGGCAATGCCGTCCCCCAGTACACCGCTGGCAAAGGCTTCATCCTTCACATCGGCCAGCGGGACGACGGTGCCGTTCAGGCAGGCAGACAGCACGGTATCCTTTGCTGCGGGGGCCGCCGGGGCGGGTGTTGCGGTCGCCGCCGGGGTCTTAGGTGCATTTTCCAGATAATCTTCCAGCTTTGCCTTGATGACGGCCACCTTGGGGCCGTACACCACCTGCACACCGTTGCCCTTGCAGATCACGCCGGAGGCACCGGAGGCCTTGAGCACATCCTGCCGGACCAGCGCCGCGTCCTTGACGGTGCAGCGCAGGCGGGTGGCACAGCAGTCCACGTCGGACAGATTCGCGGTGCCGCCCAGACCTTCTACGATCAGGGCGCTGACCGGGTCATCCCCTGCGGGGGCGGTGCTGCCGGAAGCGGCGCTGCGGGCGTTCACGTCCGCACGGGTGTACAGCTTGACTTCCTCGGCATCATCGCGGCCCGGGGTCTTGTAGTCAAACTTGGAGATCATAAAGCGGAAAATGATGTAGTACAGTACAAAATACACCGCACCGACCACGACCACCCACACCCAGTGGGTCTTGGCGTTGCCCTGCATCACACCGAACAGCACCAGGTCGATGAGACCGCCGGAGAAGGTCATGCCCACGCCCACATTCAGAATGTGCATCAGCATGAAGGACAGACCGGCCAGCACGCAGTGCACCGCGTACATGGGCAGTGCCACAAAGATAAAGGTAAATTCCAGCGGCTCGGTGATGCCGGTGAGGAAAGCCGTCAACGCAGCAGACAGCAGCAGGCCGCCTGCCGCCTTTTTCTTTTCCGGCTTGGCGCACTGGTACATCGCCAGCGCCGCGCCGGGCAGACCGAACATCATAAAGGGGAACTTACCGGCCATGAAACGGGTAGCGCTGACCGAGAACACCGTGGTGGACTTGGAAGCCAGCTCGGCAAAGAAGATGTTCTGTGCGCCGGTCACGGTGACGCCATCGATGATGGCGGTTCCGCCCACAGCGGTCTGCCAGAACGGCATATAGAACACATGATGCAGTCCAAAGGGGATCAGCGCACGCTCCAGCAGGCCGTAAATAAAGGTGCCTGCGTAGCCGGAAGCCAGCACCAGTGCGCCCAGCGCGGCAATACCGCTCTGCACCACCGGCCAGATATAGAACATGGCAATGCCGACCACCAGATACACGATGGAGCTGACGATGGGTACGAAGCGGGTGCCGCCGAAGAAGGCCAGCACCTGCGGCAGCTCGATCTTATAGAACTTGTTGTGCAGCGCCGCCACGCCCAGACCGACCACGATGCCGCCGAACACACCCATTTGCAGGGTCGTGATGCCCAGCATGGTGGTGGTGGAGTTGGCGGGCATTGCTTCTACGCCGCCTGCCGCATTGATCATGGCCTGAATGGCTGTATTCATAATGATATAGGCCACTGCGCCGGACAGGGCGGCCACCTCTTTTTCCTTGCGGGCCATGCCGATGGCCACGCCCATGGCGAACAGCAGGGCCAGATTGTTGAACACGGCGCTGCCGGTCTGGCTCATCACGTCCAGAATGGTGTAGATCAGGGTACCGGGGTGGATGACGCTGTTCAGGCCATAGGCCGCCAGCATGGTTTCGTTGGTGAACGAGCTGCCGATACCCAGCAGCAGGCCCGCTACAGGCAGCAGTGCAATGGGCAGCATAAAGCTGCGTCCCACGCGCTGCAGCACGCCAAAGATCTTGTCTTTCATCTTCAATTCTCCTTTTTCCAAATTCGTATCCAGCAAATATATCCACACGCAGGCGCGGCCTGCGGAGAATCAGAGGTACGGCGGTGCGGCAGGCGGGCGGCTTACTTTCCCATCCGGATGCGCTTCAGGTGAATGGTAAGGAACACCCGTTCCTCGTCCGAGAGCTCTTTGTGCCGGGTGTTGCGGACATACTCCGCAATGCAGCAGGCGCATTTGTAGTGTTCGCTGCAATTACGGGCGATCAGGGCGCGGAACACTTCGTCGTGGGTATCGTTTTCCTGCTCCTGTTTTCCTTGAAATACGCGCTGCGCAAAAAACGCAAATGCACTGTAAAGCGGCTGAAATCCAGTGCATCCCGGTCAAAACGGCAGTTGTAAAAGTATTCCACTCCCTGCACACAGCTATCCACAAAGCGGGTGACATCGTTCACCACGCTCATGGTGGTGTTGGGTTCTGCGTTGACGATGTGCAGCGCAATGAAGCCGCCCTCGCCGTCCGAAAGGTCTGCATGGCAGGGCTGGTCATGCGGTAGCTGCGCTCCACGGTTTCGGCCTCGATTTTATAGCCCGGCTTAACGTCAAAGCCCAGACCGCGCCCGGTGACGATCCGCTCACAGCCCGTGGGGTCTACTACGCGCAAAATGTTGTTGATTGGTTTTTTGACGGTATATTGCATTGTTTCTCCGCCTCAGGTTGAAAAAAGCAATAAAAAAGACCATCCTCGACACAGCAAACATCCCGAAGGCTGAAACACACTTTCGGCTTATGCTATGCAGAGTTGGTCTAGCCCGCCAAACGGTAACAATCCAACGACGCTGCTCACGTACAATTTTCTTTTTGTAAGGCACAAACAAATCAAGCACTCGAAGAACAATTTATTTTATTTTATATTACAATACCATATTCCTTGTGGAGTGTCAAGAAGGAAACGGGCTTCTTTTTCACTTTGTTAACTTTGTCCAAACTCAGATGATTTTCTACAGCAGATCGACAAGTAAGAATCTTCCTTTTTTGCTTTAAATGTTGATGTATTTCATAAATACGTTCCGTATGTTTTCATCAAACGAAAGCCCTCTACTAGGTGCAACGGCATGGGAGACCTTTGGTCGTCTGGATGTGGTCATTGCCAACGCCGGTGTCATCAACTTTGGCTATACCTGGGAGCTGACCGATGCACAGGTGGAAAAGGTCATCAACATCGACCTGATCGGCAAGAACTTCAAGAACTGGCAGGAAATGTATAAGGTGGCGTGGGCAGTTGCGACACGCTTGCCCAACTCTTCCCAGCCTTCCTCGGTTTTTGGGTAATTCACCCCCACTTCCATGGGGTCACTCTTTCGCATGGCTCACTCACCTCCGGTCATATCGCTATCACCTCATTCTTACGGGTCACGGGTCGTACGCTATTCGCCGCGGTTCCCGGTGAGAACGTTCAATGCCAGGCTGACCAGCAACGCCATATCGATGCGAAGCATCTCGGTCTTGGCAGCGCAGCCCATAAAACGTTCCATGCGGGATTTATCGATCGTAAAAATCTGTTCCAGAAGAATCATGGACGGTTCTTCAAAAGGCCGCAACGGTTCAGTATGCCAAAACCCGTCCGGTCTTTGAGCGGTATAAGGCGACGAAGTACAGCCGGAAATTCCTTGCGGAGCATGAGGCCGACCTTGAACTGTACCGGGCTGCACAAGCGGAAATGCGCTCTCTGCTGGGCGGGGCGAAGCTCCCTAAAATGGATGTGCTGAAGGAGGAAGGCCGCAAGCTCACAGCAAAGAAAAAACAGCTCTATGGAGAATACCAGAAGGCACGACGGGATATGCAGGAGATCGTCACGATCAAGGCGAACATTGACACTCTGATGGGCTACACCGAGCCGGGAAGAAAGCAGGAAAAGGAGCGTTAAGGTTATGAAAATAAGGAGCAAAGCGACGCTGACACTTCGGGCCATGTTGGCCCGAAGATACGGGTTTGGGGCGAGCCCCAACAAGCAGCGTCCGGGCCTTTGTGGCCACGGAGGCATTGCTTGCCATTTAGCGGCAGCCCCAAAAATGGCGCAAAAAAACGGAGGCCGCGCTTTTCTTACGCATCCTCCGTTTCTCTGGCTTTCTTAATGCCCTCGGCTGTGGCTTCTATCACGACAAGCTCTTTTTCACTCATAGAATTTAGGAGCACATCAATGTGCTTTCTGCAAGAACTTGATCTTGCCCCTCCGTCTGCATGAATAAACTGGTCAACTGAAATGTCAAACATAGTAATGAGTTTAACAAAAAGGTCGAAGCTGGGATATTGGCCTTTGTTCTCAATATTCATAATAGTACGGGAGTCACGGTCTACTAATTCCGCAACATAGGCTTGTGTCCAGCCCTTTTCTTCTCTGGCTCGTTTGAGAGCCGCCCCGAGCCCATGAAAGTCAAACCTTCTTTCATCTTGGTTCATTCTCATATCACCCTATATCATTCTACATTTCGTGTTAGATTATGGGAATGTAATGAAATTTTACATCTAGTAGTATTTAATTTCATCTATTCGTTCAGATTGACTTGCCCGGACTAAATAAGTGAATTATAATTTTCTTATAGCAATTCATCTCTCATTTTTGTGCAAACATTGAGAGGAAAATAGCAATTATATTCGCTATGATAAGGGAGGAAATAAATTTGGATTGGGTAAAACAGCTTAATATTGCGATTAGATATATCGAAGATCATCTGACAGGAACCATAGAGTATGACGAACTGGCAAAAATGCTATGTTGCTCTACTTATCAATTTCAGAGAATGTTTGCCTTTATGAATAATGTTCCTTTATCCGAATACATACGCAGAAGAAAATTGTCGTTAGCTGTGGCGGATATTCAAAAAGGAGAGCGAGTCATAGATGTTGCTTTGAAATATGGCTATTCTTCCCCAACGGCATTTAGCCGAGCATTTCAATGTCTCCACGGGATTACCCCCTCTGAGGCAAGAAAAAAGGGAACATTATTAAAAACATACCCTCCAATTAGTTTCAAGCTGACTATCACAGGAACAGAAGAACTAACTTATCGGATTGAGGAACGATCTGCTTTTGAGGTAGCAGGTGTCTCTATGTTATTGGATAAATCTCTGGAAAAAAATTTTTGTACTGTTCCACAGTTTTGGGATAACGCTGTACAGGATGGTACTCTTGCAAAACTTAATTCCTTAGACAAAGGCGAAGTTTGCGATTTGCTGGGGATAAGTGTTTGCGGGGATTATGAGACATGGAAATACTATATTGCAGTTGCAACATCTGAAACAGCAAAATTTGAATTTGAGAAGTTAATTATTCCTGCGTCAAAATGGGCAATTTTCTCGGGGAAAGGAACAAATGTATCTTTGCAAGACTTAGAACGCCGTGTCATTACTGAGTGGCTCCCATTCTCTGGATTTGAATATGGAAATGCTCCAGATATTGAACGCTATATACAGGCTGATCCGGAAAATGCTGAGTATGAATACTGGTTATCTATCCGAAACGAGAAGAAGTAATTTATGGCAAGATCAAATATTAAAGCTGTTTTTGAAAATGATGTTCAAACAGTTTGGAATGTTATAACTGATGTAAAAAATTATATATGGCGTACTGATTTAAGTAAAACTGAAATTATAAGTGACAAACAGTTTATAGAATATACAAAAAATGGCTACGCCACTACATTTACAATTACCCTTTTTGAACCATACAAGCGATGGGAGTTTGACGTGGAAAATAGCAATATAAAAGGTCATTGGATTGGAATTTTTACTCAAAAGGGCGAAAAAATAGAAATTGATTTTACTGAGGATGTAACTGCAAAAAAAGTTTTAATGAAACCATTTGTTAAGGCCTATTTGAAAAAGCAACAGGCAAGATATGTTAAAGATTTGGCGAGAAAATTGAAAGGTAATTATGAATAGCAAAGAAATTATTGATTATCTAAAATCTGAGGCTTCAGAAAAATATAAAGAAAATGTTATAAAAATGGGGATACCAGAAAAATTTTGCATTGGTGTATCAACATCTACACTGCGGAAATTTGCAAAAAAGCTGGATAAATCTAATGAATTGGCCTTTGAATTATGGAATACCCATTACCACGAGGCTCGTTTGCTTGCAGTGCTAATATTCGATCATAAATGTTTATCTTACGACCAAATTGACACACTTATGTCAGAAGTTTTATCATGGGACTTGTGCGATCATTTATGTAAGAATTTAATTATAAAATTAGATTACTATGAGGACTTTATTTTTAATTGGATAGCTGCTGACCATATCTATAAGAAACGGGCTTCGTTTGTTTTAATTGCTGCGTCTACTATACATGATAAAAGCATGACAAAGGAAACTCTTGACATCTATTTGAAATTGGTATACGAAAATTCTTGTTATGAACATGACCATATAAAGAAAGCTGTTTCATGGGCGCTAAGAGAAATAGGAAAAACAGACTTTGAATATGCCGAAAAAGTTCTTTTGACTGCTTACGATTTATTAGCCAGCGGAAACAAAGTTCAAATTTGGATTGCCAAAGATGTCATAAAGGAATTAGAAACTGTCGTGAAAGTAAAAGAACGGAAACGCTTAATTACTTCTAATTCCAAAATGGGCAGAGAACGATGAAAGAGTAGCCACCCGCAACGGAATAAAAAAACCGTTGTTTCGGCGGCTGGATATTCACGCGCCAAAACAAAATACAGTAGCCCTACGGCGGTTTTGAAATAACAATTTCAAGCCGCCGTTTTCTTCTTGAAAAATGAGAATACGAAGGGTGTGTTAAAGTCGCCCTTTTTTAAGGATACGGCGGTATCCTAGGAGGTATCGCCGTGTCTATTTTTGTCTTTTTTCACAGTACCCATGACCTGCACCAGCTAAAAAAAGCGTAGCTCCCCCTCCGGGCAAGTATAGCATTGCATCGGCATTATCGTTCCATGTAATTCAGTATAATAATGGCTGTTCTTGGCGCGCCAGTTTTCCCTCACGGAAATCTGGCGTTTTTTGTTGCCATTTTTTCGGAGATGACCTGGTTGTCTGCCGGTGTCGGTCTCCGCCTCCATTCGATTCACCCGTCAATCACCCGTGAATCGAAATGGAGGTACATAATGAAGAAAATTAACCTTCGGGAACTTTATCCTGATGTTTATACAACAGACTTTTTTATAGATGTGACAGAGGAAGTAATGGAGACTATTCGAGTAGCTGAACGTGCGGAGGCTGCGTATGAGCGAAAGATGTATCGCTACAAGGCCCAGTATTCTCTGGATTGCGAGAATGGCATTGAAAATGCAGTGCTGTTGAAGCCGCAAACGCCGGAGATGGTTCTGGAGGAAAAACAGTTTCAGGAGCAGGTCTATGCCGCTGTGATGAAGCTGCCGGAGAAACAGGCAAAGCGAATTTATGCCCGATACTATCTGGGAATGACGGTAAATGAAATTGCCGAAGTAGAAGGTGTAGACCCAAGCCGTGTCCGAGACAGTATCCGCCGTGGTCTGAAGCAGCTGGCAAAGTATTTTTAGGGTAGAATAACAGAGGGCGCAAGGTCTCAAAGTGCTTCTGCATAAGACCTTGCGCCCTACCTATTGTAGTAGCCTTAGAGGTGTATTTTGTAAAACTATCTTTGAGTGAAGAAACATGATCTTTATCAAGAAAATTTGTCGGCTCATCTAATAGCAATACATCTGGTTTTTCAAGCAGTAGCTTTGCCAAAATCACTTTTCCTCTCTGGCCTGTTTCAAAGCCAGCCCGAGCCCGTGAAAGTCAAACCTTCTTTCATCTTGGTTCATTCTCATATCACCCTATATCATTGTACATTTTGGGTTGGATTATGAGAATGTAATGAAATTTGATGTTAGGTAGTATTTCATTTCCGCGGCCGACATATTGACAAATTAAACATGCAAGGTTATAATGTACTTGTACGATAAGTACATTGCAGAACAAAGGAGAGGCGTTGTGGAAATCATCATAAGCAGCAACACGAGCAAACCAATTTATGAGCAGATAACTTCACAGATAAAGGCTATGATTATGAGTGGTGAATTAAAAACTGGTGATCCGATTCCCTCTATGCGGGCGTTGGCAAAGTCCATTCATGTAAGTGTCATTACTGTCCAAAAGGCGTATGAAGATTTGCAAAGGGACGGTTTCATTGAGACGACAGTAGGCCGAGGAAGTTTTGTATCGGCACAAAACAAAGACTTTTATCAGGAAGAACAGCAGAGATTGGCCGAAGAACATTTACAGGAAGCATCTGATATTGGTCGAACAAGTGGAATATCGTTAGAAAAGCTGGTTGAATTGCTAACGATGTTTTATCAGGAGGAGGATTAACTATGGATGCAATTTTACAAGTCGATAACTTGACAAAGCAGTACGCGGATTTTAAGTTAGACCATGTTTCTTTTTCGGTGCCAAAAGGAACGATCATGGGATTGATTGGCGAAAATGGAGCTGGAAAAAGCACAACCATCAATGCCATTCTTGACCTGATCCGTAAGGACGATGGTACTGTCACTTTTTGGGGGCAAGAATTGTCGTCCTCTAAACAGCTCAAAGAGGACATTGGCGTTGTCTTTGACGGTATCAATTTCTATGAAACTCTTACACCGGCCAAAGTGGGAAAAATTGCTGGTGCTGCCTACAAACAATGGGACGCGCATTTGTTTCAAGACTATCTGAAACGCTTTCAGCTTCCTACGGATAAAGAGATTAAATCTTTGTCCAAGGGAATGAAAATGAAGCTGTGCATTGCCGTTGCCCTTTCCCATAAGCCTAAACTGCTGATTTTGGATGAAGCGACAAGTGGCCTCGATCCTGTGATGCGGGATGATATTCTTGATGTATTTCTTGACTTTGTTCAAGATGAAAACCATTCTATTTTGATGTCCTCGCATATCACAACGGATCTGGAAAAAGTAGCAGACTATATTACTTTTATTCATCAGGGCAAAGTTCTTTTTTGCAAAACAAAAGATGAACTTCGTTACCGTTATGGTATTGTCCGTTGCGGTGCTGTCTTGTTCGACCAGCTCGACAAAGAAGAAGTTTTGACCTACCGTAAGGACGACTATCAATGGAATGTGCTGGTGGCGGACAAGGAAAAGGTCAGAAAAAAATATAAAAATGCCGTAGTGGATGATGCCACCATTGATGATATTCTGCTGTTGTATGTGAAAGGAGAGCAAGCAAAATGAAAAGCCTTGTTCTAAAAGATTTATTCAATATCGGCCATAATGCAAAATCCATGCTGTTTATCCTTGTGGCCTTTGCAGCCGCTTTTATCCCGTTTTCTGGTGTTGAAGGCTATATCTTCGAGTGCGCCATCCTGTGCAGCATGATGATTGTAACAACTTTCTCTTTTGACGATAATTCAAAGTGGACACGATATGCCATGATTATGCCAGTTTCCAAGAAAGAATTAGTGGGCGGAAAATTTATTGTACTGGCTATTTTCTGCGCTGTTGGCAGTCTTTTTGGACTGGTTGTTGGTTCTATCGGCGGCCTTATCACAAATAAAATCACGCTTGACCTTGTAGGGATTGGAGAACTTTTATTTTTGGATTTGATTTCATGGGTAATCGCTTTAATCTTTGGTAGTATGTCGATTCCCCTTGTATTTAAGTTTGGAGCAGAAAGAGGCCGTGTCCTGTTAGTGGTGTCTTTCCTTATTCCGGCAGGGATTTGTTTTGGAATATATCAACTCCTTACCACATTAGGAATTGAACTGACCGATCAGCTTGTGTTTATTCTTCTCTGTTGCTCTCCGCTTCTGGCATTAGCGTGGTGCTATGTGATGTATCAAATCAGTTATCGTATTTTTGCAAAGCAAGAACTTTGATCTTCTTGAATGGTTAGGAGGTATCTATATGGAGAATAAGAGATTTGAAATTACGGAAACCGCTGGTAGTGTAAAGGGGTTTTATGAGGTGGGCGCGGTGGTAAACACCTCAAACCCGATGCGCCTGCCCAGCGTAGAAGGGGTGCCATATTCAGACAGTGTTTTCACAAATACCAGCAGCGCACCGATGGCATAGTTGCCGGAGAGCAGCGGCAGAAAGATCTTGCGCATCCGGGTACCGAATCCTGCGCCGAACACTGCACCTGCCTCTTCCAGACTGGAGGGAATGCTCAGCATGGCGTTTTTGAGCATGGTGAGCATGAACGGAAAAACGTGCAGGCTCATCACCAGCACCAAACCGCCCAGTGTGAAGAAGATCTTTTCGCATCCGGCGGCTGCGGGGACCAGCTGCTGCAAAAGCCCCTTTTTCTGCATAAATAAGATCCAGCCCATGGAGGCAATGTAGGGCGGTGTCATGAACGGGATCATAAAAAGGATGTCAAAAACACGGCAGCGGGCAAATTTTGTCCGGGTGCATCCTATTCCAGCACAGTGATCGTCACACAGCGGAGCAGTTCCACGCGGCCTGCATCCATCTTGAAATGGCAGGCTCTTGCATCGTACTTCATGTCGGATCATTTTTGTTTGGTCCGAGTGTAATTATAGGATTTCAGAAAACGCAGATATATCAACGGTTTGCTGGCAGTCGGCAAGAGGGATTTATTCTAAAAATTCAAAATGACGAGAACAACGCCGCCCAATAGGACAACGGGCGGCATTTTCATATATAAAACCACGAAGGGAGGTCACTTCCACCCGGCCAGTTTACTATCTGGCTTTTTTCATGCCATGAAAAGGAGGTTTGCAAATGGCAGATGAAACGCCCTTTGGCCTATCTGACCGCCGCATGGAGCGGTGAGCCGGATATTGATATGGAGCTGGCGGCCCACTACTGCCGTCTTGCCTATGAGGCGGGCTTTTCCCCCTCTGCCCGCTTTTGTATCTGCCGCTGTTCTTGAATGACAGCGTTCCCGAGGAATATAAGGCCGGGATTGATATGCGCCGGGAAAAGTGCGATGCCCCGGAGCACAATCCAACTGGATGCCGGAAAGCGAGGGCTGACCATGAACTTTAACCATGAGGAACTCATGCTGATGATGCTCTACAACACCGGCACCCGGCTGGGGCTTATCCACGAGTTGCGGCTCATGCAGTGCTACCTGATGCCCGATGAAAAAGTATTTTGTTCTTCCAAAAGATATGCTATAATCAAATTAGACAAAATTCCTCTCTTCAAGCGATTTCTCCGCAATTTTCCTGTGGCTCTGCTCGTATCAAAAATAAGGGACCGATTTTTAATTGTCAGAACGGAGGAACCATTATGGCAATCTTTGAAAAGACCATCCGAAACAAAGACTTTGACAAGCTGCTTCGGAAGCTGGAACAGGAGATCCCGGACAGCAGCTGGTCGGCCGATCTGGAAGCAGGCAGTGACTTCAAAGAGGGCGATGCCCGGTGCAGTGTCCGTGTATTTGAGCGGTACAGCATGATGGGCGGCAACCGCCTGAGTCTGACATTGACCATGTTCCAGAATGCGGACAGCCCGATCCGGCTGTCTGCCATCACCGCAGGAGGCAGTCAAGCGGTGTTCTTCAAGGTGAACACCCTCGGAGAAGAATCTTTTCTGGACGATGTAAAGGACCTGCTGGAAGAAATTTTGGAGGAATAAGATGTTTTACGCTGGATTTGATATGCTGTTCAGCATTCTGTTTCCCATCCTGTTCCTTGTGGTTTTGGGTATGATCCTATACACCATCATCGGAAATATCAGCACATGGAATAAAAACAACCATTCGCCGCGGCTGACTGTTCCGGCAACGGTTGTGGCAAAGCGAACGGAAGTTTCTCGCCACCATACAGACAATACGATGGCGCATACGTTCACGACCTATTATGTGACTTTTCAGGTGGAAAGCGGCGACCGCATGGAACTTGAAGTAGATGGTTCGGACTACGGAATGCTTGTGGAGGGCGACATTGGAAAGCTGAGTTTTCAGGGCACCCGCTATCTTGGGTTTGAGCGGAACTGAACATCCCTGTTCAATTTGATAAATCGGAAGTTGTGGAGGTAATATGATCGTGAAAAAATTTCTTTCTTGGTTTTTGTATATCACCTGTATACTGACTTTAGTTGCGTGTGGAAAAAGAGCAGCGCCCATTACGCTACCTCAAGCCGACGAGATCACATCTATTAATATAACCATTGAAGAAAACACAGTAAATCATTCAGACAAAACTTGGATAAGTGAAGTAATCGCCGATATTTCCAGTTCTGAACCAACTAAGAAGGATAGTGTTCAAGACTTTCCACAAGTGGAAAGTTATATCAAGATTGACTTCCGGCTTGAGACAGGAACAAGCACTATCTTCGCGTATGAGGACAGGGGTAAGTACTATCTTGAACAGCCTTATCAAGGAATTTATAAAATTGATCGCAAACTGTTTGAAAGGTTAAAAGAAATTGAGTGATTAGAATTTGACAAAGGAGTGTGATTATATGGGTAAAGCGATTTTGGCAGCAATCGTTACATTGATTGTTGGTTATTTAGGTACGGTCGTAGGACTTGAACTTTTAGGTAATTGGGTTGAGTTTGGATTGCTCATTGCTATTGCAGTAATGGGTGCTTTTATCATCTACTTCAATGACAAGAAGTAAGACAAGTTCCAGTTTGTCGAACTGATAAAATCCCTTTAGGAACTAAAGGGCGCACTTCTATACTCTCCTATCTGGAGTATGTGCGTCCTGGGTCGCTTCACTCCCGGTCGGCAGAAGAAAACTGCCCGACCGGGAATGTTTCGTCACTTCGTTCCGTCAAGGTGGCTACACCCCCTTGCGCCGCTAAAGCGGCTATCCCCTGTGGACTTGCCGTCCGCAAACAGCATAAAATGCTGTTCGCCGCCAGCAAGTTTGAAGGCGAATAAAATGAATTTTATGGAACAAGCAAATCGGGATTTGGAGGGCAAAAAAATGGCAGTTTCAAACATAAAGGCAATATTTGAAAATGATATTCATAAAGTTTGGGATATTGTCTTTGCTGTTGATAAATATAGTTCATGGCGAAGTGATTTAAGCAAAACAGAAATCATTAATGAGAAACAATTTATTGAATATACGAAAGACGGATATGCAACTACATTTTCTATCACTGCTGTTGAGCCATATAGACGCTGGGAATTTGACATGGAAAATAGCAATATGGCAGGACATTGGATTGGTGTTTTTATGGCAAAGGGAAATAAAACACAAGTTGATTTTACAGAGAATGTGATGCCTAAAAAGTGGTTTATGAAGCCTTTTGTAAAATCCTATTTGAGGAAACAGCAAAAGCAATTTGTTTTGGATTTAAAAAAAGCATTGGAATAAAATTTCCCGTTTGTTGAACTGAACACAAAAACCGAATACTGAAAATCAGACCGTTGACTGGTCGCACTATGCGAAAAGTTGACGGTCCTTTTTTTATCCCCAAAATCTGAAGAAGGAGGCCAAAATGCCAAGCAAAACCGAAGAATATCTCGCCCTTGCCCAGCGCACGGCGAATGGCTTGACCCGGTACTGGGAAAGCTGGACGGACTATTTGACCACTGCATCCCGGCTGTACAAGTACACCTTTGCAGACCAGCTCATGATCTACGCCCAGCGGCCGGATGCCACCGCCTGCGCCGACTTTGGCATCTGGAACAACCGGATGAACCGCTATGTGCGCCGGGGTGCCAAGGGCATCGCCCTGCTGGACGAATCCAGCGGATTCCCGCGCCTGCACTACGTTTCGCCTCTGGATGCGCCTGTCCCGGAACAGATGAAGCATGCTTCTCTGGCAGAAGCCGCTTCTCACCTCATGCAAGTCCTCAACGAACCGGAGAGCATCACCGGGTAAAAAGCGTCCCGCCGGGACGCACAGCCTGCATTGAAAAATGCAGAACAAAGGGGTTTGGGGCGCTTCCCCAACAAGCATTTTGCAACGCAAAAAGTGTTTTTGTATAGACGAAAACATTGCTTGCTGGCACTGCGTACCGTAAAACTCCCGTTTCAATCTTCACGAGCGATTTCTCCGACATCAGATTCCATCGGTGCCGCACTTTGGTTTTCTGCTCTTTTCCTATACTGCGCTGGACTGATGCCATACTCCTTTTTGAACACCCGGCTAAAATAAAGCTGGTTATCGTACCCCACGATCTCAGCGATTTCACCGACACTGTAGTCGGTATTTTCCAACAAGCTCTGTGCGTTGACCATCCGCAAGGAGAGAAGGTACTGCGCCGGACTCATCTTCATGTGCTGTTTGAAATTACGAATGAACCAGTTCGTACTGATATGCAGCGATTCGGCATACTGCGCCACGCTGATCTTCGTATTGTAGTTTTCGTTAAAATAAGAAACCGCCATCTCGATTTCTTCGGGGATCGTCACGGTATAGTTTTCGCCGTTCTGCTGCTGGCGGCTGACAAGCAGCAGAATGTTGTTGAACGACGAAGCGATGTAATCTTCATACCCGTATTCGCATTGCTGAAGTTCCCGAATAATTTTTCGGAACGACATCTTATATTCCGGCAGGGTTCCACTGTAAAAGACGTGCTGATTCAAAGAGATGCCATGGTACTCCAGAATGTTCTTAACGTCATAGCCAGTAAAATGAATCCAGAACACCTCCGGGTGATCTTCAACATAGTAAACGTACTTTTGAACCTCTTTGGGCTTGTAAAGAACCATGTGGCCGGAGTCAACGATTTCCTCGATTCCATTAAACCAGAAATGCGCCTTGCCCGATGCCACATATAAGATCTGATAGTCTCTGCGGCCCTTCTTCCAGTATGTCGGCAGCATGGGACGCTTTTTCAGGCGGTAGGTGCCGCAGCTTCCTACCACCAACGGTTTTGTGTAATCCTTGAAATCGAGACGAGAGTTGTTTAAGTAGCCAGAGTTGAAATACATCTCAATACCATCTTCTTTCTTAAAGACTTCGCCGGAATCGGAATGCGTTCTGTTTGATTTTCACAAACTGTGTGATTTTGTGCATACTTTGTTCCATTTTTTCAATATGATTTTGTCAATATAAATTTTATAATACTTTCAGACAAAACGCAAGAGAATTTGACATCTTGCCGAAAAAGCGTAAGCCTTGTAAAATCGAAGTAAATGAGGAGAATCGGAAAATGACGGAGAAACGCTATTTGAAATGGTACAACAAAGTCGGCTATGGTTCAGGTGATATTGCAGGCAACGTGGTATACGCATTCCTGTCATCCTTTGTAATGATCTATCTGACCAACACGGTTGGTTTGAACCCCGGCATTGTCGGCACCCTGATCGCAGTCTCCAAGCTGCTGGATGGTGTAACAGACATCTTCTTTGGCTCTTTGATCGACAAAACGCACTCTAAGATGGGCAAGGCTCGTCCGTGGATGCTGTACGGCTACATCGGCTGTGCCATCACGCTGGTGGCTATTTTTGCAATTCCCTCGAATCTCGGTCAGTTTGCACAGTACGCATGGTTCCTGATTGCGTACACGCTGCTGAACGCCGTGTTCTACACCGCCAACAACATTGCTTACTCTGCACTGACTGCTCTCGTCACGAAGAACAGTGCCGAACAGGTCGAGATGGGTTCTTACCGCTTCATGTTCGCCTTTGCCACCAGCCTGCTCATCCAGTCCATCACGCTGGGTGCTGTTACGGCATTGGGCGGTGGTGCTGCCGGTTGGCGCACTGTTGCAATCATTTACGCCATCACCGGTCTGCTTGTCAACACCCTCTCCGTTTTCTCCGTGAAGGAACTGCCGGAAGGCGAATTGGTGGATACCACCGACAAAAAGGAAATCGAGCAGGACGAAAAGTATAATCTGGTTCAGGCTGCAAAGCTGCTTGCTGGCAACAAATATTATATGATGATTTGCGGCACCTACATTTTGCAGCAGATCTACGGTGCCATGATCAGCATGGGCACCTACTATGCAACCTACATCCTTGGCAACCAGAATCTGTTCGGTGTATTCTCTTGGGCAGTCAACATTCCTCTGATCATCGCGCTGGTGTTCACCCCGACCTTGGTTGCAAAGTGGAATGGAATGTATAAGCTGAATGTAATGAGCTATACTCTGGCAACGATTTCTCGTGCACTGGTTGCTGCAGCTGGTTACATGGGCAGCGGCAATGTGACCTTGATGCTGCTCTTTACCGCAATCGCTGCTCTGGGTCAGGGTCCTTGGCAGGGCGACATGAACGCCGTGATCGCAGCCTGCTCCGAGTACACTTGGCTGACGAAGCACAAGCGTGTGGACGGAACGATGTACTCCTGCACTTCTCTGGGCGTAAAACTTGGCGGCGGTCTTGGCACCGCAATCACCGGCTGGCTGCTGGCAGCAAGTCATTTCGATAGTGCGCTGGCTGTCCAACCCGAATCCTGCATCTCGATGCTGAGGATCATGTATCTTGTGATTCCCTTCGCTCTGGATGCAATCATCACCTTCATTCTGTCTCGTCTGAAAGTTGAAGAAGTAAACGAACAGCTTCGTGCAGCAATGGATAATTGAGAACAGTTCCTGCTCTCTCGACCCATAAGACACCAAGACCCACACGATTGTGTCGTGTGGGTCTTGGTGTTGCCTTGGAAGAATCCCCGCCGAAGAACATCTGCCTGCCGTTATACAAGCGAGGGAATGTATGAAAAAGAAGAAACCCATCTCTGAGGAGCAGCATTATCTCTGTGAAATCGGTCTGAAAAAGATGCCCTATCGGTCTTCCTGGCTCATCAAATCCTATACGGAGGAAACCTTCACGCACATCACGATTGCGGCCTATTATAATGTGGACGAGGCGTTTCTTCAAACTCCCACTGCAGCATGGGGGAATCTATGGGATTGCCGTGCCGCGCTTCGCAAGCTGGTATCCTCCGTCTATCTGGAAAGCGATTTGAACCTTCCACTCGGAAAAAACGGAAAATTCTTATTCCAACCTGGGTATACTCCTGTTGTGTCCGACATGAAGAAAATCGTTCAGAAAACTGCCGCATCGTCTTTCCCCACATGGACGTTAGCAGTATGGGAAATGGATACTGCAACATTATATATGGTCAAATACGGCAGAAGTCATTGATTTTCTTTGTCTATCTGTGATACCATTCGTTATGAGACCAACGGCGTTGCTCTCTTCGCCTATGGTGGAGACTCCAGCACTCAAAGAAATTTTCCAAAAAAAAAAAAAAAAAAAACACAACGAGGTGACCATTTTTGAAACGTCGAACTTTTCTTGTCTGCACCGCTGCACTTTTTTGCGGTGCGCTTCTGGCAGTGGGCTGCACTCAAAAAATCTCTCAGCCCGTCCTTCAGCAAATCGAATACTCCAATTTGGCAGATTCGGATACACAGGCTCTTCTTTCCAAGCTTTTGCAGGATGCCGGCGTATCCGACCTGCGGATACAGACCTTCTTGGATCATGTGCAAAAGTTCAACAATGCTGTGGACCCGGCATGGCTCACCACAGGGTTTGAAAATGCCAAGCCTTCGGATCTGAAATACGATCCTTACTCCATGCAGGACGCATGGACGGAAAAATATGACACCTTCCCCGGCTGGAACTGTCGGATCACTGCTTGTGGGCTGTTCGGTGATTTTATCACTGTCACGGGCAAGGCAGACCTTGACTCAGCCGAGGACACCCTGTTTATGGACTATGAAACACTGGATTCTGACCCGGAATCCCTTTGCGGCGACGAACGGCAAAAGTTTGATGCGCTGTTCGCCCCGGTTAAAGCCACCAATACGACCGATATTCCTACCCATTTGAAAACGATTCAGCAGGAATGGAAGAAACGCGGTCTCTCCTTCGTGGACGATGATAAGATCCGTCTCGTCTCCGTGGTCCTGCACGATCAGTTCTCTGAAACGGACAATTCTCTTATGATCGGTCATGTCGGCGTTATGCTTCCCACATCGGATGCGGTATATTTCGTCGAAAAGGTCGCTTTTCAGGAGCCGTATCGCTTGTTGAAGTTCAAAAATCGAACCGAGTTGAGCGATTATCTGATGCTGAAATACGACAACTCGTGGGGACAGGATACTGCCCACACCTTTATCATGGAAAATTCAGACCTGATGGACGGCTGGCGCATTCTTGACGAACAGGAAAACGCAGGCTAAAAGCATCCAATTTGCTGAGAACCGTTCGGTCTGACAGTTCATTCGCCCTCTGATGCCAAAAAGACGCTGCAACCTCTTACCCAGAGGCAGCAGCGTCCTTTTTTATAAAGGAAAACATAGACACGGCGGCATCCTCCTATACGCCGCCGTGGATTTACACGGTGTTAGGTCGTCGTTGGTTTAGGATAAATGCAAAGAAACGGCGGCCTTGATTTTGTCAAAGCCGCCGCTTCATAGGCGCGTGAAAATGTGTCTGCTTTACGACGGATTTTTTTCTTTTGCCGTTGGGCGGGGCAGGTTCTCGTTGTATATTAAGATAAAAAAAGAACCGATAATCACAAGTGAATTCACCTTGTGCATTACCGGCTCTGCGTCTGTGCGTCTGGCTCTTGGATGATAGATAAATTTAGTTTTCTTACCGCAATCAGGGTTTCATGTTTGCATTTAGGACAATATAACGGAAAATTATCCAGTATTGTATCATTGCGAATTTTCAACCGCGTTTTGCTTCCACAAAAGGGACATAAAATCCATTCTATCTTCATCTTATCTTCCTCTGTGCTTAGTTTTCTTCTTTTCCTACCGTATAGCAAGCTGACGTTTTTTCTTCGCCTCTTTACATTTCCGAATTGGACCTAACCTGTTTTTCAGTCATAGACAATTCCCGATGAAGGTGTAACGCCATAAATACAGTGATTACTACGGAAATCACATCTGCGATGGGTTGGGCATATAGGATTCCGTTCATTCCCCATACCATAGGCAGCAGCAAAATGACAGGAACAAAGCAGACACCTTGTCTGCATGCTCCCAAAAAGAAACCTGCCGCACCTTTACCCAAGGCAAGGAACAAAGAGGAGTAAACCGTGTAGAAACCAAAAAGAATGAATGTAATCCCATTTGCAAACAGTGATTTTTGACCCACTAAAATCATTTGAGTATCTCCCTCAGTAAATTGAGAGATAATCTGCGTAGAAAAAACAGCCATCACCAAACCTACGACTAAGCAGAAACTTGTAGACCAAATGATTGAGGTTTTGATTGCTTCGCGCAAGCGATCAAACTTCTTTGCCCCATAGCTGAATCCGGCAATAGGCTGGAACCCTTTCAGAAATCCAAAGACAACAAGCGTTCCCATAGAAGTAATTCGCGTGACTGCCCCCATGCCTGCAATGACCGAATCGCCATAATTGCTGGACGCGCGGTTAATTAGCGCAATCGAAAGACTTGTCAGCAGTTGGAACACCAAAGTGGGGACTCCAATTTTTAAAATTTCCGTCATCATTTGCCTCGTAGGAGAAAACTCTTTTATGCTGAACGTAAATACGCTTTTTTTGCGCAGAACATAGGTGAGATAAACAAGCGTGGATACCATTTGCGATATTGCTGTGGCGATTGCTGCACCTGCTACTCCCATGTCCAAAATATAAATGAAAAGAGGGTCTAATCCGATGTTCAATACGGCTCCCAATAGCAAGGCACACATGGTCGTCTTTGCTGCACCCTCGCTACTTACAATATTGTTCATTGTTACATTAAACACATTGAAAATACAGGACAGCACATAAATTCTTGCGTATGTCATGGCATACGGCATAATCGTTTCCGTCGTGCCCAACATTCCCAAAATTGGTTTAAGGAAAATCGTAGAAAGTAGGATGATAATAGCACCAATCAGAATACTGCTATACAGTGCAGTGCTTGCCACTTTATCGGCGGTATCTTTATCTCCGCGTCCCAGCAGCCTTGACAGATAGGATGCGGCTCCGTTACCGAACATAAGACCTAAACCAACCACAACTTGTCCCAACGGAAATACGATAGAAATAGCACCCATTTGACTTTTTCCCAAACCAGCCACAAAATAGGCATCCACCAGATTATAGAGTGCATTGATCAACATCCCAATCATAATCGGTATGCCGAGAGCCATCAGAGCTTTTGGGATAGGCGCACTGCCCAAAAGCTCAAGTTTGTTGTTGCGTTCATTCATTGTTAAAACTCCTTTCGTTTCTTAAGGTATAATTTACAGTAGTGTAGGCTATAGTACTACACCGTATAAATAATAGTACTATAATTTATAGTATATGTCAAGAGGTGAGGCAATTTATCTTGACAAAAAGTATAAAATACAATACTATATTTTATAGTGAATTTGACGGTGTTCTTTTATTCAGAAAACATAGCGAAAGGACGTGATTCCACATGGCAACCATAGATTTAATTGTATTGGGAATATTGAAAAAGGAGCCAATGAGTGCCTACGATATTCAAAAGTTAGTAGAATATAGAAACATATCCAAATGGGTAAAAATCAGCACTCCATCCATTTATAAAAAAGCCATTCAGCTAGAAGAAAAGGGGCTAATCCGAGGCGAAATCGTAAAAGAAGGGAAGATGCCAGAAAAAGTGATTTATTCCCTGACGGATGCCGGAGAAGCAGAATTTGAACGGCTCATGTTTGAGATTTCTGAAAAACCCATTAACATTTTTCTAGACTTCAACGCAGTTATTGTGAATTTGGATTCCTTGCCACCTGAAAAACAAAAATCGTGTATAGCAGAAATTGAGGAAAATATTAGTACCTTAAAATCCTATCTGGAATATAATATACAGAAAAAAGAAAATGAACCCAGCATTCCCGCAACAGGTATGGCTGTTTTGCGTCAGCAGTATGTACTGGTGGAAGCAATCCAAGCATGGATTGCTTCATTAAAAGAGAATTAACAATTCATCATCATGCGAAAGACCAGAAACTTTGAGTGGCGCTGGTCTTTTATATATGAATTATAAACTTCAACCAACCTGCATATAGCAACATTCCAGGGGCAAAGTATGAATTATAAGGCCCATATCCCTCCAGCGTGAGGGAGAAGATATGGCGCACCACTTCGGCGGCTTCTTCGTCCAGACGCTGCAACCTCTCACCCAGAGGCCGCAGCGTCCTTTTTATATCGGAATGTTTGGTTCGCAGGGGAACTCCGGGCTTATGACAGGGTAACGATGAACGTACCGGTTTATACCGAACCGCCATTAACGCATATTCCCATGACCACAACCATGAAGTATAATCGTAACTAGTTTCAGTTTATAACGAGTTTCTGGAATTTCTGGATTCTTATTGGGCGGTTCCACAAGAACAACAAACAATTACGCCAGCGCAGATGCGAGTGCTAAAGTGCGCTGAGATCTATATTTAACCCTTTTCTTCTGAAAGCAAATGCAATTCATTATAGCTCAGTTGACTATATTGTACAATATGGATATAATATAATTAGAATTTTACTATTATGTATAGGTCACACAGGAGCAGGAGGTGCTTTTATGAATATCCGTCCATCCGCAGCGATTCGCCAGAACTACAACGAGATTGCTGATTTGTGCAGAGAAACCGCTGAGCCGATTTTTCTCACCAAGAACGGCGAGGGCGACTTGGTCGTCATGGACATCGAAACCTACAATCGCCGTGAAAAAATGCTGAAGCTCCGTGAGGAGCTGCTTTCCGTGGAAGAGGACCGGATGCGTGGAAGCGAGGGCTATTCGGTTGATGAGGTCACTTCCATGATGCGCAGTGCGATCAAGGAGGCCGCCGGACATGGAGCAGCAAAATAAATACCGCGTGACCGTGTCAGCACGGGCCGCTCAGATGCTGGTGTCCCATGCCGCATTTCTGGCACAGGCCAGCCCTGCGGCAGCAGAGCGGCTTACGGTCGAATTTGAAAAGGCTGCAAAATCTTTGGAGCAGATGCCGCAGCGCTGCCCGTGGCTCAAAGGCGAATACATTCCTAAAAATGCTTACCGATTCATCTTGTTTGAAAAACGCTATATGCTCATCTTCCAAATCGTAGATAATACGGTTTATGCAGATTATGTGGTAGATTGCAGACAGGATTACGGCTGGCTCGTCCGATAATCAACAAAGGCGGTGGTTTCCCTTATTGTGGGAGACCACCGCATAACATGAGACGATATGGGATTTCAAATCCTTTTGCAGTAGACTATTCAATACATCGAAAAAATCGGAATGAAGTGTGCAAATGGTGCACAAGGAGTTTTTTCAAGAATTTGCTATGCCAGTTATAGATATAGCATGGTTTTTCGAGCAACCGGGAAAATCGAAAAATGTACAGTAGCACTTGATCATCCACAAAATCTCATCGGGTATGTCGATTCTTCTAAGGGCGTTGTTTTGAATGAAAATGCAAACCACCAATGGTGGCATTCAACTCTTCAAGAAAAATGTTTCTGCTGCAAAGAACTTCTCACCTGTTTTAATATGCGCTGCAAAAAGAAAACTTTAATTGATGGTCGCGCAGATTCGACTTGCTCCAGTGTATCACTAAAAATCTACTAAGAGGGAAATGGTATGCTGTATTACATTAAGAAAACATGGAAAAATTCGTTTTTGACGATTCTGTGTCAAGTAATTTCATATAGTATTGAAGTTTCTGCGGCTCTTGCCTCCATGAAGATGCTGGATGGTCTATTGGCACAGGATACGCAGCTTTTCCTTTTTGGACTGGTTGCGCATTTGGGAGTTTGGGCAATCAGCTTTCTGGCATCTCATATGGAAACGGTTTTTCACTACCGAGCACAGCGTCAAATCAACGAGTTGGAACGAAAAGATATGGTTGAAATGCTTTTGAAAAAAAGCTATTCTGAATACCATGCAGAAGAAAGCGGATCTTATTTATCAGGATTCACGAATGATATAGCGCAAATGGAGCAGCTAGGCTGGGAGCCTCTTTTTGGTATGTTTGGTGTTCTGGCGCAGATTGTTTCCAGCTTGATTGCGCTTTTTTATCTTCATTGGAGTTTACTTGTCGTATCAATTATCTTTGGTATTCTGATGGTTCTTTTACCCCGAATTTTCAATCAGAAGCTGGAAAATGCCGGAAATATTTGCTCTAGGCTTCAGGCAGAAGCAGTCAGCCAATTTAAGGAGCTTTTGGCGGGATACGATGTTCTTCGGTCCTTTGGAAAAAAAGAACGAATGGTTTACGGAACAGAAACTGCAAATGAGCAAATGGAAACCCCAAGGTATCATTTGAAGGTGCTAAAAAGTGCTATTGGAAACGGAATGGGCTTTCTTAGCGTTGTTTTTCAAGTTTCGGTTCGCTTATTGGCTGGTATTTTGATTTTGACGGGAATCTTAAACCTTTCCGTTATGGTAAGTGTTTCAACGATTTGCTCCAATGTATATAACGGATTAAAGCAGCTAGTAAATCTTCAGCTATCATTGACTTCTGGAAAGCCTTATTTTGAAAAGCTGTCTAATCACAGAGATACCGTCTCGCATGACAATAAGAAAAGTCTACCGGCGTTTTCACGTTCGATTTCTGTCGAGAATCTTTCGTTCAACTATGGTAAGAAAACTGTTCTGAATCACGCTTCATTCAGTTTTGAAAAAGGAAAAAAGTATGCTTTGACAGGACCTTCTGGATGTGGAAAGAGTACTCTTCTGAAAATTTTACTGGGATGGCTCCCAGACTACACAGGATGCGTTTGTTTTGACGATATCGATATTCATACGGTTGCCACGGAGCAGCTTCAACAGCAGATGAGTTACATTGAGCAAAATGTATTCTTGTTCAATGCGTCTATCCGCGAAAACATTCTGTTGGGCGAAGATTTTACGGAAGAACAGTTAAGAAAAGCCATCCATGACAGCGCACTTGAAAATGATCTGATGTCTATGCCGAATGGGTTGGATACCCTCGTGGGTGAGGGAGGATGTAATATTTCAGGCGGTCAAAAACAACGAGTTGCGATTGCGCGTGCCTTAATTCATAATCGTTCTATCCTGCTGGTGGATGAAGGTACAAGCGCATTGGATGCACAGAACGCTGACCGTGTGGAAAAGAGCCTGCTAGCCAATCCAAACCTGACGCTCATCCTTATTAGTCACCACCTGACTCCGGAACGGAAGAAACAGTTTGATAAGGTCTATGAACTGAGTACAGCTTTGAACGCTTAAATAACAAAAACAGGATGCGCCCACCCGGACGCACACTGCAAAAATCCACACGCGATAAGTAAGGCAGGGAGTTCCCCAACGGAACTTCCTCTTTTTCTTTGGTTGTAATCTGAGCCTGCTCCGCACTCTGCAAGCATTTCTTTCAAAAGCCGCGCCCGTTTTACGTGTTCGGAAGGGCGGGTATGATTGTAATCATACAGCCGTTCCTCCGTAAACACTTTTGACAAATTCCAGTGATTTTGTGCATATTTTGTTGTATTGTCTCCATATACATTCCGGCGGAAGCCTCTATAATCTATAATAGGTACTGCGTCCTGCGCAACGCCTTATATTGTGTGGAGAAAGGAAGTATATGGAACCTAACAAGGAAGCAAATAAGCTACGGATCAGCTACCGCTATTATGAGCTGCCGGAGGGTGAGCTGGTGCAGGCCATCACAGGAGAGGACTGGGTCTGCACCTATGGCACCTATGCCGAGGATGTCCATTTCCACAATGTTATGGAGATCGGTATCTGCCGCTGGGGACAGGGTCTCATGGTTCTGGAAGATCGGCACATCGACTATACCGATGGTGCAGTCACAGTGATTCCCGCAAACTGTCTGCACACGACCTTGAGCCGGGATAAAAGCCTGAACTCATGGGAATATCTCTTCTTTGATCCCGCCGGAATCCTGAGCAGCGCCTTTCCAAACGACCCTCTGTTTGTAGAATCTGTTCTGCATCGGCTCTCCAGTGAAGCTCTATGCCTTCCGCAAGAGGATGCAGTAGAACTGGAACGGCTTATTACCATGGTGCTGAACGAATGCCAGACAAAGCATGAGTACCATAAAGCCGTGGAACAGAATCTTATGACATCGCTGCTGCTCCTGATCACCCGCAGCTATACGGAGAAGAAGACCCATATCCGCCCCATGACGGTTGGACTGCAGCAGATCATGCCCGCCATTGAATACATCGGGATGCACTATATGAATCCAATCTCCGGGGAAGATCTTGCGTCCATCTGTTCCTTGAGCGAGGCGCAGCTGCGCCGTAAGTTCAAAGAATATCTCAATATGTCGCCAGTTGAATATCTGACGATGGTACGAATCCAGAAAGCCTATGAACTGCTCAATTCCACCAATTATCCCATGACGGAGGTTGCTCTGCGGGTCGGATATCAGGATGTTTCCTCCTTCAACCGCAATTTTCAGAAGATCATGGGTGTTTCGCCATACCAGTATAAGAAAAACAACAGCGACTACCGCGGTCGGGTATTGGACAAGAAGATCTCTGCCAAGAAAGGATGGAAGCATCCCTCCGATCCGTAAGAGAAAGACTTCTTGGCATTGTGCCAAAGAAAACCTTTCTTCTTTGGGCAAGCTGACGAAACCACCGTTTTGTGTGCAGAAACACGGCTGGATTCTGATTGAATCTGCGTGTTTTTTGATTGGATGCACCCGCATTTCAATCGCAAAACCTGTTACAATGACTATAACAAACGAGGGTTTGGAGAAAAGAATTGTTCAACTTGTGAATGCGTTCCATTCTTTCTCCAAACTTCTCGGATTCGTCAACGTTTTCAAGGTTTCATGAATGAAGGAGAAGGCATTATGAAAAAGATCTCGCGTCGCGCATTTCTGTCCGTTATGGCTGCTGCAGGTGCAGCTGCAGCCCTGACCGCTTGCGGTGGCGGCTCTGGCTCTTCCACTGCTGCTTCCGGCGGTGCAAGTGTTGGCGGTTCTCAGCCCGGTGGTCACAAGCTGACTGCCTACGCATGGGATAAGAATTTCAATATCCCCGCTCTGAACGCCGCTGCCGCAGACTACAAGGAGAACGTTGACCCGGAGTTTGAGCTGGAGGTGATCGAGCAGTCCGGCGGCGGTGACATTGAGAATGCCATCACGCTGGCAGGTTCCGCGCACGATTATTCCAATCTGCCCGACATCGTGCAGTTCCAGGATCACTACATCCAGCGTTATGTTGCCGACTACCCGGATGCCTTTGTTCCCGTGGAGGGCGCAGACATTGACTGGGACGGCTTCAGCAAGGAAAAGCTGTCTTACTCCATCGTAGACGGCGTCCATTACGGCGTTCCCGTGGACAACAGCACTGTTATCTTTGCATACCGCACCGACCTGCTGGCTGAAGTCGGCAAGACCGTGGACGATATGACCGGCATCAAGTGGTCCGATCTGACCGATATTGGTGAGCAGGTCTACGCAAAGACAGGCAAATACCTGTTCTCCACCAGCGCAGACGGCGGCGATCTGGTCTATATGATGATGCAGTCTGAGGGCGTTGCCGAGTTCAAGGACGGAGAGCCTTGGATCACCGGGAACGAAACGCTGCATCGTGTCTGCGAGACCATCGTGGATATGGGCAAGCGCAAGGCCTGCTATCTGGCAAACAGCTGGAGCGACTACATCGACCAGAGCATTCAGGGCGACATGGTCGCCGGTGTGCTGAACGGCAACTGGATCATCCCCACCATGGAGGCTGTCACCGAGAACTCCGGCAAGTGGGAGATCACCACCATTCCTACGCTGGACGGCGGCGAGGGCTATGCCTCCAATGGCGGCTGCGGCCTGTACATCACTGCCAACTGCGGCAATGTTGATCTGGCAAAGTCCTTCCTCGCATACACCTTCGGCGGCAGCACCCAGACCTATGATAACGCCCTTCGTGACGGCGGCGTTGTCACCACGGTTCTGAAGTGTGCAGACTCCGATGTTTACAACGAGGGCGTTGAGTTCTTCAACAATGAGCCGATTTACAAGCAGATTGTTGAGATGGGTTCTCATGTTCCTGTGATCGAGCAGAGCGATTACCACTTCCGCGCTGGCGTTTACCTGATCACTGCTATCATCAACACCGTCAACGGCTCCAAGCTGGACGATGAACTGGCAAACGCTGAACAGCAGCTCCGCTTCGAGATGGGTCTTTAAGACCTTCTGATTCATCCGAAGGAGGGTTTGACATTGAAGAACGAAAAAAGCGGTTCTCTGATGGCAAAACAGCGTCGTGCGGGCTGGTATTACCTGATGCCCGGCACGGTCCTTATTACCATCATGAGCTTTATCCCCATCATCAACGGTTTTCTGACCTCCCTGAAAACGGGTTCCAGTGCAAACATGAAGTGGGCCAGCCCACTGACCTACAACTATACCCGAATGTTCAAGGACGCACTGTTCCTGCGCTCGATGGGAAACACCTTCCTGTATCTGGTCGTGGAAGTTCCGATCATGCTGATCCTGGCAATCCTGCTGGCACAGCTGCTGAACAATCACGATTTGAAGTTCAAGGGATTCTTCCGCACCTGCGTATTTCTGCCCTGTGCAACTTCTCTGGTTTCGTACTCCCTGATCTTCAAATCCCTGTTTGCAACGGACGGTCTGATAAACACGGTTTTGTGCAAGCTGGGCATCCTGCAAACGCACTACAACTTCCTCGGCAATCCCACCAGCGCAAAGATCATCATTATTCTGGCTCTGATCTGGCGTTGGACGGGCTACAACATGGTGTTCTTCCTGGCCGGTTTGCAGAACATCGACTACTCGGTGTACGAAGCAGCCAAAATTGACGGTGCCAACGGCTGGCAGACGTTCTGGAAGATCACTGTTCCGCTGCTGATGCCCACCATCGTGATGACCGCCATCATGTCCATCAACGGCACCTTGCAGCTGTTCGATGAGTCGGTCAACCTGACTGCCGGCGGTCCGGCGAATGCAACGATCACCATGTCGCACTACATCTACAACAACTCCATGGGTCAGGGCGTTGCAAACTTCGGCTATGCTTCGGCATTGTCCTTCGTCATCTTCGTGATGGTTGCCATCCTGTCCTTTATCAGCATGAAAGCAGGTGACAAGCGTGACTAATACAGCAGAAACCCACGCACTTGTGCAGCGTGAAAAAGGCAGGAAGCAGATGATCCAGCGCAGACTGCTCCCTGCTTACATCTTCCTGATCATCATCTCGTTCCTTTCGGTTTTCCCGCTGTTGTGGATGATCTCTGCGGCGACCAATACCTCACTGGATGTTGCCCGCGGCAAGATCATGTTCGGCACCTATGCGATGCAGAACTTCAAAAATCTGATCGCATCGCAGAATCTGGCAGGTGCCATGGGCAACTCCTTCCTGTATGCGATCGTGCAGACCGTGATTTCCATGTTCGTCTGCTCTCTTGCAGGATTTGGTTTTGAGTTGTATCATGATAAGAACAAGGACCGCTTGTTCAGCATCCTGCTGCTCGCCATGATGGTGCCGCAGGTTGCCACGATGGTTCCTTTGTTCAAGATGATGTCCAGAGCCGGTTTGCTGAATAGTGTCTGGGCGTTCATCCTGCCCAGCATTTCCACTCCGTTCCTGATCATGATGTTCCGACAGAACTCCCGCAACTTCCCCAACGATCTGATGCAGGCAGCGCGCATTGATGGCCTGAGTGAAACGGGCATCTTCTTCCGGATGTATGTTCCCATCATGAAATCCACCTATGCGGCGGCTGCGGTCATCACGTTCATGAACGCATGGAACGCTTATCTGTGGCCGAAGGTCGTTATGACCGATAACCGTGCGCAGACCATGCCGATGCTGATCGCCAACATTGCGTCCGGCTACTCCATCGACTACGGTATGTTGATGATGGGCGTTTTGTTCTGCTCCATCCCCACCATGATCGTGTTCTTCGTTCTGCAGAAGCAGTTCGCAGAGGGCATCACCGGCGCGGTGAAGTAATTCTCTGTCTTTCCGCCATCCACTTTTTCTCCTTCATCTCCTGTTCCCCCAGAGGAATCCCCATCTCCTCTGGGGGACGATGAAGGAATTTTTTCAATCACATAATACGGTAAATGAGGAACAATATGGCTGCATTTGATTTTGCAAAAGTAAAAGACCCCACCTTTTTCAAGGAAAACGTGCTGAATGCTCATGCAGGTTTCCGTACTTACGCTTCCCGCGAAGAATATCGGACAGGCTCCTCTTCTTTGGCGCTGAAGCTGGACGGTATCTGGAAATTCGCCTACGCAAAGAACTACACCAGTGCCATCCCCGGCTTTGAAAAGACGGATTACGATTGCAGCGGCTGGGATGACATTCATGTTCCGGCACACATCCAGATGGAGGGCTACGACATTCCCCAGTATGCGAATGTTCAGTATCCGTGGGATGGCCGTGAAGAGGTACAGCCGGGTGAGATCCCGCAGCGGTTCAATCCGGTGGCAAGCTATGTAAAATACTTCGAGCTGCCGGAATCCATGCAGGGCAAGCCCGTCCACATCGAGTTCGAGGGTGTGGAAAGCGGCATGGCTCTTTGGCTGAACGGGTCTTATGTGGGTTACACCGAGGACAGCTTCTCCGCACACGCATTCGATCTGACTCCCTATCTCCAGCCGGGCGTGAACAAACTTGCCGTGCAGGTGTTCAAGTGGACTTCCTCCAGCTGGTGCGAAGATCAGGACTTCTTCCGCTTCTCCGGCATCTTCCGCAGCGTGTGGCTGTACGCCATCCCCACCGTGCATCTGGAAGATATATCCGTCAAAACGCTGTTTGCCGGGGATGATTTTACTCATTCCACGCTGGAAGCTGCATTGCAGGTGGAGGGCAAGGGCGCGGCCCGTCTGACCCTGCGCCGCAGTGAGCTGGAAGTGTTCTCCGAAAAAATCGCACTGAACGGCGGCTCTGCTCTGTTCAGCCATGCGGTGGAGAACCCCCACCTGTGGAGTGCAGAGGACCCGGCTCTGTATGAACTGGAAATCGAGCTGCTGGACGATGCAGGCCATCCGGTAGAGGTGACCGGGCAGAAAGTCGGTTTCCGCAAGTTCGAGCTGAAGAACGATCGGATGCTGCTCAACGGCAGGCGCATCGTGTTCAAAGGTGCCAACCGTCATGAGTTCAGCTCCATTACGGGTCGTGCTGTGGGCGTACACACCCATGAGGAACTGCTTCGGGACATCATCACCATGAAGCAGAACAACATCAATGCCATCCGCACCAGCCATTACCAGAATCAGGATGCACTGTATGACCTGTGCGACGAGTATGGTCTGTATCTGATTGCAGAGAACAATCTGGAATCCCATGGCACATGGGACATCCATCAGGCGGGCATTCGTGGCATCGAGGGCGTTCTGCCCAATGATAAGCCGGAGTGGAAAGCTGTCTTGTTTGACCGCATGAATTCCACTTGCCAGCGTGACAAAAACCATCCTGCTGTTCTGATCTGGTCTCTGGGCAACGAATCGTTTGGTGGTGAGACTCTGCTCCAGATGGCAGAGATGGTCCGCCGCTTTGATGACACCCGTCTGGTGCATTACGAAGGTGTGGTCAATGATCCCCGCTTCCTCGAAACCACCGATATTGAGAGCCATATGTACAGCACGGTGAAGGACATTAAGGAGTATCTGGCACAGGGCGATAAGCGGCCTTATATCGAGTGCGAATACTCTCATGCTATGGGCAACTCCAACGGTGCTTTGCACAAGTACACGGAACTTGCCGACCAGAAGGACTGCGGCTATCAGGGCGGCTTCATCTGGGATTACATCGACCAGTCCATCTGGAAAAAAGACCGCTACGGCAAGTGGTTCCAAGCCTACGGCGGCGACTTCGGTGAGCGTCCTACCGACTATAATTTCAGCGGAAACGGCATTGCCTACGGTGGTGATCGTGCTCCTTCTCCCAAGATGCAGGAAGTCAGGTTCTGCTATCAGAACATCGCCGTTTCCATCGACAACTCTGGCTTCGAAGTCTGGAACAAGAACCTGTTCACCTCTACGGGTGCTTTCGACTGCGTTGCTCTGCTGCACCGTGATGGAAAGCTGTATCAGCAGCAGGAACTAGCCAATATTGATGTTGCTCCCGAAGAGCGTTCCAGCTTCCCGCTGCCGTTTATGGTCCCTGCGCTCCCCGGTGAATATGCGGTGACCATCAGCTTCTGCTTGAAGGCGGACACCGGCTGGGCAAAGAAGGGTCATGAAGTCGCCTTTGGACAGGGTGTGATCGCTGTGGTCCGTTCCATTCCCAGCAAGAAGGTCGCACCGTTTACCGTTACGCACGGTACACACAATATCGGTGTCCGGGGTGAGAATTTCGATGTTTTGTTCTCCGACCTGAACGGCGGTCTGACTTCCTACCGCTATGCCGGCAAGGAGATGATTCAGGAGATCCCCCGGCCCAACTTCTGGCGCGCTCCCACCGACAACGACTGTGGCAACAACATGGGCGGCGTTCGCGGCCAGTGGAAGCTGGCAAGCCTGTACGCTACCGCCAAGGGCATCGGCAAGGAGATCCCGTCTGTTCACGGCGGCACCATCCTCCAGAACCCCACCTGCGAGGTGGAAGCCGACAGCGTGGTCGTGACCTATCTCTATAACCTCCAGACCAGCCCCGCAGCAGAGTGCAGCCTGCAGTACCGTGTGTTCGGTGATGGCCGCATCCAGACCACCCTGCACTATGACCCGGTGGAAGGACTTGCAGCAATGCCGGAGTTCGGTGTGCTGTTCAAGATCGACGCCGATTACGACACGGTGGAGTGGTACGGAAACGGCCCTGCGGAGACCTACTGGGATCGCCAGCATGGTGCCAAGCTGGGCATTTACCAGAACAAGGTCGCAGACAACATGGCACAGTACCTTGTGCCGCAGGAGTGCGGCGCAAAGACCGCTGTGCGCTGGGCCAAGGTAGTGGACCGCAAGGGTCGCGGGCTGCTGTTTACCGCAGATGCCGCAAAGCCCATGTTCTTCTCTGCGCTGCCCTACACTCCCCATGAAATGGAGAGTGCCAAGCATCCCTACGAGCTGCCCCCGGTCCATTACACGGTCATCCGTGCTATGGGCGAGCAGATGGGCGTTGGCGGCGATGACAGCTGGGGCGCCAATGTCCACCCGGAGTATATTCCTGATGTGACCAAGCCCGTGGAGTTCACCTTTACGTTCCGTGGCATCTGATGATTGCCCGCAAATGAGGTGTTCTCTGTGAAAAAAGCGAAAGATCAGCCTGAATCTGAACCAGCCGAACTAGCATCCCTTGTTGGAGAACGAATCAGAAAGCTCCGCAAAGAAGAGGGGTTAAGCCTAGAGCTTTTTGCCTTACGTTGTGACATGAATGCCGCATTGCAGTATTTCTCTCAGATTACCCGCGACTTTCGCCAGAGCAATTTCATCGGCTGCTAAACATCATAAAAGAGATCGTAGCCGTAATGAGATGACCCTCGTTATTAAGACACCTTCGCATTGAGATATGGAATTCCCTGTATGAGATTCCTATCAAAAGCGAGGGTGTCTTTTTTGTATCACAAAATCTCAATTTCTGACGCCACTATTTATAAGTAGTGCTTCACTCTATATAAGTAGCGTTGCTATGTCAAAATAACTGTATTCTGCTTTTGTTTGGAGCACTTCTTTGAATGGTTCTCCAAACTTTCTTTAACGTATTGAAGTATACAAGTTTTGCAGTCATATAATCGCATTTTCCCTTCATTTTTATAGCATTCTATCCAAAAACAGCCAAAAAAATTTATGTTGAATGCTGAAAATGTTGTTTTTCTTCAAGTGATTCTTGTAAAATGTCCGAAAACATGTTACCTTGAATACAACATTGTCCACGCAATACAGACAAACCGTGTCTGCACCGTGAACCGGGAAAAGGAGAATCACCATGAAAAACGCAAAGCAAAGCATCCGGCGCACCGTGGCCGGACTGCTGGCAGGCGCGATGCTTCTGGGCATGACACCGCTGGCCGCATTTGCGGAGGGGTCTTCCTCCGCATCGGGCGACTGGCAGTTCAAAGCCTTCGGCACCTCCACTGCAGCAGGAGTCAACACCATCGCAGATGGCGCGGACATCAACGGCAAGGTCACCCTCAACTCCTGCACCATCAAAGATGATGGCACCATCGACAAGAAGGGCGGCAAGTTCGTCGCGGACTCCCCGGCAGACGGCCTGTCCTTCTACTACACCACCATCGACCCGACCACCCAGAACTTCTATCTGCAGGCCGATGTCACCATCGATTATGTGAACCCGGCTCCGGACGGTCAGGAGGGATTTGCCCTCATGGTGCGCGACAGCATCAGCGGCTCCGGCAGCTATTTCTCGAATCAAATTTCTGTCGTCGGCACCAAGCTCCCGCTGGACGGCGTAGAGATCAAGGACGCCGTGGGTGTGCGCAGCTACACCGGTATCATCTCCAACGAGACCGCCGCCTCCAACGAGGTCAAGGCCACCCGCGCCGCCTTCAGCAGCCAGACCATCAAGCAGGGCGACACCTACCGCGTGAGTCTGGCCAAGACCAGCAACAGCTATGTTGCCACCCAGTACGCCATCAATGCGGACGGCACCACCGGCACGGTGATCGGCTCTTCTACCCTGTATATCCCGGCAAAGAGCAGCACCGCCACCAGCGTTTCCAAGTATGCTGAGTTGGACGACCCCATGACCGTGCAGGAGGCAAAGAAGGCGTATCTGGGCTTTGCAGCTGCCCGCGGCATGAACGTGACCTTCTCCAACATCACCTACACCACCAGTGCATGGAATGCTTCGGAGTGGACCTTGCAGCCCACCAGTTACATTGCCCCGGTGTACCAGATCACCAGCCCCTCCACCTGCACCGGCAGCAGCTACGCGCTGGCCTTCAAGGCCAATGCAGACGGCACCGCCAAGGTGTACGCCAACGGCAAGCTTGTGGACAAGAACCTTGCCGTCAAGGTCGGTGAGACCCTGACCCGGAGCTACACCGTGACCCGCGACACCACCTTTAAGGTGGTGTTCACCCCGGATAAGAGCTACGTCATCAGCGCCTTTGAGAAGCTGAGCAGCTACAAGACCGCCACCATTGAAAAGAAGGTCTCGCTGCGGGCACTGGGCGCAAACGGTGTCATCGTGGTCACCCCGGACGGCACTGCTGCCCATAACGGCACCAGCGCTGCGGACGCCGTAGACCTGCAGACCGCGCTGAACTACGCCGCCGCAGGCCAGACCATCCAGCTGGCAGGCGGCACCTACGCCCTGACCGGTGAGTTGAAGGTAGAGCGCGGCCGCGATGGCACCGCCGAGGCTCCCATCACCCTGACCACCGCAGACGGCAGCTACGCCACGCTGGACTTTGGCGGCGTGGGCACCGGCTTCAGCGTCTGGGGCAACTACTGGAGCATCAGCAAGCTGAACATCACCAACACCAAGGACGGTGCCAAGGGTATGCAGCTGGCCGGCAGCCATTGCGTGCTGGAGCAGATGAACTTCTACAACAACGGCAACACCGGCCTGCAGGTCTCCGGCCTGTCTACGGATAACAAAGCTCTGTGGCCCAGCTACAACACCATCAAGAACTGCACCTCCATGAACAACGCCGACCGCGCCATGGAGGATGCCGATGGCTTTGCCGCCAAGCTGACCACCGGCGAGGGCAACGTGTTTGACGGCTGCATCGCCGCTTACAACGCTGACGACGGCTGGGACCTGTTCGCCAAGGCTGCCACCGGCTCCATTGGCGCTGTAACCATCCAGAATTGCGTAGCCTACAAAAACGGCTACCTGATGCTGGCCGCAGCGCCGGTCAAAAAGCAGCCGCTGCAGTTCCCCACCGTTACCTGTGACGCAAACGGCAACCTGAGCTTCAGCAATGTGGCTACCACCATCGAGGCAGGCAACGGCAACGGCTTCAAGATGGGCGGCACCAACCTGCCCGGCAACCACAAGCTGCTCAACTCCATCTCCTACGACAACGCCGCCAAGGGCATCGACTCCAATTCCTGCCCGGACGTGAAGGTGTACAACTCCACCTCCTACAACAACGAGGGCTATAACGTTGCACTGTACACCGGCGACAAGTCCGCCGTGACCGACTACGCCGCTGACGGCATCATTTCCTTCCGCAAGGGCACGGACGGCAAGGAGCAGCTGGCACTCCAGAGCCAGAGCAGCACCGCTGTCTACGGCCTGGACAACTTCTACTGGGACGCTGAGACCCAGACCAGCCACAATAAATCCACCAACACCGTCACGGTGAAGGAGAGCTGGTTCCAGAGTCTGGATACCTCCGTTGCTCCCACCCGCAACGCAGACGGCAGCATTGATATGCACGGCCTGCTGCTGCTCTCTGCCGAGGGTCTGGCCGCCACCGATGCCGGTGCGCGCGGTGCTGTGTGGGGTCAGGCAGAGGCTGCCAAGGCCACCTTCTGGGTGGTGGGTGATTCCACCGTCTCCCCCTTCAACGACAGCTACTACTTCCCCCGCGAGGGCTACGGCGAGGAGCTTGAGAACTACTTCCACGCCAACGTCTACAATCTGGCCGTTTCCGGCGCATCCAGCAAGGACTTTGCCGGCATGGCCAACTACACTACCCTGCTGAAGGGCTCCGACACCGTACCCGCACTGGGCGATGCCGCCGGGGACAAGTTCCTGCTCATCGGCTTTGGCCACAACGATGAAAAGACCGAGCCTGCCCGCTATACCAACCCCAACGGTGACTACAAGACCGAGGGTTCCTTTGCCAACAGCCTTTACGTCAACTACATCCAGCCTGCACTGGAGCGCGGCGTCACCCCCGTGGTGTGCACTCCCATTGCCCGCCTGACCGAGGCAAACAACAAGGCCAGCTATGACGGTGCCTCCGGCCACAAGACCACGACCGTCACCATCGGCGATGCCGTCTATGAGGGCGGTGACTACGCACAGGCCATCTGGAATATGTGCAGCGAGCTGCACCTCATCTGCGTGGACCTGACCAGCGCCACCATCAACGAAAACATTGCTATGGGCAAAAAGGCACAGTACACCCACAGCTTTACCGGTGCAAAGGCCGACAAGCGCGGCAAGCTCTCCCCCACCGGCCTTGACCTGACCCACACCAACAGCTACGGCGCAAAGCTGAACGCATGGCTCATTGCCCAGCTTACCGCCGATACCCCGCTGGGCGCTTACAGCCGGAACAAGGCAAAGCCCACCTACAAGCAGTTCTACGGCGATGCCGCAAACCCGGACTATGTGCCCTCCAGCTACGCCGCACCCACCCAGACCAGCAAGCTGTGGCCTGCCTTTACCGATGCCAACAGCACGGTATGGAACGGCTCCGCCTTCGGCAACGTGGGCGGCAACGACAAGATCTCCGGCGGCGATTTCACCGCCGCTGTCGATGGCCAGAGTATCACGCTGGGCGTTGCCAACAACCGCGGCAAGATTGCATCCACGGTGGACGGCCTGATGATGTACTACGTTCAGCTGCCCGCCGGTACCAACTTCACCCTGACCGCTAAGGCCACCGTGAACAAGCTGGCAAAGAACAATCAGGTCTCTTTCGGTCTGATGGCACGCGACGAGATGTACGTGGATACCAGCATCTCCGACCCTATGGGCGATTACGTGGCAGTCGGCACCCGGAATCATGGCGCGATCAACTGCTTTGGCCGCAAGAGCGGCGCACTGTACGATGGCCCTGCTGCAACGGTCAAGTACGGCACAGGCGACACCGTAGATCTGAAGCTCGTAGGCACCGCTGACGGCTTTACCCTGACCTACGGCAATAACGAGACCGCCTCGGCCGGTTTTGACTACGCACTGACCGCTGTGGACTCCGATTACATCTACGTCGGCTTCTACGCTGCACGCAACGCAAACATCACCTTCAGCGATATCCAGCTGACCACCAGCGGCGTTTCCTCTGCTTCCGGCTCCTGCCTGAAGACCGCCTGGAACCACATCGTCAGCATCTTCACTTTCTGAGCAAAGCCCCTTGCAGGCTTGTGAATAACACCTGAATAAACATCCACCAGCCGAGCTGGTGGTTTTTCATATGCGGGCATAGCCCTCTGTTCTTGGCGTTGCGTAAAACGCACAAGACAGGCATTATCAGTTGCCAACGGAGTCTCTCGATGAAGTCCTAAAATTATCTAAAACCTGTCCAATTTCCTTCTGGAGCAAGTCGTTCTACGAACTTCATGTCTTTTGAAGCTAAAATTGGCACTCCTTAGACCTAACAGCTACTATTCGAGATGATTACAGTTTATATCAAATTACTCACCGATAAAATCTTTTTGGAACCACTCGCCTAGCGAGTGGTTTTCGGCATACAAAAAAGACCAGAGTTTGATAGCCTTTCGGCTGAAAACTCTGGTCTTTTGCCTTGCGCCCCTGCGGCACTCCATGCAGAGACAGGCGCAACTGATGTCTCTGCATGGACAGACAAACGCCTCCCCGTGTAGAGCAGAAGAACTATTGGCAGCGCTGTAGGCCATACCGACACCGAGATGACTGAGCATTATCTCCATGTTCAGGAATCCATTCGGCAGAGTGCGATCCAGTTGTTCAGTGAGGCGTTTTCGGCCTGAAAATTGGACGGAACGGCACGAATTATCGCGAGCCAGCTTTTCAAATCGTTGGCATCAACGCTGGCTCGCATATCGCAGCAGATGATGTTGCGTTCAAAAAAGCCCGACTACCCCTGCGATTGACCAGATAAAATCGTTGGCATTGTGGTCAGAATTGTGGTCAAAACCAAATGAGGCCAGCCTATAAGCAAAAAAATCCAACGATTTCTAACGTGAAATCGTTGGATTTATGGTCCGAGTGGCGAGAATCGAACTCACGGCCTCTTGAACCCCATTGTGCTTCTATCGAGAACACAATGTATGATCCGATACTGTCTGGACTCAGCATCGTTAAATTTCAAATGCATTATACCATTCTGTTTCATTGGATGTCAAGAAGTTTCATTCCTTTTGTGGTCAAATTGTGGTCAAACGACCCTGACAAATGACCTTTCTCCCCCGGCTAAGTTACATCGCGCAATTTCGATTTTCATCAATCGAAGTTGCGCTTTTTGTTTGCACGAATTGTCTATAAGGAGGATTTGTCAACCATGTCAATGAATCATCGCCGTTTTTTCACCCTTGACAGAATTGTATGACCCTTGACTACTTTTACGGACAGGCCGGAGAACTCTTTTCGTTCTTCCGCATTCCAAAGGCTCTTTTTCAGGAGCAGCGGTTTCAAGATCTGTCAACCGATGCCAAAACTCTGTACGGCATCCTGCTTGACCGCATGAGCCTTTCTGTTAAAAATGAATGGTTTGAAAAAAAGGCCGAGTGTTCATCATCTTTACGATTGAGGATGTCAAGAGGACTTTGCGTTGCGCAGACAACAAAGCGACCAGACTGCTCCGGGAACTTGAAGAATTTGGTTTGATTGAACGAAAACATCGAGGACAAGGAAAGCCATGTTTGGTGTATGTGAAGAACTTTTCGGCAGAATCGTCAAAATCAATATTCCAGAATCGTGATTTTCACGATTCTGGAGGCTTCAAAAACGCAAGTCAAGACCCTTCAAAATCACGATGTAATAAGACTAAAAAGAATGATACTGAAATGTGACCCCGGAACAGCTTGCCGCCCTGCTGCGGCAGTCGGCAACCGCCACCCCGAACCCGGCTACGCTGTCTGCCGTGGGTGCAACTTTCGAGAAGGAGGTCGATGCAGATGAAGATTAAGAAACTGGGTGCGCTGCTGGTATCGGCGGCACTGTGCGCTGGCATGGCGGCTCCCGCCTTTGCCTTTGAGGGCGAAGCCGCCCCAGTGGAACAGCCTGTTCTACCGGAAGTGGTGGAGGAGGATGTTGTCACCGTCACGGACGAAACCTCTGGTGCCCTGACCCCGGAGGGCAACCTGACGCTGGTGGACGATTACCACACCGACTATTCCGATGGCAGCGGACAGCAGTTCATTACGCTGGTGTCGAAGTCGGGCAACACGTTCTATCTGGACATCGACCGCAATGCCAAGGGATAGCAATGACATTCTCGACATCGTTGACGGTTCGTTCCTGATGGATTATGATGAAGCCGGACAGGAGTTCCAGTTCAAAAGTGCCGCTGCCATCAGTATCCTGTATACGGTTCTGGAACGCTGCGGTCTGGAGCCGGACGGTCATTTTGACCGGGATGATTTTCAGGCCATCTTCTCTTTTTCCTCGCCTGCCGCCGTGTATGCGTTGGGCACCGCAGTCAGCGAATGCAGCCGGGATGTGCTGCGCAACATCGAACGAACCGTAAAAACGACAATCCGCCGCCGCAATGTAGAAAGGAGCCAGTATGAATACGAACAGCAGGAACGTGACCTACTCGACCGTCGGGGACTACCAGTTCCCGAACCTGACCCTGCCCCAGCAGGAGAAAGCACTGGGCAAATACGGCAGACTGCGCCGGACTTACCTGATGAAGCATCGCCCGGTGCTGTACAATTCGATGCTCCTGTCGGGGACTCTGCATCCGCACCTGTTGGAAGTGGAACAGACCGCAGAGAGCCGGATGCAGCAGACCATGCAGGAACTGCTGAAGCAGAACCCGGCTCCGAACAAAGAGCGGCATCAGATGGAGTGGGTGCAGCACATGAACAGCCTGAAAGCGCAGGCAGAGGAACTGGTGCTGACGGAGCTGATCTACAGCTAAGTTTTCTGGATGCGAACATCCCCACCGAAGCCCAGCAAATCGAAATGATCGACCAAGCGGAGAGCGAAAAAACGCCCTCCGCTTTTGTTTTGTCGCAGGCTGAAATCGAAAACGAACTGCGGCTGCACGGTTCGGTATTTGTGGGCGGCAAGCAGCGCATTATGACACTGTACCAGACCCAGCCCGACCGCAGCCTCCGTGCCAAAGCGTTGGCAAAGGAGTACGGCATCGGTGGGCACTCCTACGATTTTCTGGACGGAAGCCGGGGTTTTGTGAACCACGACCGAAAGGGCCTGGAATTTGACCATTACCCCGACCACCAGAAATTCACCCTGAAATGGACGCAGGTAGAACAATATATCGACCTGATGATCCAGTCCGACCGCTACCTGACGGACAAGGAGAAGGAGCATTATTCGCCGCCTGCACCGGTCAGCGCAAAGCCGGACGCCGACCTGACCCGTGCAAAGAACCTGATCCGGGAGTTTTGTCAGGAAGAGTATGATTCCGAGCCGGATTTTTCCGACCTGTCCAAGATCGACATCGCCTACACCTATGCCACCGACGAGGAGATCCCCATTCAGGTCAACGTAGATTTGATCGGGTATCGGGTGGAGCGGTATCTGGGTGATGTGCTGATAGACCAGCGGCAGTACGAAAGTCTGGAAGAACTGACCGAAACCGAGCTGGAGGCTCTGGATTTTTCCGAACTGGTCAGTGTCACGGATGAAGAATTGGAGCACTACCACAGCAAGGCGGAGGAACGTCCGGCACTGCTGCCGCTGGATGCCGCCACCGAGTACAACGCCCTGAAAGAGCAATACCCGGATGCGCTGGTGGGTTTTGAGCAGAACGGACAGTTTGAATTTTACGGCGAGGATGCCCGGAAGGTCTGCGAACTTGTAGGTGGAAAACTGCTGGAAAAGGAAACGGAATTGGGCACAGTCCCGGTCACTGGCTTCTCCAGAGGCCAGTGGGCGTACCGTGCCAAGCAACTGTGGCAGTGCGGCGAGAACGTTTATCTTGCTGGGCTGAATGAGGACGGCACTCATCACCAGACCAAGTATCTGCGCCGGGAGGATTATCTGCCGCTGGGTGCTACCATCCACATGGAAGGACGTGCCTTCCGGGTGGATAACGTCAATTTCGATAAGGACAGCGTGACCTTGCAGGATGTGGCACTGGCAGAAATGCGGATGCCCATTTTCCGGGAGGAACCGCTGGCTCTTGTCCGGGAGTTGTACGAGCAGGAACAGG